>WNGB01003939.1_pt1 | contig 23008 bp, 20 predicted proteins | sample 5400681 | NCBI WGS metagenome assembly WNGB01 (sample SAMN13153367, study PRJNA577476) | soil metagenome | isolation source: 115 cm soil or saprolite under grassland replicate 2 | place: USA:California | collected 2016-06-15
CGCCGGTTCCTCAAGGGTTCGGCGGCAGCCAGGAGCCTCTCGACATGGATCTTGGCCTGTACGCGGTCGTCCCGGGCCAGCGCCACGGCTACCAGGATCTCCTGGGCGTGCCAGCCGAGGTAGCAGACCTCAGATTCCTGCTCATACAGGCTCCTGGCCCACTGTTCTGCTCGATCGAGATCGCCGGCAGCCAGGGCTGCGACGCCCAAGGCGTGCATAAGCACCCCGGTCCCGAGACGCAGCCTTTCCTGCCTGGATTGCTCGAGATCGGCCTCCGCCCGCTGGCGAGCGGTGTCCGCCGCGCCCATGTTGGCGTCGAGGAGGCACAGGATCTCAACCGCGCAGTACCGGCTCAGCGGGTCCTGTCCAGTCGTCATAGCCGGCGCCCGCTCACCATGAGCGCGGGCGCTGGCCAGGTCCCCGGCCGAGAAGGCGGTGTGTGCCAGGCACCACAAGCACCAGCGGATGATGTCCTCGAAGCCGATGGCTTCCGCCACCCTGAGCGCTTCCTCGAGCGGGCTTCGCATTGCGCCGGGCTCGTCCTGAAAGAGATAGCTGATCGCCAACGGGGTCAGCGAGTCACACAGCGCGGCGTCGTCTCCTGCGGTCCGCGCCAGCTCGGCCGCCCGCATGAGCATCGGATCGCCGGTGCCAGGATCACCCAATATGACCAGAGCCCCGAGCTGGCCCAGAGCGAGTGCCTGCGAGCGGGTATCGTCGATCGCCGCGCCCATTTCCAGAGCCGAGGTGGCGGAGGACTGCGTGCGGGCAAAATCGCCAAGCCAGAACGACAAAAGCGACAGCTTGGCCAGGGCGAGAGCCCGTCCAGGGGAAGGCTCAGGCGGGGCGGCACGCAGGCTCTGCTCTGTCGCTGTCACCCCCTCCGCCAGTCGCCCCCGCACCCGCCAGTACAGGCCCAGTGCTCCTGCCATGGCCAGGGCATCGTCTGGCGCCCGGGCGCAGCCATCGTCGATGGCCGCCCGCAGGTTGGGTGACTCATCGTCGAGACGGGCGCGGCCGGCCGGGACCAAAGCCCAAAGCTCCCGGTCGGCGCGCTGGGCCAATTCCACGAAATAGGCACGGTGCCGGTCCGCCAACGGGACGCCCTCGCCCGCTGCGGCCAAACGCTCAGAGGCGTACTGGCGAACGAAATCAAGCATCCGGAAGCGCGTGGCACCTGCCCTGCGCTCCACCGCCAACAGCGACTTATCCACCAGGCCCTGGATCTCGTCGAGGATCTGGCCGGGAACGATGGCACCCCCGGCACACACCGCCGTGGCGGCTTCCAGGTCGAAGCCTCCCGAGAAGACCGACAACCGGGCAAACAGCTGACGCTCCCGGTCGGGGAGGAGTTCATGGCTCCAGTCCAAAGACACCCGGATGGTCTGGTGGCGAGGATCTGACCGGTGACCGCCACGCAGCAGTCGCAAATGATCATCGAGACCACCGGCGATTTCCTCGGCGGAAAGAACACGAACCCGTGCCGCGGCCAGCTCGATAGCCAACGGGATGCCGTCCACCCGGCGAACGATCGTCTCAACCGCTCCCGCGACATCCGCGCTCAGCTCGAACCGTGATTGCACGTAACTGGCTCGATCGGCGAAAAGCCGGGCCGCATCAGACGCCCCCGCTTCACCAGCGTCGCTGCGCTTGTGCATGGACAACGAGGGCACTGGCCATACCAGCTCCCCCGCGATGTCAAGCGGAGAACGGCTGGTGGCCAGAACCGCCACGGATGGACACCTGCGCAACAGCACCTCGGCCACACGCCGGGCCGCACTCAGGACATGCTCGCAACAATCCAGCACCAGCAGCGCGTTTGCCTCGCGCAGGTACTCCACCGCCGCCTGCAGCGGAGCGCGGCTGGATCCGCCGCCCACCGATTCGAGCACAGCGCCGTCGACCAGGCCAGGGTCGGCCAGCGAAGCAAGCTCAACCAAGTAGACCTTCGCCCAACCCAGGTCACTGGCGCTGAAGCCCAGCTCCAGGGCCAAGCGGGTCTTACCGATACCGCCGATGCCAACCAGGGTGACCAGTCGCCTTCCCTCCCGGAACAGCGACCGGAGCTCGTCCAACTCTCGTTCTCGGCCAACGAAGGCGGTCAAGGACATCGGAAGGTCGCCGGTGACCTCCACATCCTGCGGGTTGTCGACACGGAAGCCCGGTCCAGGATCCTGTGCCTTCCCCATGCCAGCAATCATGACACGCGAGGCCCGTGGCTGGATTGTTCCATGTCCGGCGCGGTGAGTTCTTGAGCCGAGCACGCCGACACCTCGCGCCGCCGCTGGTGCAGGCCCAGCCGCACATCCTGCCGGGCGGCCAGCACCAGCCGCAACTCCAGCGGGCCACGCATCACCAGCAGCTCCAGCTGACGCCCAGCCTCGGCCGGGCTGAGCTCGTGTACGTCATCGACCACCAGCCAGACTCGGTCGCCTGGCCACTGCGGCCGTCGGCCACGGACGGCGACCGGACAGACCGCGGGGCTGGGCCGGTCGGCCGCCGATGGTTCACGTCGCTGCTGCTGGCGTACACGCTGGAAGGCGTCGGCTACATCATCGCCGGCACGTTCCTGGTCGCCGCCATCGACCAGGCTGCCTCGACCACGCTCGGTAGCAGCGCCTGGATCATCGTCGGAGTGGCCGCCGTGCCGTCGGCGGCGCTCTGGGCCGGGCTGAGCCGCACATGGAGCCGTCGTCGGGCTATGAGCGGTCGCGACCGGCTGATCGGGCCCGCATGACCAACCGCGTCTTCCCGAAGGAACGGTCATCCGACATTCTCGCGTCCCTGCACTTTGGCGCTCCCTGCAGCGAGCGCCGTCGCTCATCCCCTTGGGAGCCGGCATCGCCAGTCATGGATGCTCCTGCCCCGGCGTGATGTGTCCATGGCGTTCGACGGGCGGCGACGAGTGCGGCATCCTCATTCCTCCTGCAAGATCTCTGCAGGCGGTCGCCGTGCGCCGAGACGCGAGGGGACGCCGGTGAGCACGGTGACGACGAGCAGGCTGAGGAAGAAGACGGCGACGAGCTGCCACACGGGCGGAACGGTGAGTGGCTGGCCCGGGGCAAGGAGGTGGTAGACCTCGACGCCAAGCGGTATGCCGGCGAGCGCCGCGGGCACCGCGGGTAGGAGCGCGGCCGTCGAGAGCCCGGCGGTCACCTGGCTGGCCGTCGCGCCCAGCGCTCGCTCCAACGCCGAGGAGAACCGTCCGTCGGCGGCGGTCGCCCACGCGATGAAGGTCGTGTTCACCGCCGCGAGGATCGCCAGCATGACGGTGATGATGGCGGTCAGCTCGTTGAGACGGTCGGCTCTTAGATTGCTGATGCCGAGGTTCGTGCCCGAGGTGTGGGCGTAGCTGGCGAGAATGGCCACGATGCCGGTCACCGTGACGGCGACGCTGAAGGCGTTGAGGAGCGCGCGGCGTGGCCGTCGTGACAGCTGGCGCAGGGCGAGGAGGAGGGGCACGGGCAGGCGGGCGGACAGCGCGATGACCAGTGGCCTGCGGGGAGGGACACGTGGCGCGTCGGCGAGGGCCGAGACGGTGCTCGTGCGCGCTGCTCGGACGGCGGGGACGAGCGATGAGACGGCCGCAACCCCCAGGGCGACGGCTGCGACGACGAGAACGGTTGAAAGACTGATCGATGGTGCGCCGGGAGCCCCTACGAGCCCGGCCCCGGTGCTGGTCAGCGGGGGCGCGAGCAACCATCCCGCCAGCAGGCCGGTGGCCGCCGCGACAGCCGCCAAGATGAGGTGCTCGACGAGCAAGACAACAGCAACCGTGGCCGGCGTCGCCCCGACAGCCTTGAGGAGGCCGACGCGCCGGGTCTGCTCGGTCATGCGCCGGCCGACGAGCACGGCGAGACCCGCAAGCGCGAGGAGGCCGAGCAGCCATCCGCCGAACTGCAGGGCGACTTGCTCGATCTGGATGAGTGCCTCGTCCGCGCCGCGGATGCTCTGCCACGGATAGAGAAGGACCGGCGCAGCGCCAGGCGGGCCTTGGTGGGCCGCGGCGAAGGCCGGCGCCTCGGCGGGGTTGGCGAGCTTGAGGTTGAGGAGGTAGGAGATCGCGGATCGCTGGCTGGCCAGGTGGTGCGCGGCCGATCGCATCAGCCACACGAGCCCCATGTTCGGCGGGACGGCCATCGGGCACGCGAGGTGGCAGAGGCTGCTCGGGTACGCCGGGACCGCAGCGGTGACGGCGATCCCCACCACGCGAAGCGCCTGACCGCCTATGCGGACCTGGTCACCGACGTGCACGCCGAGGGCATCAGCGAAGCCGCGCGCGATCACCACGCCGCCCGGGCGCACCCAGCTCCCCTGGGTCACCTTCGGCTGATCCACCGGCGCGGGCGCCTGGTCACGTCCTTCGGCGACGACATCCACCCGGTGCCCTTGGAACCGGGTGGTGCTGTAGAGGTACGGATACGGCCCGCTGTGCGCGGTGACCCCGGGTGCGCCGGTCAAAGAAGCGATGGTCGCCGAGGTGCCCGGCGACCGGGTGCCTGGCGCACCCGCCGGCTGGCCGCGAGATCCCGCAGCGGGGGCTGTGCCGATTACGTCTGCGATGACGTCAGGTCCGGCGGTCGCCGACCGGGTCCGCTGGTAGGGGTTGCTGGTCACCCCGTTGAGGGCGAACGAGACGGTCAGCGTGGTAGCGGCCGCCGCGATCACCAGAAACACCATCACGGCTTCCACGGGGTGCCGGCGCAGGTCGCGCGCCGCGAGCCGCCAGAGCAGCAAGAGCCGGCCCATCACTGACCCCCCAGCCCGACGAGCCTGCCGAGATCGCCCCTCGTGCCGCCGGTCATCCTGGTCTCGTCGATGAACGCGCCGTCGCGCATCGAGATCAGCCGATCGGCGGTTGCGGCGATGCGGGAGTCGTGGGTGACGATGACGAGCGTCTGCCCGGCCTCGTGGAGGGCTTCGAACAGCCGCAGGACCTCCACGGTGGCAGCGCTGTCGAGGTTGCCGGTCGGCTCGTCAGCGAGGACGATGAGCGGACGGTTGCTCAGCGCACGGGCGACGGCCACCCGCTGGCGCTGACCGCCCGACAGCGCCGCAGGCAGGAACCCAGCCCTGTCGGCGAGGCCCACCTGCTCGAGGAGCTCGGTTGCCCGCGCCCGGGCCGCGTGAGGTGAGCGTCCCGCCAGCAGCGCGGGAAGCTCGACGTTCTCCACGGCGGTCAGCTCGTCCATGAGGTGGAACCCCTGGAAGACGAAGCCGATGGCCTCGCGCCGGAGCCGCGCGAGCGACCGCTCGCTCAGCTCGCTGATCCGGCGCCCGGCCAGATCGATCGTCCCCGACGTTGGCCGCTCCAAGCCGCCGAGGAGATGGAGCAGCGTCGACTTCCCGCAGCCGCTCGGCCCCATGATGGCAACGATCTCGCCAGCGGCGACGTCGAGGCCGACGCCGTCGACCGCACGCACCAGCGCGGCCCCGGTGCCGAACGTCTTGCAAAGGCCCGCGGTCTGCAGGACCGGTGCCGTCGATGTCATGACCTCTCCCTTCGAATATTCCAGCTCCGCTCGCAGACCTCGAGCCAGCGCAGGTCCGCCTGCAGGCGCAACACGATCCCTTCGAGCAGCAAGGCGGCCTCGGAGTGATCAGGCTGCCCCAAGGCAGCCCGCTGGACATCTCTCACCAGGCGCAGGAGCTCGCGCCGCTGGGCATCGATGATTGCGATCGGATCCGCCAACCCGGCCTTCGCCGCCGCCACGAGCTTGAGGTGGAACTCGGCGAGGTCGGGCTTCGGCCAGCTCACCTCGGCCAGCCATTCGGATACTCGCTCCTGGCCAGCGGGCGTCAGGTGGTAGATCTTCCCGTCTGGTCGCCCTGGTGAGCCGGACACAGCAAGCGACACCAGGCCGGCCTTCTCCAGCCGACTGAGCGTGACGTAGATGTGGCCCGCGTTCAGCCCTTCGCCAAGTGGCCCGAGGGCCTCCTCAAGCCGCGCGCGGAGCTGATAGCCCTGGGCAGGCTCCTTGGCCAGCATCGCCAAGACGGCTTCCTGCTGCATACGACCTCCGATCTAACGGTTAGGCCTAACTCTAACGGTTAGATGGCGTCTGGTCAAGGCAGCCCCTGCCGTAAAGGTCCAACTGCCTTCACCAGGCACGATCGGTCGGGCGAGGCTCCTGCCCCGCCGGATCATCGAGATCACCGGGCTGCAGGAGGTGCTGGGCGAGCGTGACATCAGGGACAACGCGCTGCCTGGCAATCGGACCGTTAAAGCTGGCGCGTCCAGCTGGGGCATTTCGTACGTCACGGGCCGCTCGGCACGGCGGCGATGCCGGCTCGGGCGGCTGCCGGTCGTATGACTTGATTCTTCAAGTGATGGATGGTAGCATCCAGTTGAACGCTCAAGTAATTGCCGCACTCAGGCCGCTCACCCTCAAGCACTGGAGACCGCCTTGCCACTGTCTCGCCAGTCCGTCTCAGCGCACCTAGCCTGACGGCCTAACGATGTCAACGTTCCCCCTCGGCCGATGGCAGGTCAGACGATCCGGGTACGGTGCAATGCAACTCGGCGGCCCCCCGTACGCGTCTGGCGGGCCGGCTGACCGGGTATCGGCCATCGCCGTGCTCCAGGCCGCGGTAGCAGCCGGAGTCAATCACATCGACACGGCCCAGTACTACGGTTCTGGCGTCGTTAACGACCTGATCCGCGAAGCGCTCTATCCCTACCCGGACGGGCTGGCGATCGTCAGCAAGGTCGCGGTCCGCGCGGACGGCACCAGTGCCGTTCTCCGGTATGACGAGCCACGCCAGCTACGCGAGGACATCAAAGGCAATCTCCGCAGCTTGAGGGCTGGCCAGCTAGCAGCGGTCAACCTCCGGCTGCCCGGCGACGGCCGAATCGACGCGCGCTTCGACGACCAGCTGGCCGCCATGGTGGCGGCGCGGGACGAGGGCCTCATTGCCGGTATCGGCCTGAGCAACATCAGCCTGGAACAGCTGCGGCATGCCGCGGCAGGCACTGACATCGTCTGCGTGCAGAACCTGTTCCACCTCGCCGACCGCAGTGGGACCCCGGTTCTCCAGGAGTGCATCAGTCACGGGATCGCATTCGTGCCGTTCTGCCCGCTTGGCTGGCCGCGGGGGGAGGCCAACCCGGTGCTCTCCAGTCCCGCGGTGAACCACACCGCTGCCCGCCTCAGGATCAGCCCGGCGCAGGTCGCCCTGCAGTGGCTACTGCAGCTGGCCCCCAACGTGCTGCTTATTCCTGGCACCGCCTCTCTCGCCCACCTGCAGGAGAACCTCACCGCCGAGGACGTGACACTCGATGACCAGGCCCTGCGCGATCTCGACAGGGTTAGCGCCTGATCATCGCCGACAGCTGGCAGCAGGCAGCAGGCAGCAGGCACACCCCTGGGCCGCTCAGCCGGTCCCGCGGGCGATCTTCCGTCCACCGCCCAGATGCGCTCTGGCCACTGCCGGGCGACTTCCAGCAGCTGGCGGTAGCTGCGCGTGTCTCAGGGCGACCCTGACAAGATCGCGGGAGTTCCGTGGTCGCGGCACGGTCAGACGGCGTCCTGCAGGGCCGAGTGGAGGGTTCCGCCGGTCCGGCGGGCGTCTATGCCCATCGTGATCTGCGAGACGCCGAAGATCATGCTGTACAGGCCGAACAGCAGGGCCAAGGTGACCGCGCCGATACCAGGCCGTGCGGCGAGCACGACGCCGAACGCGATCGACACCAGGCCGCCGATGATGAACAGTGCCCGCGTCCCGGCGGTCTCCCCGGCCTGGAAAGCCGCGAACAGCTCGAAGAAGCCGCCAACGAACGCCCAGACGGCCACGACGATGACCAGCACCAGCGCGGTGGGGCCGGGCCAGACGATGGCGATGATGCCCGCGGCGAGATCGATCAGCCCCAGCAGCAGGTGACCGACCACCGGCCCCGCGGTGCGGCTGCTGAACGCCCGCGCCGCCTCGATGCCCGCGTCCATGAACGCGTACACGGCGAACAAGATGACCAGCGCGAGGATCGTTACCCCCGGCCAGGCGATGGCGATGATCCCGACAATGACGGCCAGGACACCACGCGCGATCAGCGAGTTAGACAGCGACTTGAACATGACGAGCTTCCTTTCATCTCAATGTTCCACGTCGTATGTAGCTGAGCCGTCTCCCCGGCAGCCAATAGCCGTCATCGATTGCCGGGTAGGCCGCGGTTCTGGGCGACTGGACCCGCTAGCCGGTAGCGGTGCCCAGCTCGCTGAGCATGTGGGCGAGCCGTACCCGGCTGGCGACGCCGAGTTTGCGGAAGACTTTGCGCAGGTGGTAGTCGACGGTGCTGGCACTGATGAAGAGCTGGGCGGCGATCTGGAGATTCGTGGCGCCCCCGGCGGCCAGCCGGGCGATCTGCGCCTCTTGCGGCGTGAGCGTGTCCGGGGCCGCGGCGCCGCGAGCGACGGTGTGCTCGCCGGCGGCGCGCAGCTCGGCCTGGGCCCGGTGGGCGAACGCCTCCATGCCCAGCGTGCCGAACAGCTCACAGGCGGCGCGCAGCTGCTCGCGCGCGCCGCGGCGGCGGCGCCGACGGCGCAGCCACTCGCCGTACAGCAGGTGGGACCGGGCCAGCTCCGGGGTGACCTGGCACTGGCGCAGGCGCTCGATGGACAGCCGGTACCCGTCCTCAGCGTGCTCGTCGTCGGCCAGCAGCGCCTGGCCGCGGGCCAGCAGCCCCAGCGACCACGGGGTTTCGCAGGCCAGCCACCGGGGCGCGACAGCCTCCAGCGCCGCGGTGGCGGCCGCCCGGTCCCCGCACCTGATCGCCGCCTCGATCAGCACATCCGGCCCCGGCTGGTAGCTCAGTACCGGCTGGCCCGCGACGGCCTTCAGCGCGTAATGCAGCGCCTCTTGGTTGTTGCCCAGGCCGAGCTCGAGTGCGGCCAGGGCTTTGTGCACCCGCTGCATCCCATGCCCGTCGCCCTGGTCGGCCGCGACCCGCAGCAGCCGGGCAGCGAGCGGGCGGGCGGCTGCTTGGTCCCCGCGCCAGGCGAGCACCTCCAGTTCCGCATTGGCCAGGCCAGCGAGATAGGTCCGGTTTCCCATGGCCCCGGCCAGGGTCCGCGCTTCCGCGATCGTGGCCTCGGCGGCAGCGAAGCGGCCCTCAGCCAGCTGGCTGCACGCCTGGAACCCAAGTCCGGCCACCATCGCCGCGAGCGCACCCCGTGCACGAGCCCGCGCCACCCACTGGCCCGCCAGCTCGCGCCAGGCGGAGTCGTCGTACAGTTCGGTGACCGCCAGGCGGAAGGCCAGGAAGCGCTGCGGGGCGTCGCCCGGCACCGGCTGGCCGCCGGTCACCGCGGCGACGGCCTGGCGCAGCAACCCGGAGCCGACCGCGAAGCGGCGCTCGGCCACGGCGGCGAAGCCGTCGAGCAGCAGGTCACCTGCGGTGGCCGGCGATTCCGTTACCCCGGGTGCCGACCGGACCGCCTGCAGAACCTCGGCGGTCCCGGCAGCACGGCTCGAAAGCTGTGCCGCGAACGCCTCCAGCAAGGTATCGCGCGCCAGCCGCGCGTCATAGGGCGCGACCATCCGCGCTGCCTCGAGCAGGACCGAGGTCGCCGCGGCCGGCTCCCCCGCCGCGAACAGGATGTCGCCCTCGAGCCGCCGGGCCCGTGCACTGACCACCGGGTCCGGCAAGTCGGGTGCCGCGCGGTCGAGCAGCGCCCGCGCCGCCGGCGTCTCGCCGGCCGCCAGCCTCGCCCCGGCCGCCGCCACCAGCCGGCGGGCCCGGCGCGCCGCGTTTTGTGTCAGCTCCGCTGATCGCTCCAGGAAGGCGGCGCTGCTGGCCCAGCCGCCGCGACCACGGGCCCGGCCGGCCGACGCCTCCAGCTCCCCGGCGGCCTCCTCGTCCGGGCCGGACACGGCCTGGGCCAGGTGCCAGGCCCGCCGGTCCGGGTCCCGCACCGGGTCGCTGGCCGCGGCCAGCGCCTCATGAACGCGCCAGCGGGCCACCGAGCGCGCTCCGTGGTAGACGATCGACCGCGTGAGCGGGTGCCGGAACTGAAGACTGGGCGCGCCGGTCACCAGCCGTTCGACACCCGGCAGCTCCACCGCCTCCGGGCCGATGCCCAGCCGGCCGGCCGCCCGCCAGACCTTCGCCGGATCACCCAGCTGGTCGGCGGCCAGCACCAGCAACAGTGTCTGGGCGTCGGCGGGCAGCGCCCGCACCCGGGACAGGTACAGCTTCTCCAGCCGTCCCCCGAACCGCAGCGGCCCGGTCAGCGGCACCGCGCCCGAGCGCTCCCCGGCGGTCAGCTCCCCGCCGAACTCCACCAGCCCCAGCGGGTTGCCGGCCGTCTCGGCCACGATCCGCGCACCAACCCGCGGATCCACCGCGCCGCCCGCCGACGCGGACAGCAGTTCGCGGGCCGCGTCCTCGGCCAGGCCACCGACCGGCAACTCCGGCAGCCCCTCGAAGACCACCGCCCGTTCCTCCCCTTCCCGGACAGCGAACAGCATCCCCACCCGGTCAGCGAACAGGCGGCGCGCGACGAAGCCCAGCACCTCAGCCGACGCCCGGTCCAGCCACTGCGCATCATCGACCACGCACAGCACCGGCCGGCCCGCCGCCGCACCGGTGAGCAGCGTCAGCGTCGCGAGCCCGACCAGGAACCGGTCCGGCGGCGGCCCTGCCGCCAGCCCGAACGCCGACTGAAGGGCCGCCCGCTGCGGGGCAGGCAGCTCGTGCAGCCCGTCCAGGAGCGGCACCAGCAGCTGGTGCAGACCGGCATGGTCGAGGTCCATCTCCGATTCCACCCCGGTCACCCGGGCCACCCGCATGTCACCGGCCTTTCCGGCCGCCCAATCCAGCAGCGCGGTCTTACCGATGCCGGCCTCCCCGCGCAGCACCAGCACCCCGCTCAGCCCATCCCGCACCGCCGCCAGCACATCCTCCAGTGCGCCGGTTTCATCGTCCCGGCCCACCAGCATGCTGATCGCTTCCGTTTCGTGATCGCACGTGCCCCCCGCTGTGATCGCAAGTGCGCATTCTCCCAGCCAGCTCCGGCCCTGGACCTCTACCCGCGGCGCCGCCGCGCGGGCAACACGCCGACGGCGCTGCGTGGGCGGTTCAATGAACCTGTCGGATGCGAGGTTCGTCACGATGCTCTCCTTCGGCGGAGGATCGTTGACTGCGGGCGCGAAGGGAGCTCACCTAGCGATACTGCCCGGTCGGCTAGGTCCGCTTCCTTAGGCAAGCGGCCACAGTAGGTAGGCATGTGTCTGCATGCTTTGATCCTGGCTTCTCGTTTGGTGAGCCGGCGTCATCAAGTTCTGGTGATTTCCGCTCCACGACGGCGGCTCACCGCGTGCGCCGGAGTTCGAGCAGTTCGAGGCCGAGCGCTTCGATCTGGTCCAGCACGCCGTGCAGCGCCGCCTGATCGGCCAGCGGGCCGCTGAGCACGGTCTCCGTTCCGTCCGCCCGCGCGCGCAGGCCCGGGAACGCGCCGAGCAGCGTCCTGCCCAGCAGCCCGCGGACGCGGATCTCATAGCAGACCGGACTCGTCGATTCATCCATGGCGTCATGCCCGTCTTCTTCTTCTTCTTCTTCTTCTTCTTCTTCTTCTTCTTCTTCTTCTTCTTCTTCTTCTTCGTCGTCGTCGTCGCCTTCGTCGGGCGGACACTCGATCGTTCCGCCCGGCTTGGTGAGCCGGCATCACATGATTTTGGTGATCCGCGATGGCTGGCGCGCGGACAGCCAGTGCCTGCCGATTGGAGCTGCGCCCGCGGAACCACGGCGGGCGATGGGTTCGTGACGAGCGGCCAATGCGCGAACGCGCGCCACGGCTTATGCTCTGACGAAGAATGAGCCTGAGCGCAGACCCTGGTCCTATGACTCACGCCGCCCGGTCGGCTACTGTCGGCGCTCCCGTTCCAGCAGGCAGCGGCCGGATCGTATCCCGCCCTGCGCTGTTCGAGCGGCTCGGCCGAGCGGGGCGCATCACCCAGGTGTCGGCGCCGGCCGGGACCGGGAAGACGTTCTTGCTGCGGTCGTGGATCGGCGCGGCGGGTCTGGCGGAGAGCACCGCTTGGGTGTCGGTGCAGGGTGAAACGCGCGATCCCGAGCGTTTCTGGGTCGCGGTACTCAACGCGCTCCGGCAGACCGCGGCCGGTTCGACGCTGGTGCGGCCCTTGACCGCGGCGCCTGACCTGGATGGCTGGGCGGTCGTCGAGCGGCTGCTGGCGGACCTGGAGTCCCTGGAGAACCGAACCTGGCTGGTGGTCGACGATGTGCACGAGCTGGGCTCGGCCGAGGCGCTGCGCCAGCTGGAGCTGCTGCTGATGCGCGCGCCGCCGGAGCTCCGGTTCGTGCTGGCGACCCGGCACGATCTGCGGCTGGGGCTGCACCGGCTGCGGCTGGAAGGTGAGCTGACCGAGATCCGCGCGGCCAACCTGCGGTTCAGTCCGGCTGAGGCGCGGGCGATGTTCGGCGCGGCCGGGGTGGAGCTGCCTGAGTCTGCTCTCACGTTGTTGCATACGCGGACCGAGGGCTGGGCGGCGGGGCTGCGGCTGGCCGCCTTGTCGCTGGCCAGGCATCCGGACCCGGAGAGGTTCGCGGCCGAGTTCAGCGGCAGCGAACGCACGGTGGCCGAGTACCTGCTGGCCGAGGTGCTGGAGCGGCAGAGCGAGGAGGTCCGGCGGCTGCTGCTGCGGACTTCGGTGCTGGAGCGGGTCAGCGGGGAACTAGCCGACCTGCTTACCGGGGGCTCGGGCGGGGAGCGGACCTTGCAGGATCTGGAGGAGGCCGGCGCGTTTGTCGTTTCGCTGGATGCGCGCCGGTCGTGGTTCCGCTACCACCAGCTGTTCGCGGATCTGCTCCAGCTGGAGCTGCGGCGCACCGCACCGGGCGAGGTCACCGCCCTGCACGCCGCGGCGGCGGACTGGTTTGCGGAGAGCGGATTCCCGGTGGAGGCGATCCGGCATGCCCAGGCGGCGCAGGACTGGGGCCTGGCCGTTCGCCTGCTCGCCGACCACTGGCCCGGCCTGCACCTGGGCGGGCAGGCCGCGACCGTGCACGTGCTTTTGGCCGGGTTTCCCGCCCGGGCCCGCGGGGCGAATGCGGAGCTGGCGGCGCTGACCGCGGCCGATGAGCTGGCTGCGGGGTCGCTGGAGGCGGCGGAGCGGCATCTGGGGCTGGCGGCGCGCGGGTCGGCGTCGGTGTCGGCCGCCAGGCGCGGCCAGGCGCAGGTGCTGCTCGGGACGGTCCGGCTGCTGGTTGCCCGCCAACGCCAGAACCTGCAGGCGGTGGCTGAGGAGGCCCAGCGGCTGCGGGCTGCGGCCGACGGCCCGGATGCGGCGCAGCTCGGCCTTGGCGAGGAGCTACGCGCGCTGGCGCTGACCAGCCTTGGCATGACCGAGATAGGGTCAGTCCGGCTCGACGAGGCGGAGCGACACCTAGAGCAGGGCGTGGCGCTGGCGCGCCGGATCGGCCTGCCATATCTCGAGTTCATCGGCCTGGCTCACAGCGCGGCGCTCGAGGTCGTCCGGTCCCCCTACGCGCTGGCGGCGGAGCGCGGCAAGCAGGCAGTTGAGCTGGCCCGGCGGCACGGCTGGACCGACGAGCCGGCGGCCGGCGTCGCCTACGTGGTACTCGCGGCCGGGCTGGTCTGGCAGGGGCGGTTCGAGGAGGCAGAGGACTGGGTCCGGCGCGCCGAGCGCGCCGTCAGGGCGGAAGTCGAGCCCGCGGCGTCGATGGGGGTCCGCTACGTCCGCGGGGTGCTCGAGCTGGTGCGTGGCCATGACCAAGATGTGCTGACCGCGTTCCAGGCCGCCGAACGGCTGGCCGGGCTCCTGGCCGCACCAAACTACGTCCTCACGCGGATGCGGGCATTGCAGCTGCATGCGCTGGTCCGGATGGGGGAGACGGAGCGCGCCGAGCTGGCCCTCGCCGAAGTCGGCGAACAGGACCGCGAACGCGCGGAGATGCGCATCGCCATGGCGGCGCTGCGGCTTGCCCAAGACGACCCGCACGCGGCGATCGTCACGCTCGCGCCGGTCCTGGACGGTTCCGCTCCCATACCCCCGCGGACGTGGCTGGTCATCGCTTTCATGCTGGAAGCGATCGCCCAGGACGCACTTGGCGACCGCGGCGCCGCCGGGCGTGCCGTGGCGCGAGCGCTCGATCTGGGCGAGACCGACAGCGCGGTGATGGCGTTCCTACTGCACCCCGCGCCGGGGCTGCTGGAGCGCCACGCCCCGGACTGCGCCAAACACGCCTCGCTAATCGCCCAAGTCCTCAGCCTGGTCTCAGCGCAGCACGAACCGCAAGCGGGCCTAGACGTGCCAGGGCCAGGGGGGAATGGGGGGACGGGCAGTCCCCCCATGCGCGGGGGGATCACGGGGGGTCGTCCCCCCGGGGCAACAGAGCCTCACCACCTGACAGACCCGCTGAGCCAGAGCGAGATCCGGGTGCTGCGTTATCTGCCGACTAACTTGTCGGCTCCGGAGATCGCCCGTGAGCTGTCGGTGTCGGTGAACACGGTGCGGACGCACATGCGTCACCTGTTTGGCAAGCTCGGCGCGCACGGTCGCTCGGACGCTGTGGCGCGGGCCCGCGCCCTGGGCCTGCTCGCACCGTCCCCCCGCATGCCCTGACGCGGTATACGCCTGGGCGGGTAGCGCCGAACCGGCGGCGATCGGCTCTCACCTGCGGATTCTTTCACATTTCGCCGAACGGGCCGGTGGACGAGCCGCGGCGTGGTCAGAGCCTGCGGACGGGCTTCGCTACTCGCCAGGACTTCGCTTGTAGCCCCGGCCGATGGCGCCAAAGACGCGAGCGCCTTGGCAACGGCGGGCCTGGCGTTGTTGCTCCCGGTTGTCCTCGCGGTCGTGGGCGGCAGGATGCCCTGACCCATACCCGGGCGCCCCGGACGGCCGCGGTGAACTGGCCTGGCCCGCGGCGATCTGCCGGGCGACCGACAGCGCCGTGTTGATGGGGATGGCGAACCCGATGGCCTGCTGCTGGTAGCCGGCGTCGTTGCCGGCGGTGTCCATGCCGATGACGCCGCTGGGACCAGCGCCGGCTCTCGTGACATTGGCCGGCCCTATAGGGAAGTCGCGTCGCCAGCCGGCGGATGGCTGTCCCCGCCCATCGTCTGCCCGAACAGGGCGTGCGTCTCGTCGCCGCTCACTGCCCCGGTTCCGCTGTAGCTGGGGGAATCAATCATGACGGCCTCTCTGTGTCCGTGCCCAGTGGTCAGTGCACTGCCAGTCACGCCCGGAGGCCAAGACCCCTCGCCAAGCCAGCGATCGATGCTGGCTATTGGCGACCGGCTGGCCGCACTGATACATCAACTGGGTGGACCTCACAGAAAAGCGGCTCGCCGCAGCCCGCGAGCAGGTGGATAAGGTCAGGACGCGGGCCCGGCCATGGCGGTCCATCGCCGCCCTGGTCCTCGCGGTCCTCATGGCGGCCCTGTCCCGCTCGGCTCGCACGGACGCGGCTAGCGCTGTCTTCTCCGGCACGCCGTACCGGGCGCTAGGCCGCACCTGGACCGAGATAGCCGCGGAGGCCGCGGCCGTGGCATTCTGCCTCCTCGCGTCCGCCGCCACCGCCGGGCTCGCGGGAAAGGCCCGGGATGTCCTGCAGCCGAAGATCGGCACCCCGCACGCCGCGGTGGTCCGCTACACCGTCGTCCTGTTCGGCGGCCTCGCCACGATTCTGATCACCCTGGAGCTGTTCGGCATCGGGGTCACCCAGCTGCTGGTCGGCGGCGCGTTCGCCACGGTGCTGGTCGGCATCGCCGCGCAGCAGAGCATGGCCAACGTGTTCGCGGGCATGGTCTTGCTGCTGGCCCGGCCTGTCGACGTCGGCGACCGGGTGTCGATCAGGTCAGGGGCGCTGGGCGGCGAGCTTCGCGGGGACGTCACCGAGATCGGCATTACCTACGTCCGGCTTGACACACCGGACGGGCCGGTGCACCTGCCGAACTCGCAGGTGCTCGCGGCCGCGGTCGCGCCGGTGAGCGACCGTCCGCCGGTGAACGACCATCCGCTGAACGGTGCCGCGCCAGCAGCCGCGCCGGACGGCGACGGTGGTCGGCCCCGCTGAGTTGAGGTTCGGGCGGCGTGGCTCCCGCCGTTGCAGGACGGTGAGCTGGTGGCGCAGGATCAAGATCTCTGCGGTCTTCCATGTCTCCTCGCGCCGGGACAGCCGCCGCCACGCGGCTAGCCGCGTGATCAGGAGGAACACGAACCGCAGGCACATGACCTGTGATCATCACCGCCGGGTCGCCGACACCGCAACTCTGCTGCTCACAGCCATGGACGGGATTCTCGGCACTCACACCCACCGAGGAGTCGTTCGACTGGGAAACCGGGCCACACGGAGCGCTGTACGTCGGCTCACCCGAAACCGTCGCACAGAAGATCGCCACCAGCCTCGGCGCCCTGGGCGCCACCCGGTTGGACCTGAAGTACGGCATGCCAGGCCTCACCCACGAGCAGCTCATGACCAACGTCGAGCTCTACGGCCATCCGGTCATCCCGCGCGCCCGCGAGTTGCTCAGCTAAACCCGGGAACGACCGGCGGCTCGAGGGCGCGGTACGGCCGGTTGCGGACCGGTCAGGCGATTGGCGGGGGTTCTCCCTGCACGCTGGCAGCCAGTGCCGGATCCCAGCCGCAGACCGCGCACGCATGCCGGACCGATGACCGGCCGAACTCCAACGCGGCCCGGTGCGGATCCGCGCTGGCGCGGGCGTCGTCCCAGTCGAGCACGTATTCGCCTAGCCCGGCGTCCCAGCGGGCGGCCGCCGGTGACAGCGTCGCGGCCGCAAATCCCTCGGGCGCGGGATAGGCGTAGGCGAAGAAGGCCGCCCGCGGGTAGCGCGGATCGCCGGGCCACCACCCGATCTCGATCTGCTGGGCGTCCCCCGCGTTACACATGATGAAGCCGCCGGACGCTGGCTCGGTCGGCTGGCCGGAGAACAGGCTCACCGCCAGGTCAAACGAGCCCCACCACGCGTTGACCGGACTGCAGCGCCCGCGGCACGGGGCGCGCAGCGCGGACAGCACCAGCGCCGCGCGGGCCGCCGCCGCGAAATAGGCGCTGACGTGGGCGGGATCGTAGGTGGCGTGCTCCTCGTCCTGGTCCAGCGGGGTGTTCCACGGCACCTCCTGCGGCCGGGGATTTATCTGCACCGGGCCGGGCCCGCTCGGCGAAGGCCCCGATGCCCATCGCGTGCTGGCCCGATTAGCGCAATCTGCGCACACCGGCTGCCTCAAGCTGAGCGGACCGGCAGCGGCGCGTCCAGGCTTCCAGGACCGCTGACCTCGCGCTCGTCCGGGCCGCACTCGACTGGCTGTCCGACATACCCTGGCGACTTCGACCCAGTAGGCGCTGGGCATCGAAGCCTGCGTCCTCGTCACGGTGTGACGGCTGCAGGGCCACGAAATGGTCATAGTCAGACCGCCACCTGACGTCATCTCCGGTTCCAGCGTGCCGCGCATCGCCTCGGTCAGGCCGCAGGTGCCGACTCTGGGATGTGCTTGCGGCGGCAAGGTCATGCGGCGGGCAGCAGTCTGCGGAGGCGGTCGGCGACCCGGTGCGGGGACAGCCCGTGCTTGTCGAGGAGGAAGTCGTTCGGACCGGATTCCGACCAGCGGTCGTCCAGGCCGATCCGGGTGACTCGGGCGCCGAGGCCGTCGCGCGTGACCAGGTCGCTGACCAGCTCGCCGAGCCCGCCGATGATGGTGTGTTCTTCGACGGTGCAGACGGCCGACGCACCCGCGAGGTGCGCGATGATGGCGTCGGCGTTCGCCGGTTTAAGGGTATGCAGGTGCAGGTGCCGAAGGTGGATGCCGTCGGCGTGGAGCAGGTCGAGGGCGGCGGTGGTGCGGGCGGTCTGCACGCCAGTGGAGATGATGACGAGGCCGTTGTCGCTGTTGCGCAGCAGGACTGGTTTGCCAGGCATGAAGGTGTAGTTCTGGTCGAAGACGGGCGGCACGGGGTCCCGGGCGAGGCGGATGTACAGCGGTCCGTCGTGGTCGGCGGCCCAGCGGATCGCGTGGGCGGCTTCGATCTCGTCGGCGGGTGCGAGGACGGTCATGTTGGGCATGGCGCGCATGATGGCGAAATCTTCGATGTCTTGGTGGGTTTTGCCGCTGGCGCCGTTGAGCAGTCCGCTGTAGGCGGCGGCGAGGCGGACCGGTGCTTTGGTCTGGGAGACGAGCATGCGGACCTGGTCGAGGGCACGGTTGGTGAGGAAGACGCCGAAGCTGGACACCCACGGCCGGTAGCCGAGGGTGCTGAGCCCGAAGGCCATGCCGACCATGTTCTGCTCGGCGATGCCGACCTGGATGAAGCTGTCGGGGTGGGCGTCGGCGACGATGTCGGCGCGGGTGGACGTGGCGAGATCGGCGTCGAGGACGACGAGCCGGTGGTCAGTGCCGGCGAGCTCGGCGAGGGTTTCTCCCCAGACCTGGCGTTGCGCTTTCACGCCGCGTGCTCCACGTCGCGCAACTCCTTCTTGGCAGCAGCCAGCTGGTCGGCGTTCGCGACGCCGTTATGCCACTTGTACGTCCCGGCGGTGAATGTCAGGCCGTGACCTTTCTCGGTGCGGGCCAGGATGACGGTGGGTTTGCCGGTCACCCCGCGGTGGCCGGCGGCCTGGTCGAGCGCGGACAGGATCTGGGTGAAATCGTGGCCGTTGATGCTGATGGTGTTCCAGCCGAACCCACGAAACACCGCCGGGAGGTCGACGTGACCGACCGGTTCGCTGCGGTCGAAGCGGTCGCCGGCGGCGGCCGGCCAGCCGTACTGCTGCAGCCCGTTGACGTCGATGATCGCGGTCAGGTTGTCCAGCCGGTACCGCGGGGCGCACAGCACGCTCTCCCAGACCATGCCTTCCTCGATCTCGCCGTCGCCGAGCATGACCCAGGTATGGAAGTCCTTGCCGAGCCGTTTCGCGCCCAGTGCCATGCCGCAGGCCGCGGACAGGCCTTGCCCGAGTGAGCCGGTGGAGGCATCCACTCCGGGGGTGAGCAGCATGTCGGGGTGGCCCTGGAGCCGGGAGTCGCCCTGGTCGAAGGTGGCGAGCTCCCCCACGGGGAAATAGCCGCGCAGGGCCAGCACCGAGTACAGCCCGATGGAGCAGTGTCCTTTGGACAGGATGAACCGGTCGCGGTCGGGCTCGCGAGGGTGGTCTGGGTCGATTCGCAGCCGGGTGAAGTACAAGGCGACAAGCAGGTCCATCGCCGAGAGCGGGCCGCCGACGTGACCAGCCTTGCTCGTGGTTACGGTGTCTATCACCAGCCAGCGGCCCTCACGGGCGAGCGCTTCCAGCCGCGGGATATCAGTCTCATCATTGCTCACAGGTGGTGACCTCCTCCTGAAAAAATTATCACACTCCGAACGGAATGACTAGCCAGCGAGATTTTGGTGGTAGAGTTTACGTGATCACCAGAGGTGTCCGTTGTGTGAGAATGTGCGATATGAGTGAACCGATCGACAACGCTGCCGGCTTGGAGATCCTCGGCAAGGCCAACGCCGTAGTCGCGGCGCTCGAGGCGCGGGCCGAGCTGACCGCGGCGCAGATCGCCGAGACGGTGGGGGAGCCGGTCAGCTCCACCTATCGGCTGTTGCAGACGCTGACCGCGATCGGCTGGGTGGAGACCGGCCGGCGGCGGGGATTGTTCCGGCTCGGGATCTACTTTCTGCGGGTCGGCGGTCGTCTGGAGGAGCGGCTGGACGTGCGGGAGGCTTCGCGGGTCCTGTTGCAGGAGCTGCGCAGGGAGACGGGGTGGACGAGCTTCCTGTTCATTCAGCGCCGCAGCCGCGGGGTGTGCGTGGAGCGGTTCGACGGTGCCAGTGTGCGGTCGCTGGCGATTCAGGTTGGCGAGTCACTGCCGCTGCATCACGGCGCCGGGCCCCGCGCGATCCTGGCCTTCCTGCCGGTCGGTGAGCAGCATTCGGTCATCGAGCAGTTCGCCAGTGACTACCACGATCCGCAGTGGCCAGCCCCCGACCAGGACGCACTGCGCGCGAACATCACGGCTGATCATGATCGCGGCTACGCCATCTCCGACGAGGACGTGACACCGGGGATCGCGGCCATCGGCGCCCCGGTGTTCAGCCACCGCGGTGAGGTGCAGGGGGCGGTGTCAGTCAGCGGCCTGCGCGATCCGGTCCTCGACCCGGCGCTGCGGGTCGCTGACGTGGTGCAGCGTACGGCCCGGGAGGTCAGCCGCGCGCTGGGCTACTCGGAGGGAGACAGTGATGCCGAGCGCTAGGCCCATCCTGCTGCTGACAAAGTCGCAGCGGCTGGTCGATGTGCTGCTCGAGCACGGCCCGATGACCCCGGCGGAGATAGGCGAGGCAATCGGCGTCCCGCGACCGACCGCGTACCGGCTGGTCAGTGGCCTGAACGCGATTGAGCTGACCCAGACGCTGCCGGACGGCACGGTCGATCTGAACCTGCGCTGGCTGCACCTGGCCGACGCGGCCTACGACAGCATGACCGAGTGGGCCGGTGCGCATGTGGCGCTGGAGGCATTGTCGGCCGAGACCGAGCAGACCGCCTACCTCTGCGTCCCCCGAGTTGGCGAAGCGGTCTGCATCGACTGGTCGCAGGGGCGCGGCATCGGGGTGCTGATGCTCCGGCCCGGGCTGTCGCTGCCGCTGCACGCTGGCGCGGCCGGGCGGACCATGCTCGCCTATCTGCCCGACGTCACCGACTATCTGACCGCTGCCCCGCACAAGGCATTCACCCCGAAGTCGCTCACCGACGCAGCGGCGTTGAAAGCCGACATCGAACGGACCCGAAACCGCGGCTACGCCGTCTCCGACGAGGACGTCACCATCGGCATCGGTGCGCTCGGCGTGCCCGTGCTCGGCGCCGGCGGCGTGTTGCGCGGCACCGTCTCGCTGGGCGGGCTGATCGGCGAGATCCGCGAGCACGAACATGACCTCGTCGCCGCGATCCGAGCCACGGTGCGGTACCTGGAAGACCTGCTCCACCGCGCCAGCTAGCGAGCGCCGCGTCCCGCCTCCGCCGGCGGTCGCCGGCCGTCCGGTGGCGCTGCCAGTGGTGCCGTGAGCCGGTGGTGAGCGCCCATGGTGGTGGCCCGCTACCAGGTGACCGCCGTGTACTGGCTTTCCAGGTACTCCAGCAGGCCCTCGGTGCCGCCTTCGCGGCCGATGCCGCTTTGCTTCATTCCGCCGAACGGGGCGGCCGGATCCGACACCAGGCCCCGGTTGAGTCCGACCATGCCGGACTCGAGCCGCTCACCGACCCGCAAGCCGCGCGCCAGGTCACCGCTGTAGAGGTAGGAGACCAGCCCGAACGGGGTGTCGTTAGCCAGCCGGACCGCCTCGTCCTCAGTGTCGAAGGTGACGATCGGGGCGACGGGGCCGAAAATCTCCGCGCGCAGGATCACCGCGTCGGCCGGCACATCGGCCAAGACCGTCGCCGGGTAGTAGAAGCCATCTCCGGCTGGCACGGTGCCGCCGGTGGTGAGGGTGGCGCCCTCGGCGAGCGCGCCCTGGACCAGGCCGCTGATCTCGGTGCGGGCGGTGGCGGTAATCAGCGGCCCGAGCTGGGTGGTCTGCCTGTCACCGGGACCCAGCCGCAACCAGCCTCTCCACCACCGGCCCAGATCGCCGGCTGGGCAGCACGTTGATCACGCCGGGAGGCAGCCCGGCCTGCTCGAAGATCGCCGCGATCGCCAGTGCAGTCAGCGGGGTGTCGCTGGCCGGCTTGAGCACGAGGCGTGGCTTAGAGGTAGAGGGCCTGCTCGGCGCGGGCCTGCTCGTAAGCGGCTCGGGCCTGCCGGGTGGACTCCAGGGCGGACACCGCAGCGACCGGCACATCCCACCACGCGCCGGAGCCGCCGAAGCGGGCCTGCGCGTCGACCTTGACGTAGACGACGCTGGGTCCGTCGACGTCGAGGGCCTGCTTGAGGGCGGCGCGCAGCCGCTCGGCGGTCTCGGCGCTGAACACCGGCGCTCCGTAGCTGGCGGCGTTGGCGGCGAAGTCGACGTCGATCCGGTCGCCGTCGAGCAGCCCGTCGCGGCCGCGCAGATTGAACCGGGTGCCGAAGGATTGCGAGCCGAGCGTGTCCGACAGCGCGGCGATCGACCCGTACCCGTGGTTGTCGACGATGACCACGGTGAGCTTGAGCCGTTCCTGCACGGCGGTCATCAACTCCTGGGACAGCATCAGGTAGGAGCCGTCGCCGACGAGTGCGAAGACGTGCCGGTCCGGGGCAGCGAGCTTGGCGCCGACGGCGCCGGCGATCTCATAGCCCATGCAGGAGTTGCCGTACTCGATGTCGTAGCCCTTTGGCGAGCCCGGTCGCCAAAGCCGGTGCAGGTCGCCGGGCATCAACCCAGCCGCGTTGTCGACCACGTCCTGCTCGCCGGCCGCGGCGTTCACGATGCCGATCATCTCCGCCTGCGAAAGGGTCCCGTGACCGGCGACCTCGATCAGACGGTCGATCTCTTCGCGCCAGCCGGACGCGGCCCGCACCGTCTGGGCTCGGGTCTCGGGACGTACTGACCAGCCCGTGAGGGCGTCGCGCAGCTCGGCCAGGGTTTCGCGGGCATCGCCGGTCAGCGCGGTGGCGGCCTGCTTGACGGCGTCCAGTTCGGCGACGTTGATGTTGACGAACTGCACGCCGGGGTTCTTGAACAACGTGTTGGAGGCGGTGGTGAAGTCGGTGTAGCGGGTGCCGATGCCGATTACCACGTCGGCGTCGCTGGCCAGCTTGTTCGCGTGCGCTGACCCGGACGCGCCGAGCGCGCCGAGGGCGAGTTCGTGGGCGTGTGGCATCCCGGCCTTGCCGGCCTGGGTAACGCCGACCCCGATCCCGGTCGCCTCGGCGAAGCGGACCAGCTCATCGCTGGCCTCGGAGTAGATGACCCCGCCGCCGGCGATGATCACCGGCGCGGACGAGGCCCGGATGATTTGGGCGGCGCGCGCGATCGCGGCACGGTCGGCGCGGTTGCGGGCGACATGCCACACCCTCGGCTCGAACAGCGCGGTCGGGAAGTCGAACGCCTCGGCC
>WNGB01008322.1_pt1 | contig 23004 bp, 21 predicted proteins | sample 5400681 | NCBI WGS metagenome assembly WNGB01 (sample SAMN13153367, study PRJNA577476) | soil metagenome | isolation source: 115 cm soil or saprolite under grassland replicate 2 | place: USA:California | collected 2016-06-15
CGTGTGGGCAATGTCACGGTGGCGTTTTCGACCGGCGACCAGGAAACGTTCCTCGCCACGACGGGCATGCAGAATTTCCTCTGGTCACTTCTCGAGCAGTCCGGAGGATCGCGCGCGTTTCAGTCGAAGGCTCTGTGGTCCAAAACCCTGAGCGATGGCGAGAGGGTGTCGGGGCCGATGTCGCTTTTCAGCTCGACGCTCTTTTACACGACGTTCACGCCGCCTCCGATCAACGCCGACAAGAAGTGCACGAACGGCCAGTCGAAGTTGTGCGGCGTGCACTACATGCAGCCGGCGGCCGAGGAGGGCCGGGGCGGCGCACCCGGAATCCCGCCCCTCAACAAGGACAACCCGACGGAGCCCTGCATGCAGTTCGGTGAGAGCATCATCTTCGGGGCCGGCATCACCCAGAAGCCCACCTGCAATGCCGAAGCGACGTTCGACGACCCGTACCTCGGATTCGGGCACACCGGGCTCATCAACATCAATCCGGGCAGGTTTCAGCTCGTCGTGCAGACGGGCCCGGGCGGCGCGAGTCAAACAGGGGGGCAAATCAACACCCGCACCATCGAGCTGACCGCACCGATGACGACCACGCGAATCGACTCGTGGGCCTCGGTCATCGAATGAAGGCGCTCGTTCCGGTGATCGGATTCGCCGTCGCGCTCGGGTCGGGCGCCTGCGCGAAGAAAGAGCCGACCGCCACGCCGGTCGCCAGCGCCAGCGCCAGCGCTCGCGGCCTCGATCGCTTGCTGCCCGGCGAGCTCGCCGAGGGGCGCGAGCGCGCGATGGGGCTGGCGGTGCCGCGCGACATGCGCGTGGAGCGCGTCTTCGACGATTCGGTCGTCGCAAAGGGGCGCGTCGGAGCCGACGCCCTCGCCACCTACGTCCGCAAGCGCGTCGATGTGACCACGATCGAAATCGGCGGGACGCGCACGCTCTTTCCCCGCGCGCACATCAAGGGACAGCCGGACGGCCGACTGGTGCGTATCGAAGTGATGCGGGACCTCGAGACGACGGTGCTCATCGTACGCGACGTGACCCCGCCCCCGGTTCCATCGGGCTTGACGGAGGACGAGCGGTGGCGCAAAGCCGGCGTCGTTCCCGGAAAACCGTTCGACCCCTCGGCGCTCTAGCATGACTGCCGCAGTCTTGGCATCGGCAGATCACGATCGGCAGATTGGGCGCCGACCCAACGCAAACTACGGCGAGGCCGTCGGAATCACCCGAGATGCGAAACGAGCCGCGACGGCCTAGCCAGCCTCGCTCCGCGACACCGAGATCCGCCTCTTCCGGGTGGCGGAAATCTGCGGACTCGAGCTCTATCGTCTAGCGCCGCTGATCGCCTTGGCGACCTTGGCCAAGAGGTCTTGGATCTTGAAGGGCTTGGTCAAATAGTGGCGGGCGCCGGCGTTGATGCCTTCGACGACGTCCCGCGGCGAATCGCGGCCGCTGAGGAAGATGAGCGGCACCGGTTTGAGCCTGGCCTCGGACTTCAGTTTGCCCGCCAACGCCCAACCATCCATGCGAGGCATCATCACATCGAGGATGATGAGGTCGGGCGGTCTCATGCGGACGAGCATCTCCAGCGCGAACTGGCCGTCGGCCGCTTCGTAGACCGTGTATTCGTGCGCGAGAGAGCGCACGAGCATCTGGCGAATCGCGTCGTCGTCTTCCACGACCATCACCACCTTCGCCGAAGGTCCGGGCGATGCGACCGGCCGGGGCTCGCGGAGCGACGCCGGGGGCGTGACCAGTCGAGACACGAACGATGCGTCCTCTACAGCTGCGTGGGTTGGGTGGGGCGCCGGGACGGCTGGAGCGCCTGCGGGAGGGGCGACACGAAGAGGCGGTTTGGGGGGCGCGAGCGGCGGCGGGATCGGCTTGGCCATGCCCGGCGCCAGGGGCGCGGCGCGCGGCGCGGGAGGCGGCGGCGACAGAGGAACCGCGGGCTTCGCGACGGGCGGCGCGGGCTTGTCGGGCGATGTAGGGGCCGAGGCTTCCTGCTTCGGGCGTTCCGCACGCGAAGGGTGGGACTGCGCCGCGGTGGCGGGCGCGCCCATGACGAGCTTGCCGAAAGGAGAGCGCGGGGGTGTGGGGGCTTGCGCCACGGCGAGCGAGACAACGGCGGGAATGCCGGCGACTTGAGCTCGCAGGCCGCCTCCGCCGCATCGGGCTTTCGGGCGCGGCTTGGCCGGTGTAAAGACCCGGCACCATGTCCACTGACACTGGCCCGCTCAAGCGAACTGCGCTGTACGAAGAGCACAAGAAGCTCGGCGGCAGACTGGTCCCCTTCGCCGGCTGGGAAATGCCGGTGCAGTACGCGGGAATCGTCGAGGAGCATCGGGCCGTACGCAGGGCAGCGGGATTGTTCGATGTGTCGCACATGGGCGAGATCGAGCTGCAGGGGGAACATGCCGCCGCGGTGGTCGATTATCTCGTCACCGGGGACGCGGCGGCGCTCGCCGACGGCCGGGCGCTCTACACCTGCGCGTGCAACGAGCGAGGGACCATCCTCGACGATCTCATCGTGTACCGGCTGGGGCGCGAAGCTTTTCTCATCGTCTGCAACGCCGGCAACCGCGAGAAGATCAGCGCTCATTTTCGGAAGGCTGCCGAAAACCATTGCGACTTCCAGGACAGGTCCGACCAGATCGCCCTTTTGGCGCTTCAGGGACCGCGCGCGATCGAGGTGCTGGGGCTCGCCGGCAAGGACGCCGCCCAATGCGCCGACCTCAAGAGCTTTCAATTCCGCGACGCCGTCGTGGCCAACGTTCGAGTCACCGTCGCGCGCACCGGCTATACGGGAGAAGACGGTGTGGAGATCTTCTGCGCCTGGAGCGATGCCGTCCACATGTGGCGCACGCTCCTCGAGCTCGGCAAACCCATGGGAATCGAACCTGTGGGGCTCGGTGCTCGTGACACGTTGCGGCTCGAGGCACGCCTCGCGCTGTACGGCAACGACATCGACGAGACGACCAACCCGTTCGAAGCAGGGCTCGGCTGGATCGTCAAGATGAACAAGCCGATGTTCGTCGGCAAGGAAGCTCTGGCGGCGATCTCGGCGGGTGGACTCTCGCGCAAGCTCGTCGGCTTCGAGATGACCGGTCGGGGCGTCGCGCGCCACGGTTACTCGCTTCTCGACATGGCCGGCAACACCGTCGGCGTCTGCACGAGCGGCGGCCCTTCGCCGACGCTCGGCAAGAACATCGGCCTCGGGTATCTCCCGATCCCGCTCGGCGAGATCGGCACCACCTTTCAGGTCGACTGTCGTGGAAAACCCATCGGGGCCGCGGTGGTCAAGACTCCGTTTTACAAACGCAATCGAGGAGCAGCATGAGCGACAAGTTCGATGTGAGGGAAGGTTTTTTCTACACCAAAGACCACGAATGGGCGGCGGCCAAACCGGACGGCATCGAGGTCGGGATCACCGCCTACGCCGTCGATCAGCTGGGCGATATCACGCTCGTCAACCTCGACGTCAAGGTCGGAGAAAGCGTAACCGCCGGCAAGGCGTTCGGCACGATCGAATCGGTGAAGACGCTGAGCGATCTCTTTTCGCCGGTGAACGGCAAGGTGGCCAAGATCAATCAAGAGCTCGAAGCGCGTCCCGAGCTCGTCAACGAGGACTGCTATGGGAAAGGATGGATGATCCTCGTCACGCCCTCCGATCCTACCGAGAAGGACAAGCTCCTTTCGCCGTCGGCCTATGGCGAGCTGCTGAAGACCGTTTCACATTAGCCGGCGCATGCGTTACTTACCGCACACGAAAGAAGAGATCGCGGCGATGCTTGCCACCATTGGCAAGGCGACGATCGACGAGCTCTTCGACCAAATTCCCAAGGAGGTCCGCCTCGCTCGGCCGCTCGCCATCGAAGCAGCGCTCGACGAGGCGAGCCTCATGCGACACTTGGACCAGCTTTCGCGCAAGAACCGCGGAGCGGAGCTCACTAGCTTTCTCGGCGCTGGCGCCTACGATCACCCGATCTCCCCTGCGGTCGATCAGCTGCTCTTGCGCAGCGAATTCTATACGGCGTACACCCCCTACCAGCCCGAGGTCGCGCAGGGCACGCTGCAGTCGATTTTCGAATTTCAGACGATCGTGAGCGAGCTCTTGGGGCTGCCGGTCGCCAACGCGTCGATGTACGACGGGGCGAGCGCCGCAGCCGAGGCCGTTCTCATGGCCAAGAGGCTCACCCGCCGCGAGCGGGTACTCGTCTCTTCGGGTGTCCACCCGCATTACCGGCAGACGATCGACACGTATTTGCAGGGTATCGGTGTCGGAAAGGATGCCATCGGAACGATGCCGCTCGGAGACGACGGCCGGCCGAACCTCAGCGCTCTCGGAGAGCGAGCAGGCGAAGACCTCGCGGCGATCGTGATTGGCTACCCCAATTTCTATGGCTGCGTGACCGACGTACGACGGGCGGCCGACGTGGCCCACCGTCACGGCGCGCTTCTCATCACCTTGACGCAGGAGCCGTTCGCGCTCTCGCTTCTCGAGCCTCCGGGAGAGCTCGGCGCCGACATCGCCGTCGGCGAAGGGCAACCTCTCGGCATCCCGCTTCAGTTCGGGGGACCCTACGCGGGACTCTTTGCCTGCCGAGAAGGGCGCGAGTTCCTGCAGCAGATCCCGGGCCGCTTGGTCGGCGAGACCGTCGACAAGAACGGCGAGCGAGGCTACGTCCTCACGCTCGCCACGCGCGAGCAACACATTCGTCGCGAGCGCGCGACCAGCAACATCTGCACGAACACCGGGCTCTGCGCGCTCGCGGTCACGATTCGGATGTGCATGCTCGGAAAGCAGGGGTTTCTCGAAGCGGGACGGCAGTGTCTCGCCAAAGCCGAGTACCTGAAGGAAAGGATCGAGGGCCTGCCCGGCTACGCCCTCGTCTATCCCTCCACGCCGACGTTCAACGAGTTCGCCGTGCGCGTGCGCGGAGGCAACGCCGCCCGGGTGGTCGAGGCTCTCGAACCGAAAGGTTTTCTCGCTGGGCTCGACCTCGGCCGCGTCGACCCCAAGCGATCCGACCAGCTCCTCATCGCCGTCACCGAGCGGGTCATTCGTTCGGACCTCGACGGGTTCGTCGCCGCCCTCGACGGGATTTGATTCACGCTCTAATCAGAGATGGCGCAGAGCGGGGATGAGCGCGCGGTCGAATCGGTCGATCTCGGGACTCTTGGGTTCGAGCGTGGCCATGGCGGCGACCGAACGCCGGGCCCCCTCGCGAAAGGCGCCGAGAGCGATACCCAGGTAGTCGGGAGGGTACTGATCGAGCTTGCCGAGGCCGCGTTCGAGCAGACGCGATGCGCCGCGTGGTTCGCGCTGCACCAACAGCTTGTGGAACGCGCTGGTCACCTGAATGAGACCCTGCACGAAGAGCCGCCATTGATCGTCGAGCTCGTCGATCCAGATCTCCTCCCACGCTTCGTGCGCTTCGTAGAACTTTCCCTCGTTGTGCAGCCGCATCGCCACGGCGAACTGCGGCCGCTCGGTCGGCGGCACCGGGTCAGCGGGAGCCATCGCGCAGCGGCGGCACGACGGTGTTCGGCCAGTAACTCGTCGCGGTCGTCCGATACACCGTGAGCCGCAGAAAATCGATGCCGACCGTCGCTCCGTAAGTGCGAACATCGTTCGAGCCACGCTCGGTCATCCCGGTCACTTGAATGCCGAACGGTGCGCCGAGCACGAGCGCACCGATGAGACCGGTCGAGCTCTCGCCCCACCACCGCTGATAGCCGCCGCCGTCGAGCGCGAACCCGAAGCCCCCACGCACGAACCCGCCGCTCGCCATGCGAGCAACGAGGGCGAGATCGCTCCCATGACCGAAGAAGGTCAACGTCTTCATCAATCCGCCGACGATGACCATCGCGCTCGGTGTCGAACCCATCCCGAGCTCGGCTTGCAGCGTCCCCGGTCGCTGCTCGGCGGAAAGCGCGGTCATGCCACCCCCGACGTAAAACCAGGAGGACACGTCGGCCCTCGCCTCCTTCGCGAAAAGAAATCCGAGCAGGAGCAGAACAGCCATCACCAGAGAAGAGGGTCGCGCTAGCACGGCCGTCCGTTACCATGGGGTCTGCACGACTGCTACTGTCAGGACCACCCATGGATGACCATCGCGACAAGTCCCCGCTCGCGCCGGAGACGGATGCCAGAAATTGGCAAGAGGTCGAGGAAGCAACGGAGCTTCTGCACGACGAAAGGTTCACCGATGCGCTCTACGCGCTGCGAGACATCATCAAGGCGAACCCGCAGAACCCTTACGCCTACTATTATTTGGGCGTCGCACTGTTCGAAACGGCGGAGCCGGAGCCGGCGCGCGATGCCTACCGAGCTGCCGTTCGGCTCGCACCGGACTACCGCGGCGCCCGTGTTGCTCTTTCGCACGTGCTCCGGATGCTCGGCGACCTCAGGGGGGCCATCGCGGAAGCCGAAGAAGCGCTCCGACGACATCCCGGTGACGGCGACGCGCTACACGCTGCGGGCCTCGCCCACGCGGCGCGCGGCGACAATCAGGCGGCGCGCCGCTATCTCACGGCCTTCCTCGCGAGCCATCCGGAATTCGAAGCGGCCACCGAAGCACGCGCCATTCTGCAAACGCTCGACCCGCCCGCCGACCTCGACTGACCCGGCGCTTTGGGTTCCGAAATGCGTTGGCGGAGCCCACCGAGATGCTTTTTCGCGCCAATTCTGAGGTAAGTATACTTACCTCGGCCATCCTCGAAAACAAACACGCGCAGTTCAAGGCGCTGCTCGAGAAGGCCACCCACCTCGACGAGGTCCCGAAAGAACCTGTTCTGAGCCTTCACGCGAGGGCGCGCCGCTCGCATTCGCCGGCGATCGCTTCGGCGCCCCGCGCGCGCGACGCGTGGGCGGCCGCGCGCCAAGCGGAAGCACGTGCCGCGACCCGGAGGCCCGCTCCGACGGCGGCGACGCGAGCCTCGACGCTGCGGGTGAACGCGGAAAGGGCACGCTCGGCGTCGGAGACCTCGGCCCAAAGCGCACCGAGCTCGAGGCAGAGCGAAGCGAATAGCTCGCCCTGGCCGGGATACATCGGCCGCGAAAGCTCACGCGCGAGGGCGAGACGATCACCTTCGGCGGCGGCGCGACGCGCCGCAACTTCGGGCGGCGGCGCCTCGTCTTCCGCCACCCCAGCTCGGATCACCAGGTAGCTCAGCACGCCGCTCGCCACGCGCTCGAAAGCGCCGAGACCATCGGCTGCGACGTCGAGAACCCCACCGCCCGCCCGCGCACCGCCGACGTCGAGATCGAGGACAATCACTCCGCCCGGGCGCTCGCCGACCACCACGAGATCGTCGGGCCAGGTGAGCCCTTTTTCGAGCACGAGCCACTCGGTCACATCGCGCAGTTCGCCTCGGCCGAGGAGCTGAACGCCGTCCTCGAGAGTCAGCCCGTCGCACGCGCGGTAAAGGGCAGTCAAGTCGGCCGGTTCGGGGTAAGAAATCGGCCAATCCACCGCGCGGGGAGTTTTTTTCTCGCTCACCCGCGGCGAAGCCAACAAGAGCGCGACGCGTTCGAGATGGCTTCCGGTCCCCGGCATGCCTATCTTCTACCACTCCCCGCGGCGAGCGATCCCTCATGGCCCTGTCGAACGACCCGATGGAAGGTTGGCTTTTGGTCATCGATCCACCCGTCGGGACATGGGCGCTCGACGAGCCTCTTTTGGGACTCAACGTGGTGCTGCGCCTCGCGCTGACCGCGCAGGCAGCCGGAGCGCGCGCGGTCGCATTGGCAGATGGGCCCGAAACCTCGGCACTTCGTGCTCGGCTCGAGGACGCTCGCCTTCGCATTCGGGTCATCGACGAGATGGATCGCCCGAGCCTGCTGGAGTTTCGCCCGACGACCCCCTCCATCCGCGTGCCGGCCAACGTGGTGGTCCACCGTGCGACGTTGCAGGCGCTCGCGGAAAAGGGTCGGCAGGTCGAGCTCACGCTGTTCGGGCCGGACGCTTCGAGTGAGCCAGCGTGGAAGGCCGTTCAGGGTGCGGCGGGTTCGTTCGGTTTCGACCCGATCGTCGTCACCGATCGCGCGTCGGCCAAGGTCGCCCGCGAGGCCCTCTTGCGTTCTCTGCGAAAGACGCACGACGGATGGGCCTCGACTCACTTGAACCGACGCATCTCTCTTTCGCTCACGCGATGGCTCGTCGAGACGCCTCTTCGACCCAACCAAGTCTCGGTCGGCATCTTGGGCGTTGGTTTGCTCGGCGCCTGGCTCGCCAGCCGGGGTACGTACGGCGCGCTTCTCGCGGGCGCCGCGCTCTTTCAGGCCCAGAGCGTGCTGGACGGCTGCGACGGCGAGATGTCGCGCCTCACGTTCCGCGGTTCGCGCACCGGTGAGTGGCTCGACACGATCGGCGACGATCTCACCAATTATGGGTTTTTCGCTGGCGCGGCGTGGGGTCTCTACACGATGAGCGGCCGCGCCCTCTATCTGGTGCTCGGCGCCGTGACGGTGATGTGCGGCATTGTGGGCAGCGGTCTCGAGTACCGGTATCTGATCCGCGTCGGCTCGGGCGACCTCCTCAAGTACCCGCTCGGGATTGGCAAGGCGCCCGGGGGCCAGTCGGGCCCTAGCGAGCCTCCCGGGGGGCTGCGACGCCTCGTCGACGCGATTTCGCCCTTGTTCAAGCGAGACACCTTCGTGTTGCTCACCTTGGTTGGCGCGGCCATCGGGTGGCTGGGGCCGTTTTTGGCGCTCTTCGCGGCCGGCGCGGTGGGCGTCCTTTTCGCGGTGATCGGGGCCGAGGTTCGGATGGCGCGCGACCGATCGACGAAGGCCGAATCGTCGAGGCAGGTTGACCCGGTAGGTTCCGGCGACTAGCGTCATTCCTCCGTTTTTTCGGAGGGAGGTTTCGCGCATGAGCGGCCATTCCAAATGGGCCACAATCAAACACAAGAAAGGGGCCCTCGACGCCAAACGCGGCAAGGTGTTCACCAAGCTCATCAAAGAGCTGACGGTGGCGGCTCGCATGGGCGGCGGCGATTTGGGGGGCAATCCACGACTGCGCAAGGCGATAGCCGATGCGAAGGCCCAGTCGATGCCCAACGACACCATCACACGTGCCATCAAGCGCGGCACCGGGGAGATCGAGGGCGCTGCGTACGAGGAGGTTCTCTATGAGGGCACCGGTCCGTCAGGCACGCTCTACCTCGTCGAGGGAATGACCGACAATCGCAATCGCACCGTCGCGGAGATACGTAAGATCTTCGAGAAGCACAACGGTGTGCTCGGCGGAGGCGGTACCGCGGGTTGGGCGTTCCATCGGAAGGGCACCATCCTGCTGGCCAAGTCGGCGGTCTCCGAGGATCAGCTGATGGACGTCGCAGTGGGCGCCGGCGCCGACGACTACAGCGACGTCGGCGACGAGTGGTCGGTCACCACGCCGCCCGAAGCGCTCGACCTCGTCCAAAAAGCGCTCGAAGGGGCGGGGATTCAGGTCAAATCGAGCTCGCTCGGCTACTTGCCGAAAAACAAGAAGCCGATCACCGGTCGCGATGCCGAGGTGTGCCTCAACTTGGCCGAAGCCATCGACGATCACGACGATGTGCAAAACGTCTACTCGGATTTCGACATCTCCGACGAAGAGATGCGCAAGATCGCCGGCGATTGAACTAAGCCAGGTGCCACAGCGGAAATTGAATCGCCACACCCCACGTGAAGAGCGCGTGCGAGATGATCGCCACCGGAAGGCGGCCCGTACGCGCGACGACCAGACCCCACACCAGGCCGCAACCGAGAGCGGCCAAGACGACCAGGGGGTTCGCGCCCGCGAATGGGTCGCGAAGCAGCATCACCGTGGGCAGATGGGCCGCTGCATAGAGGACCGCCGTCGCCGGCCACGCGCGCCGCGTGCCGATACGCTCCTCGAGCATCGAGTAGACGTAGCCGCGCCAGGAGATCTCCTCCAGCGCCGCGACGATCGCGACCGCCAGGCCGATGGCGAGCATGCGGCGCTGAAGCATCTCGGGATCGCCCACCTGCAAGTAGATGCGCATGACCCAGCCCTCGCGGACCGAGCCGTGCGGCGCCAGGAACTTGCGACCGGCGAGGGCCGCGAAGTAGAGCATCACGGCGGCGAGAAAGCCGAAGGTGAGGTCGCCCGAGCGGGGCTTGAGCTTATCGGCGAGGGTTCCCTCGCGGCGCATGCGGGCGACGGCGAGAGTCGTGAGGAGCACGTAGGGCACCGCTGGCACCAAGAACACCAGCGGACTTCCCGACAAATCCGGACGCATTGCGATGCTCATCGAAGCGGCCACGAGCACCGCGGCGACGGCGGCAATCAGCACGGAACCATGCCCCGAGCAGCGAGAAGAGAGCGCACGCGGTCGAGAATGCGGTCAGCAAGATCGATTTTGCTCATGGTGGGGAGCGCTTCAGCGGCTTCTTCGCTGACGAGGGTAGCGCGATTGGTAGCCGCGCCGAAAGAATCCGCAGCGTGGTTGGCCACGACGAGGTCCACCTTTTTGTCGCGAAGCTTCTTTTGCGCGTAGGCAACGAGCAGGTCGTCGTCGGCGGTCTCGACCGCGAAGCCGACGAGCACCGGTCGGTCGGCTCGCCGAGCGGCGCCGATCTCGCCGAGAAGGTCGGGCGTTTTGGTGAGCTCGAGCATGATCGTGTCGCCGGCCTTTTTCATCTTGTGCAGAGACGGTTCGCGCGGCGTGTAGTCGGCGACGGCCGCGGACATGACGAGAGCGTCCGCGCCGCCGAGCTCGGAACCGAGCGCCGCAAAGAGCGCAGCTTTCATGTCGCTCGCACTGCGCACGTCGACCCGGCGCACGCCGCTCGGCGTGATCAGCTCCACCGGACCGGCGATGAGCGTGACCTCGGCGCCACGACGCGCGGCGCGATCCGCGATGGCAAAACCCATTCGCCCGCTCGACCGATTGCTGACGAAACGCACCGGATCGAGGTCTTCGACGGTCGGACCGGCCGTCACCACCACGCGCACGCCGGCGAGGTCGCCGGCGGCTGCAAGCTCGCGGAGCACCGCCGCCACGATGTCGTGCGGCTCGGCCAACCTGCCCATTCCCGACTCCCCCGAGGCGAGCGCCCCCTCGACCGGACCCACGAGCTTCACGCGGCCGTCGGTCGCGAGCGTCGCCACATTGCGCTGCGTGGCCGGATGATTCCACATGCGGGAGTGCATGGCCGGCGCGGCGAGGATCGGGCACTCGGCCGAGAGCGCGAGCGCCGTCACCAGATCGTCGGCACGCCCCTCGGCGAGACGCGCCAACAGGTCCGCCGTCGCCGGCACGATGAGAACGACGTCGACGCTGCGCCCGACATCGACGTGCACTTCGCCCGGATAGGCGGCGTCGAACATCTCGCGGAGCACGGGAACGCCGCAGATGCCGGATAGGGTGAGCGGACCCACGAATTGCGTGGCGGAGCTGGTCATGAGAGGCGTCACCGCGATGCCTTCGGTGATGAGCCGGCGCGCTACTTCCACGGCCTTGTACGCGGCGATACTCCCGCAGACCGCCAGCGCCACTTTCCGCCGACCCGACATGATGGCGTTCAGCCTACATTCCTTCTCGTCTTCCTGCTCATGATCGGGTTCGGCCGTCGCGGCGGCGCAGCCTCTGGTGCTGCCTTTCGGCCGAGGTACGCGCAGCGTCCTTCGTCCGAGCTGACGCGATCTCGCCGGGGCAGTCGCCGGTGCACTCGACCTCTCCGTCTTTGGCGCGACGATCGGGTGTGTAGCGCGAAAAGCCGGCGCGCTCGGTCCAGCCGTACTCGCCGGTTTTTCCGGGCTCGCGCAGCTCGACCATTCCACCCATCGGACCTTTGACGTCGGGACCTTGCAGCAGAACGAGGTAATCGTCAGCCACGTACTCCGGGTGGGGATCGTCGGCGACTCCATCGGCGTCACCCGTGTCGGCCGTGCCGATGCGTATGATTTGGCTCGTGGCCGGGTAGCTGTCGTTCCAGCGCTCGCGCACGGCGAAGGCTCCTTCGCGCACGATCCGGTAGCGATGGGTGCGGAACCCCGGGATGCCCCGCTGGGAGAGAACCTTGACCCCCCTGGGGAGCTTGGGATCCGGACGCTCCAGTTCGGCGAACGGCATGACCTCGTCGATTTTGCGAACGAACGTCACCGTGCGGCTGCGGCGCGGACCGAGAATCTCCGCCCGGACGATCCCGTCGCGCACGGTCTCGTGCAAGACGACCGGATGGTCGAACGAGTTACGCAGCCGCAGCGTGATCGTCGGATAGACCACCGTCGCGTCGAGACCCATCTTGATGTAGAAGCTCGGCCGGGTGTGGGGGTGGCGCTCGACGATGTCGAGACCGGCGAAAAAGGCGGCGCCGTGGAGTGTGCCTGCGACTTGGCAGGTCCCGCCGCCGATACCGTCGACGAGCTCGCCCTGCGCGATGACCGGGGCGACCTTGTAGCCGTTCGCTTCGTCGCGAGGACCGACCACCTCGTTGAAGTCGAACGTTTCGCCGGGCAAGATCACCTGCCCGTCGAGCTTCGAGGCCGCGAGTCGCAAGTTGAACGTGCGCGCCTCGTGCTTGTTGTCGGTCGTGTAGCGCGTCTCGAACCAACCCAGCACCTCGCCGAAGCCGACGCCACCCATCTGGCCGGCGAGAAGGCGAGGCGTCTGTCGATCGTGGGCAGCCGCGATTTCGGCGGCAGCGTCGAGGACGCCGGCTTCGAGACGCGCCAGCGTGCCGTAGACGTCGAGGTAGAAGCCCTCCTGCTCCGGCAGCAGGCGCCGGGTTTCCAGATTGAAGCGCGCGTCGAGGGGCGCGCGGTCGACCTCGTCTTTTAGCTTGAGAAGCGCGCGGAGCGCCACCTCCCGCCGAACGACGACCGGGACCGGCAGGACCAAGGCGCCACCTGGTGCGGCGGCGCGCCGCATGGCGCTGCCGGGGTCGCGCGCTTGGGCGAGAAGCGCCGCGAGGCGCACCCGGTCGATCTCCACGCCCAAGAGCGCACGCGAAAAGGGCCTCTTTTCCGGGCCGTCACCGCGGGGCAGCACGATGGCGACCGGCGCCTTCGCATACCGGCGAACCACCTCCAGCGCCTGCGCGTCCCCCTCGGGGCCGAGAACGATCTCTTGACCTGCCAAGATCACGCGCGGCGGACGGAGCTTGGGGACGGCACGCTGGGCGTAGAGCGGGTAAAACCCGAGCGCGACGGCCGCCACCGCTAGAAGAACGCTGGCCAAGAGCGCAGCGCTGCGCCACCATTCCCAGGCAATCGCAGGCGGGAAAAGAGGTTCACTCGACACGCATCCACCAAGGTGTTCGGGGCCCATCTTGGAAAAAGATCGCGTCTTGGGGCAAACATTTGGCGAAGATTCCGCCGCGCCGGGTCACACGAGAATGCTTTCCCAACCGCTCCTCGAGAAGCTCGACACCCTGCCGACGCAGCCCGGCTGCTATCTGTTCAAGGACAAGAAGGGTGAGGTCGTTTACGTCGGCAAGGCCAAAAGCCTGAGGTCGCGCGTCCGCAGCTATTTTCAGCCATCGACGGGGGACGAGCGCGCCTTCATCCCGCTCCTACAGCGGACGGTGGGCGACTTCGAGACGGTCGTCACCGCTTCGGAAAAAGAAGCGGCCATCCTCGAAGACAGCCTCGTCAAGCAGCACAAGCCTCGCTACAACGTCAAGCTCCGCGACGACAAGAGCTACCTCTGCCTGCGCATCGACGTGAAGCACGCCTGGCCGCGCGTCGAGCCGGTACGCCGCCCGTCGCCGGACGGCGCCCGCTACTTCGGACCCTACCACTCGGCCACCGCCGCCCGGCGGACGCTGCACCTGGTCAACAAGCATTTTCAGCTCCGGACCTGCTCGGACCAGGAGTTCGACGCGCGCAAGCGGCCCTGCCTGCAGTACCAGATTCGACGCTGCCTGGCGCCCTGCGTCTACGAAGTGGATCGCGAGTGGTACGACGATCAGGTCCGCTCCGTCGGCCTGTTCCTCGATGGGCGGCACGACGAGCTCTCGCGCCAGCTCGCCGAACGCATGAAAACCGCATCCAGGAACCTCGAGTTCGAGCTGGCAGCGACGTACCGCGACCAGCTTCGCGCGGTCGAGGCGATCCGACAGGAGCAGCGGGTCGTCGCCATCAAAGACGTCGATCAGGACGTGATCGGGCTCTACCGCGAGGGGGACTTGGCCGAGATCGCCGTCTTGTTCATTCGCAGCGGTCGCGTGACCGACACCGGACACTTTCCGGTGCGCGGGGTGGAGCTACCCGACGACGAGGTCGTCGCAGCGTTCGTCTCGCAATTCTATGGTGAGGGGGGACGCGCGGCGGCGATCCCCGACGAGCTCATCGTGCCCGCCGCGTTCGAGGGGCTCGCGGGGGTGGCCGAGTGGGTCTCCGACCGGCGCGGCCAACGCTGCGAGGTGCTCGTTCCGCAGCGCGGCCCACGCGTCGATCTGCTGCGCCTCGCCCACGAAAACGCCGAGCACTGCTTCCGCGAGCAGCGCCGTGCCGCCGACGACGTGGAGGAGCGGCTCGCGCAGCTTCAAAAGCGGTTGCGGTTACCCGCGCTCCCGCGACGAATCGAATGTTGCGACATCTCCCACCTCGGGGGGACCGATACGGTCGGCGCTATCGTCGCCCTGAAAGACGGGCAGCCCGACAAGAAGAAGTACCGAACGTTCCATGTGCGGACGGTGGCGGCGGGCGATGACTACGGCGCGATGTACGAGGTGCTCGCGCGTCGATTCCGTCGCGGCAAAGCGGCGGAAGAGGCGCAGCGCCGAGAAGGGGCGGAGAGCGAGGCGGAGGCGGGACCCGCGAACGGATCGATTGGGATTTGCCGGAGCTCTTCGTGGTCGACGGCGGAAGGGGGCAGCTCAACGTGGCCCTGACTGCTGCGCGCGACCTCGGCTTGCACGAGCTGCCCATCGTGGCGTTGGCGAAAGAGAAGACGATCCCGGGATATCCCGGGCATGGAGTCTCCGAAGATGCGCCGGAACCCAACGAGGACGGCGACGCGAGCTCGGAGGCGGAGGCGACGGCGTCCCCACCCACCGCGGAGCCCGCCACTCCGTTGCGGCGAGGTAAGATAGCGGAACGCAAAAAGCCCGACGATCTGGTCGACCGCGTGTATTTGCCGGGGCAGAAGAACGGGATACCGCTGAAGCCCAACAGCGCGCCGCTTTTCTTTCTCGCGCGCGCCCGCGACGAGGCGCACCGCTTTTCGAACCGCGCGCGCGAGCGGCTGGGAAAGGCCCGCCGGTTCCGCTCGGAGCTCGACGATATTCCGGGGATCGGACCGGTCACCCGCCGCTCCCTTCTGAAAACGCTCGGCAGCCTCGATGCGATTCGCCAGGCTTCCGACGAAGCGCTCCTCGCGGTGCCCGGCGTCAACCAGAAGATCCTACGCGCGCTGCGCACCCAATTTCCTGCGCCATCGGGTTAGGATCGATTTCTTCCCCCCGCGTGCAGAACAGGTCGAGATCTTCCGACTTCCGATGACCGAGCAGGAGGGCAAGGCCGGCACCACCAACGACGCGGACGGACGGCGAAGTGCGCTGCGCGGCGAGCGCCACTGCCTCGAGAAGGCTATCGAGCCGAAGAGCTTCCGCCATGTTCGGCCACTCGCTCGCGGCGCCGGGTGAGCAGCATCTGCCACACCGGCCTGGCGCGGCCAAGCCGATGCTCGATACGCGGCCAAGCCTCTTCGATGGTGGCCCAGTCCAGAAAAAGCCACACGTCACGAGTGTTGGCGTCGCGAAGAATTCGCGCAATGAGCTCGTCCTTGGTCCCCTGCTCCCCTCCTTCGAGCAATCGTCTGAGCTCACCGACCGTCGCTCGAATGTCCCACAGAAAGTAGGGTACTGTTTCCGCTCGAAAGAGGCGATCGGTCGTCGGAGGCAGCACGCGCGTACGTTACCACGTTCGAAGGGCCGGACGAGGGTCCTGCGTCACGAAGTGATTGCCCATTGCCGAGAACAGATGCCAAGCTCATGCTGCACAGCATGGCGTTTGGAGCCATCGATTTGAGACGGCCAGCCACACTGGCTGACCTCGAGGGCGCTGCCCCAAAGGGGTCAAGGGCGAGATCATCGACGGCGCGCTGTATACGCAGCCACGTCCACGCGCCGATCATGCCGTCGTCACGCTCGCCCTCGGCAGCGATCTCATGAACGCGCCTTTCAGCGAGGTCGCGGCGGACCCGGAGGCTGGTGGATCCTGGTGGAACCCGGCATCGAGGCGGCAGGGTCCCCGGAGTTTGCCCCCGATCTCGCCGGATGGAAGCGAGTCGATCTCTCGCGCCTCGAATGCTGCGGAGTATGTCTTTGTGGTTTTGAGCCGCCAACCGAGAAGTAGCTTGCGCCAACTCGGTTGTCAGTGCCCCGAGGCGAAATCGAAGAGTGTCCGTTGCTTACGTAAGGCACGCCGTTTGCTGCTAAAGTAAGGAATCTCCGGCGGGTCGCGTTGACATTCTTCGCGCTCGCCACGTAAGCTTCGCTCGAGTTTAGGCCTCAACCACGCGACTCTATCGGTCGCGAAGTCGCTCACGGCGACACCAGGAGCCAGACGATGACTCGTCCCACTACCCTTGGCCGCACGGTACGCGCCGCTCTCTTCGGCGCCGTCGCAGTGACCTCCCTCTCGATCGTCGGCGGCGGTTGTCTCGACCGGCCCGTCGCCCCCGCGGTGCCCGTGGTCAACGCGCGCGTCGTCGAGCGCGCCAAGCAGAACAAGGTGTCGAAGATCGACCTCTTGTTCATGATCGACAACTCGTCGTCGATGGCCGACAAGCAGACGATTCTCGCTGCGGCGGTTCCCGACCTGGTGAATCGCCTGGTCAACCCGGTGTGCATCAATCCGATGACCGGCGCGCCAGTGGGGATCCGGAATCCCGACGGATCCTGCACCACCGGAGAACCCGACTTCGACCCAGTCAAAGACATCCACATCGGCATCATCACTTCGTCGCTCGGTTCGCACGGAGCCGCCCTCGTTTGCGATGACGCCCAAGATCTGATGCGCAGCAGAACCAATCCTCACAACAACGACAAAGCGCACCTCGTCGCCCGCACCTTGACGGACACGCCGGTTGCAACGTTCGAAAACAAGGGCTTTCTGAACTGGGCGGGCGGCACGCCGGCCGACGCGCTAAACCAGATCATCACGCCGTTCACGTCGATGATCCAGGGCGTCGGGCAACACGGCTGCGGCTACGAGGCGTCGCTCGAAGCCATCTATCGCTTCTTGGTCGATCCCGACCCCTACGATTCGGTCGTCGTCGACCCGCCGGGTTCACTCAATGGGGCGCAGCTCGTCGGCACCGATATGGTGCTCTTGCAGCAGCGCAAGGACTTCTTGCGGCCCGATTCACTGGTCGCCATCATCGCGGTGAGCGACGAGAACGACTGCTCGATCGTCGACGGAGGTCAGGGGTATTTCGCGATCATTCCTTCCTCAGGTGGCAAGAGCGTCATTCCCCGCGGAACATCGGCCTGTTTGACCAATCCGAACGACCCCTGTTGCTTCAACTGTGGACTCACCAACCCGCCTTCCGGCTGTACGGCTCCAGGCGACGACGCCGAGTGCGCCAAGGGACCGTGGACGAAGGTCGAAGACCAAGAGAACCTCCGCTGCTGGCAGCAGAAGAGAAAGTACGGACAGGATTTCCTCTATCCCGTCCAGCGCTACATCGATGGGCTGACGCTGTCCCAGGTGCCGAATCGCAACAACATGCCGGTCAAGAATCCTCTCTACTCGGACCTGCAATGCGACGGAACCGGCTGCGCGGCCGAACGCGATCACGACCTGGTCTTTTTGGCAGGCCTGGTGGGCGTCCCCTGGCAGGACATCGCCAATGACCCCAACAGCCCAAACCTCCTCGGGGGGTACAAAACGGCGAAGCAGATCTCCGACGAGAACATCTGGGACAAGATCGTGGGTCATCCCGGCGCCAGTCCGCCCACCAATCCGACCGACCCCCACATGATCGAATCGATCGTCCCGCGGGCCGGTCTGCCGGGCACTGGCAGCGCCTACAACGCCGACCCCATCCACGGTCACGAATGGGACCCTTCCAAGGACCCGCAAGGAGCTGATGCCGACCTCCAATACGCCTGCATCTTCCCGTTGAGTCCAGCGAAAGACTGCGCCGGAGCTTCCGATTGCGACTGCTCCGCCGACGCGATGAGCCTCGCGGCGATGGCAAGCCCGCTCTGCCAACAAACGAACGGCACCTATTCGACGCTGCAGGGTCGTGCCAAGGCCTACCCCGGCATCCGCGAGCTCCAACTGCTGCAGGGCTTGGGAGAGCAGGCGATCGTTGCCTCGATCTGCCCCGCCACGCTGAATACGGCGGCTCCGGACTACGGCTATCGTCCCGCGATCGCCGCGCTCATCAGCCGCTTGCGCAATGCGCTCCGCGGCCGCTGCCTCCCCCGTACGATCGAGCTCATTAAAGACCCGCTAGAACTGAAGAACACGGTCCCCTGCGTCATCGTCGAAGCGTACAATCCGGCCAACGGCGGTCCCTGCGTGTGCGATGACAAGCCCGGCCGCGTCATCGCCGCACCTGAGATTGTCACCGACGAGGTCAAGACCCAAGGTAGCTGCTACTGCGAGCTCACGCAGCTCCAAGGTGGCAGCGGCGATCTGCAAAATTGCCAATACCAGGCAACCATTGACCCCATGACGCCAGCGGGTTGGTGTTACGTCGACCCCTCCCAGGGGAGCGTGGATCAATGCCCCATCGTGGCGAACTGCCCAGCGACCGCGCGCCGCATCATTCGCTTCGTGAACCCCGACAGCGAGCCGCGCCCGGGTGCGACGGCGTTCATCATGTGCCAGGAGAAGTCGTTCGATCCCGCCCTAGGCGGCGCACAGATGGATCCCTGCGCGATGTAAGTCGAGCACCGCTCGATTCCGCCGAGCAACGGCCGGGAGGCGACAACGTCTTCCGGCCGTTCGTTTATCGCGGTTTTTTTTCGCGGAGCGTCTCGCGGAACTTTCCTACGCCCGGATTCTCGCGTCGCGCGACCTCGGTCAACGCGCGCGAAGCCGAGGTCGGGAGGATCTCACTTTTGACGATGCGCTCCCATTCAAACCAAGCGAGGCCGTGGCTCTTGGTTCGACCGGGGGTAAGCTCCACGAAATCTTCCGCCGAGCTGTCGGTCGAATTCGGGGCTTGAAACGCGTCACGTTGAGGACCCGCAATCAAGGTGTTAGCCTTATGCGGTGCTCGAAGAAGTGCTTGCCCCGGAATCGGTACGGCCCATTCAGAGGAGGGAGTTCGAGCGCATGGTCGCGGTCGGCTTCTTCGAGGATGAGCGTGTCGAACTCATCCGGGGAACGCTGGTCACGATGAGCCCGCAGGGCGCCTTCCACGCCGATGTCACCCGGCAGCTGACGGAGCTCCTTGTCGTGGCGCTCGCAGGGCGAGCCCAAGTTCGAGCCCACAGTCCTTTGGCGGTGTCGGACGATTCCGAACCGGAACCCGATGTGGCTGTGGTGCCACCCGGCAATTATTCGTCGGAACATCCGGCGCGGGCCTATCTGGTCGTAGAAGTTGCGGAGTCTTCGCTACGCAAAGATCGAGAGATCAAGGCAGGGCTCTATGCGCGAGCGGGTGTTCCCGAATATTGGCTGGTCAATCTTATCGATCGCGTCGTGGAGGTCCACACCTCGCCCGCCGAAGAGCGCTACACAAGCGTAGTGCGGCGTGGAGCCGCTGAGACGCTGCGGATGGTCTCGTTTGCCGACGTTACGATATCCGTCGCGCGGCTATTTCCAGCGGCGTAGTTCAATAGGCAAACGGCGCCGTGCTGGGCCGCCGGTCCATGCAGTCGTTTGATCTACATGCCCCGAAGCATTTTGCGGAACTCCCGTACGGCCTGCGTCTGGTTCTCGCTTCGCGCGAGCTCAGCCATGCGCACGAGGTCGAGCTCGGGCAGGATCTCGCTTCGGGCGAGGCGCTCGTATGCATCGGACCGGAGCGCGTGGACTTCGATCTGCCCATCGTTCCAGATCCAGACTTCACGAACGCGGAAGGCTTTATAGATTTCGAGCTTGTCCAGTCCGCCACTCGTCCAGATGACCTCGATGGCGAGGTCCGGAAACTCTTTCGGACCTCCGAGCTCGTAGCATTCGTCGGGCTCCACCCCTCTTTCGTTGGGCTGGCTCTTCAGGGTCATCGATCCGAAACCGTTGAGGTCGAGCCCTCTTTCCTCGCCGTAAGCCTCGAGGAGGCGCGCGAGAAGCGTCTTGATGGATTCGTGGCTGCGCGATGGGCTCATCAGCTCGAGCTCTCCTTCGAGGTACGCCATTCGCACACCCGCTCGGTCGCCGCGAATGGCGAGCAGGGTTTCGTACTGTTCCCAGGTCACGTCGTGGAGCCTGACCCGGTGGTCGTAGGTCGACGCGGCAAGGCGGGCTTCACCTCTCGCCGTTTCGGTGCGAGCATCGCCGATGGCCGGCTGATAGTGCATCGAGAGGTAGCCTAGCGCACGACAACGGGGTCGTCATCCAGGGTCGCGGAATCAAAACATCTTCCGGCCGTTCGCTCGCCGCGGTATGAAGGATGAGGTTTGGGGAGCGAGGTCGCTCCGGGCCGGCTACCAAATGCCCGTGAAGAAGACGATCCTGATCATCGAAGACGAACCGCAGATCGTGCTCGGGCTGAAAGATGCCCTCGAGTTCGAGGGATTTCGTGTGGCCTCGGCGGGTAAAGGGCGCGACGGCGTGTCGCTCGCCCGACACGAGAAACCCGACGCGGTGCTGCTCGACCTCATGCTGCCCGACGTGAACGGCTACAAAGTTTGCGAGGAGCTCCGGCGGTGGAACCCCTTCGTCCCGATCATCATGCTGACCGCGCGCAGCCAGGAGGTCGACAAGATCCGCGGCCTCGACGCCGGCGCCGACGATTACGTCACCAAGCCCTTCAGCATCGGCGAGCTCATCGCCCGCATTCGCGCCATCTTCCGGCGCACCGCTCGCGTCGCGGGGGGCGCGCCGGAGGTCATCGACATCGGCGAGGCACAGGTGAACCTCACCGGCCAGACAATCAAGAAGAACGGCAAAGACGACCAGCTCTCCTTTTACGAGGTGGAGCTCTTGCGCCTGCTCCACGAGCGCGTCGGCCAACCGGTCTCGCGCGAGGACATCCTCACCAAGATCTGGGGGCTCGAGGCGAACACCACCAACCGCACGGTCGACAACTTCATCGTCAAGCTTCGCCGGAAGATCGAATCGCAAGCCGACAAGCCCCAGCACATCCTGACCGTCTACGGTTTCGGCTACAAGTTGGTGCCATAGCACCTCTTCGCATCGAGCACTGATCGGCGACGCATGGTAGTCTCCCGTGATGGGTGATCCGGCGAAGCGGCGCGCGAGTTACCAGGACGTTCTGGACGCGCCGCCGAACATGGTCGCCGAAATCATCGATGGGGAGCTGCGCTTGCACCCGCGTCCGGCAAAGCCTCACGCGGTGGCGGCGACGGCACTTGGTGAAGAGTTGGGGCCTCCGTTCAAGCGCGGCCGAGGCGGACCGGGGGGCTGGATCATCCTCGACGAACCCGAGGTCCACCTTCAATCAGACATCCTCGTTCCCGATCTCGCCGGCTGGCGGCGCGAGCGCATGCCGAGTGTCGTGGCGGACGAGGCGTACTTCACGCTGGCTCCCGATTGGGTCGCCGAAGTCGTGAGTCCTCGGACTGCGAAGTACGACCGAACGGACAAGCTTCGCATCTATGCACGCGAGCACGTAGCTTGGGTATGGCTGATCGATCCTTTGCAGCGCACGCTCGAGGTCTTGCGTTTGGGGGAAGATGGCTGGACGCTCCGCAGCAGCTGGCGCGACGATGTGCGCGTGCGAGCCGAACCGTTCGATGCGATCGAGCTCGATCTCGGCGTGCTCTGGGCCGACGTCGTTCTGCCGGAGATCAAGTAGCGCCGTTCACTTGAGCGGCAGCACGTTGCGCGGATCGCAGACGATGGTGACCTCGGTGGCGACGAGGCGCTCGGGCACCGTGCTGGCGAGATCGATCTCGTCGCGGACGCGCCGGATCTCCAGGTGGAGGTGGACGATACCTTCGCTGCCGGTGTCGCCCACGTAGCCAAGGAGCGTGCCCTCGGGGACGGGCACCGGGCTTCGCTCGAGGCCCGCCGCCGGGCGGTCGAGATGGCCATGGAGGACGACGTAGTCGCGTAGGCGTCCTCCCTCGCGAAGCGTGTGCTTGGTGAGGACGGTGGTGCCGAAAAGCTTGCCGACGAAGAGAACCTCGGCGTCCCCCTGTTGGTGCTCGAGGTTGACGAGTCGCACTTCGGTTCCGCGCGGCGCGGCGAGGTCGATGCCTCCGTGACCGACATGCGAAAACTTGCGGCCCTGGCGTTGCTCGGCTTCCGGTCGATCGAGGTCGTAGCCGCTCATGGTGAGACGCGCCCCCTCCGCCGTGGGAATCGGGTAGCGATAAAACTCGTACTCCGAAGGACGATCGGGCCGCCGCGGAATCTGCTCGTAGGTTCGAAAATGGCCGCGCTTGTCGTGGTGGGCCCCGGCCAGGGCGAGGAGCTCGTCGTTCATGTCGTCGTCCATGGGAATCGAAACGCAGACATCGCCATCGGGCAGCGTCCCCGGGGGGCAGATGGCCGAAAGCCCCTCTGTGTCACCACCCGTCGTGTCGGCTTTTCGATTCGCGTCGGTACGCGAGGCGGGGGCAGCACGTTCCGCGCGGCTCCCCAGCAGGGCCAGGACCACGGCGGCGATACTTGCTCGAATCAGGGGGTGCATCCCGTTTAAGAATACGATACCTCCTGGCCCATGGCTCTTTCCGACCGATCCGACATCGAGAGCGCGCTCACCAACCTGTTCCAAGCCCAGCGGACGGCCCGTCGACTCGCTCAGGATATCGCGCAGGGCACGCCCGAGCTGGTCATGGGCGTACTGACCGAAGCCATCGCAGCCGCGCGATCGAAAAAGGAGGAGGACGAGCGCATTCTCGAGCTCGAGTGCGTCGCCCAGATCCTCGGACAGCTGAAGGGGCCCGCCGCC
>WNGB01005345.1_pt1 | contig 23003 bp, 24 predicted proteins | sample 5400681 | NCBI WGS metagenome assembly WNGB01 (sample SAMN13153367, study PRJNA577476) | soil metagenome | isolation source: 115 cm soil or saprolite under grassland replicate 2 | place: USA:California | collected 2016-06-15
ACAATGCGCAGCCCTCGGGTGGCTCCCAGCGTCAAACTGAGTTGCGGCCTTCACCTGCGCCAAGAACGCCAGACGTCAGCGGGCGACCCGCCCGATTTTCCCGCATACGCGGCGTCACCCAGACCCAGGAACTGAGTTCCAAAGGACGGTTTATTCCTGCACGATTTCCGATACTGACCTTTGTGGTAGCTGTAATGCTAACCGTCGTTCTCTCTGCGCCCATAGTGCGTGGTGCGTTCCAAGTCCACCTACATCTTGCATCGGAACCCACAGAGTTTTCGGCGATGCGGCTTGGCTCCTTCCTCAAGATTTATGGCCTGTTTCTTAGCGCCCTGGTAGCGTTCGTCCTGCCCATCGCAAGCTTCTATTCTGGAGAACTGGCGGCATCAGACGTGAGAGCCGGCAAGCCCTATGTCGTACATCATCTAGGCGGCTTGCCGTGGCCCGGGCTATTTAACGTCCGAGCAGAGTGCGTTGAGGTGAAGCAAAAAACGGGTGAGAGTGCCGACCAAAGAATTACGAGTGCAAGAGTGCTATACCTCGGTAATGATGGTGACTTTTTGCTACTCTATCGTCCGGGATCAGGGCCATTACGCCTGCCTCTTGGAGACTTTGTTCTCTCCTCTATCGAGACGGAGAGATGCGCTGCCTAACCGAATCTTCCTCAGCCCGCTGGTCAGACCCCGCTTGGAGCCCCCGGCGGAATCGAACCGCCGACACCATCCTTACCATGGAACAACGGGGAACCGCTGTGCGGACCGCCGTTCTCCCAGGTCACGCCCAACCGTACAGGAGCAGTAGGGGTCGTCAGACCACAGCGTCACCGCGGCGCCGGCCGCGTCCCGGATCGCCGCGCCGTCCACTTCGAGGCGCGACGACGGGATCCCCCGTTCCGGCCACACGCAGATGAAGGCCAGCGGCCCCGGCGGGGGCAGGGGCCGGACCCGATAGTCCATGTCCCAGACCCACCGATCCCGGAACGAGCCACTGACTGCCATGCCGGTCCCCGGTCCGCTGCTCAGCATCGGTTGAGCCGGGTCTGGCGCCTCGGAACCCCCGGGGGGAGCATCAAGCGTGCTCACCGAGCGACCATTGGCGAACTCGATCGTCAACCGCAACACCTCGTCCGGCCACTCAGGGCCGCGGTGACGGCCGAGCTCGGGGAACGGCCAGAACTCCCGCCGCTGGCGAGGATCGAGGTTCCGCAGCCGCAGGTGGAGCGTGAAGCCGAAGCCGGCCGGATAGGCCCGGATACCGGTTACCGCCACCACCGTCTCCTCAGTCCGCGCCAGGATCACCGCCACCGGCGCCATCCCCGGCAGCTCGTTGGTGCACGGCCAGGCCAGCTCCCTCGGGCTCACGACCGGACCTCCGCAAAGAACGGGCGCGCCGCCGCGGCCGCGTCCAGGATCAGCCTGGCGTCGATCTCAACGCGTGACTCGGGGATGCCTCGTCCCGGCCAGGCACACACAAAGGCCAGCGGCCCCGGTGGCGGCAGGGGCTGCACGGCCAGCTCCAGATCCCAGAACGCGCCACGACCCAGCCGGCCGCCCTCGCTGCCGACGCCGCCGCCCTCGACCAGCACCGGCTGGTCCGGCGGCAGATCCTCGGGCACGAAGGGGTAGCGGTCCATGTTGGTGACCCGGCGGCCGTCAGCGAACTGCACCCCAAAGCGCAGCAACTCCTCGGGAAACAGGTCGCCGTCCAGCGGGTCTGGGCTGCCCCAGTCCGGGAACGGCCATGGCAGCTGCTCGTAGCGGTCGGCGACCAGGGCCCAGCGCAGGCGAAGCAGGAACACGAACCCGTTCGGATATCCCCGGACGTCGGTCAACCCCACCACGGTGTCGTCGGTCCGGGCCAGCAGCAGCGCCACCGGGGCCACGCCCGGAAGCACCTCCATCCGCTGCCGCCGCCACACCGCATGCACCAGCTTGAAGCGAGTGACCTCGGCCGGCTGATCGAAGAAGCTCACCACCGCATGCCACTCAAGGAATCGGCCATCAGACAGTCACGGTTGACAGCACAGCATGCCGCGTACTGGACCCAGTGCGAACGCCTCCGCGAAGCTGTCCAGGAGCATCTCCTTGACCGCGGAGAAGCCGGCGGCCATGACGGCCGTGGGGACCGGGCCAGTGACCCATCAGGCAGGTACCGCCAGCCCTCCAGCGTCACACCCGGCGTCGGCTCGATGTCGTGCCGCATCGCCGTCCCGTTTCTGTCAGGGAGCGGGCTGCAAGGTGTAGCGGACGGTCTGCACCCGGATGAGGCCGTCGCGGAAGACGAAGGTGTCGACGGCGTCCTGGATGCGGTTGCCGCCGCCCTCGGCGTCCCACTCCAGGAACAGGATGTCGTCCTCGTAGATGGTGGTCTTGAGGTTCCAGGTGGCCTGCGGGACCTCGCTGAGGAGCTTGGTGAACGCCTGGCGGATGCCGTCCTTGCCGCGGAGCACGCCGGCGGGGGTGATGAAGATGGCGTCGTCGCTGTAGTCGGCGACGATCTCCTCCAGGTCCTCGGCGCCCAGCGCCTGCGCGTGGTGGTCGAAGACCTCCTGAGGGCTTCGCGTCGCTGCCATGGGCCGCCTCCTCTCTACTGACGCGGCCAGCCCGACATGTTGATCTCAACAGAGGATAGGGAGCCGCACAAGGGGGCGGCCTCTCGCGGTTGATGTCAGATGGGAAGCCCGACCAGGAGGTTGGACCGCTGCCTGGTCCTTGTCGACCATCGGCATTGAGCTCTGCGGACGCGTGGAAGGCGGCGGGCCGATCAGGCAGATGACGATCATGCGTTCGGAGCCGGTCTGCAAGCGAAAGCGCGCTCGAACCAGCGGACACGGTCTTGGGGTGGGCTCGCCCATAACCCGAACGGTTAACCAGGGAAGTGCTCTCCGTCCGGCATGCGCTTGTCCAACCCCATCCCAACCCCAACAGGACCGGCGTCACGCGTTCAACCAGCCCCAGATGCGGAACCGACCAGCGTCCCTGCTGGTCAACGCCTATCTGGAGCCCCCCGGCGGAATCGAACCGCCCGACACCATCCTTACCATGGATTGGAGCCTTACCGCCGTGCCCACCTGCGATGATCCAGGCTGGGAGCCTCCACAGGTCCGCCAGTTATGGGACCAGTTTCGGCGGCCCTGTGACGATCCGCCTGGCGGCTCTCACCCGGAGGCTGGCGGTGTCCCGTGGGGCTGTCAAGCACAAATGGGCATCGTCGTGGTGCCGTGCGCTGCGGCGGGGAGCTGGACATTCGCGCTTGACAGCCGGGCATCGGTGCCCTGTCTGCACCCACAATACCCCGGGCAATCCCGATGGCCAGTAGGCGGGGGGAGGAGTCCTCCCCGGCATCCCCTCCTCCCTCGGGACCAACGATCACAGTGGGATCGCGATCCGCTTAGGCGACCAGAAAAAGATCCTCGTAACTTCGACGCCTGCCCCGCCGACCGCGTCGGCGGGGAGTGCCTGCGGCACTGGGCTGCACCGCCGGCCCCCACCGACGCCTCGTCGCCCTCACCAGAGGCCGCCCTGAACGCCTCACGCCAGCCGCAGACGCAGCCGGCGTGAGGGAGCTGAGGTGCTTGTTAGGCTCTATGAGGTTATGGGTGGTGTGCGGACACCCCGGAGTCCCTGCGTGCGTACACCGCCCCGTTGGCCACCACCACCGCGGAGTAGGAGCGCGTACTCCTGATCGCCGTGGAGTCCGTCAACAGGATGGTGCCGGTGGCCGCGTCACGGGCCACCAGCACGCCACCGGCCGTGCCGGTGTAGAGCACCCCGTTCGCCACCACCGGGGAGACGGAGGAAGGGCTCGAAAGACTCGTACCGGGGACCGCCCACACGACGGCGCCGGTGTCGGCGTTCAAGGCGCGTAGATCGGCTGAGCCCAGGCCTCTGCCGAGAAGGGCGTAGACGATCCCGCCGCCCACCGCTGGCGTGCCCTCGACCGTGAAGCCGGCGGTAGCGGTCCACACGGTGGCGCCAGTGGCGGTGTCGAGCGCGTACAGCACGCCGTTGGAGACGGTCCAGACGATGGCGCCGGTGGCCGCGTCGAGGGCGTAGGCGTTGCCGTCACGCGAGCGGACGTACACCACGCCATCGCCCTCCAGGCGCCTCGGGCAGGGCCTCGGCAAAGTGCAGGGTTGTCTGGCTTGTGATGGTGGGGGTCATGCCCAGTGTCGCGGCAGTCTCGCGGACCTCCTGTGGTGGTTCGAGGATCTGCACGCCGTCCTCGGCCCACAGCTCGCAAACGGCCTTGCGGCGCAGCTGGATGTCCGGTTCGATCCGGACCGCCACATAGCGGTCGGCAAGCTCCTTGGGCGGGATCACAACGTCCTCCTGCTGTCTTGCTGTTGGTGCCGCCAATGCTTCCGTCCCGGCTCATGGGCACCGCCGGCTTGGCGTGCCGGCTGCTCGCTCGCGGCTGCGGGGCTGTACCCGGCGAGTGAGGGGATGGAATCTGTCACGCATCGGTAACCGCAAGACAACACGGTCCGGGTTGTCGGGTTGCCGACGCCGCGGTGGCGCACGTTGACGTTGGCTGCGATGAGGTCGGCCGGTGCCGTCAGATGCTCGCGTTGCACCACGCTGCGCTGCGCCGCCATGCCACCCGTCTGTTGCCTCTGGTCGGCATTCACAAGCCTCGTGAAACCAACGAGCCCGCACTTTGCCGACGCCCTGTGCGCCTCGGGTGGGGCCGGGTGAGGTCGAACTCGCGGTGGGCGGGGCAGGGCTGCGGAGCTTGCCAGCGCAGCAGCAAGCGCCGAAGGCGCTTCCCTACGGACGGCAATTCCAGCACGCCTGGAAGTTCCGGCGGGCGGGAATTGCGCGGGTGGATCGCGCCTGGGTTGTGGCGATCCGCCCGTCACAGGATGCGGCGCGTGGTGGCACCAACGAATCTGTGAGTCTCTGGGTGCGGTTCAGGAGAACGGGTGTCAGGCTTCGACGTCCGGCATCCGGCATGACCCACAACGGATCAGGCGCCCGTCGGCTGCCTTGGTGACGAGTTGTCTGCCGGGTGCCGGCGTCGGCCTAGTGCCACCGCTCCTGGCTTGATACAGCAGCCCGTCCAGCCCCAGTGGGTTGTGACTCGTCACAGGTTTGCCGCGCGGTGCTCTCCAGGCTGGCATGACCATGTTGTCTGTTGGAAGGAGTCGATACATGACCGCGCTGGCCGAGAAAGTCGACGGCGTCATCGGCGTCGATACCCACCGCGACACCCTCAGCGCGGCCGCGGTCACCGCGGTCGGTGGGCTACTCGGACAACTCGCCGTGGGCGCCGATGCGGTCGGCTATCAGCGCCTGGTCGACTTCGCCCGCGTCCATGTCCCTGGCCGCCGCTGCTTTGCGGTGGAAGGCGCGGGCAGCTACGGCGCGGGACTGGCGCGGTTGCTGGCCGAGCGTGGTGAGTGGGTGGTGGAGATCGACCGGCCCAGGCGACCGGCCCGCCGTGGCGGCAAGACCGACGCTTTGGACGCGATCCGCGCCGCCCGGGAGGCACTGTCCCAAGAGCGCCCGGCGGTGCCGCGTCGGCGCGGGGATCGGGAGGCCCTGCGGGTGCTGCTGGCCACCCGCCAGGGGGCAGTGACCGCGAGGACTTGCGCCATCAACCAGCTCAAGGCGCTCATCGTGGGTGCCCCTGAGGAGCTATGGGCCGAGCTCCGGGGCCGTAGCACCAGCGGCCAGGTGGCCTATTGCGCCGCGTTGCGTGACCGGCCGGCCAGGTCGTTGGAGCATCGGATGACCGCCAAGGCGCTGCGCTCGACCGCCCGGCGGATCCGGATCCTGGCCGCTGAGGCGGCTGAGCTCCAGGGCGAGATCGGCCGGCTGGTGCAGGCGGTCGCGCCGTGGCTGCTGGAGCTGCCCGGCATGGGGCCGATCAGCGGTGGCCAGGTGCTGGTGAGCTGGTCGCATGTCGGCCGGTTGCGCTCGGAGGGGGCCTTTGCCGCCGTGGCCGGCGCCAGCCCGATCCCGGCGTCGTCCGGGCAGGTTATCCGCCATCGGCTGAACCGCGGCGGGGACCGCCAGCTCAACCGGGCACTGCATACCGTGGCCCTGGTGCGGCTGCGCGACGACCCGGAAACCCGCGTCTATGCGGCTCGCCGCCGGGCCGAGGGCAAGAGCCCACGCGAGATCCGCCGGTGCGTGAAGCGGGCCGTCGCAAGGCAGCTGTTCAAGCTTCTGCAGCGGTTGGACCACGCAGGCGTGGAGGTCGTGCAGGTGGCATGACCAACACTCGGCGCTCAAGCCCGTGGAGAACGGTCCCCGAGACGGTTTGCAGGAGGCGTGTCACGGAACCAGGTTGAAGCGCGTGATGGTCTTGCGGTCGAGTTCTCCCACCCAGACCGCGCCTTCGCCGACGGCCAGGGCGGTCGGCGCGATCCCCGGCAGGGGGACCGGCCGGCCCAACACCCGGTTGCTGGTGGGGTCGATCCGGTAGAGCTTGCCTGGCTTGATCTTGGCTGGCTCGCCCGCGCCAGAGCTGGTGCTTGGCGCGTCCTGGGCGACCCAGAGCGTTCCCAGGCCGAACCTCATCAGGACGCCGTAGGGGATCGTGATGGTGGCGACCACCCGGCCGGTCGCCGGGTCCAGCCGCTGGACGCCGGCGTCCTTGGCGCTGGTAGCGAAGGTCCCCCACAGGGACCCGGCGCCGACCGCCATGACGTCGTCGGCGCCGCGGAGCGGCTGGGTGACGGAGCCGCTGCGCGGGTCGATGCGGCTGACGCCGCTGCTGGTGGTCACCCAGATGGCGTCCAGCCCATAGCGGATCGTCCCTGGCATGCTGGGGACCTCGACCGGGGAGAGCAGCTTGTTGGTGTGGGCGTCGATGCGGGCGACCACGCCCGGACCGGGGACGAACTGGGTGACCCACACCGTACCAGCGACCACCACGATCCCAAAGGCGCCGCCCGGCACGGAGATCGCCGCGGTGAGGTGGTTGGTGGCCGGGTCGACCCGATAGACGACGCCGTTGGCCTGACCGGAGGTCACCCAGACCGCCCCTTCGCCAAAGGCGATGCCGGCGTACTGGCCGGTCAGGGGCGTGGGGATGCTCGCCACCACACGGTTGGTCCGCAGGTCGACGCGGAGCAGCGCACCCTGGCCCGCCACCCACACCGCGCCAGCGCCCGCACCGACGGCGCTGAGCGAGCCGCTGAAGGAGCGGTCCAACCGGATCCGGGCGGTCACGACCGGGCGTCCAGGCATCACGGGCGTGCCAAGGGTGGGGACCGGTGGCTGCTTGGCCCGGCTGGCGAGCAAGCCGGGCACCACGCTGGCAACCAGGACCGCCAGGGCCAGACCGGCGACCAGCGCGGCCCGGCGCCACGGCTGGCGCCGCAGGCGCCGCTGCAGCCGAGGCCAGGCATCCGGCCGGACCTCCCGCCGCAGCGCCTGCTCCCGCAACCCCCGCAGCCGCTCCTCAACATCCACCCGGCTCATCGCTCCTCCACCTCCTGGGCATGCGTGTTGGCCCGGTCAGCCCAGTCTGACAAGGCCGCCTCCAGCAGCCGCAGGCCCTTGTGGGTCTGGCTCTTGACGCTGCCGGTCGAGATGCCAAGCACCGCGGCGGTCTCCTCCACCGACAGGTCGACCAGGTGCCGCAGCACCACACAGGCGCGCTTCCCGGCGGGCAGCGCGGCCAGCGCCCGAGCGACGTCCAACCGCGCGACCGGGTCGGCGTCGAGGCGCTCCTCGCCGATGCTCCGCTGATGACGCAGCTCCAGCAGCCGGCGGCGCACGCTCGAGCGGCTCAGGTTCACCACCGTGGTCCGGAGATAGCCGAGCGCGGCGCGCCGGTCACGCAGCCCACCCCAGCGGCGCCACAGCCGCACGAACGCCTCCTGGGCCAGCTCCTCGCCGACCGCCCAGCTGCCGGTCAGGTAGAAGGCCAGCCGCACCAGGTCGGCGTAGTGGGTCTCGAACAGGCGGCTGAGCGCCTCGTCCCGGCCGGGCTTGACGTCCATGACCACTAGACTCACAAGCCATCGTCGAGGTTGCCGAGCGACTCAACCTGACGCGGCCCCAGGTCCGACAGCCAGTGGCGCTGCTCGCCGGACGCCTGTCCTTCTTCGATCTTCGCGACCCAATGGCCGCCCGCGCCGACTACAGCATGGCGCTGGACTCCTCCCGTGAGGCAGCCGACCCACACCTGTCTGCCGCCACGCTGGGCCACATGGCCTTCGTCCCCGCCGGCTCATGGCGGGTTCAGCGCCGCGATCGACCTGCTCGAGGGAGCCGACAAGTACGCCGCCAAGGTCACAGTCCTGCCATCCTGGCTAGCCGCTGTCGAGGCGGAGATCCGCGCCAGGGCAGGCGAGACCCGGGCGTCGCTCAACGCCATCGACCGCGCCGAAGGCGCGCTGGTCGCCGCCCACGAGGTGCCTGCGTGGATGGACTACTACGACGCGACGCGACTCAAGGGCTTCAAAGGCTTCGCCTACCTGGCCGCCGGAAAGCCAGAGGAAGCTCGCAACGCCTTGGGCGACGCTCTGTCAACGCTCGATGCCGGCGCGGTGAAGCAGCGCGCCGTGTTCCTGGCCGATCTTGCGACCACGTTCGTGTACGAGGGCGAGGTCGACAAGGGCTGCGAGCTGGCGGGCGAGGCCGCTGGTGCGCTCACCAGGGCTGGGTATGCGACCAGCGCGGAACGGCTGCACGAGGTCCGCGAACTGGTCCGGCCGTGGCAGGATCGAGCGTCGGTCAAGGAGCTGGATGAGCGCCTGGCGCTCGTCTGAACCAAAGGAAACTCCGCTTGGCAGCGCAATCTGTGACGCCGCGCGTGCGCGCCGTCGTCTTCGATGTCGGCGAGACGCTGATCGACGAGACCACCGAGTACGGCACCTGGGCGGACTGGCTCGGTGTCCAGCGCCACACCTTCTCGGCCATGTTCGGCGCGGTCATCGCCCGTGGCGAGGACTATCGGCAGACGTTCCAGCACTTCCGGCCCGGCTTCGACTTGGCGGTCGAGCGGCTCCGCCGCCAGCAGGCCGGCTTCGCCGAGCACTTCGACGAGCGTGACCTGTACCCCGACGCCCGCCCCTGCTTGGAGAAGCTCAGGCAACTCGGCTTCCTGGTCGTCGTGGCGGGGAACCAGACCGCACAGGCCGAGCGCCTGCTGCGCGGGCTGGAGCTGCCCGTCGACTTCGTCGGCACCTCGGACGGATGGGGCGTCGAGAAGCCTTCTCCAGAGTTCTTCGAGCGGATCATCGCCGAGTGCAGGTGCGCGCCGGGTGAGATCGCGTATGTCGGCGACCGGTTGGACAACGACATCCGCCCTGCTGTAGCCGCAGGCATGATCGCCGTGTTCGTACGACGGGGGCCGTGGGGTTACATCCATGCGGCACACCCCGATGTCGCCCGGGCGCACCTCCGCGTCGAATCACTCGACGAGCTGCCCGGACGCTTGGCACTAATCCCATAGGACCGGCTAAGAGACGACGCGGGCACCGCGGCGCACGCGCCTAGCTTGCGTTGTATTGAGTTAGGGCGCCCCGCACAACAAGGTTGGCTGTTGGTGCGGTTCCGCGGCGACGAAGAGCACTACTCATCGCGGGTGCCCGAGGAAGCCGTGGGCGGCGAAAGCGGCGGGCTGACCGGGCCGGTAGGCGAGCACGTCACCCGCCCGACGTTTCGGGCCGGACAGGCCGGACATGTGAGAGCGGCACAACCGCACCGACCGTGACCGCAGCCGCGAGAAGCGCGACGGCGGCCCCAGCGAGTGCTGAGCGCTCCACCACGGGCAGGCCCCGGCCGGAACGAGCGGCCGGGGCCTGCTGCTATCTATCTGTGCGGTGATTCCCTATTCTGGCCCTTTGGAGAAGGTCATCGGCTTCAGGCAGCTACGGGGGGAATCCATGACTATCCTCCAATCTCTACCAGGAGCGGATCATGGCTTCATGGTTACAGTACTTGGTGGGTTTGGCCTGTTCTGGGGCGCTAGCGTCCGGATCGATGTGCCGAGGGCTTCACAACGCCTACTCGCACTCTTGGCGCTTCATGGTGGCGTGATCAGCCGGGCGGCGGTTGCCGGCACGCTCTGGCCTGACGCCTCCGAGAGCCACGCCTACTCCAATCTGCGGTCAGCCCTTTCACGGTTGGGGCGTACAGCTCGCAACGCGCTGGCGGCGAGCAAGCTTGACCTTGGCCTCGCCGAGGGCGTGACCGTTGATTTCTGCCATGCACGAGCGCTCGCCCGTCGGCTGCTCGACCCGGCAATGACACCGGATCGGTCCGAGCTGGGAACGGCCGCCGTTGCGGCCCTGTCGGCCGACCTGTTGCCCGCCTGGTACGACGACTGGGTGCTGGTTGAGGCTGAAGGTTGGCGGCAGCTTCGCCTGCATGCCTTGGAAGCGCTGGCCGCACGGCTCACTGCCGCTGGCCGCTGGGGTGAAGCGGCTGGCGCTGCCGGTGCGGCCGTGCGGGCGGAGCCGCTTAGGGAGAGCGCCTATGCCGCCCTCATCCAGGTGCACTTGGCCGAGGGCAACCAGTCGGAGGCGGTGCGCGAGTTCGCGCGCTACCGGGCGCTCCTTCGCGCCGAACTCGGCCTTGATCCCACCCCCCGGCTGGGCCACATGCTCCAGGGTCTGCAGAGTCGGTAACGCTGCGGTCATGGCCGCGGGGTCATCATCAGCCTGTGGCCAATACCCGCACTGGACTTCTCATTATCCGGGCTTGGGTCGAACCCGGGTCGTGTTCGCCACTCCGGGCCCAGATTCGCCTCACCACCGACGTCTCCAGAGGTTTCGAGCGCAGCCTGACTGTCGCCCAAGAGGAAGCGGTCGTCGAGGCGGTCCACGCCTGGCTCTCGGAGATGTTGGCCGGCACACAAGGCGTCAAAGACGATGACCCCGATTGGCCGTAATGGTCGCGCTGGAGTCACGGTGGAGTCACGCTCTGGTCACGACCCAGGGTGACGATGTACAGAGCGGCTCAGTGGCATCCCCGGGCGCGGGCCGCTCTGCGCGCGGCAGCTCCGCGCAAGGAAGAGGAGACCGCTCTACCGGTTGCTGGGCCAGCATCAGGTCTGGCTGCCATATGCCGCTTCGACGCCGTGTGGACCCATTGCGGAACTCCTCTGGAAGGAGCGAACGGTGAAGCGGCCACGGAGGCCGGCCAGCACTGCACGTGCTCCTCCGCCTTTCTGCGGCGGACGTCTAGCGGCGAGGTAGCCGGCCCCTACGCCACTCGCCTGAGTTCGTCTGCCGCAGGCGTATCAAGAGCGCATCCCAAGCCCAACCTGATCTCGCCGGTCTTGGACCCGGCCGAACGCCCTTACAGGCCAATCAGATCGCACCAAAAGGAGACGGTGCAATGCCCAACACCAACCAAGCCATACTGGCAAGAGTGTATGCAACTGAGACGGGCGGCGCCATCGAGGAGGAGGCCCTCCGCTCCGATCAGCCGTTTGACATAGTGGTAGAAGCCGAAGCCGGGAACAACGTATTCAACGCGGGTGGCGCATACAAACTGCAGATGGTCTTGACCGACTACACGCAGAACATGACTACTGCCAACCTGCAAAACCTCAACGGCACCTTCGGGGACGCGAATTGGAAGACCCAGGAGCTACAGCACCGGTTTGTGATTCCCGCTCAAGGCGCCGGAAGGAACGACCACGCATACCGGGCCTTTGCCGTCCTGCAGGTGGGGAACATTGACCCGATCGTCGACTTCGAGGAAGGCGAAGTCTTCGTAATAACCCCCCAATGAGACTGCACGCTTCGCGCGTTCAGAGCAGCGCGTTCGGATTGGCCAGCTGATCAGGAGCAGTGGCACGCTCCAAGCTCGGGCGCTGGGAGTGCGATGACCCCGCGATCCCAGCGCCCCCTGGGCGAAGCCGTCGCGCAACAGCAGGATGTCCACTGTCTTCAACCAGCTCCGCGCGGACGTGCTCGACCGGCTCGGGCTGGCGGCTGGGTCGACTGGTCACGAGCGTGCGCGCCAAGCGGGAGGAGCAGGTTGCCGCCAATCCGAGCCGGTCGCTGTCGTGGGAGGCCAGGGCGAGATCGGGAGCTCATGGGATGGTCGCCACGGCGCCGGCGGCGCTCAGCAGGTCGACCATTGCGAACGAGCCATCCGGCCCGTAGGTCGGGGTCCAGTCGGGATCCTGGCGCAGGTAGGACTGCCGGTCGCCCCTGACGAGCCCGGTGATCACCTCTGCCACGATCCGGCCGCCGACGGGGCCGAGGTGCTCGCCGTCGGCGGTCACTTCCGCCTCGCGCAAGACGTAGAACCATAGGGGCGTGCGCTTGTCGAGGTGGAAAGGCTCCAGATCATCCAGGTCGGCGGCTGCCAGTTCAGGTACCTGCATGGCCTGCGCCACCCGCTGGCCCGACGGCACCTCCATCGTCAGATTGCGCAGCAGGTTGCGGGTGGCCAGCGAGGTCGGCTCGCCCTCGGGTTGGCCCAGCAGGTTGAACAGCACCGTCGACAGCTTGGCGTCGATCTTCTTGTTGGGCCGCACCCGGCCGTCTCCGAAGTCGAAGAAGGTCTGCCAGTCGATGAACCGTCGGGGGGCGCGCCGCGCGCCCCGCAGGTCGGCTGGGTCGTCCGGGTCGGCGGCGGTGGGGTCGAAGATCAGCGCGAAGAACTGCTGCGACGGGTCGGTGGCGCTGGTGCCGAAGTTGGCCCGGTAACTGGGTCGCACCTGCGAGTGGCCGAAGCGGTAGGCGGCCACCGAGAACTCGACCGGGATGAAGGGGTCGTTGCGCCACTTGAAGTGCCGAGGGCCGTTGGTGAGCACGTCGTCGACCATCGCCTGGCCGACCGCCTTCGGCAGGAACTCATGGAGGATCAGCCACTGGTAGTGCCAGCGCACCACCCGCTGCGCCTCGGCGAAGATCTCCCCGGCGGTGTAGCCCGGGCCCAGGTCGGCCTTGACGTCGGCCACCACCCGGTTGTGGAAGCGCATGACGGCCAGGTGAAGCTGGGAGACGATCAGGTTCTCGTCGTTGCGCGGGTCGCCGACCAAGGCGACCTGCTGGCTGTTGCGGGGCAGGTCGAGCCGGGTCGCCTTGTCGATCGACACGGCTACCGACCCGGGGATCTCCTCGGTCAGCAGCGTGGTCCGTCCCCCGTCGACGGTGCGGTCGTACAGTTGCGGCGAGGCAGCGGGGCCACCCCCGTAGACGCTGTCGAGGTCCAGAGCGGGGATGCGGAAGTTGCGGATCGACTCGGGGTCCTGCTGGCGGGCCAGGCTCGAGGTTGGGTCGAAGGTCATGTCGTGGTCCAGGAACTGCCCCAGGAACGTGAACCCGGCCGTGATGGTGGGGTTGTTGGGGTTGTGCAGGCTCTTGGCCGGGTCGGTGATCAGGGTGATGGGGTCGGACAGGTCGTCGCCGGGGTCCATCGGGCCGCCGGCCGCGCCGAGCTCGGCCAGTGCGTCGCGGATCAGCTTGGTGTCGGCCGCAAACGGCGGGAGCGTTGGGAACAGGCGGCCGAACCGCCCTTGCGCATAGAAGACGGATCGAGGAGTCAGCTCGCCCAGATCCGCGTGGCCATGAGGCATGCGAGACCTCCTGGTATGTCGCTACTGTTGCTGATCCTGTCACACCGTTGCCTTCCATACCATCCGTCGTATTCGGCGCTCACGCGACCGACGCCGTCCCCGGGATGTCCATGGCCAACGTGACGTCCCGCCAGAAGCCCCCCGGTCTAGAGGGGGTTCGGGTCTTGTAGTGACGTTGGGTCATGTCACCGAGAGGCCAGCGCGTCGCAGGAACGAATACGTCAGCCACCTCGGATTTCCAGGGCCTGTTTGCGAGGCTTGAGGCGCTTCGGCAGGAGCCGAGGAATCTCCTCCTACGAGGAATCTCCTCCTACAAGGATGGGAGGTAGGCGCCGAGTTCCGAGACAGGCCCTCACACAAGCTCGCCGATGAGGCTGGCGGCCCGGAGGTACCGTCGGTCGCAGCCAGGTCACAACCGGCCGGCTGCCGGGTAGAGCTGAAGGACGAACGCGCGGATCTCCACGCCGCCGTGGGTGGCAGGCTGGCCGGGTCGATGCGGAGCCCCGGCCACCACGACCATGCGCAGCTCGGGAACGCCCCGCTTGGCCAGCGGGTCGGCGTGAGCGAGTCGGCGTGGTACCGCCCACCGAGGCGGCGTGACGAGGCCGTCTGCTGCATCGCCCACCCAACTGGCAGGACTGGCAGCTCCCCCGGCCAGTCAGCGGGATCGCCGTGCCGTGCTTGCGCCCTCAACGACCCGGCATGAAGATGGCAGCGAGTTGACTCGGAGGTTGGCGATGGCGCTGCGGATCATCTGTATGTGTGGGTATGTCATCCAGGGCGAGGACGACGACGAGCTGTGGCGCAAGGTGCAGGGTCACATGGGCGTGTTGCACCCCGAGCTGGTTGGCAGCGTCACTCGCGAAGACCTCCTCGCGCAGGCCGAGCTGCTCTAGCTGTCGGCGCTCTGCAGCAGCCGTCGGTGAACGGCCTGCAGGGTGGGGCTGGGCGCGATCCCGAGCTCCTCTCGGAGCAGGACCCGTAGCCGCTCGTAGGCGCGGAGCGCCTCGGCAAGGTTGCCGCGCCGTTCTAGCGCTTCCATGAGGATGCGGTGGCCGGTCTCGCGGTAGGGCGCCAGCTCGGTCAGCATCCGGGCGCGTTCCTCGGCTTGGGCCAGCGCGGGGCCGCCGAGGCCGAGGCTGGCGGCGGCGAAGCACTCCAGCCCGCGGAGCCGGACCTCCGCCAGGCGTCGCCGCCACTGGTCGATCCAGGGCGCCTCCAGACCGGTGAGGAACGGTCTGGTGGCGACGTGGTAGGCGATCCCAGCCGGGCCCCAGGCCTGCGCCCACCGTCCCTCGGCGATGGCGGACTCCGCCCGGTGGGCGCCCTCCAGGGCCGCCTCGGCGTCGACGAAGGTGGCCTGCGGCAGCAGCAGCTCGATCTCGGTCCGCCCTCGGAGCCGGTTGGCGCCCAGGGCGTGCCGCAGCTTGGACAGCAGCACGCTCAGCGCGTTGCTCGCGTCTGGAGGGGCGTCCTCGCCCCAGCAGGCCATGAGCAGCTCACCGCGGGGCAGTGCGCGGCCGCGGTTGAGGGCCAGGTAGGCGAACAGGACTCGCCCGCGGCGGCCGGGCAGCGTGTCTTCGATGCGGGAGCCGTCGATGTCGACGGCGAAGCGACCGCACAGCTGGATCCTGGCCTTGGCCCACCCGCTCATCAGGCGACCTCGCCTCGACGGTCGGTGTCCCTCTCGTGACGGCAAGCATAGGGAAAGGTCGGGGAAAGGCGAAGGAAGGGTTCCCGCAAGCAGTTGCCGCCACGATCCCTCCACATCGACGGTCACAGGCCGCAGAGGAGGAGTTATGGCATCCAGGAACGTCGAGGCGCACCGCGCCGGTCACCAGGCCTTCAACCGCAGGGACTTCCAGGCCATGACCAGGCGGTATGCCGACAGCATCAGCTGGACTGACCACTCGCAGGGCCGGACCTTCACCACGCCGGGGGAGTTCCGTGACGACTTCCTGCCAGGGTGGGTCCGGGCCTCCGCCGACATCCGCATCACCGACCCGCATTACTTCGACGCCGGCCAGACGGTGGTGTGCACCTTCACCGTCGCCGGCACCCACGACGGGCCGCTGGGACCGTTCCCCGCCACCGGCAAGCAGTTCGCGCTGCCGCTGTGCGAGCTGTGGCACTTCGACTCCAGCGGCCGGGTCATCGGCGGCGACCTGTACTACGACCAGGTCTCGCTGCTCACGCAGCTGGGCCTGATGCCGCAACCGTCCAGCGCATAGGCGGTTTCGCGAACGCAAGAGGGAGCGACGCGGCTCCCCGATCACAGGAGAAAGCACATGTCCCAGATGCTGGACCCCACGTTCTACCGCACCCCCGCCGAGGCGATCGCCGCGCCGCCGGAGCGGCTGGCCTACGTGGCCGCCTACGACCCCGCCGGCAAGGCCAAGGACGCCATGGCGGTGCTCGACACCGACCCGGCCTCGCCCACCTACGGCAGGATCGTCGGCTGGAGCGAGCTGCCCACCGCCGGCAACGAGCTGCACCACTTCGGCTGGAACGCCTGCTCCAGCGCCCTGTGCCACCAAGGCCACGGCGATGGTGGCCAGCCCCTGGAGCGCCGCTACCTGATCGTCCCCGGCATCCGCTCGTCACGGATCTATGTGTTGGACACCAAGCCCGACCCCCGCAACCCCCGCGTCGTCCGCGAGATCGCCGCCGACGAGCTGGCCGCCAAGGCCGGCTACTCACGGCCCCACACCGTCCACTGTGGACCTGGCGGCATCTTCCTGTTCAACCTCGGCGGCGCAGGCGGCAACGACGGCCCGGGCGGCGTGGCCCTGCTGGACCACGACACCTTCGACGTGGTCGGCGCCTGGGAGCTGGACCGCGGCGACCAGTACTTCGCCTACGACGGCTGGTGGCACCTGAACCACGACACCATGATCACCTCCGAGTGGGGCACCCCCTCGATGTTCGAGAACGGCCTCAACCCCGAGGACCTGCTCGGCCGGCGCTTCGGCCACCACCTCAACTTCTGGTCGCTGTCCGAGCGCACGCTCACCCAGCGAATCGACCTCGGCGATGCCCATCAGCTGGTGTTCGAGGTGCGCCCCGCCCACGACCCCTCCAAGGCATGGGGCTTCGCGGGCGTGGTCATCAGCGTCGAGGACCTGTCCGGGTCGGTGTTCCTCTGGCACCGCGACGGCGACCAGTGGGCGGTCCGCAAGGTCATCACCATCCCCGCCGAGCCGGCCGACCCCGATGACCTGCCGCCGGCGCTCAAGCCGTTCGGTGCCGTGCCGCCACTCGTATCGGACATTGACCTGTCGGTGGATGATCGCTGGCTGTACGTGTCGTGCTGGGGCACGGGCGAGCTCAAGCAGTACGACGTCAGCGACCCGTTCAACCCGCGTGAGACCGGCTCGGTGCGTCTCGGCGGCATCGTGCGGCGGCAGGCCCACCCCGCCAAGCCCGACCTGCGGCTGGGCGGCGGGCCGCAGATGGTGGAGGTCAGCCGCGACGGCCGGCGCGTCTACATCACCAACTCGCTGTATGGGTCGTGGGACCTGATCTTCTACCCCGATGGCGTCGGGGCCTGGGCGGCCAAGCTAGACGCCGACCCGCGGGCGGGTGGGATGGCCGTGGACGCGCGGTTCTTCCCCAACGGCGACGACTTCCGGGGGCTGCGGGTGCACCAGACGCGGTTGCAGGCTGGCGACGCCTCCAGCGACTCCTACTGCTACACGAGCTGACGACGATGCGACCCTTGGCCCACCACGCTGGCGAGCAGGGACTGGCCCCGCTGCTGCTGTTGCTGCTGGGCGGCGGCGGGATCCCCCTGATGGTGGCCATCGGCCGGGCACGGCTGGCGGCCGCCCGCGCCAAGCTGACCCGACCGAGGAGAAGGCCATGATCATCCGCGTCTTCCGGCCGACGATCCACCCCGGCAGGGAACGTGAGTTCGAGGCGTTTCTCCGCGACACGGCCGTACCGCTCGTGTCGCAGCAGTCAGGGCTCGTGGCGCAGCATGTCGGCAAGCCTCGTGACCCGTCCTCGACGGAGTATGTGTACGTCACGGTCTGGGAGGACGTCGAGTCGATCCGGGCGTTCGCCGGCGAGCGCTGGCAGCAGGCCGTGATCACCCCAGACGAGGAGCACCTCCTAACGGTAGTTTGTTGAAGGCGGGATAGGCTGGTGTGGTCCTGTCGATATCCTGTCCGCCGCCAGGAGTAACGCCGATGACCACCCGCCGCCCCTGCCCGCCCGCACCCGGCCCGCTGGAGGATTACGCCCAGCAGTTCGACCCGCTGCTGGGGAGTCTGGCGCAGCGCCGCGGCCTGCGTGACTACCTGCAGGGCCTGCTGCTGCCCCGCGATCGCAACAAGACCCTGACCGCCCTGGCCGACGCCGAGCCGATTGTTGGCGCCCAGCACCGCGAGGTCCAGCGGCTGCAGTGGTTTTTGTCGGAGTCGACCTGGAACCACGAGCAGGTCAATCAGCAGCGGATCCGGCTGCTGCAGGGCGACCCCGCCACCGCGCCCCATGCGCGGGGGGTGCTGGTGATCGACGACACCGGCGACCGAAAAGACGGCCACCACACCGCCCATGTGGCCCGCCAGTACCTTGGCTTGGTCGGCAAGACCGACAACGGCATCGTGGCGGTGACCAGCCTGTGGGCCGATCCGCGCTGCTACTGGCCGCTGCACCTGGTGCCCTACACGCCGGCGTGCAGGCTGGCCAAGGGCAAGAGCGATCCGGGGTTTGGGACCAAGCCGCAGCTTGCGGTGGAACTTGTCCAGGCTGCCCGCGCGGCCCAGATCCCGTTCCGGGCGGTGGTGGCCGACTGCTTTTACGGCGACAACACCGGCTTTGTCGAGGCGCTGGGCCGCGCCAGGGTGGCGTTCGTGCTGGCGCTCAAGCCCCGCAAGGGCACCTGGGCACCGGAGGACGAGCCGCACACCCCGGTGGAGGCCGCCCTCCAGTTGGGCTGGGGCGGGCCGGGTCGGCCGGGGGCGTGGCGGCGGGTCATCCGCCGCTTCCGCGACGGCCACACCGAGACCTGGTGGGCCGCCGACGCGGTGCTGGGCGGCTGGGGCCCTGACCGGCACCACCGGCTGGTGGTGGCCACCACCGACCCAGCCACGCTGCCCAAGCTGACCACCTGGTACCTGCTGTGCGACCTGGCCCGCCCCGCCACACGGCGCGCCCAGCAGGCCCAACTCGCCGAGATCGTTGCTACCTATGGGCTGCGCAACTGGGTGGAGCAGGGCTACAAGCAGGTCAAGGACGAGCTCGGCTGGGCCGACTTCCAGGTCAGAGGCGACCGGGCGATCCGCCGGCACTGGACGCTGGTGTGCTGCGCGTTCTCGTTCTGCTGGCACGCCGGCCACGCTCAGGCGGCGGCAGCCGCCGCGCCCGCACCGCCGGCCGCCACGGCGACACCGCCGGCCGCCCAGGCGGCCGCGCGGGGGGCCCAGCAACGTCTCGATCCCGACCGTCTGGCCCGCGCCGGCCGGCGCGCTGCTGTCGTGGCCCAAGGCGCTGCGGGGGGTGCGCGCCTGGCTGGCCCCGTGGGTGTGGCTGCAGCGCTGCTGGCGTGGATGGTCGACCAGCCCACCGCCCCCGCAGTTGCAGCAGGCGCTTGACTGGGTGATGGCCGGACAGCCGATCTACCTCTACCTACCGCCATAGTCAACAAACCACCGCTAAAAGACACCTGGATCGGGCACTACGAGGTCCTCCCGACACCCCATTGACCTTTCGTCAATGGCGCCTACACAACCGGCTGACTGCCAGTGCGTCACTGCTTCGCCCGCTTGCATCGGCCTTGCTCACGACCTGGAGGGTTCGGGTCTTTGGTGCGGCGGGGTCATGACACCGAGAGGCCGGTGCGTCGCAGGAACGAATACGGCAGCCACCACACTCGACGGACGCGTTCGATCCCTTGCCAGCTCGCTTGGATGACCTCGCCGAGGGTGTCAAAGGCCAGGTTGGCCAGCTCCTGGCCCTTGAGGTTGGACCACAACGCCTCAACCGGGTTGAGGTCGGGCGCATAGGCCGGCAACCGCTCCACCACCAGCCAGTCCCGCTGGATGGCCAGGAAGGCGCGCATCGCGCGGCTACGGTGGGCGCCCAGTCCGTCCCACACCAGCGTGGCCTTCTGCCCGCCAAGGAAGGCGCAGCTGCTTGAGCACCCCGATCAGCGAAGCGGTGTCGTAGCTGCCGGCCTGGACTTGGAAGGCAACGGTGGCGCCGCCGCCGCCGATGCCGTAGCACAACGCAGCGGCCATCGAGGCCCGCTTCCAGTTGAAATCGTGGCGCAGCAGCGGCGGCCGCCCGCGCGGCGCCCAGGTCCGCCGCACGTTGGGCAGCAAGCTCACGCCCGACTCGTCGAGGAAGACCAGACAGGCTCTGCGCCGTCGGGCATTTGCTTTGATCCGCGGCCAGTCCTCGTCGACCCAGCGCTGGACGGCGGCCTGGTCGCGCTCCTTGGCCTGGCGGATGGGCCGCTGCGGGCTCCAGCCCAGCCGGGCCGGCCACCATGCAGGCTTGCAGGGAGATGTAGTACAGCGCGTTGGCGGCGGCCAGCCGATCGAGCTGGACGATCTGTGGGAGGTAGGCGGTGAGCGCTGGCGGAACAGCGCGGTGAGCGCGCCGTAGGCGGCCAGCAGCAGGGCCAGCACCAGGGTGGGCGGCGGGCGGTGCAGCGCGGCCGCGAGCGCGAACAGCAGCAATGCGCGGCCGGCGTCGGTGGCCAGGACGATGGTCCGCCGGCACAGCCGGTCGATGATGAAGCCTCCGATAGGCACCGATGGCTACCAAGCCTGTGGCGAGTGGGGCTGGCTGGAGGTCAGCGGCGAGAAGGTTCGCGTCGAGTACGACTAACACCTGCGGCTTTACTCACTGCCGGAGGCATCGCGCTCCCCGCGTGCCCGATCCTACAGCCGGTCGGCTGGGGAAAGGCGGCGGTGCGCCTCGCGGGCGCGGGCGTCAGCGGCGGAGGCGCCGTACCGCTGGAGCATGGCGCGGGACTTCCAGCCGGCGATGCGCATCAGGTCGGCCTCGGCGCCACCCTGGGCGAGCCACTCGTGGGCGAAGGTGTGGCGTAGTTGGTGGGCATGCAGTCGCGGGAGGCCCGCTCGGGCGCCACGGCGGCGCAGCATCATCACCAGCCCTTGGTCGGTGAGTCGGCCCTTGTGCCCCAGCCACAGCCACGGTAGGGCGGCATGCTTGTGTCGGACTCGAGCGCGTAGGTAGCGATCCAGCGCCTCGCCGGCCCGGCGGCCAAACGGCAGGGTGCGCTCGCGGCGGCCCTTGCCGAGGACCAAGAGGACGTCGAGGTCAAGGTCGACATCGGCAAGGGTAAGGCCGACCACCTCGGCGCGGCGGGCGCCGGTGTCCAGCAGCAACATGATCAGGGCGGTGTCGCGGCGCGCCTCGAAGGTGTTGCCGGCGCAGACACGAAGTAGGCGCTTGAGGCCGTCTTCGGGGACGATCGGGACGGGCTTTTCGGGCACGATCGGCGGCTTCATCCGCGACATCGGGCTGGCCGCGATCTCCTCCTCCTCGACCAGCCAGGCGTACAGGATCTTGAGGACCTTGTAGTAGGTCGCGCCGGTGCTGGCGGCCCGGCGGCTGAGAAGGTCGCCCATGAAGGCTTCCAGGTCGGCGCGGGTGGCGGTCTGGATGGTGGTGCCGTGGACGCGCAGGAACTTGTCGGCTTGGCGGACGCCGATGAGGTAGGCGGCGACGGTACGCTCGGAGCGGTTCTCGGAGCGCAGGTGTCGCTCGAAGGAGCGAACGAGGGGGTTTCGGGCGGGCTCGTCCATGACCCGAAACGTTAGACAGGTGAAGTGCTCTCCATCCGGTACACGGCCCACCCGACCGGCCCAGAGACGGAAACTGACCAGCGTTTCCGCTGGTCAGACCCTGTTTGGAGCCCCCCGGCGGAATCGAACCGCCGACACCATCCTTACCATGGAATCACCGACGGTTCGGCCGGCGCCGCCAGGACAGCACGCTACCCCGCCCGGCCGCACATCACCGCAGGCCAGGGCGTTGGCGGCGCGGTGGTGCGTGAGGTGACGCGAGGCGTTGTACGGCCAGGTTGCTGACAAGCTGCTGACAGCCGCCATGCGGCATCGAGCCGAACACCGTCTGTGCGTTCATCCTAAGCAGCTGACCAGAAGTGTTGCTCGTAATCTGGAGCCAGCTCCCCCGGTGGCTGTCCCCAGGCGACGGCGGAACTTGTCGCCAGCGCGCGTGCATGTTTCTTCTCGATTCCGGGTCTCGACTGGTGGGTCCGCTAGGTCTACCTTAACGACGCTCTCATGAGACGACGGCGTCACGCGAGGGAAGGGCTGGCGCGAATGCGAGGTATCCTCCGTGTGCCCGTCTCCGGTGAGTCGGTCCCCGACCCCGAGTGGCTCCCTCTGCTGGCGCCGACCGCGTCGCCCCGACCGCTGAGCACGAGGTGGGCCGCATGCCGAGGCCCCCCTCGGGCTCGCACGTCCGTGGTCCACTCGCGATCGGAGGGGGTCAGCGTGAGAGGCAGACCGTGGCGGTTATCGCTCCTGGCCGTGTCGGCTGTGGTGGCGGCCGGCATGTGGGCGGCGCCGGCACAAGCGACCCACAACCAGGACCAGCACAGCCCCCAGGCCACAGCCCTGGCAAACATTCCCCGTTCCAGCGACTTTCGCTGGAACGACCCAGCGCGTGGCCGCAACTTCCAGTCCGACCTGGCCTTCCAGGGTCACCTGGCCATTGCGGGCAACTACAACGGCTTCCGGGTCATCAACATCTCCGACCCGGCGCATCCGAAGGTCCTCCGCGACGTGTGGTGCCCGGGACCGCAAAACGACGTGTCGATCTGGGGTGATGTGATCGTCGCGTCGGTCGACGACGTGCTCACCAGCCCGGCGTGCGGCAGTCTCCGCGCCCTGCCGCAGACCGACCCCAACGGCTGGGAAGGGCTGCGGCTGTTCAGCCTCAAGCAGGTGCTCGCCGCCCAGCCCGACGCCGACGGGTTCACCCGGGTACAGCCGGTCGGGTCGGTGTTCACCAAGTGCGGCTCGCACACCCACACCGGCATCCCCGACGGCGACCGCGTCATCGTCTACGTGTCGTCGTACTCGCTGCGCTCCGGGCCGCGGTGCGGGCCGGAGAACGCCGCCACCTACGGCTACGACCCCTATCACCGGCAGATCTCGGTCGTGGAGGTGCCGCTGGCCAACCCGGCGGCGTCCCGCGTCATCGGCGAGCCCAAGGTCCAGATGCCGCTGTTCACCGACCTGGTGCCGTTTGGCTTCAACCCGCTCGGCGGCTGCCACGACATTCAGGTCTACCCGGCCAAGCACCTGGCCGCGGCGGCCTGCGCCAGCGTGGGCCAGCTGTGGGACATCAGCGACCCGGCGCACCCCGACACCGAGCACCCGCTGTGGGTGGTCGACGAGCCCAACGTGCAGTTCTACCACTCGGCCGCGTTCACCTGGGATGCCAACCTCGTCATCTTCGGCGACGAGGTGGTCTTCGAGAGCAACTGCAGCGGACCG
>WNGB01006547.1_pt1 | contig 22985 bp, 18 predicted proteins | sample 5400681 | NCBI WGS metagenome assembly WNGB01 (sample SAMN13153367, study PRJNA577476) | soil metagenome | isolation source: 115 cm soil or saprolite under grassland replicate 2 | place: USA:California | collected 2016-06-15
CCTTCTGCGGTGTTGCCACCGGGATAGCCGCCGTCTGGCGGCGGATTTACCGCTTGCGTGTTTTGGAGGGGCGCAAAGCAGACGAGTGCAAATGTAATTAGAATTAGTGGAGTTCTTGTTTTCATATCCGGGGAGTTTCAAAAAACTCTCGCCAGCTTGTCGAGGCAATTCGCCGGAAGCGAGTGCTCTCAGAAATTTGCAGGCGACACGCCTGCCGCTACAGTCAAACAACTGCGGGCGGTTAGCTCAGTGGTAGAGCATCTCGTTTACACCGAGAGGGTCGGGGGTTCGAAACCCTCACCGCCCAAGTCAATTTTCCAATGAAGAGTGCGCGACGACGCCGCTGCCAATTCAGCTCTTCTTTTCGCGGCTGACACAGCCGCCACTACAGCTTTGGTTCCCAAAGTTCGACCCGGTTCCCTTCTGGATCCATGATCCAGCCGAATTTGCCGTAGTCGTAACTTTCCACCTTGGGATCAACATCGACGCCCTCTTGCTTCAATTGAGCCAGGACTTCATCGAGATTCTCAACTTGCAGATTGATCATGAAAGACTTTTTGCTCGGCGCAAAGTAATCGGTGTTCTCCGGAAATGGAGACCAGACGGTGCATCTCTCCGAGTTTGGATCGTCCGCTGTTCGCCATTTGAATATCGCGCCGCCCTCCTTTGCCCATTCAATACCAAGGTGCACGCGATACCAATTGCGCAGCTTGCCTGGATCGTTTGCCTTAAAGAAAATTCCTCCGATTCCAGTAACGCGTTTCAAGTCGTGATACTCCTTATTTCAAGGGGCCGAGCAGCTAGCCCCGCGGCGTCGGCCTGGGAGCAGGAGTTGGACTCCTCGACGGGGTTGGACTCACCTTGAAAATGGTTCCCTGGTTGTGAGCGCCGCCTTCCGTCGTCATGCCATAGAGCCATCCGTTAACGAGAATCACGTTGTCGATCGGTTTAGAACCGTCCCCGTTATTTGTCTTCCCACCGAAGCTGTAAAGGCGTTGATAATTGTTACCATCGGTATTGATCACGAAGACAGTGCCCAGGTCATTGTCACCGCCGTTAGCGGTCGTGCCGTAGAGTTTGTTGCCTACCAGGAGAAGCGAGCCATAGGGATTTTTGCCATCGTGATGGGTTTCACCAAACCTGTGAAGCAACTGGAATGATTGGTCATCAATGTTTAGTTTGAAGATTACTCCGTCATCATGATGCCCACCGTTAGTTGTCATACCGTAGAGATGGTGACCCGACTGAACAACGTAACCATGGTCGCTCGTCGCGCCGTCTGAATCTCCGCCAGCAAAATCGTGCAGGACCTGGTAATTGTTGCCGCTCGTGTCGATGCTGAACACGACACCCAAGTCGTGGTCGCCACCCTTGCGCGTCATCCCATACAAGGTCGTCAGATTGGGATCCAGTGTCAGGCGCCCATGCGGCTCCTTGCCCGTTGATGATGCACACGCGAAAGAGAATAAAGTTTCGAAATTCGCCGGGGTAGGTGTAGGCGTCGCTGTAGGAGTAGGCGTTGGCGTGGCCGGATTAAACGAAAAGATGACACCCTCGCCTTCGTCGCCTCCGGATGCCGTCATGCCATAGAGAATGCCGTTTTGTCCGACTACGAAACAGCTATGCGACTCGTCGCCGATGGAGTTGTGAAGGCTGAGGAGCACCTGGTAATCCGTGCCATCCTGGCCGATCGAAAAGATGATCCCGTTATTGTGTGTTCCACCTTCCAACGTGGTCCCGTACAATAGACCGTTAAGCGGGGTCATCGCGTCGTGACGGGGATTGTCACCGTCATCAGTGTCGTGACCGGCGAACACGTGATCAATTGAATAACTCGATGCCACATTGTTAGGATCGAAGTGGAAGATCACACCGTAGCTGCCGATGGGTGTGGACGCGGGCGTGGGCATGGTCGCGATCGTGGTAGTCGTGCGCCCGAAAAGCCAGCCGTTCACATAAGTTAGCGACCCCTTTGGCACACCACCATCGATTGGCTGCGTCGTGCCGAACGAGTAAATCGTACTAACGGAAGAGGCTGCGATACCGTGAGGAATTGCCGCCATAACAATCCCAAGCGCCAAAGCGAACACAACGACGTACCTCACCTTTCTCGTAATCATGGTTGCAGCGTGTCTGAAATCCTGGCTTTTTAGCAAGACTAAATTGGTGTGAAATCTGCACGTCGCAGTGCCCGCGAATTAGTGATTACTGCAAATTGATTCGCGCTTGTTTAGGATACTGCGGGCAACACGATTTGAGACCAGAGCAGCCGGCGACCTCTAAAACCGGTGACGTTCACTCTTTCTCATGGTGCCGGGCGTCTTGTTGGTGCTGTTTCCTTTGGCGCGAGCGAGGCAACGATTTTTTCAAAGCGCGGGTCTTTCCGCAGTGGATCCCAAAACGGCAGTAGTTTCAGCTGGCCATAGCTGAGAGTGCTCGGGGAACGGACGGCGATTGCAAGCTGTTCGCAGGCGAGATCCTTCTCGCCAACCCAGGCAGCGATCATTGCCAAATACGCGATCATAAGGGGGCCGTTGATTGCATCTTTTCTCACCGGAAGAAGCTCGACCGCGCGTCGGCCTTCGCGTAGCGCCTCCTCTTTACGACCGAGACCGGCGTCGATCAGACCAAGCACGCAGAGCGGCGGGCCGTAATTTGGTTGCGCTTGAACCGCTTTCTCCTGCTCCACACGTGCAACGGTGAATGCCGCCCGTGCCGTTTCGTCATCATTGATCATGCGAGCAATAACGCCTTCCATTAGCTGGCGATTTGAGTGAACCGCATAGTCAGTCAGAGGAATTTCGCCGAACGCGTTTAAAGCATCTTTTGCTGCAGAAACATCACGCTCCGCCAGCGCACAACTCAGCCAATCATTGGCGATGTTCGGCAAGGCAGCGGGATTTGTCACCCGAATTGAATCGATTGTTTGATGCAGGGATCGAGTATCGGCTTTCCAGTGAAATTCCACGGACGCGCGCGCTACTTTCGTATCGACATCGCCCGGCGCGATGGATAACGCCCGATCTAACACGGATTTTTCTTCGGCGTAGCGCCGGAGAACTCCATAACTGATCGCAACCTGCTGGAGCGCATAAAAATCGCGCGGGTCGAGATCAATCGCACGCTCCAGGTTCCGCGTCGATTCCTCCCAACGCCCCTGACGCCTCTCGATGTAACCCTTCAGGGCGAATAGGCGGGGAGAATTGGCGAGGGTCTGGCTCGCCGCGGCGAGTTCAGCCAAGGCCCCCTCGTAGTCGAGGTACCCTCTATAAAGATTATCCGCGCGTGCCAGGTGTGCTTCGCCAGCCTCAGGGCGGATGCGGTACGCCGCCTGGATCGCCGCTTCCGCTAGCGCCAGGCGCGAAGGACTATGGTCGAAGCCAAGGAAGTAGAGCTGGTCATGGGTGTAGGCAAGCTGGCAATAGGCTTGGAAAAAAGAGGGATCACGGGCGACAGCCTGGTTCAGCAGATCGGCGGCCTGGAGCAGATCTGCCCTCGCCCTGCTGCTAAATAGGGTCAAAAGAAGGTCTCTAGCCCGCAGGTAAAAATCGTAGGCCACAAAATCCGAAGTCGGTGGCTCTTCAATGGCGGCTTTCTCGCCAGCCGAGACTTTGGCTTCAAGCTGATCTACGACTTCTTTTGCGATCTCGCTTTGAGTTAAAAACACGTTAGCCAGATCCTGATCGTATTCCTCCGCCCAAACTTGATTGTCGGTGCGACTGTCTATTAACTGGGCGCTTAAATGAATTCTGCCCGCCTCCCAGCGGACGCTTCCCTTTAGCACATGAGAGACGTTCAGTGCCCGCCCGATTTGCCGGGTATTACGCGCGCCATGATATGCCATAACACTCGTGCGGCTGATCACTCTGAGCTCGGCCACCCGGCCCAGCTTGGTCAAGATGCCGTCTTGGATAGCATCGGCAAAAAAAGCGCTCTCTTTAGTTTGGCTCAGATTTTCAAAGGGCAGTACTGCTATTGCAATATTTGTTGGACGGTGGAGTAATCCGCTTTTCCAAGTCATTATCCCGACGGCCGTTCCGAGGGCCCACAAGAGCAAAGCCATTCCCGCAACAGCGGGATTGCGTCGCGCCCAGTGGCCTATGCGCACCGGGACCGAAACCGGTCGCGCGATGATGGGGCGATCTGCCAACCAGCGTTCAAGGTCTTCGGCCAGATCCCCGGCCGAGCAATAACGCGCGTTCGGTTCGCGCTCCAGACATTTTGCGCAAATGATTTCCAGATCGCGGTCGAGTGCCGGCGCGAGAGAGCGCAGTTTTGGCGCCGGCTTTTCAGCAGCTTGTTGAATAACAGAGAGCACGTTGTCACCCAGAAATGGTGGGCGGCCCGTCAAGAGATCGAACAAAATTGCCCCGAGGCTGTAAACATCTGTGCTCGGCCTCAAACTCCGTGGTGAGCCCTCGGCTTGTTCGGGTGCAACATAACCCGGTGTGCCAAAAACCGTCAGCGTGCGGGTAAGATTGCTCGCCATATCGAGCCATTTGGCCAATCCAAAATCGCTCACCAATGGTTCGCTACGCCCATCAAGCAAGATGTTTCCCGGTTTTAGATCACGATGAAGAATTCCTTGAGCGTGCGCGTACTCGACAGCGCGTGCGACCTTCGCCATCAGCTCCACGCTGCGGACTGGTTCGCTGCGTAAAGCGGGTGCGGCATCGCGCAAGCTGCCACCTGCGGCGAATTTCATGCTGAAGAACGGGAGCCCGTCCTCGTCCTCGCCAACTTCGTAAATAGGGAGGATGTTTGGATGATCCAGACTCGCCGCGGCTTGTGCTTCGCGCCGAAAGCGAATCAGCGTTGCCCGCGAATCAGCCTCGTACGCTAAAATCCGTTTCAACGCGACGATACGTCGCGAATGTCGTTGGCGGGCACGATAAATAACTCCCATCCCGCCGTGCCCGATCTCGTCGAGAATTTGATAATTGCCGAGGCGCCGGTCGGGATCGCGCACATCGATCTCAGCGAGCGCGTCTTCCAGCGTTTCATTATTAGAAGTATCGGCTCCCAAACCCCGACAGAGCAGACAATTCAGACAAAGGCCGCGTCCAACCCGCGATCTTGATCCACATTCTGCGCACGGGATCGGCTCCTCTCGGAGCGGTGCCCAAGCAAGAGTGCCTGCGGGGTTCATGGTGACGTCGAAAAAGTTAGAACGGACGCAATGTATTCGGCATCGTTCCCCACACCTCCTCCATGTCCTTCTACGGAAGCCACCGAGCGGAGTTCAGTACAAAGTTGAAAATCGTCCGGAAACGCTCGTCCCGGATGTCGTGAAGAAGGCTCTTTCGAGCAACAGTTCCGCCCCAAATCCCAATAGCGATGTTTGCCAGGCAGTTACTGCGAACTAATTCGCGCTCGGGTCAGCCGGACGAAGATCAATACGTGTGACGCGATAATAAGTGGTACCAGAAATGTCGGGAGAAGACTCAGTGGAAGTTCCCGCAGCGCGTGCATCGATTGCCAGTCTTTTAAGCCAAACCGGAGCGCACTCGAGACAACAAAAATGATGTCGATAAGTCCAAGCGTATTCCAGACAAGCAAAAGCGTTTTCGCGAATTGAGTGCGCATCGCGCCGACTACAGCCAAGGCGAAAATCGCAACAATCATGTCACTCCAACCCGCCGGTCTTGCGAAACCGCACGGCAATTGGTCGCGCTGACAAAGCACCAGAAAGTACGCTCCAGCAAATAACCGTGTCAGGTGAAGTAACACCAGCCAACGAAGATCGATATGCAACACACACGCTCTGATTGTCCTGACTTTCCAACACGCGAGAAGGACAAACGCAGTTAACGTCCACACTGTCGCGGCCACCGCTAATGCGCCTGCATTCTGAAACCAGCCACCTAGCCCTACCGCAAAGCATAGCCAGCCAAGAAGAACCAGGGTAATAACCCTGTTCGAATTATCCTTCATCACGAGTTCGCGAGTGAGACATCACCTAGGATAACATCTCGGTCACTGCTGCTTGGCAGTGAATCTCTGTCGTGTCGAGAAACGGAATCCCGTTGTATTCTCGGTCACGCAGAATCAGCGGCAGCTCCGTGCCAGCTAGGATAACACCGTCGATGTCGTGCTTTTCTTTCATGCGATCGACGATCGCCAGCAGATTCGCGCGTGTGTCTGCCAGAAATTTACCCGACACAAGTTCGTTCAGGTACTTGTCGTGAATGTAATCCCGATCTTCTGTGTCGGGGACGAAAAGCTCGATCTCTTCTCGCGAGAAAACTTTCGGATAAAACGTGGCTTGCATGGTGTAGCGTGTTCCCAAGAGAGCGAGCCGTTTCAACGTTCGCGCTTTAGCAACCACGCACGCCGCTTCGACGATACTTATTAATGAAATCGGGGACTTCGACGTGACTTCGTCGAACACAATATGAGGCGTGTTTGCCGAGATCAGGCCGAAGGTAGCACCGGCGTGCGCGAGCTTGCCGATTTCCTCCACCAAGTAATCCGCCATCCCGGCGAGGTTGTTTGCCACCATGAAATCCAGTCCCTTCTTCATATTAATGCTGTTGATTATGAATTGCGGATAACTCCCATCGCCAGTGCGCTCGCGATAGAGCGCGACGATTTTCCCATAATAATCAATCGTGCTTTCAGGGCCGAGGCCGCCAATGATTCCAAGAGTCTTCATGTGTGAACCACGAATTCGCCTTCGCTAAACCTACGGCGTGACATGTGGACACGAATTGTGAAATGACGAAGCACGAATGTCGAATGACGAATTAATGACGAAGCCTGAACGACAAACTGAAATCGCCACATGTTCCGCATTCGTCATTCGGATTTCGTCATTCTGTGAATTGGTGTCCATTCGTGTTTAATAGCGACTAATGAGAAACAGATCGGCGCTGCATTTTGTCGTCATCATCGGCATCGCCAACTTTTTCGCCGATTTTACCTATGAAGGCGCTCGCGGAATCATAGGTCCGTTTCTTGGTTCGTTAGGCGCGAGCGCGGCAGTTGTCGGGTTTGTCGCAGGCCTGGGCGAGCTGATGGGCTATGGGTTGCGGTCGGTCTCGGGATATTTCGCCGACAAATCGCACAAACATTGGACGTTCGCTTTCGTGGGATATGCGATCAACATGCTCGCAGTCCCTGCGCTTGCACTTACCAGACAATGGCCGCTTGCTGCCAGTCTCGTAATTTCCGAGCGCGTTGGTCGCGGCATTCGCAAGCCAACTGTAGAAGCGATGCTTTCGTACGCCGGCAGATCAATCGGTGCGGGCTGGGTATTTGGACTGAACGAAGCGCTCGATCAGGCGGGCGCGACGATCGGGCCGTTACTCATGGCGCTGATTCTTTATCTCAATGGCGGATATCGAATCGGTTTTGCCGTCCTGCTCATTCCAGCTTTGCTTTGTCTTACGACTTTGGTCCTGGCGCGGCTTCTTCACCCGCGCCCGCATGAGTTAGAAAAAGGCGCCGGACACACGTTTGCAACGGCTAGCCTGAAACAAACTTACTGGATCTATTTGGTGGCCGGCGCATTGCTTGCCGCCGGATTCGCCGATTTCGCATTGATCGGTTTTCACTTTCAAAAAGCGAATGTCATGCCAGGAAACTTGATCCCAGTGTTTTATGCGGTTGCGATGGCAGCCAGCGCCTTTGCATCCATTCCTTTGGGCCGGTTGTTTGACAGGCTTGGTCCGAATGTGTCGTTGTTCGCGTTTCTGATTTCTGCGGCGGCTGCGCCATTCATTTTTCTGGGCGCATCGGCCTTTGCATTGATTGGAATGATTTTTTGGGGAGTCGGGATGAGCGCTCAGGGCTCGCTGTTTCAAGCGATGCTTACCGGCGTTATTCCAGCGCAGAAACGAAGCACGGCTTTTGGCTTGTTTGATACCGGATACGGAATTGCGTGGTTTTTAGGAAGCGTAGTGATGGGGCTGCTATACGACAAGTCGGTCCTGGCTGTGGTACTGTTCTCAGTCATTCTTCAACTTGCTGCGATTCCCGTTCTTTTTATCGCAAGTAAGAAGCGTTAACGTTTCGTCGTGGATGCCTATGCGAAACCGAAGGAACGAAAAGTCGGCGCGCGCCGTCCGAAAATCTCGCATTTAGCACAGTCCGTCGAAAGAAGGACGCGAAAAGAACGCCAGGCGGAAAAGGAAGCAGTGGCTGCCGAGCGACGTGCGATTAAAAAGGCCGCGCGTCGTCATTTAAAGCAGCAATTGTTCCAAGAACTCGAAGAAAGTGAATGAAAGGCAGGATCATCCGCTTTCGCCATGCTGCGGCGTGACAAGCCGATCCCGGCTGCACCATCATCGCTTTGCGTTTTGCGATTCGGCCGTCGGCATTAGAATTCGGTTCATGCGTAAAGCCGATTTGTCAGTCGTCGCTTCCACATTACTCCTAATAACGCTCACCCTTGGCCGCGCCCAGTCGCCTTCCCAGCGTAACCCGGATGTTTCAAACAAGGCACTGATCACGAAATCAACACCGGGCATAAGCAACGACGCTTTTAAGAATAAAAGCGCGAACACAGCTGGCGCGCTGCGCAAGATGGCGGAGGAGTATTACGCCTGGCGGAACGAAAATTACCCAGTCCGTAGCAGTGACGCAGGACTGCATACATGGGACGACCGGCTGACTGATTATTCGCCGGCCAAAATTGCAGAGCGCGCGCAACACGTGCATTCGCTCCTGGAGAAGGTGCGCGCGATGAAAACCGATAACTGGCCAAAGAACGATCGCATCGAGTGGATCCTGTTCCGTGCACAATTGGAGAATGTTGATTTTGGTGATCGTGTTCTGAAATTCGAACACACGAATCCGCAGGTTTACGCTCGCGAATGCACCGATGCGATCTTTTCGCTGCTGAAAAAGGAATACGATACGCCCACGAAACGGGCACTCGCTGCGACGGCACGTCTCAAACAAATGCCGGCGCTGTTGAAGCAAGGCCTGACCAACCTACAAAACCCCGTAAAATTTTATGCGCAGCTGGCGATCCAATCGGCGCGCTCAATCGATCCACTTTTAGATAAGAGTCTAATGGCGCTTGATGTCGGTCTTGCGCCTAACGAGCACGATGACCTGATCAAAGCGCGCGATGCCGCTCTTACTGCCGTGCACAGTTATGCCGACGAGTTGGAGAAGCGCCTGCCGAAAATGGTCGATTTCACGCCGATGGGCGAAACAAACTATAATTATTATCTCAAGCACGTTTTGCTTCTGCCACTCAACGCCAAAGAGGTAGAGATGATTGGCCGGGCAGAGCTTGCGCGTTATCGCGCCCTCGAGGCGCTTTTGCCCGATCCGAAATTAGCCGATCCGGACCCGAAACGGGCTGCTCACATTCCGCCCGATCAGGAATCGTTCCTGAAAGCATATGAAAGCCGCGAAGCAGAAATGATCAGCTTCCTGAAGGAACACAATCTTGTGTCTTTGCCGGACTATCTCGGGCCGTTTCAAATTCGACAGTTGCCCGAGGCCTTCAAGCCAACCAGCCCCGGCGGTTTCATGAATCCTCCCGGTGTTTACGACAAGGATCCGACCGGATTCTTTTTCATTCCTACCTACAATCCGGAATCGAAGAATTTTTATATTCGCGCGGCGATTGAAGACCCACGACCGATTCTTGGGCACGAAGGGATTCCCGGACATTTTCTTCAGCTTTCAATCGCCAATCATCTAAGCGACGAGATCCGCCGTCAGCATGACGATTCCGTGTTCATCGAAGGCTGGGCGCTTTACGGCGAAGAGATGCTCATGCGGACGGGTCTTTACCCCAACAACTCGCCGGCTCAGGGACAAATTCTGCGCCTGTCACGCTATCGCGCGGCCCGCATTGGAGTTGACGTGAATCTGCACACTGGCCGATGGACTTTCGAGCAAGCGGTCAAATATTTCATGGATGCCGGCGGACTGGATCGCGAAGCGGCGGAAGGTGAAGCGGCGGGGGCAGCTTCAAGCCCAACACAAAAGATCAGCTATATCACCGGCAAATGGCAGATCATGAATCTGCTCGGCCGTTACAAAGATCGACAAGGCGAAAATTTCCGACTCGGTCAATTCCACGATGACCTGATCAAGAACGGAAGTCTGCCAGTCTCGGTCGTTGAGTGGATCCTGCTCGATGATCCTACTGCACTACAGCAGGCAACGAAATAACGCGGTGATAGCTGCCTTGTACGTAGTAAGGTTTAGCGCCTGGAAAGCGTTCGAGCCTTGACATACAAAAGGGAGCAGGCGCAAGATCGGCGCCTAACGACCCCGCCCCTTATGAACTCGAATACTGCTAAGAATTTCGTTCTCCGAAACCTGTTACTTTGCGCCGCGGCGATTGCCATCACGAGCTGCGGTACTGCGACTTTCAGCAAGACCGGAAGCGATGCGCAAATCGAAAGCCTGCGAAATTTTGAACTCGCGTTTATCGGCGAGTTTGCCGTACCCGGCAAAGGTTTCAATGCGACTGCGTTTGACGCCAAAGTCAACGAGGGAAACGCGAAGTTCCAGCAGGCAATCGCCAACGAGAAATTCACGGCGCGCCGTCCGGTGCTAGTCGATCTTAAAGGGCAATTCGACGCCGACGCAACGCATCTGCGAAGCAAAGCGAGCCGCGGCAAGGTGACGCCCGCCCTGGCAGGCGAGATGAAGAAAGACGTCAACAAGGTTTACGACCATGCCCTCGGCCGGTAAGACCAAACGCAGGAGATCATCGCAAAAGACTTCACGGAAGAGTTCACCGCTCGACTCAGCTTTCGATCAGGTCACTGATGAATCGGTCGCGGCCTCGATGAAGGAATTTCAGGATTTACTCGCACAAGCAAAAGGCGATACGAGCGAGCTAATCCGCCAAAACGCCCAGGAACTCGAAGAGCGCCTTGTTCTTCTAAAAAAGCGAAAGATCGACAAGGAAGACTTCGATTTCTTCGTAGAAAATCAAAAACGCGATCTAAGGGTCTTTATCGACAGCCAGCCAGCGCAGTCACAGGAACGCGCCGAGAAACTGACGCTCCATATTCTGGAGATAGCGGCCACGAAAGTTGTGCCGGTATTGATCATGATGATTTAGCTGTCACCACCAAATGTGCTGAGGACACCGCGCACGCCACAGCGCATCAGTTGTAGCCAACGGGCCTGTTGCCCGTCCATGTTTGATGACGCGCAGACGACCGTCCGCAGGGCGGTGGCTACAGCGTGTCTCGGATCCGCCGCCTTTAGCGCAACCGCTTCAAGATTTCGCGCAGCCGATCACGCGGCAGCGCTTCGACGCGATGATTGTCGCGCCCGGTCATGGAGTGATTATCGACTAACGCGTTCACGACCGCTTCTTCGGTCGCTTGCACCACAGCAGTAAAAATCGGGTCCAGCAGATCATTTGGGATCGTCGTCACGCTATGCGTGATTTGATCTGGACCTGCGACATTCGGGTTCGCAGTTGAAAACGCGATGAACAAATCACCGGAGCCGTTACCCGAAATGGCTCCGGTTCGAGCGAGCCCGAGCGACACGCGGCGGGCAAGTCGCTTTAATTGATTTGGTAGCAGCGGAGCGTCCGTCGCAATCACGGCGATACATGAGCCGCTTTCTTGCTTGTAGACGTCACCCGGAATCTCTTTCCCAATGGGTATGCCGGCGATCGTGAGCTGCGCACGCCGACCGAAATTTGCCTGTAGAAACACTCCGACAACGAAACTCTGTTCTGCAGCGTTTTCTCCGGCACCTTGCGGCCGGATATCGAGTTTGCGGGAGGCCGTCCCGTTTCCGCCTTTGAATTCGTAGCAGATCATACCTGTCCCGCCGCCCACACTCCCCTCCTCCAGCGCACCGCCGTGGGCACTATCGAGCGCGTGCCAGACATCTTCCGGCTTAACGTGAAAGCCATTGATGTCGTTAAGCCACCCGTCCCACGTCTCTCCGACAACCGGCAAGCTCCACCAGTAGCCAGTCTTATCAGCCGCGCCGTGTTTGACACGCCAGGCAATCACCGCATCGCGCGCCACTCCAACGCTGTGTGTGTTCGTGATGATGATCGGCCCTTCGAGAAATCCGCTTTCATCAACCCACGCCGTGCCGGTCATTTCACCGTTACCGTTTAAGCTGAAAAACCCGGCGTAGACCGGATCGTTCAGTGAGGCATGCCCACGCGGCAGGATCGCAGTGACACCGGTGCGCACCGGACCTTTCCCCACTTCTAGTTTTCCTTCGCCGCTGATCAACGTCGTGTAGCCGACTTCGACACCAGGCACATCGGTGATTGCGTCGAACTTTCCGGGCGTTCCTTCAAACGGAATCCCGAGGTCGCGCGCCCGAACTGTTTTGCTTTCAACAGCAGGTGTGGCGGGCGGATGCTTTATTGGCTCACGCCCTGAGGAGTCGAGCCTAATTGCGAGTACGAGCAGAGCCACAAAGCCAGCATACCGCGTTGGTGTCATTCGCCATCCATTAGCTATGAGCGATCAGCGATCAACTCCGAATACTTTCGCGAGCCGGCTTTTTCGTTAGATTGACTGCGTGAGTTACGAGGTTTTCGCCAGAAAATATCGGCCCCAGACTTTCGACGATCTGGTCGGCCAGGCGCACGTCTCGCGCACGCTAAAAAACGCGGTCGCGCAAAATCGCCTTGCTCACGCGTACCTCTTCGTTGGCCCGCGCGGCGTCGGAAAGACATCGACCGCGCGGATTCTGGCAAAGTCGCTCAATTGTGTGAAAGGACCGACTGTGACCCCATGCGGCGAATGTGATAACTGCCGCGAGATTGCCGGCGGCAATAGTTTCGACGTGATCGAGATTGATGGTGCCAGCAACAACAGTGTCGAAGACGTCCGGCAACTCCGTGAGAACGTTCGATACGCGCCGGCAAAGGGGCGTTACAAGATATATCTGATCGACGAAGTGCACATGCTTTCGCCAGCAGCGTTTAATGCGCTTTTAAAAACTCTCGAAGAGCCGCCCGAACATGTGAAATTTATTTTCGCGACCACCGAGCCGCAGAAAGTGCTGCCCACCATTCTGAGCCGGTGTCAGCGGTTTGATCTCCACCGCATCCCGGCAAACCTCATTGCGAAACATCTGCAATTCATTGCTGGAAAGGAAAAAATCACCCTTGAGCCTGCGGCTGCGCATGCGATTGCGCGCGGCGCCGAGGGCGGTTTGCGCGACGCGGAATCGATGCTCGATCAACTCGTCGCGTTTTGCGGAGAGAAAATCAGCGAGAACGATGTGCTCGATGTTTTTGGATTCACAAGCAAACAAACGGTGATCGATCTTACCGGGTGGATTTTGCGAGGTGAAACTCCGGACGCGATCGATCTGCTGCATCAACAGAGTGACGCCGGCAAGGACATGATGCGTCTGATGTCGGACTTGATCGCTTACCTGCGCGATCTTCTCGTATTCAAGGTAAAGCCGGATGCGCTTAAGGAAGATGTCGAGGCTGATATGCAAACATCACTCTCGGCACACGCCGAGCTGGTCACGACGGATCGCTTGTTAGAACTCATCGATCAATTTGCCGCCGCTGAAGGCCGCATGAAGTGGGCACCCAATAAAAAGCTGCATTTCGAAGTGGCAATCATCAAAGCCATTCAAAGCCTGGGACAAGCAACATTGGACGAAGTAATCAAGAAACTAGGCGAACTCCGTGATGGAAAATCTGTCTCACAAATGAAACCTGCCTCTGTGGCGGCAGGCGTGACGCCTGCATCCGGAACGAGCGCAGCCGATACGGCTGCCTCTACAGCAACCGCAGTCAGCGACTCCGAAAATATTTCGCGAGCAGGCAGCGGCTACAACAAGAGCGCTCCGCGCGTAACCGAAACTTCCCCTGATGCGAATGAACTCTGGCAAAAGGCTCTCGCTAAGATTCCCGCGCAAAAAGCTTTCGTGCGAAATTCTGCTGCGGCGGCCCACGTCCTCGGGATCGAAGGACGCAATTTTCAGCTTGGTTTCGCGCCTGACGACAAAGCGATGATGGATATCCTGGGTACCCAAGCTAACCGCAAATTTCTTGAAACATTGCTCCATGAGATCACCGGAACGGACTGGAGTGTGAAGCTCAGCGTAAAGGAGGAACTTCCTTCCAAACAGGCGCTAGCTTCGGAGGGTTCTCGTTCTGAAAATTTCAAAGAGGATCCGCTTATTCAAGAAGCGATCGGGTTGTTCGATGCTCAGATAGTCCAGGAAAGCTAAAGCGCGACTGTCCCCGCGTCGCAACGCAAGCACCATGAATCTAAACAAGTTAATGAAGCAAGCGCAGAAGATGCAGGAGCAAATGGCCAAAACGCAGGCCGAGCTCGAAAGCAAAACTGTGGAAGTGAGCGCGGCTGGCGGAAAAGTGAAAGTGACAGCAAACGGGGCCGGTGACGTTCTCGCCATCAAGATCGACAAAGAAGTCGTCGATCCAAATGATGTGGAATTTCTCGAAGAACTGGTTCTCAGCGCGGTTCAGCAGGCGGTGGAACAGGGCAAGGCGCTCGCGCAGTCAGAGATGAGCAAAATCACCGGGGGCCTTGGAATACCCGGTCTGCAGCAATGACGAAATCCGAATGACGAATGACGAATCAGTAACGAAACCCGAATCACGAAACGAAAACGGCGCGACTTGTTCGGCATTCCTCATTTGATCATTCTTCGACATTCGTCATTCGTGCTTCGTCATTCGATCTTTTTCGCGCCGAAGTACGGCTGTAATTTTTCCGGAATCTGCACCGAACCATCCGGCTGCTGATAGCTCTCGATCAACGCTGCGAACAATCTGGGCAAGGCCACGCCGGAACCATTCAAGGTGTGGCAGAACCGATTTTTCCCATCGCGATCCTTGAATCGAAGCTGCATCCGGCGCGCTTGGAAATCTTCACAGTTTGAGCAACTAGATGCTTCCAGGTAAGCATCCTGCCCGGGCGACCAGACCTCGATGTCGTAGCTCTTGGCCGACTGAAAACCCAGATCGCCGGTGCAAAGCTCAATGACTCGATAATGTAAGCCGAGCAGTTGCAACACGCGTTCTGCGTTAGCTGTAAGCGATTCCAGTTCGTCATATGACTTTTCCGGCGCTGTGACTTTGACCAGTTCCACCTTGTCGAATTGATGCACGCGGAGAATGCCACGGGTTTCGCGGCCAGCCGCGCCAGCTTCGCGCCGGAAACATGGCGTATAGGCAACGAATTTCGTGGGAAGATCGGCTGCGCTCACAATTTCATCGCGATGAAGATTCGTTAGTTGAACCTCTCCAGTTGGCGCAAGAAAGACCTGGTCTCCCTCCAAACCGTACATGTCCGCTTCAAACTTCGGAAGCTGCGATGTGCCGATCATACAATCGCGCCGGACCAGAAACGGCGGGCTGATTTCGGTGTAACCATGCTCCCGCGTGTGCAAATCGATCATGAAATTGATTAGCGCGCGCTCCAGCCTCGCGCCCGCACCGGTGAAACAGATAAAACCGCTGCCGCTCAGTTTTGCGGCACGTTCCATGTCTAAGAGACCTAGTTTCGTGCCCAGAGTGACATGATCGGCGGGTTTGGTTAACTGCGGTTTCTCGCCCCAGGTGCGCACCACGCGATTGGCGGTTGCGTCTTTGCCGACCGGAACGCTTTCATGCGGCAGGTTCGCGATCGGAAGAAGCAAATCATTTTGCTTCTGTTCAGCAGCGGTTGCCTGCGCATTTAGGTCCCCAATCTCTTCACCGAACCCGCGCACGCGCTGCTCCAGCTCCTCGGTCGATTCTCCGCGCGACTTTTTGCCGCCGATTTCCTTGCTCAACCGTTTGCGATCGGCGTTTAATTGTTGCAGCGCAGTTTCAGTCTGGCGACGCTCGACGTCCACGCGCAATACTTCATCGATCTTGGCTTCGTCTCCCCCACCCCGCGTGGCAAGGCGCTCGCGAACAAAATCTGGTTTTTCCCGTATCAGGCGAATATCGAGCATGGCGCAGATTATCAGCGAAGTTAAAAACGTTACAAATGTTACCCGCCTCAGGCAGGTAACTCTTTTAACCTTTTAACTGCGTTGTATAGTCCCCTAGTGGAAAGACTCGATCTTCTCGCGGTCTCTCTCGGTCTTGCCGCGCTCGCCGGGATTAATCTTTACCTGACAGTTTTCGTCACCGGCCTCGCAATTCACTTTCACTGGATCACGCTTGCGCCGCAGTACCAATCGCTCGAGATCCTCGGTAACCCGTGGATCATCACAATCGCCGGCATTTTGTATTTCCTGGAATTCTTCGCGGATAAAATTCCGTGGGTCGATTCGGTGTGGGACGCGGTTCATACTGTGATCCGTCCCATCGGCGGCGCGTTACTTGCAATTCAGGTGCTCGGTCATCCAAGTCCCGCATACACTGTAATTGTAGCGGTGCTCGCGGGTGGCACGAGCCTGGTAGCACATACCGCGAAGGCAGCCACGCGTCTCGCCACTAACTCGTCACCTGAACCATTTTCAAACATCGGGTTAAGCCTGGGCGAGGACGCGGCAGTGCTCGGTGGACTCGCTCTTGTGCATTTCAATCCCGTTCTTGCCCTGGTCATCTTTCTGATCTGTATCGGCGCGTTCTTCTACTTTGCGCCAAGAATTTGGCGTGGAATGAAAGTGAAGATCTGGCTGGCTTGGCGAAAACTGAATGGACCGGCCGATCGTGACGTGCCGGTGAATTTACCATCAACGTTGCCCGCGCGCCTCGCACCTGTCTTCGGCAAAGAAAATGTCCTGGGTGAAACGATCGCGTGGGCTGTACCATCCGTCAGCGGGCGCGGCCGTGGGATTCCAGCAAATTTGTTCGGCGCGCTTGTGGCCACGAATGAAGAGCCGCACAGGCTCATTTTCGTCGCACGAAAAGGTAGACGCGCACTCGCGCGCACAATCGATCTGGAGGGTTCAGACGTCGCTCGCGAGCCCAAATTTCTTTCCGAGAACCTTGTCATTTTCCCTGCGGGTGGAAAGGGTCCCAAGTATGTGTTCGTCTTCTCCCGACCGCACGCCGCTTTGGTGGAACAGATCGTTCACGATCTAGCTCGGCGGCTGAGCGAACCCGCTTTGCAGGAGCAAGTCACCGCGGAATCCGCCGGTCCTGTTGGGTAGCACACGCGTCTCGCGTGTTAATGCCAGTCCGGCTCGGTCGCGAGGACGCGCTCGCCAGCACGCGAGACGCGCGCGCTACCCCAAGTGTGCGCGTGACATTTTCGGCTGCCGTTCCCATAATTCGCGCGTGACGACTCTCGCCGATCGTTACGCACAATTACGCGATGCCGATCGTGTTCGTGAACGGGCGTTGTTTGTCTCACCGCAAATCCCATCGGAGCTGGAGCTGCAAGCTCGCTGGTTTGCTGGAGATTTCGGCAAGCATTTCATCAGCACAGCTGGTGATGAGATCGACGTTCTCCAATTCGGCACATGGAATCGCGAAGCCGGACCGGACTTTCGTGATGCCGCGATTCGAATCAACGGCGGCGATCCAATTCGCGGTTGCATCGAGATCGATCTTCTGGATCGCAGCTGGGAAACACACGGTCACGCGACCAATCCAGCCTTTGACGAGACTGTGTTGCATGTGTTTGTCGAGAGAGGCCATCGAGAATTTTTCACGCGCACAAAATCGAACCGGAACGTGCCGCAGGTTCATATTGATCCAGCAGTTCTCCCGGCCGCATTCAGCGCGAATATTCCGCTGGCGCGACCGGGCCGTTGTCAGGCGCCTCTCAAAGATTTATCCGAAGAGCGCGTCGGATCCGTGCTGGACGCAGCAGCGCAATTTCGATTGCAACAAAAAGCTGCGCGCATTCGCCACAAGATTGAGAGTCGTGGACGCGACGAGGTACTCTTCCAGGAGCTGGCTGCGGCGCTCGGTTACAAGGAGAACAAACTGCCTTTCACGCTGATCACGCAACGGTTGCCGTTGAAATCGCTGCGCGAAGCTGGGTTCGATATCGAATCGATGTTATTTGGCGTAGCAGGTTTCCTGCAAACGGCCGATCTCGATGCCTATAAGAAATCGACACGCGAATATGTCCGGCAGTTATGGGACCGGTGGTGGCCGCATCGTGACGAGTTGCAACGCCTGATTTTGCCTGGCAAAATTTGGAGCCTCAGCAGCACGCGGCCGCTGAATCACCCACAGCGCCGGCTGGCAGCATTAGCAATGTTGGCGCGCGACTGGTCTCGCCTTCAGCGCGCCTCGGGTAAGAGCAGCGTCAGCGCAGCGCAGCATTTCTTTCAATCGCTGGATCATCCGTTTTGGAATTTTCACTACACGCTCACATCTAAAGCTGCGTCAAAAAAGATGGCCCTGATTGGCGAAGCGCGCGTTGCCGACATCCTGGCTAATGTATTGTTTCCGTTTTGGCTGGCGCACGATCTCGATCCTTCGGCTTCGCTCGCGAAAAATGTGTGGATGGAATATGCGAAGTTGCCCGCGCAATTATCGAACCGCCGACTTGAAACAGGGGCGACGCGGCTTTTCGGAGACGATCCGCGCCGAAAACAATTCTTGAAAACCGTCGCGAACCAACAGGGTTTGCTCCAGATTTACGAGGACTTTTGTATGCGGGATAATTCCGATTGCGCGCAATGTCCGTTTCCGGAGCAAATGAAGAAATGGGAATGAGTTACAAATGTTAATACGGAGATACAATAACAAAATACATGAAAAACTTTAATGACATCGCGGCGTTGAGCAGCGTACTTCAAGACGTCTCCTTCAGAGCCGGACCTTCGTGTGGGCCGGATGAAGAGATTTTCCCTCGCAAATGTTCCATCAACGGAGAGGCATTTTTGAAGCAATGAAATGATTGTGAAGACCCATTTGGCGCGACATAATCGCCGCGCTATGCAGCTACGAATTGTAGGGCGTCTGCGTCAGACGCTGGTTTGTCCAAGTTTGGCGTTTCACAAAATGGAGCCGCCGGGACGCGAGCGACATGGACGGGAAGCCTATTTAGGCGAGAGAGCGGGAGCGAACGAGTCAAACGCCCTACAGCGACCGCGGTTACATCGCGCCTTCACCCTCATTGAGCTACTCGTCGTAATGGCGATCATTGCTATTTTGATCGGCCTGCTCTTCCCTGCTTTTCGCGCGGTCCAGGATCAAGCCAAAAGAACGCAGGCAAAAAATGATCTCACTCAAATCGTCAACGCGGTTAACGCGTTTTACACAGACTACGGAAGGTATCCTATCGCTGGGACAACAGAAATCACTTTTGGACCCGGCGGAACGCCAGCTACAAATGAGACTCTCTTTACCGAACTTCGCGGATGCACTGCTGCGGCTGGATCGTGTCCAGCTGCAGCTTCCATCAACACACGCCAAATCGTTTTTATTTCTCCACCAGACGTGAAAGACCCTGCAAACCCGCGATCAGGCATCGGTACGGCTGCGGGTAATCTGGGACGGTATTTTGATCCGTGGGGTACTGATTACGTCGTTCGCATCGACGGCGACTATAATAATCAAGTGGCCAATCCTTACACTGCGAATGCGGGAGCCAATCCTCTCGCGCTAGGCGTTATTGCATTGTCGTTGGGTAAAGACCAACTGGGTGGCGTGGGCTCGGCCGACAAGAATGCCGGCAATGCGGCCGACGACGTAATTTCCTGGCAATGATTGTTCGCAAAAAGCGGCGGAGCACCGCCGCACTCCAAAAGGCACTCCGTGCATATTGACTATTCACTAATCACCAGTCACCATTCACTCGCGAAAACTTTCGAAGTTCCCCTCTCGCAAAACGCGGGTGTAGTTCAATGGTAGAACGGCAGCTTCCCAAGCTGCACACGAGGGTTCGATTCCCTTCACCCGCTCTCCAGAGGCGCAGTCATCCTGAACGAAGTGAAGGATCTCGCACGTGATGACTGATCCCACGGCTTGGCGCGCGCGTTCTGTACGCTGATAGTGAGATCCCTCGCTGTCTGCGCGGCTCGGGATGACAAGATCATCTTCCGCCAAAAAGTTTGCGAAATGATTTGAAGACACGACCAGGAAAAGAGAATGCCTTTTGTGGTACTCCCTGGAACTGCTGAGCAAAGGGCCATTGCTGTCCGCCGTGTACCTGGCACGCACCAGTCGGCACCTTATCGGCGGGCAAATCGAGGTCATACGTCGTCCCGGCGGACATGCATCCCGTCGTGGCAAGTTGATTCGAGATTGAACAGACCGTGGCATGTTGGACCGGAATGGTCGGTTGCAACTGCTCGGCTGGATAATGTTGCGCCGCCTTGTTCATTACCTGTGTCCAGACCGGCAGCGCGAGAGCGGCACCATAGCCGCGTGAGATAATCGTTGTCGGTTGGTCGAACCCGACCCACACACCACACGTCAGGGTACTGGTGTAACCCAGGAACCACGCATCCTTATAATCGTTCGTCGTGCCGGTTTTGCCGGCTGCCGGAAGTCGGAAGCCCAGTGACCGAGAGTTGGCGGCAGTTCCACGCGTCAAAACTTCTTCCATTAGTTGCGAGGTCATCCAGGCCGCGCTCGGATCGAGCGCCGGCACGGTGATATGCGCGGACCGATAAATTGGTTTGTGGTTCGCATCGTCGATTCGTTCAATGATGTAAGACTGCTTGCGCACCCCCGCGTTGGGAAAGACGGAGTAAGCCGCGGTTAGATCTTTCAGGTCAGTCTCGAACGAGCCGATGTAGATGGCCGGGCCGTGCGGAACATTTTGGGAAATGCCGAGCGTGTTGGCGACTTTTTGAACAGCGTCCAGCCCGGCGAATTGTCCAACGCGTACGCTCATGGTGTTGCGCGAATGAATCAGCCCATACGAGCAAGGAAGGGTCCCGCCGTAAGTTCCATCGGAATTTCCCGGCGACCAACTCCCCGCGCCGTCTATTTCACCGGGGCGAATCGGACTATCGCTGATCGCAGCACCCGGCAACAGGCCGTGACTAAACGCGATCGTGTAGACGAACGGCTTGAATGCGGAACCAACCTGGCGATTTGCCGGAGTCAGCGCGCGATTGAATTTGCTTTGCGCGTAATCGCGGCCACCTACCAGCGCACGAATCCCGCCGCTGGCATTATCAATTACAACCACCGCGCCTTCCAAATAAGGCATGGCCGAATCCCCTTCCCCATTCTCAGGCGGATGATAATTCGCTTTTACGGGGTGATGAAAATTGGATTGATGTTCGATTTTGCTGAGCTGCGTCTCGAGTGCATCTTGCGCGGCGTTTTGCACGGCTGGATCGAGCGTGGTGTAGATTGAAAGACCGCCGTTATCGATCTGGTCCTGCGTTAGCAACGGATTCAAATCGCGCTGCACAGCGTCCATCGCGTAATTTTCCTGAACGAAAGGCATACGCCTGGGGTGCGGCGCGATCTTCGCCCCCTTGGCGGATTCGGCATCCGCAGGCGAGAGTTTTTTCAAGGCCACCATTCGATCCAGAACTGCATTCCGTTGGATCCTGGAGCCTTCCGGATTTTTCAGTGGCGAAAACCGGTTCGGGCTCCTGATCAATCCGGCGAGGAGCGCTGCTTCGGGAAGATTCAGCTTTGAGGCGCTCTTGCCGAAATACGCTTGTGACGCTGTCTCAACTCCATAGCAACCGTTGCCGAAATAAATCCGGTTTACGTAGAGCTCGAGAATCTGCTGTTTGGTGAACTGGCGTTCGATTCGCAACGCAACCATTGCTTCCAACAATTTCCGGCTGAGAGTGCGGCCACCGAGTGGAAGACTGTTTCGGGCCAGCTGCTGGGTAATACTGCTTGCACCTTCCTTGGCCGATCCGCTCGTAATATCGCGAACCAAAGCGCGCATGATTCCGCGCCAATCAATGCCCTTGTGATCGTAAAAGCGACTGTCCTCGCGCGCCAGCACTGCAGTGATAAAAAACGGCGAGACTTCGCTCAGCGAAACCTTCAGTCGATTCGCCCCGGCCAGGCGGCTATAAATTTTCCCATCGACATCGTAAACGGTATTTCGCTCCGGCATTTCGCCGACATTCTTCATGTCGTAGGTTGACGCCCACGTGCCGTAAAAGAGGAAAACCGCGAAGCCAGCTCCCGCGATCAGGATGAGGAGCGTAACTTTCCAGCCGTACCGGAAAAGACGGCTTCCGCCTTTCTTTTTCCTCGATCGGAGACGAGCGAAGAATTGCATTGCTGAAAGGTTAAAAAAGTTACAAGAGTTACAAGGTTAAAAGCGGCTTAACCTTTCTGACTCTTTAACCTCTCAGCGGTTCAACGATTTAACCCATTTAACGTTGTAACCCTTTTAACAAATCACAAATTCAGCTTTACAACGCCCTCGTGCTGCTCGGTCGGACACGGCGCATTGGTCGGCACGTCCGTCGCCGCATTGCTGGGTTGCACGACGTTGTTGTCGATCAAGTACCTCTCGACTTCTTCGCCACTAACGTCCGCCAGCATATGCCCGTTAATTTCTACGCAGGGCGAAAGCGGTTGCCCGCTCTTGGTTTCCATCTCCCAGCGAAACGCGGGGTTTTGGATAATGTCCTTCTCTGCGTAGGAAAGATTGTATTTGGCCAGCACGGCGCGCACACCGGCGCTCCAACCACAATAGGTCTTCAAATAAGCGGTGATTTCAGGCGTTTGCATTGGAGGAATATATCACAACTTCGAAAATTGTAACCCCGGTGTTTGCGGAAACTTGTTCTTTCTCATGCTCATGCTCTCAGGGCGTCGATCTTTTGACCCGAAGGCGTTGCATTCGACGCGCCCAGCGGTCCCGCCCTACCACTAATCGCCTGTTTTCAGGAACTTCAGTCTTAGAGATCTTCGATCTCCTTTCGCAAATCTTCTTTCGATTTACCGAGTTTTTGTTGAAGTCGTCCGAGCAACTCTTCGTCTTTTCCTTCCGCAAACGTCAGGTCGTCATCGGTCAACTGGGCGTATTTCTGTTTCAGCCTGCCTTTCACTTCGTTCCATCCGCCTTTGAATTCTAGTTTCGTCATAGTAACAGAGATTTCGCATGCGGAGTGGAGATCAGTTGTCTTGCGCCGTATAAATCGATGCACACGCAAGTGACGATTCCGGCGTGAAATCCATTTTTGCAGCGCGTTGAAGC
>WNGB01003947.1_pt1 | contig 22983 bp, 18 predicted proteins | sample 5400681 | NCBI WGS metagenome assembly WNGB01 (sample SAMN13153367, study PRJNA577476) | soil metagenome | isolation source: 115 cm soil or saprolite under grassland replicate 2 | place: USA:California | collected 2016-06-15
AAGATCTCGATGTCGCTCGACGGGTTCGTGGCCGGCCCCGACCAGAGCGTCGACAACCCGCTCGGGATCGGGGGCATGCGTCTGCACGAGTGGGTCTTCCCGCTCACGGCTTGGCGCGCGATGCAGGGCCTGCCCGGCGGAGAGGTCAACGAAAGCACGCGGGTGGTCGAGGAGTCGCTCGCCAACATCGGAGCCACCGTGATGGGACGCAACATGTTCGGCGGCCACCCGGGGCCCTGGGATGGCCAGAAGCCGTGGAACGGCTGGTGGGGAATCAACCCGCCGTTCCATCACCCCGTTTTCGTCCTCACCCACCATGCACGCGCGCCCCTCGCGCTCGAAGGCGGAACCACCTTCACGTTCGTCACCGATGGCATCGAGCCGGCGCTCGATCAGGCCCGGCGAGCCGCGGGCGGCAAGGACGTGTCGCTCGCCGGCGGAGCCAAGGCCGCCCAGCAGTATCTCGCGGCCGGCCTCGTGGACGAGATGGAGATCCACCTGGTGCCGTCGCTCCTCGGGAGCGGCGAGCGCTTGTTGGACGGCCTCGGCGACGATCTGCACGGGCTCGAGCTCGTGCGGACGGTCGCCGCGCCGAAGGTGACGCATCTCAAGTTCGCCCGGCGCTGAGACGGCGGTTGGTCGAGAGGAGGAGCAGGGCCTGGTGGCCCCACGGAAGTCGGATTCGCGGCCTTCGTGGGCGTCAAGCTCGTCGGTTACACCGTCGCCGGCTTCAAGCTGCGCGCGGCCTATCAAAGAGAAGGCCGGGTGCCGATCGCGTTCGGGGTTTCGCGGACGCTCCTGGGCGTGGCCGCGGGTCTGGCCTATGGGAGCATGGTGCCGTCTGTATCGGGTGGCGCGGGCATGCTCGCATGTATGCGGGTCTGCTCCCGGTGCGACTGCTCGAATGGCTTGCCATCATCGCGGTCTTCTTCGACCGGCGCCTGGGCGAACCCGGGCGACTACTGAATACTCTCTCGCGGGAATTGCCTGGTCCTACCTGCTGGACGCGGTGGCCATCCTCCTGGCCATCATCACCCCGGGAGCCATCTGGGTGTGCTGATCAGGAAGCTGGGGGGGCCGCGACGCAGCGGCCCCCCCTTTGATCAGAAGAAGAACTTCGCGACCAGCTCGATCACGCGCGGCGAGCCCACCGTGCTCGTGAAGATTCCGAAGGTGCTCGGCGTGTTGATGTCGCGCCCGGGGGGCCCGAAGTTCGGGTGGTTCAGGACGTTGAAAGCCTCGGCCCGGATCTCGAGGTACCGTGCGCCCCCGGCCTTGAAGCGCTTCGAGAGGGACGCGTCCACGTTGGTGTAACCCGGCGCATTCGTGATGCCGATCCCGCAGTTACCGAAGGTACCGAGCGCCGGAACCTGGAACGCGGCGATGTCGAGCCATTTGGTGTTGCTGGGAGCGCTCGGATCGGAGGTGATGCTCTGGTTGGACGGCACCGGGTTGCCGATGCAATTCGGCCACTCCGCGCTGCGCGTGCCCTGGAGCGACCGCCGGTTGGAGTTCTGGACGGTGATGGGGAAGCCCGAGCGCACCTGGAAGATCACCGACATCTTCCAGCCGCCGAGGATCGCGTCGGCGAAGCCGGGCCAGTTGCTGCCCCACTTCTTGTCCCGGCCGAAGGGCAGCTCGTAATTGGCCGCGAGCACGAAGTTGTGCCGGGCGTCGAAGAACCCGCGGCCGTAGTTCGCCTCGGGGTCGTAGGCGTTCACCCAGTACGCGCCTTCGGCAGCCACCCCCGCGGAGCCGTAGTAGCCGAGGTTGTTGGTCTTGATCTCGCTGAGCGTGTACGACGCCAACAGCTCGAGGCCCTTCCAGTCACGCTGACGGACGCTGGCCTGGAGCGCGTTGTAGTTGCTGCGGCCACGCGACGCCGTCGTCGAGATGTTCGTGACGAGCGGCAGCGCCTTGTAGAGCGGCCGGCGGGTGTCGAGCGGAGCCCACGTCGTCGGGTCGCCCACGCCCGGTAGCGGCTGGTTGCCCTCGATGGGCGTGACCAGGTGGGTGGCGTGGTGGCCGACGTAGCCGACCTGGGCCGACATGCCCGAGGTCACCCGATACTCGGCGAACACGTTCCATTGCTGGGTGAACTGCGGCCGGAGGTTCGGGTCCCAGGCACGGGGTTGGCCGGCGACCTGGTCGCGCGCTTGGAGGCCGGTGAAGCCGGTGGTGATCGTCCCCGCACCCGTGGTCTGGTCGTACCGCACATCGGATTCGAAGAAGAACGGCGGGTTGAGCGGCAGGCGCAGGTTGGAGCCGGTGCCTTCCATGTACTGCGAGATGCCGTAGGCCCCGCGCAGGACGAGGCGGTTGCTCGCGGTCCAGGCGAAGCCGAGGCGCGGCTCGAAGCCCTTGTAGTACGGCTTGTAGAGAGCGCGGTCCTCGATGCTGCCGTCCTTGGCCACGGTCAGCACGCCGGTCTGGAGGTCGATGTTCGCCTGCCGGTTGTCCTTCTCCACGAGCGGGGAGGTGTAGGCCCAGCGCAGACCGAGGTTGAGGGTCAGGTTGGAACGCAGCTTGAAGTCGTCCTGGACGAAGGTCGAGAGCCGGTTCTGGATGTGCGTCCAGGGGTCCCCGTTGAAGCCGCGGCCCTTGAGGGCCACCTGGTCCAGCAGGAAGTCCGAGAACGCGGCCCCCGTGAACGTGCCCGTGTAGTTGAACAGGCCGAGAAGCCCGTTGTTGCCGGGATAGAAGCGCTTCGTCTTGTAGTGGAGGACCTGGCCGCCGAACTTCAGGGTGTGGCGGCCCTTGAGCCAGGTGAGCTTCTCGTTGAGCTGGTAGATCTTGGGCAGGCTGTCCTCGACCGTGGCCACGGCGCCGATGCTGGTGAGGCCGCTGCCCCACTGGATGTTGCTGAGGCCGGCGATCGGCTGCCCGCCGGGGATGCCGAATTGCGCGTTGGCGTTCCCGATACCCGCCCAGTCGTTCAGCTCCGAGAAGAAGAGGACGGAGTTGTAGCCGACGAGCACCTCGTTCACCACCGAAGGGCCGAACACGTGGCTCGAGTTGAGGGCCAGGTTGCGGAAGGGCGACTTGCTCCGGGTGGGGAGCAGGAAGGCGAAGGCCTGCTTGTCGGTCTTGGTCTCGAGCTCGGCGATGGAGAAGCGCAGGAAGAGCTTGTCTCTGGACGAGGCGTTCCAGTCGAGCCGCAGGTCCCCCTGATGGGCGCGCGTCGTGCTGAGGAAGTCGCCCACGTAGTTGCCGCTGACGCCGGTGACGGTGCGATTGGGAGCCGGGTAGTTGGGGCTGTTCAAGATGGCCAGCGCCGTCGGGCTGATTCGGTTGAGCGGGATCTGGTTGCCCGGAAAGGGTAGCCCGGTACGCGGGTCCTTGATCGGGGTCGTGAGGCTCGAGAGGTCGCCGCGGCGCCAGGCCAGGGGGGCCACGGAAGCCGTCTGCGTGCCGGGCTGGTCCAGCACCGTCCCCTGGTAGTTGACGAAGAAGAACAGCGTGTTCTTGACGATCGGGCCGCCCAGGGTGGCGCCGAAGATGTGCTGCTTGCGCTCGGCACGGGCGGCACTGGAGCGGTTGCGCTCCCAGGTGTTCGCGTCGAAGTCGCTGTTGCGGTAGAACTCGAACACGTTGCCCTTGAAGTTGTTGGCCCCGGACTTGATGACGTTGCTGATGACGCCGCCGGCCACGTTGCCGATGTCGGCCGCGTAGTTGTTCGTCTCGACGCTGATCTCGGCCAGCGCGTCCGGGCTCGGCTGGTAGCCGATCCGGTTGTCCATCGTGTCGTTGACTTCCACGCCGTCGACCATGAAGTTGTTCGTCTGCTCGCGGTTCCCGTTGACGTACGGACGCGCGCTGTTCCCGCGGTTCGTGGTGTCGGTCTGGCCGCCGGGGTTGGCGGCGACGGCGCCGGGCAGCAGCAGGGCCAAGCTGCTGGAGAAGCGGCCGTTGAGGGGCAGCGACTCGACGGTCTTGGCGGAAAGGACCTCGCCCACCGTGGCCGTCTCCGTCTGCAGCACGGGCGCTTCGGCGGTGACCTCGACCTTGTCCTCGAGGGAGCCGACGTCCATCTTCAGGTCGAGCCGGGCGATCTGCTTCGCCTCGAGCTGAAACGGCTTCGTGGTCGGCGTCTTGAAGCCGGAGAGCTCGGCCTTGACGACGTAGGTCCCGACGGGCACCGACGTGATCGTGTAATTGCCGGCGCTGTTCGAGATTGCCGTGTAGGGCACGTTCGTACCCTGGTTGGTGGCCGTAACGGTGACGCCGGGCACGGCGGCCCCGCTCTGGTCGGTCAAAAGGCCGGTGATCGACGCTGCGCCCGTCTGGGCGAATGCGTTGGACCCCAGGCCCAGCACGAGAACGAGGGCGAGCCACAGGCCCGCGACACGGGTACGGTCAATCCGCATGAATCGCCTCCAGGGAATGCGCCATCCTAGACTTCCCTCTGGGGGAGTCAAGGGGGCCGTTGTGCTCATGGCCCGTGATCCTGTATTTCACTGGAGTGCGCGCCGCGAGCGCAACTCCGGAAAGGTGACTGAAATGTCAATGAACGTACGCATGCTGCCGTTCGCCGCCGTCTTCCTGGGCGCGGCGTCACTACTGGCCCAGGACGCGCCACCCCCCGGGTTCACCTCGCTCTTCAACGGAAAGGACCTGAGCGGCTGGCGGGTGCCCACAGGCGACAACGGACATTGGCGCGTGGTGGACGGCGTGATCGACTACGACGCCGGCAGCGAGGCCACCGCCGACAAGCACCTCTGGACGGAGAAGGAATACGGCGACTTCACGCTGCGCTTGGACTGGCGCATCAAGGAGACGCCCTACACGAATCCCAACGTCCACATCGTCAAACCGGACGGGATGTCGAAGCTCGACGCTGCGGGCAAACCCATCCTCATGGCCGTGCCCGACTCCGACTCCGGGATCTACCTGCGCGGCCTGGACAAGGCGCAGGTCAACATCTGGTGCTGGCCGGTGGGCTCGGGTGAAGTCTATGGGTACCGCACGGACGAGAAGATGCCGGGCCCGGTGCGCGCGGGCGTGACGCCGAAGAAGCTGGCCGATCGGAACATCGGCGAGTGGAACACGTTCGAGATCACCATGAAGGGCAGCCGGCTCACCGTCGTCCTCAACGGCGAGCGCGTGATCGAGAATGCGGAGCTGCCCGGCGTGCCGGCGCGGGGACGCATCGCCCTCCAGCACCACGGCAGCAAGAAGGATGGCCAGTGGGCCGCACCGCCCGCCCTGGTTCAGTTCCGGCGGATCGCCATCAAGGAGCTGGGCAGCTAGGCGCCGCGCGCTTCTTCGAGCTCCGCGGGCGCGATCTTGGGCGCCTTCTGCGTCCAGGACTGGTTGACGGCGGCCAGGCACCACTCCGTGCTGCGGCGCGACGCACGGATGGGCTGGCCGTCGACGACGGCGAAGATCGGGTTCGTGTGGGACGAGGGCAGGATCCGCACCGCCAGCCAGCTGCTGCGGTGGAGCGGAACCTCGAAGGAGGGCAAAGTCCATCAGATGGCTGCGCCCGTAGTAGGTGGTGTCCACCTCCCACCAGAAGAACCCGTTGTTGGCGGCGGCCGGGTAGTGATGATGGTTGTTGTGCCAGCCCTCGCCACCCGTCAGCAGGGCGAGGGCCAGCGAGTTCCGGCTGTCGTCCCCCGTCGCGTAGCGCCGGCGTCCCCAGAGGTGGGCCAGCGAGTTGATGCTGAAGGTCGCGTGGAAGAGCACGACCGTCGAGACGAAGAAGCCGACCACCAGCGCGCGCAGGCCGCCGGCGAAGAACACGGCCTCCGACGACGGGTGGCGGGGACGTGCGGCGATGCTAGATGGGGTCCGCTCGCCGGTCAACCGCGCGGAGGCGAGACCCTCGCCGCGTCACCCACGCGCTGACCCTGCACGATGTCGACCTGCAGCCGCGGATCGGCGGCGGGCACGTCGGTGGTCGGCAGACCCAGCTCGCGGCGGACCAGGTTGCAGCCCTGGGCGATGGCCGTCGCCTTGTAGAAGGCGATCTCGCGGTTGCAACCCTGGCGGCCGAAGCCGCAGTCGCTGGACACGATCAGGCGCTCGGGCGGGATGTACTTCAGCGCCGTCCGGATCTCGGCCGCGACGTCCTCGGGCCGGTCCGCCTGCAGCGTGCGGTGGCTGACTGCTCCGATGCAGATCTTCTTCTTGAGGTCGTGCTTCAGGGGCTCGAACCGCTCCAGGTCCTTCTGGCCGCGGTCCTTCATCTCGAGCGTCCACACGTCGCCCTTGCAGCGCTCGAGGTACAGCTCGAGGGAAGCGGCGTAGCTCGTGTCCTCCATCACGCGCTGCATGTTCGGATTGCCCCAGCAGGTGTGGATCCAGATCTCCACGTCGTCGAGTCCCTCCACCTCCCGGTTGTAAGCGTCGACCATGAACTTCACCTGCTCGTGGTCCTTGCCGAAGGTGTTGGCCATGAAGTGCAGGGTGGGCTCCTCGATCTGCATGAGGCGGCAACCGGCGTCGCGCAGCGCGCGCAGCTCCTTGTTCATTGCCTCCGCCATGTCCCAGATGACCTCGCGCTTGTCCTTGTATTTCGGCGTGTGGATGTCGAGGAAGAGGGCCATGACCTGCGAGCAGCACGTTCCGAAGCGGACGGGCTTTTTCGTCTTGCCCTGCGCGATGCGCCAGATCTTCGGGTAGCCGAGGGGGCGATGCTCGATCTTGCCGGTGACGTGCGGCCAGCGCCAGCCGGTGTAGATCTCGCTGAGGAGCGTCCCCGGCGGGTAGTGCAGCCAGGGGGCCCGGGTCTCCTCGGGCTGCAGGTAATCGCCCTCGAAGCCGGCCCACCGCTGCAGCGGGTAGTGGTGCCAGGCCCGGCCGGCCATGTCCTCGTCGCAGTGGAAGTCGCCGTGCGTGAGCAGGTCGAGCCCGGCGCGCTCCTGATCGCTGATCACGACCGCCAGGGCGTCCTGGAACTTCTCGCGGAAGCGGACGTCCATCATGCAGGTGTCGAGCGGCCGGCCCCACATGCTGACGTCGAACCAGCGCGGGCGGGGCCAAGAGCCGGTGACGGTGCTGGGAAGGGTGAGGTCCTTGGTGGCGGTGAACATGGGCCACTCCTGAGTTTGCTCTTGCGCCGACAGTATCACGGGCGACGGAGGTCGGCAGGGCGGCGGCGCGTAGAGTAGGCCGATGAGGACGGAGCGCCGGGTCTTCCTGGCCAGCCTCCCCGCCCTGGCCATCGCCGGGCCCGTTCTGGCCGCCCGCGAGCGGCGCCGCGCAATGACCGTGCGCGGCCCGGTCGACGCTGCGGATCTCGGCACCACGCTCGTGCACGAGCACGTCCTCGTCGATTTCGTGGGCGCGGACAAGGTGGGCCGCCACCGCTACGACGCGGAAGACGCCTTCCGCGTGGTGCTCCCTCACCTCATGGCCTTGAAGGCGCGCGGGGCACGCACGTTCGTCGACTGCACTCCCGCCTGGCTGGGCCGAGATCCCACTCTCCTGGTGCGGCTCTCGGAAGCGAGCGGGCTGCATATCGTGACCAACACGGGTTACTACGGTGCGGCCCAGGACAAGTACCTGCCCGCGCATGCGTTCGAGGAGAGCGCGGAGAGGCTCGCGGAGCGCTGGACCTCGGAGTGGCGCGACGGGATCGAGGGCATCGGCGTCCGTCCAGGATTCATCAAGACGGGCGTCGATCCCGGTCCGCTCTCCGCGATCGATCGCAAGCTCATCGAGGCCGCCGCCCTCTGCCATCGTCAGACGGGCCTGCGGATCCATTGCCACACCGGCGACGGCCGTGCGGCCATGGACATCCTCTCCGTCCTCGGCGCGCAGCGCGTCTCGCCCACGGCCTTCGTCTGGGTGCACGCGCAGAACGAGAAGGACCGCGCGCTCCACCTGCGCGCGGCTCGGGACGGGGCCTGGATCGAGCTGGATGGCGTGGCCGAAGATTCGCGGGATGCGCACGTCTCGATGGTGATGGACCTCGCGCGCGCGGGCCAGCTCGCGCGCGTGCTCCTCTCACAGGACGCCGGCTGGTACCGGGTCGGCGAGCCCGTTGGCGGCACCTTCAGGCCCTACACGTACCTGTTCGACGGCCTGCTGCCTGCCCTGCGACGGGCCGGGCTCCGCGCGCGCGACGTGCGCAGGCTGCTCGTGGACAACCCGTCACGCCTGCTCGGAGTGGCCACCTAAGGCGTGTTGATCAGGTCGCCAGATGCCGGGCCAGCCAGGCCCAGGCCTCGGTCTGCATCTCCGCGTTGAACTCGTGGGGCGTGTCGTAGAGTCTCGTCCGCAGCCGCTCCGGGACGCCCGCCTTCGCGTAGGCGGCGGCCAGCTTCTCGAAGCTGGCGCGCACGCCGGAGTGCTCGAACAGGGCGTCCTTGCTGCCGTTGATGACCAGGAGCGGCGTCGGCATGGCCAGGGTGGCCACGTCGGGATAGTCCATCTGCTGGTACAGGCCGGGGACGAGCTTCGTGTGGCCGATCGTGTGCTTGACGTGGTTCTTGAGCTGGGCCGGGAAGGAGGCCATCCAGCCGACGACGACCGCGACCTTGATCCGATCGTCCAGCGCGGCCAGGTGAGCGGAGCGAAGTCCACCCATGGAGAGACCCACGCACCCGATGTGTCTCGCATCCACCTCCGGCCGGCGCGCGAGGTAGTCCACGCTGCGGACGTCGTCCCAGAACATCACGCCGGCCCAGGTGAATCCCGCGGCAAAGATCGTCCGGCCGACGAGCTGCTCTCCCTCGCTGGAGCGACGGTTGAAGGCGGCGATGCTCTCGGCGGTGATGCTGCGCGGCCTTTCCTTCCAGTCCGGCGCATCGTCGGACAGGAGCATCCGGCGCTCGCCCCAATAGAACATGTCGATCACGAGCACCACGTATCCCGCGCGCGCGAGGTCGCTGGCGATGCTGTGGCCCGCGTAGTACTGCCGCTTGAAGTCGGTGAGGACGGGGTGCTCGTCTTCGCCCTCGACCAGTTTCTCCTTGCCCCAGAGGTAGAACCCGCCGTGGTCGTGGAGGGCGACGATCCCCGGCGCGGGCAGCCGGACCCGTTTCGGTATCAGCACGAAGGCGGGGACGCGGATGTCGGAGGTCGTGTTGAAGGAGACGCGCTCCTGGACGTACTCGCCGTGATCCACGCGCTCGATCGTCTCCGGCCTTGGATCGCAGGGCGGAGGCGCATAGTGCAGGAGTTCCAGCAGCGTGCCGCGCGCCCGGCGCTTCCAGGCCGCCACGTCGCTGAACTCCTTGCGCAGGAAGGAGAGCGGGAACTCGCCCGGCACGGCCTGGCTCTGCACGAACGGGTAGAGCGAGCCGATATCGGAGCCCGGGTCGGGCGAGGGGGTGGCCGCTCCTTCCGCGGACGGCGCGCCGCGCGGGGACGCGTGCGCGGAGGGAACGAGGGAGAGCGCTGTCCACGCCGCCAGCGCGCCCTGGGTCGTGTCCTGCAAGAACTCGCGCCGCGTGCTCATTGGCTCACCTCCGGATGGCTGCCCTAGCCGCGCCTACCGGCCGCCCTCGATCCGATCCTGGTCGCGCACGACGAGGAGGGTGTACCGGTCGACGGGAAGGCCGGTCCATCTCCATCGCGCCTGGCCCAGGCGGACCTCCACGTTCACGGGTCCCGGATGAGTGCCCAGGCCGAAGTGGGACCGAAGGTCGCTCTGCGAGAGGTAGCTGCCTCCGGAGCGGACCTCCCGAATCTGCCGCTGTCCGGCCGCCTCCACGGACACGCGAGCTCCAATCGCGAAAGGGTTCGCTCCCACCTTCTTCAATTGGAGGCCAATCCAGTGGCGGCTCGTGCGCTGGCGGTTCTCGAGGAGCGTGGGGACGTCGTCCATGTTGCTGATCACGAGGTCGAGATCCCCGTCGTTGTCGAGGTCGCCCACGGCCAGCCCGCGGCTGGACTTCTGGATCTGGAGCCCAGGGCCGGCGGTGTCGGACACGTCACGCAGCACCGAGCCCTCATTAAGGAAGAGCTGGTTCTTCTGCCGGAACGTCTCCTTGAGGGCGGGGAAGTCATCGACCTGCGGATAGATGTGGCCGCTCGCGAAGAAGAGATCGAGCCGACCGTCGAGATCGGCGTCGAGGAACGCCGTGCCCCAGCCCATCCGCTCGAACGTTGGCGCCGCCAGTCCGGCCGCCTGGGTCACGTCCGTGAAGAGGCCGTTGCCGAGGTTGCGATACAGCGTGTTGCTGTCGTGGGCGAAGTTCGTCACCACGAGGTCCATCCAGCCGTCGCCGTCATAGTCTCCCGCGTCCACGCCCATGCCCGCCTGGGCCCGTCCCTCCGCGTTGAGCGCGACCCCGCTGAGCAGCCCCACGCTCTCGAAGCGGCCGTCGCCGCGGTTGTGGTACAGGAAGTTCGGGTTGGAGTCGTTGGCGACGTAGAGGTCCGTCCACCCGTCGCCGTCGTAGTCGGTCGCCACCACGCCGAATCCCCAGGCGGGGGCCGCATCCTTCAGGCCCCGCGCCTCCGCGACCTCGGCGAAGGTGCCGTCACCCCTGTTCTCGAAGTAGAGATCGGCGGCTCCCGGCAACCCCACGGGCCCGACCATGACCTTTGGCCCTCCCCTCCAGGCCATGGTGCGCTGGGCGCGGACGACGTCGTCCCAGCTCACGTCGGCGTAGCGCGCCACGTACAGATCGAGGTGGCCATCCCCGTTTCCGTCGAGGAACGCGCAACCCGTGCTCCAGCCGCCGGCCTGCACTCCCGCCGTCCGCGCGGCTTCGGTGAAGGTCCCGTCCCCATTGTTCCGGAACAGGAAGTTGGGACCGAAGTTCGTGACGTAGAGGTCGAGGAGCCCGTCGCCGTCGAAGTCGCCGGCGCACACGCCGTTGCCCCAGGCCGCCGCGTCGACCCCGGCCTCGCGGGCGACGTTCTTGAACTTCCAGTTGCCCAGGTTCCGGTAGAGGGCATTGCGATGGGGGATGCGCTGTCGCCGCTCGTCGAGCTCGAACGCGCTGACGACGTAGATGTCGAGCCGGCCGTCGTTGTCATAGTCGATCAGCGCGACACCGCTCCCCCCTGATTCGAGGAGGTGGTCCTTGGTGCGTCCGCCGCCGAACGTCTTCTCCGTCAGCCCGGGCACCTCCTCGAACTGGACCGGGGAGGGCCCTCCCTTGGCGCTCGCGTTCTCCGGCGGCGGCCCCATGGCGGAGGCGTGGCCGCCATAGGCCGGCTCCGCCACCTTGGGCTGGCTGTAGCTGCCCTGGAACGGGAGGGTCGTCGTCGTGGCTGCCGTGAGCAGCGCGCTCACCCGCTCGAGGGCGCGCAGGGAGGGGTCCAGCGAGAGCGTTCGCGGAGGCTCGTCGGCCTGCGCGCGCAGTCCCGAGGCGGCCCCCTCCAGCGCGCGGCGCACCTCGGGAGGGAGCGACGTCTCGCCGGCCAGGGCCTGGACCTGCCGGGCCGCCTCCTTCAGGAGACGCCCGGCCTCGCTCCGGTCTCCGGCCGCGGCGGCGTCGGCGGCACGCCTGAGCAGCCGAATCGCCTCCGCATCCATCTCGAGGAGGCGTGTGTCCGGCGTCGCGGCCAGGCCAAGCGAGACGGCGATGGCGACGACCTGTGCCAGGCGGGAGACGGCCCGGGTCATGCTACGGCGTGTCGACCTTGATGACGAAGTAGGTGAACTCCTTGCCCGCGGGGACGAGGAGCTGGTGGGGGATTCGCGCCGGGATGTGGACGACGTCGCCGGGGGCCAGCGTCTTGCGCTCGCCGCCCTTGATCGACGGACCGCGGCGCTCGTTGGGCGCGGTCGTCTTCGCGCCCGGCACCTCGCCGCCGAAGACGAGGGTCGCCGTCCCGCTCTGCACGAAGAAGAAGTCGGCCTGCGTCTCGTGGATCTCCGCCTCGCCGTCCGCTTCGCGGTGCGCGATCATGGTGAGGTGATTGCCGAAGGTGGCCAGGCGCTCGGAGGCGACCTTCTTCTCGCTCATCTTGGGCACCAGCTTCTCGCCCTGCGCCTTGAGCTCGGCGGCCGTCCAGATGGAGACCTCCGCCGGGGGTGCCGCCATGAGGGGGACGGCCATCAGCATCATCGTGACGAGCGCCATCTTCTCCATCAATCCTCCGTGTGGCCGGTTCGACCCGACCGCCGGATCCAACAGTACATCGGTTGACGGCGGCGCGGCTCGGCACGTCGCCCTTCCGGGAGCCGTCGGCGGGAGCTACTTCGATGTCGGTCTCATGGTCGTGATGGGGTGGCGGGGTCATGCTGGAGCCATGGGATCCGCCGGTGGGGCCGGTGCTGTGTCCCCATGAGTACTGGTTCCCGGACCAGTTCCCGGCACGGTCACGCGTCCGCCATTGATGGCCCGACCGTTGCGTACGACGTCGCGCGTCCGACGCTTGCCCGGCCCGTAGAAGAGATCGGTCTCGTAGTCGGTGTGGGCGCGACACCGCAGTTGGATGTTCTCGACCGTCGGCTGGCCGCCCGCCGCATAGGGCACGACATGGTGGAATTCCAGGAACCGCCGCTCGTCGCAGCGGCGCCCGTTGGGGGCGACAAAGGCGCACCGGCGCTCGTCGCGCGCGGCAGCGCGGCGCCTCACCTCGGCGGGGACGTTCCGCGACTCGTCCGACTGGCCGCGGGTCCGGCGCGGCCGGCCGGTGGCGGCGAACTTCCTCCTCGAGAGATCGGCGACGAGAAGGGTCAGTGCCCGATCGAAGACCTGGGCGAGGTCACCGCTCGGAATTGCGTGCCCGAGCAGGTCCTGCGCGACGCGCAGCTTCTCGCGCATCTCCGCGCTGGCCGTGAAGCGAATCTCGTACCGCTCGGGCGCGAGCGGGCGGACCAGCGCACGTTATCGAGGTGCGATGCATGCGTGATCATCATGACCATTGATAGCACGGCGAAGTGCCGAGACGGGTCCGAGCGCCCGCGATCGACTATCAGTTCTTCGAAACGAACTCGTTCCACAATCAGTACAACGTTCGTTCAGCAGTGACTATGAGTCTGATAAGTGCCTGGAGAAGACACGACGAGTGCGGCGACAACGGGCCGGGGGAGCGAATGCGCGGCCGGTCGCGACCTCACCTTGACCGGCCACCGGCGTGGGCGGTAACGTCGGCTGTCTGGAGGCCGGCCCTAGCGGGGGTGCTCGATGGATCGCAGGGATTTCGTCCGGTGGCTCGCCGCCGCGCCGTTCGTCCCCACGCTGAAGGGGGCGTCGGCCGCGCTGGACGGGCTGCCCAAGCTCAACGTGGTGACGAAGTACGCCCCCTCCGCCACCCCCGGGATGCCCGGCCCCTTCCCCGGCCGCGTGATCGCCGTCAAGTCCGACAAGTCCGTCGACGTGGAGACGAGCGCGGCCAACGACGAGGTCGTGCGCGAGATGATGGCGCGGGGCATGTGCGCGCTGACGGGCAAGAAGACGCCACTCGAGGCCTGGCGCCAGTTCGTCCAGCCCTCCGACGTGGTGGGCATCAAGGTCAACTGCGGAGGGCATCCCTGGTGCGTCTCCGCCTACGAGATCGTGGCCGAGATCGTCCGCCAGCTCGGCGCGGCCGGCGTGCCGCCCACGCAGGTGTTCGTCTACGAGCGCTTCCAGAACCAGCTCGACGAGGTGAACTACGCGCCCCATCTGCCCGAAGGCGTCACCATGGTGGCCGCGGAGACCGCCAACCGGCGCGCGGACAACCGCGGGTACGATCCCGCGACCTACGTCGAGGCCGACCTCTTCGGGGAAGAGGACACGCGCTCGAACATGATGAGGCTCGTCTCCCAGAAGCTGACCAAGATCATCAACGTGCCGAACATGAAGGACCACGGCGCGACGGGGGCGACGGGCTGCCTCAAGAACATCGCCTACGGCAGCTTCTCCAACGTGGCCCGCACCCACTACCGCGGCAAGTCTCACACCTACTCGTTCGTGGGCACGCTGGCTTCGGTCGAGCCCCTGCGCTCGCGGACGGTGCTCCAGATCATGGACGGCCTGCGCGGCGTCTGGCACGGCGGGCCCTTCGCGCGCACCCGGAAGTACGTCTTCTATCCGAAGCAGATCCTGTTCGGCACCGATCCCGTCGCCATCGATCGCCTGCTCCTCGACATCATCGACGACGAGCGCAAGCGGCACGGCGCGATCTCCATCTACGATCGCTCGCCCCAGTACTTGAAGGTGGATGACGGGGCCGCCCGCGACGCAAGCCCGAACGTCAACATCATCATCCGCGAGCCCGGGCACGTGGAGTTCGCGTCGAGCCTCGGCCTGGGCATCGCTGACAAGGCGCGCATCAAGGTCCAGGACGTGGTGGTGTGACCGCTCTCCTCTGGCTGGCCGCCCTGCCGTGCCTCTACTGGACGCAGGGCGTGGAGAGCGCGCCCGCGCTGAAGAAGGCGGCCATCGAGCGGCTCTGCGTCGCGCCCGACCAGGCGGAGGCCTGGGCCAAGGCGGGCTTCACGCCCGTGCCCGTGAGCGACACCGACCTCGCCTTGCGCGAGACGGTGGCCGCTCCCGGGATCCGGGCCCGCGCGGACCGCGCCTCCGCCACGCGCAGTCCCTGGGTGTTCGCGAACGGATGGCGCTTCCTGCGCGACCCGGCGGGGAAGTACGTCTACGACCTGCCGGCGGGGAAGGCCGCCCTGGCCGCGGCCGAGGCCTACGCGTATGGCTCGGACGCCGTGCTCAAGATCGAGGCGGCGGACCTCGAGAGCCTGGGACAGATGCTCGCGTTCCTGGCCGCGCTCCCGAAGAGCGACCTGCCGGACGTGGCCGACGTGGCCGTCGTGGACGACGGCTCGGCCACGATGGGGGAGGCCCTGAACCTCCTCGTCCGCCGCAACCTGCTCCTCCGGATCGTGCCCGCGCTCTCCGCGCAGTTTCGCCTCAACGTCAAGCTCGGCACCCCGGAGTTCCCGGCGGATGCCGCCGCCGATCCCAGCGCGTTCGCGCTCAAGGTCCGCCGCCGGCTCACGGACGAGCAGCGGACGCTGCGGATCTTCGGCACGGAGGTGGTCATCGGCCGGCTCCTGGGCGACGGCTCGCGGATGCGCCTCCACCTCCTGAACTACGGCGGCCGCGAGACCGAGGGCGTGCGCGTGCGCCTGCGGGGATCGCATCCCGAGGGCGAGGCCAACGTCGCGGGTCAGGGCAAGGTCCCTCTCGAGGAGCTCGGCATCGTGGACGGGGCGACGGAGTTCACGGTCCGGCGGCTCGGCCCCTACGGCATCGTCGACCTCCCGGCCGCCAAGTAGGCGACGGTCAGGGCGTGAGGCGCACCATCTTCCAGGGACGTGCGTCCTCGGGGAGGAAGAAGATCGCCTCCGTCGCGGGGAGGCGTTGGAGGTAGGCGCGGCTCCTCTCCACGCCCTGAACGAACAGCGCGTCGTCCAGCGCGTCGCCCGCCGTGCCCGTCGACGTCAGCACGGCCACGCCGAGGATGCCCTGCACCGGCCGCGCCGTGCGCGGGTCCATGATGTGTGAATAGACGACCCCGTCCCGCTCGAACGACTTCTCCGCGCGGCCGGAGACGGACAGGGCGCGGTCCTTCAGGGGCACCGTCAAGGCGATGCGGCCGCTGTCCACCGGATCCTGGATGTCCACGTCCCAGGCGTCTCGGCCGGGAGGCGCGCCAAGGGCGTAGATCGTGCTGCCGCCCGCGCTGACCAGGGCCGCCGCCACGTGCTCGCGCCGGAGAAGGTCCACCACGCGGTCCACGGCGTAGCCCTTCGCGATGCCCCCGAGGTCCAGCTCCACGCCCGCGCGGTCGAAGCGGATGGTCCGATCCTTCATATCGAGGACGACGTGGGCGTAGCCGATCCGCCCGCGCACGTCCTCGACCTCCGGCGCGCTCGGGAGGCGGCCCCCGCCGCGGAAGAAGCCCCATGTCTTCATCAAGGGTCCGACGGTGATGTCGAAGGCGCCGTCGGAATCGCGGGAGTACCGCAGGCATTCCGCGATGAAATCGAAGAGCTCGGTCTCGACCACGACCGGCCCCGAGGCCGCATCGCGATTGAGGCGCGAGAGCGGGCTCTCCGGCTTGTAATGGCTCAGCAGCCGGTCGATGCGGTCCACCTCGTCGAAGGCGGCTTCCAGGATGCGCGGCAGCGCGCCCGCGTCGTCGCCGTAGGCTACGATGGCGTACGCGCAGGCCATCGACATGCGGCTGGCCTCGTGCCGGGCGAGCGTCCGCGGGGTGCCCGCGGCCGGCGGCCCCGGCGCGGCCAGCCCCAGCGCGCAGAGGAGGAACGGTGAGACCCAGGACGACTTCACGCGTGGATCGTACCGTGTTGCGGATCGTCTTCGTCTGCTTTGCCCTCGCCGGAGCGGCGGGGGCGGCCTCGGCGGCGTCGGCGGACGCGAGCGTGATCGTCAGCCATCGCGCGCGCGCCGACTTCGCGCTCACCGCCGATCCGGGCGCGGCGGCCTGGAAGAGCGTGGAAGGCGTGGTGGCGGAGAAGGACCGGTTCGGCAAGGTGGTGCCGCACCATCGCACCGAGGTCCGCTCGCGCTGGACGGACAAGAACCTCTATTTCCTCTTCATCGCCCCCTACGACGAGCTCTACGTCAAGCCCAACCCGACCACGGCCGCGGAGACGGACAAGCTGTGGGACTGGGACGTGGCCGAGGCCTTCATCGGGACCGACTTCAAGGACATCAAGAAGTACAAGGAGTTCCAGGTCTCGCCGCAGGCGGAGTGGGTCGATCTCGCCATCGACCGCGGCAAGGATCCGCCGTCCCACGACGTGAGCTGGAACTCCGGCTACGAGGTCAAGGCGCGCGTCGATCGCGACAAGCACGTCTGGTACGGCGAGATGCGCATCCCCCTGGAGTCGATCGACGTCAAGGCGCCCAAGAACGGGGTGGAGACGCGGATCAACCTGTACCGCTGCCAGGGCGCCCCTGCGGATCGCAAGTACATCAACTGGCAGACCGTGAACAACGAGACCTTCCATACCCCCGAGGCCTTCGGCCGGCTGCGCCTGGACAACTGAGAGCGTGCGAGGAGAGGCCGCCATCGAGCTGCGGCGTCTCGGAAAGGACTTCGGGTCCAAGCGGGCCCTCCGTGACGTCTCGCTGACCGTCGGGCGGGGAGAGGTGTTCGGCTACGTCGGGGCCAACGGCGCGGGCAAGACCACCACCATCAAGATCCTCACCGGCCTCATCCGTCCCACCTCGGGCGACGCTTTCGTCGGCGGGCACAGCGTGCTGGAGCAGCCGCTCGAGGTGAAGGCGCGCCTGGGCTACGTCCCGGAGTCGGGCGCCCTCTTCGAGAAGTTCTCGCCCGTGGAATACCTGACCCTCATCGGCCGCCTGTACCGTCTCTCCGAGGCGCGCTTGCGCGACCGCATGGGCGAGGAACTGCGCACGTTCTCTGTGGAGGCGGACAAGGACAAGCCCATGGGCGTCCTGTCCAAGGGCACGAAGCAGAAGGTCTGCTGGATCTCCGCGCTGCTCCACGACCCGGAGGTGCTGGTGCTCGACGAGCCCCTCAACGGGCTCGACGTGGAGACGGTGGCCCACGTCAAGGAGAGGATGCGCGGCCTGGCCCAGCAGGGCCGGACCATCTTCTACTCCTCACACCTCATCGACATCGTCGAGAAGGTGTGCACGCGCATCGGCGTGATCCACGCCGGCCAGCTCGTGAGCGTGGGCACGGTGAGCGAGGTCATGGCCGCGGCCGGCGCGGCCAGCCTCGAGCAGGCGCTCCTGGCCCTCTCCGGGAGCGCGGCCTCGGCATGAGCGCGGTCGCGCCGGACCCCCGGCGCGTCGACGGCGGGCAGCTCCGCGCCCTCGTCCACATGATGCTGAAGCAGTCGCTCGGCCCCGGCACGGATCCGAGCACCGGCAGCAGGGGCCATCCCTTGCGCCAGATCCTGTTCTCCATGATCACCCTCGGTGTCATGCTGAGCGCCCGGGCGTGGCGTGTGTCCGACCTTCCGAGCTACCTCGTCCTCTTCTTCGCGGCCGTCTTCGTCATCGTGGTCCTGGCCATCAATCCCGACAGCCAGGACGTCCAGGAACGGCGGCTCGAGATCGTGGCCTCCAAGCCGATCGCGCCGCGCACGCTCCTGTCCGCGCGCACCCTCCTGCTGCTCGTGCTCGCGAGCCTGCTCGCCGGGTGCCTGGGGCTCGTGCCCATGGCCGTCGCGGTCGTGCACTTCTCCATGTCCTGGCCCCGCGCCGCCGCCACCTACGTCACGCTGATCGCGGGCGCCTTCGCCGCGGCCGTGCTCTGGCTGGCCGTGCTCATGGTCAGCCTGCGCTGGGTCCCCCTCGACCGCGTGCGGAAGACCCTCCAATTCCTGCTCGTGGCCGCGATCCTGGGGATCACCGCCACCTCTCTCGGTTGGATCCCCCTGGGTCGCGCCGGCGGGCGGATGTTCTCGATCGGGGCCTGGCCGGCCTTTCTGCTCGCGCCCTCGTCCTGGTTCGCGCTCTTCTGGATGCACGATCCGTGGCCGGGAGCGCTGTGGCGGCGCATGGGCGCCGTGCTCCTCGTGTCCGCGGCCGGCCTGATGTCGGTCCGCGGTGTCCTCCATCGTCACTATGCCAACTTCGCCGAGCAGAGCGCCGCCCCCACGACGCGCGTCCCTCGATCCACGCTCGTCGGGGTCCTGGAGCGGGCGATGCGCATGCCCGTCCTCGGCCCTCTCCTCCTCCCGGCGCCCGTCCTGGCCGTCGCCTCGACCGTGCTCCTGGTCACGCGGCGCGAGGACGTGTCGCGCGCGAAGATCCTCGCCACGCAACTGCTCGCCCTCGGCGCTTTCGCGGTGGCCTTCACCGGAGCCGAGCATCTCGTCACCATGACCATGCTGACGTACCTGGGCTTCTCCGCCGTCACGGACGGCCTGAGGGTCACCCGACAGAGCTCGCTGCCGGAGGCGGGCTGGATCTTCTGTGGGGCTCCCATCGTTCCGCGACACCTGGTCCGCGGGCTCACGACGGCGCTGGCCCTCCGCTTCCTCGCTCTTCCCGCGCTGCTCCTGGCCGTGATCTTCTTCCGGAGGCATCCGCCGGGGCTGGCCGCCGTCCTGGCCCTGAGCTACGTCCTGGCCGCTCGCCTCGTCATCGCCGTGGGACTCCTCGTCTGGCCGGCCTTCCCCCTGTCCCAGGAGCAGCAGCGGGCGCAGTCGATGCTGAGCTTCGTGATCGGATTCGCGCTCTCCATCGCCTTCGGGATCGCGCAGTCGATCCTCGTCCTGCTGCACCAGGCCTTCCCGGCCGTGGCCGTCGTCCTCGGAGGCGCGACGCTGCTGGCGATGGCGTGCGCGGCCTGGGGTCTCGGACGCGGCGCCGCCTCGCGCGTGGCGCGGCTCGAGTACCCTCACTGACCTTTCCCCGCCGCTCGTGGTAATTTCCGCGGCCATGCGCGTGGCCGGGGCCCTCGCCTTCGTCCTCCTCGCGAGCGGCGCCTCTTTCGCGCAGCCCTCCGGCGCCGGCCGCCGCTGGTACGACAGCGCCTGTGCGCGCTGCCATGGCGCCGACGGAAACGGGGGAGAGCGCGGACCCGGCATCGTGACGCGGCTGGCCGCGCGCGGCGACGCGGCGCTGGCCGCGCTGATCCGCGCCGGACTGCCCGCCGCCGGCATGCCTGCGTTCGAAGTCCCGGAACCGGACCTGCGCGAGCTGGTGTCCTACCTGCGGACCTTGCGGCCGAGCCGCAGCTCTTTGCCCGTGCGCGCCCGCGTCGAGACCACGGACGGCGGCACGCTGGAAGGGGTCGTCCTCAACCGGACGGCCTTCGACCTGCAGCTGCGATCCGACGACCGCCGCATTCACCTCCTGCGCAAGACGGGCGAGCGCTACCGGACGGTGACCTCGCAGGCGGACTGGCCGACCTATCACGGACAGTACGACGGCAATCGCTTCAGCACGCTCGCCCAGATCGACAAGACGAACGTGGCGCGCCTGGCCCCGCGATGGACGTACGCCCTGGGCGACACCTCGCGGCTGGAGGGGACGCCGATCGTGGTGGACGGCGTCATGTACGTGACCAGCGCCAACGAGTGCCATGCGCTCGACGCGGGCAACGGACGGCGGCTCTGGGACTACCGGCGGCCGCGTACGAAGGGGCTGGCCGGCGACGCGGCGAGCGGCATCAATCGCGGCGTCGCCCTGGCCGGCGATCGCGTCTTCCTGGTCACCGACAACGCGCACCTCCTCGCCCTCGATCGCTTCACGGGCGCCCTCCTCTGGGACGCCGAGATGGCCGACTCCCGCCAGAACTACGGCGCGACCTCGGCGCCGCTGGCCGTGGGCACCCTCGTGATCTCCGGCAGCTCCGGCGGGGACGAAGGGGCGCGGGGTTTCGTGGCCGCCTTCGATGAAGCGACGGGCAAGGAGGCGTGGCGCTTCTGGACGGTCCCGAAACGCGGGGAGCCCGGATCCGACACCTGGCAAGGTGCGGGCATCGATCATCCGTGCGCCACGGCGTGGCTCACGGGGACGTACGACGCCCTTCTCGACACCCTGTACTGGCCGACGGGCAATCCCTGTCCGGACTACGACGGCGAGGAGCGCGGTGGCGACAACCTGTACTCCGACTCGATCCTCGCCCTGGACCCGAAGACGGGCCGGCTGAAGTGGCATTTCCAGTACACCCCTCACGACGTCTGGGATTGGGACGCGGAGCAGCCGCCCGTGCTCGTCGACCTCGACTGGCAGGGGAGCCCGCGCCGGCTCCTGCTGCACGCGAATCGCAACGGCTTCTTCTACGTGCTCGACCGCACGACGGGTGCCCTCCTGCTGGCCAAGCCGTTCGTGAAGAAGCTGACCTGGGCGCGCGAGATCGGCCGCGACGGCCGTCCCGTCCTCCTCCCCGACCAGGCGCCGGTGGCCGAAGGAAGGACGGTCTGTCCCGCGGTGGAAGGGGCCACGAACTGGTTCTCGACCGCCTTCCACCCCGTCACCGGTCTCTACTACGTACAGACGCTCGAGAAGTGCACGCTGTACACGCGGACGCCGGGCCCGTGGCAGGCGGGGAAGTCCTACTACAGCGGGACGACCCGGGACCCACCCGAGGAGACGCCCCAGAAAGTGCTGCGCGCGATCGACGTGCGCACCGGCGCCATCGCGTGGGAGCTGCCGCAGCTCGGGCCCGCGCATTCCTGGGGCGGCGTGCTCGCCACCGCGGGCGGGCTCGTCTTCTTGGCCGAGGATGGCGGCGCCTTCCTGGCCGTCGACGCGAAGAGCGGCGCGCCCCTTTGGCACTTCCAGGCCAACGCGCCGTGGAAGGCGTCGCCCATGACCTACGTGTTCGACGGCACGCAGTACGTCGCGGTGGCGGCCGGGTCCGCCATCCTGGCGTTCGCGCTCGTGGAGTAGGCATGGCCCGCGTGATCCTGGACGGTCTCTGGCTGCTCCTGGTGCTCCTCGTCACCGGCGCCGGCATGTGGCTCTCGTCCTCGCTCGCGGCGTATCTGAACGGGCCGGTGTGGCTGGCCGCCGGGCTCGGCGTTCTCGCCTTTCCCGTCTTGCCTCTCCTGTGGGAGGCCCGCGCGGCGATGAAACGGGCGCGCACCCGCAGCCTGCGCCAGCCGTTCTTCACCGTCTGGGATCGCATCGTGCTGCGCACCCTGGCCGTCAACCTGGCTCTCGTCTGCGTCCTTCTCGCGCGCTGGCCCACGGCGGCGTTCGCGGCGCTGGCCACGCGCGGGGACTGGTTCCTCGAAGGCCGCCACAGTCAGGAGGCGCGGGCCGCGCGCGTCGTGCTCTTCCGCACCGCGGGCGGGATCGAATGGCTTTATCGGGCCGCCCACCACAACCCCAACGACGCCTACCTGGCGCGAACGAAGACGCCGGAGGGCGAGCCGCAGCCGGTGCCGGTGCCGATGGCAGATGGTGCGGCGCGCCCGTCGCTGCCGTCGGTCGACGGCGGGAGCGCCTCACCGATGCCGTCCGCGGACGTCGCTCCGTCCCGACCGACGGAGGTCGCTCCCGAGGCGCCCGACGTCCCGCAGCGTCTGGGCGATGGCACGCCCGTCTGGCCGCTCCCCGCGCAGGTCCATCCGGCGGTGGCGGCGCTACCCGTCGGCGCCGAGAGCAGCATCGCCTCCGTGGCCCGCTACATCGTCCAGCAGGAGCCGGACCCGTGGATGCGGATCAAGGCGCTTCACGACTACGTGGCGGATCGCGTGAGCTACGACGTGGAGGCCTATCGCTCCAAGACGTACCCGCCCCAGGACGCGGAGACCGTCTTCCGGACGCGGCGCTCGGTCTGCGCCGGCTACGCCAATCTGCTGGCGGCGATGGGCAGCGCCGCCGGCGACGAGATCGTGGTGGTCGGCGGCGACTCGCGCACCAACGGACGGGACCTGACCGGCGAAGGCCACGCCTGGAACGCGGCGCGGATCGGCGGGCGCTGGACGCTCCTCGACGCGACCTGGGATGCAGGCGTGGTGACGGACGGCCGCTTCGTCAAAAGGTACTCGACCGAGTTCCTCTTCACGCCGCCCGAGATCCAGGGACTGTCCCACTTCCCGGACGAGGACCGCTGGCAGCTCCGGCATCCCGCCCTCTCCCGCGGGGAGTTCCTGCGGCAGCCGCTCATGCGCCCGCGCTTCTACGCCGAAGGATTCACGCTCGTCTCACCCGATCGGCCGCAGGTGACGGTCGACCGCCTCCTGGAGGCGTTGATCCGCAATCCGCGCCATCGCTACGTGATAGCGCGATACGAGAGGCGCGACGGCGCCGTGCGGGCGGACTGTGACGTGGAGCAGGGGCCGTCGGTCTCGGTCAGGTGCGCGCTGCCGGACGAAGGGACGTACCGCGTCGTGCTTCTCTCGAACCGCGAGGAGTACGGCACCTACCTGCAGATCGGCGAGATCGAGGCGCTGAGGGGAAGCGGACGCTGATATGCTTCGCTCCCCTCCATCGATGACCGCCCGCTTTCCCTCGATCCTCGTCGTCGCCCTGCTCGCGGCGCTGGCCGTCGGCTTCGTGGACGCCGATGGAGCCGGCCCGGACGGGGACTGGCGCAGCTACGGCCGCGATCCCGGCGGCCAGCGGTTCTCCACGCTCGCGGAGATCGACCGCGGCAACGTCGGGCGCTTGCGGCGGGCCTGGACGTACCACACGGGGGACCTGGATGTGCGGCCGGGGGTGA
>WNGB01004810.1_pt1 | contig 22981 bp, 23 predicted proteins | sample 5400681 | NCBI WGS metagenome assembly WNGB01 (sample SAMN13153367, study PRJNA577476) | soil metagenome | isolation source: 115 cm soil or saprolite under grassland replicate 2 | place: USA:California | collected 2016-06-15
GCTGACGAACCGCGGTGGCGCGACCGCGAAGGACCTGCTGGCCCTGGCCGGGCACGTCCGCGACCAGGTCCGCGACGCGTTCGGCATCACCCTGGTGAACGAGCCGGTCCTGGTCGGCTGCAGCCTCTAGGCAACGGTCCGAGCCAGGCTAGTCGCGGGCGGGCTCAGGTCACCGGCGCGCGCTCATCGCCCGCCCGACCGCGGCGACGTCCGGGTGCGGTCAGCTGACGGGCTGGGCAGGCATGGCCTGGCGGGAGGCGCCGAGCCAGCCCTCGATCTCGGCGAGGATCCCGGCGCGGACGTCGTCCGGCGCGGTCGAGGCGAGCACCGATGAGCGGGCCAGGTCGGCGAGCTCGGCGTCGGTGAAGTCGTGCACGTCGCGGGCGGACTGGTACTGCTCGGCCAGCCGTGCCCCGAACAGCAGCGGATCGTCCGCGCCGAGCGCGATCCGCGCGCCGGCGTCGTACAAGGCACGCAGCGGGACGTCCTCGGGCCGCTGGTAGACGCCGAGCGAGACGTTCGACGCCGGGCACACCTCGAGGGCGACCTGCGCGTCGACGACCCGGGCCAGGATCGCCGGGTCCTCGACCGAGCGGACCCCGTGCCCGAGCCGGCCGGCGCCGAGCTCGTCGAGGCAGGTGCGCACCGTGGCCGGCCCGCACAGCTCACCACCATGCGGTACGGCGAGCAGTCCGGCGTTGCGCGCGATCCGGAACGCGTGCGCGAACTCCGACGTGGTGCCGCGGCGCTCGTCGTTCGACAGGCCGAACCCGACCACCCCGCGGCCGACGTACTGCGCGGCCAGCCGGGCCAGCGTGCGCGCGTCCAGCGGGTGCCGGGTGCGGTTCGCCGCGATCACCACCCGGACCTCGACGCCACTGGCCAGCGACGCGTTCCGGGCGGCGTCCAGCACCAGGTCGGTGAACGCGGTGATGCCGCCGAACAGGCCGCCGTACCCGGACGGGTCGACCTGGATCTCCAGCCAGCGCGACCCGTCCGCGGCGTCGTCCTCGGCCGCCTCCCGGAGCAGCCGCCGTACGTCGTCCGGGGTGCGCAGCACCGACCGGGCGATGTCGTACAGCCGCTGGAACCGGAACCAGCCGCGCTCGTCGGCCGCGGACAGCCGCGGCGGCCACTGGTGCCGCAGCGCGTCCGGCAGCCGGACTCCGTGCTTCTCGGCGAGCTCCACCAGCGTGGTGTGCCGCATCGACCCGGTGAAGTGCAGGTGCAGGTGGGCCTTCGGCAGCAGCCGGACGTCCCGCTCGCTCATTCCGGAAGGTTAGCGGTACGAGGTCAGCCGATCGCGGGGAGGCGCTCCAACGCCTTGGCGACCGCGGCCTGGATCTCGGTGTCGTCCCACGCGCGGTCGGTCATGGTGCCGGACAGGTACGCGTCGTACGCGGCGAGGTCGAGGTGGCCGTGCCCGCACATCGCGGTGAGGATCACCTTCGGCTCGCCGGACTCCTTGCACCGCTGCGCCTCCTCGACCGCGGCCGCCAGCGCGTGCGTCGGCTCCGGCGCCGGCACGATGCCCTCGGTGCGGGCGAACAGCACACCGGCCGCGAAGCACTCCGACTGCGGCTTCGCCACCGCCTCCAGCTCGCCGGTCGCGTAGAGGTGGCTGATCAGCGGGCTCATCCCGTGGTACCGCAGCCCGCCGGCGTGGATCGGGTCCGGTACGAAGTCGTGCCCGAGCGTGTGCATCTTCATCAGCGGCGTCATCCCGGCGGTGTCGCCGAAGTCGTACGCGTACGTCCCCTGCGTCAGCGACGGGCACGCCGCCGGCTCGACGCACCGGATCACAGGTGCCATCCGGCCGGCCCACTTCTCCCGCAGGAACGGGAACGCCAGCCCGCCGAAGTTCGAGCCGCCACCGGTACAGCCGATCAGCAGGTCGGGGGTCTCGCCAGCGCGAGCGAGCTGCAGCAGCGCCTCCTCGCCGATGATCGTCTGGTGCAGCAGCACGTGGTTCAGCACGCTGCCGAGCGCGTAGTTCGTGTCCGCGCTCTGCGCCGCGACCTCGACCGCCTCGCTGATCGCGATCCCGAGAGATCCGGTCGAGTCCGGGTCCTGCGCCAGGATCTTGCGCCCGGCCTCGGTGAGGTCCGACGGGCTCGGGTGCACGGTGGCGCCGAAGGTCTCCATCATGACCCGGCGGTACGGCTTCTGGTCGTACGACGCCCGCACCATCCAGACCTCGCACTCCAGGCCGAACTGCGCGCATGCGAACGCCAGCGCCGAACCCCACTGACCGGCGCCGGTCTCGGTGGTCAGCTTCCGGATCCCGGCCTTTGAGTTGTAGAAGGCCTGCGCCACGGCGGTGTTCGGCTTGTGCGAGCCTGCCGGCGACACGCCCTCGTACTTGTAGTAGATCCGCGCCGGCGTATCCAGCGCCCGCTCCAGCCGGTGCGCCCGGTACAGCGGGGACGGCCGCCACAGCCGGTACACATCGAGCACCTCGCCCGGGATGTCGACGTACTGCTCGGTGGAGACCTCCTGCCCGATCAGGTCCATCGGGAACAGCGGCGACAGGTCGTCCGGCCCGACCGGCTGGCCGGTTCCGGGATGCAGCACCGGTGGCGGCGGTGTCGGCAGATCGTGCAGCAGGTTGTACCACCGGGTCGGCAGCTCGTCCTCGGTCAGCAGGATCTTGGTCGCGGTCATGCTCGCAACGTACGCCGCGTCCTCGGTCAGCAGGATCTTGGTCGCGGTCATGCTCGCAACGTACGCCGCACCCGCTCGTGCCGGAAGTGTCGCCGCGCGGGTGTCGATCGGGCCGGCCGGCGTTCGTGTAGGGGGTACAAGACCACGTAGAAGGAGGCACGACATGTCCGAACCCGAGGTTCTGCTGACCGGGCTCGTGATTGGTGAGTCGGCCCGCTGGCACGACGGCCGGCTGTGGCTGTCGAACTGGGGCACGCGGGAGGTGCTCGCCGTCGATGCCGGCGGCCGGGCCGAGGTGATGGCCCGGGTGGACACCACGCTGCCGTTCTCGATCGACTGGCTGCCGGACGGCCGCCTGCTGGTGGTGGCGGGCCCCGAGGGCCGGCTGCTGCGCCAGGAGCCCGACGGGACGCTGGTCGACCAGGCCGACCTCGGCGGCCTGGGCGGCGCCGGCCTGAACGAGATCGTCGTGGACGGCCGCGGCAACGTCTACCTGAACGGCGGCACCGATTTCGACCCGGATGCCGGGACCGCCCCCGGCTTCATCGTGGTCGTCACCCCGGACGGTTCGGTACGACGGGTCACCGACGGGATCGCGTTCCCCAACGGCATGGTCGTGACCCCGGACGACTCGACGCTGGTCATCGCCGAGTCGTTCGCCCAGCGGCTGACGGCGTTCGACATCGCCGCCGACGGCAGCCTGTCGAACCGGCGGGTGTGGGCGGACCGCACAGGGGACGGCATCTGCATGGACGCCGACGGTGCCATCTGGTCGCCGGGCTGGACGGAGGAGGGACGGCCGGCCTGCCTGCGCATCCGCGAAGGCGGTGTGGTCCTGCAGGCCTACGAGCTGGAGCACGCCTGTTTCGCGTGCACGCTCGGTGGTGCGGACGGCAGGACGCTGTTCATGCTGACGGCGGACTGGTGGATGGAGGACGGCTTCGAGGCGAACCTGCGCCGGCTCACGACCGGGCCGCGGACCGGCCGGGTGCTGACCGCCCCGGCGCCCGCGCCGAAGGCCGGCCGGCCCTGACCCGGGCCGGCCGGGCGTCCGCTCAGCCCAGCAGCTTCGCGATCCTGCTGACGCCTTCGACCAGGTCGTCGTCGCCCAGCGCGTACGACAGTCGCAGGTACCCCGGCGCGCCGAACGCCTCGCCCGGGACGACAGCCACCTCGGCCTCGTCCAGGATCAGCTCGGCGAGCTCGGCCGAGGTGGCCGGCGTACGACCGGCGATCTCGCGGCCGAGCACACCCTTCACCGACGGGTACACGTAGAACGCGCCGGTCGGCTCCGGGCACTCCACGCCGGGGATCTCGTTGAGCATCCGGACCATCGTCTTGCGGCGCCGGTCGAAGGCGACCTTCATCTCGTCGACCGCGGACAGGTCGCCGGTGAGCGCGGCGATCGCGGCCCGCTGCGCGACGTTGCAGACGTTCGAGGTCTGGTGCGACTGCAGGTTCGCGGCGGCCTTGATCACGTCCTTCGGGCCGATCATCCAGCCCACCCGCCAGCCGGTCATCGCGTACGTCTTCGCGACCCCGTTGAGTACGACGGTCCGGTCGGCGAGCTCCGGAACCGCGACCGGGATCGAGGTGGCCTCGGCGTCGCCGTAGGTCAGGTGCTCGTAGATCTCGTCCGTCACCACCCACAGGCCGTTCGCGAGCGCCCACTCGGCGATCGCCTTTACCTCGTCGGGGGAGTCGACCGCGCCGGTCGGGTTCGACGGCGAGCAGAACAGCAGCACCTTGGTCTTCTCGGTGCGGGCCGCCTCCAACTGCTCGACGGTCACCTTGTAGCCCTGGGTCTCGTCGGCGAGCACCTCGACCGGGACGCCGCCGGCCAGCCTGATCGCCTCCGGGTAGGTGGTCCAGTACGGCGCCGGCAGCAGCACCTCGTCGCCCGGGTCGAGCAGCGTCGCGAACGTGTTGTAGACCGCGTGCTTGCCGCCGTTGGTGACCAGCACCTGGGCGGGCTCGATCTCGTACCCGCTGTCGCGCCTCGTCTTGTCGACGATCGCCTGCTTCAGCTCCGGCAGGCCGCCGGCGGGGGAGTAGCGGTGGTTCTTCGGGTCGCGGGCGGCCTCGACCGCCGCCGCGACGATGTAGTCCGGCGTCGGGAAGTCCGGCTCGCCGGCGCCGAACCCGACCACCGGCCGGCCGGCCGCCTTGAGCGCCTTCGCCTTCGCGTCGACCGCCAGGGTCGCCGACTCGCCGATTCCACCGATACGTGCTGAGATCCGTGCCGTCATGGTGCACATCCTGGCACTGTCCGCGCCGGTCCCGCAGCCGCGTGTCGTATCCCGGTTCGACCTCGGTGGTCTCGACCCCGTACACTCGTCACTCCGGGCGCAACAAGCCCTGGTGCGGCATGCCTGAGATCAGGCCGAACCGGGGTTACTGGCGCGCTCGAAGGGCACTAGCTCAACTGGCAGAGCATCGGTCTCCAAAACCGAAGGTTGGGGGTTCAAGTCCCTCGTGCCCTGCAAGTCCTGTGGTCCGATCGGTCCGCAGGTTCAGGACAAGGCGAGACACTGAAACGAGGTTGGACGTGACGGAGACGCGGGCAGCTGCGACGTCCGGTTCCGGACGGCCGGCCGAGCACGGCTCGGGCAACGGTCTGCTGCGCTTCTACCGCCAGGTGGTCGCGGAGCTGCGCAAGGTGGTGTGGCCGACGCGTCAGCAGCTGTCGACCTACTTCCTGGTCGTGCTGACGTTCGTGCTGTTCATCATCGCCATCGTGTCGGTGCTCGACCTGATCTTCGGCTGGGCGATGTTCAAGGTCTTCGGCTGACCCAGCCGCCAGCCGCCGGTTCGAAGCAGCACACCTCGGAAGAATGACGGAGTACACCGTGTCAGACCAGTACGACGACGAGTTCCGCGCCGACGCCGCCGGCGTCGAGGACGCAGCGGACCCTGTCGGCGTCCCCGCTGACACGACTGTGCCCGGCGACGACGACGTGAGCGACTTCTTCGCGACGACCACCGACGAGGCCGAGGACGACGAGGCCGTCGAGGCCGTCGAGGCCGAGCCCGCCGCGGGCGACCCGCTGGAGGAGTTCCGCGCCGCGCTGCGCTCCAAGATCGGCGACTGGTACGTGGTGCACACGTACTCGGGCATGGAGAACCGGGTCAAGAGCAACCTCGAGAACCGGATCACCTCCCTCAACATGGAGGACTTCATCTTCGAGATCGTCGTGCCGACCGAAGAGGTCGCCGAGATCAAGAACGGTCAGCGCCGGATGGTGAAGCGCACCGTGCTGCCGGGCTACGTGCTGGTCCGGATGGACCTGACCGACGAGTCCTGGTCCACGGTCCGGCACACGCCGTCGGTGACCGGTTTCGTCGGGCACAGCCAGCACCCGGTGCCGCTGAGCCTCGAAGAGGTCGAGAAGATGCTCGCGCCGGGTGTGGTGGCGGCGGCCGAGGCCGAGGCGGCCCAGGCGGGTGGCGGCGTCACCAAGACCGCGCCGGCGAAGAAGAAGGTCGAGGTCGCGGACTTCGGCGTCGGCGACTCGGTCATGGTCGTCGACGGGCCGTTCGCGACCCTGCACGCCACGATCACGGAGATCAACCCGGACGCCCAGCGGATCAAGGCGCTGGTGGAGATCTTCGGCCGGGAGACCCCGGTGGAGCTCAGCTTCAGCCAGATCCAAAAAGTCTGACCAAAAACCAGCACTGCCAAGAATCCAGCAAGGACCCGAGAGAACATGCCTCCCAAGAAGAAGATCGCTGCCCTGGTCAAGGTGCAGCTCCAGGCCGGTGCCGCGACGCCGGCCCCGCCGGTCGGTACCGCGCTCGGTCCGCACGGCGTCAACATCATGGAGTTCTGCAAGGCGTACAACGCCCAGACGGAGTCCATGCGCGGCAACGTCGTGCCGGTCGAGATCACCATCTACGAGGACCGGTCCTTCACCTTCATCACCAAGACGCCGCCGGCGCCGGAGATGATCAAGAAGGCCGCCGGTCTGCAGAAGGGCTCGCCGGTCCCGCACAAGGACAAGGTCGGCAAGATCACCAAGGACCAGGTCCGCGAGATCGCCGAGACCAAGATGCCGGATCTGAACGCGCGCGACATCGACGCCGCGATGAAGATCATCGAGGGGACCGCTCGCTCCATGGGCGTCACCGTCGACTGAACCACCCCGCAGTAGTGGCAGGGCGAAGCGCTCGCCCGCGACAACCACACCCCTGAGAGGAACCAGGAACATGACTCAGCGCAGCAAGAGCTACAAGGCCAGTGCGGACAAGATCGACAACGACAAGCTGTACGCGCCGCTCGACGCGGTGCGGCTGGCTGCCGAGGCCGGTAAGGGCCGGAAGTTCGACTCCACCCTCGACGTCGCGATGCGGCTCGGGGTCGATCCCCGCAAGGCCGACCAGATGGTGCGCGGCACCGTCAACCTTCCGCACGGCACCGGCAAGACGGCACGGGTCCTCGTCTTCGCCACCGGTGAGAAGGCCGAGGCCGCGAAGGCCGCCGGCGCCGACTTCGTCGGCTCCGACGACATGCTGGAGAAAGTGACCGGCGGCTGGCTGGACTTCGACGCCGTCGTCGCCACGCCCGACCTGATGGGCAAGGTCGGCCGGCTGGGCCGGGTGCTCGGCCCGCGTGGCCTGATGCCGAACCCGAAGACCGGCACCGTGACGCCGGACGTGGCCAAGGCCGTGTCCGACATCAAGGGCGGCAAGATCGAGTTCCGCGTCGACCGGCACGCCAACCTGCACTTCATCATCGGCAAGGCGTCGTTCTCCGACACCCAGCTGGTGGAGAACTACGCGGCGGCGCTCGACGAGGTGCTGCGGCTGAAGCCGTCCAGCTCCAAGGGCCGCTACATCAAGAAGATCGTGGTCTCGTCGACGATGGGCCCGGGCGTCCAGGTCGACCCGAACCGCACCCGCAACCTCACCGAGGAGACCGACGCGGAGGCCTGAGCCCCGCCACTCGTCGTCAGAGCATCACGAAGGCCCCGGTCGGCTGACCGGGGCCTTCGTGATACCGCGCGGGTAATTCGGCGGCGCGGGCTGGGCGTGGCGTCGTATCGTCGACGTATGGGTCATGGGCGGCGATTTTCGCGCCCCGGCCGGCACAGGCGTGCCGCCGGGGTGAGGCGTCGCGCGGCCGTCTAGCCGCCCGCTCCCTCGGGTTCTCCGCATCCGGCCGGGGTGTCTGCACCACCGACATCACCTGACCCCGCACCGAGGAGAGCCACCCCATGAACGCCGTACCGACCGCACTCAACCCCACGCCGCTCACGCCCGCCGAGCTGGCCGCCGCGCTCGCGATCCCCGACCTGTCCGACCCGGCCGGCGGCCCGCACGCCGTCCAGCTCGTCGTGGACGAGCTGCGCACCGCGCTCACCGACGCCTGGCGGATCCCCGCCCCGACCCGCCGCGACCACCCGGTGGTGTCGCTGGCGGACAACTACGACCGGCTCGGGTACGCCGCCGACGCGGTCACCCGGGAGACCCGCTACACCCGCTACGCCGACGCCGGCCATGTGCTGCGCAGCCACAGCTCGGCGATGATCCCGCCCGCGCTCCGCGAGCTGGCCGCGAAGGCCGACCGGCCGGATGACGTGCTGCTGGTGTGCCCGGGGATCTGCTACCGGCGCGACAGCGTCGACTGGCAGCACACCGGAACCCCGCAGCAGCTCGACCTGTGGCGGATCACCCGCCGGCCCTGCGACGGCGACGACCTGCTCGCGATGATCGGCCTGGTCGTCGGAGCGGTGCTGCCGGGCGCGCGGTGGCGGGCGAACCCGGCCGAGCACCCGTACACGACCGGCGGGCGGGAGATCGAGGCGTTGTGGCGCGGCCACTGGGTGGAGATCGGCGAGTGCGGCGTCGCCGCCCCGCACGTGCTCCGGAAGGCCGGCCTCGACGACGACTGGTCCGGGCTCGCGATGGGCCTCGGCCTGGACCGCCTGGTGATGCTGCGCAAGGGCGTCCCCGACGTGCGGCTGCTGCGCTCGGCGGACCCGCGGGTCGCGAGCCAGTTGCTCGACCTGTCGCCGTACAGGCCGGTGTCGCACATGCCACCCGTGCGGCGCGACCTGTCGCTGGTGCTGGACGCCGGCGACGACCTGTCCGCGGAGGTGCTCGGCGACCGGGTCCGGGCCGCGCTCGGCGCGGACGCGGATGCCGCCGAGCTGGTCGAACCACGCGCGGTGACGTCGTACGACGAGCTGCCCGCGGCGGCGCGCGACCGGCTCGGGATCCGCCCGGGCCAGGTGAACCTGCTGCTGCGGCTGGTACTGCGGCCGCTGGACCGCACCCTCACCGACGCGGACGCGAACGTGCTGCGCGACCGGGTCTACACCGCGCTGCACCGCGGCCCGGTGGCCGAGCTGGCCGCTCAGAAGTAGGTGCGGACCAGGTCCACGACGACGGGGTCGGCGGCGTCCGCGTCATCGACCACCGGCATCAGACTCCACTTGTCGAACGCGGTGCAGGGGTGCGACAGCCCGAGCCGCAGCACGTCGCCGACCCGCACGGTCGTGCGCGATGGGTCGAACCGGAGGTAGCCGTGCTGGTCGTTGAGCTTCTCGACCACCAGCCCGTCCACCGGGCGGCCGGCCAGCAGCTGCGGGACCGGCATGCCCATGTCGTACGGGACGTCGCGCTTGCCGGCGTCGACGAGTGCCAGCCCAGGCTCCGGCTGCGAGGCCACCCGGACCCACGCGTGCAGCGCCGGCACCAGCGGCTCGCCGCTGGTCCGGGGCGTGCGGCCGAGCGCGGACAGCCGGTGGTACTCGCCGTCGTCGTGGGTCAGATAGCACCCCGACCGCAGCACCACCCGGGCATCGTCGACCGCCGCGAGCTCCTCCGCGACCAGGTCGAAGAACACGCTGCCCCCGGCCGTCACCAGCGGCGGCGCGCCGCCGTCGTACAGCCCGGCGAGCTGCTCGTGCACCGCCACCAGCTCGCGCAGGTAGCCGCGCACCCACTCCAGGCTCGCCGCGTCGGTGTCACCCGCCAGGATCCCCTCGTAGCCGGCCACCCCCGCGAGCCGCAGCCCCGGCGCGGCCGCGACCGCCCGCGCCACCTCGACCGCGGTACGACGGTCCCGCGCCCCTCCGCGCCCGCCCGGCGCGCCGACCTCCACCAGCACGTCGACCGGCCGGACGGCGCCGTCCAGCGCGGCGGACATCAGCTCGACGCCGCGCACCGAGTCCGCCCAGACGCTGACCTCGAACTCCGGATCGGCGTCGAGCTCGGCCCCGATCCAGCGCAGCGCGGCGGCGTCCACGACCTCGTTCGCCAGCAGCACACGGCGCACCCCGAACGCCCGGGCGACCGCCAGCTGGGCCCGGTTCGCGAGCGTGATCGCGATCGCGCCGGCGTCCAGCTGCTCCGACCACAACGCCGGCGCCATCGTCGTCTTCCCGTGCGGCGCCAGCTCCAGCCCGCGCTCCGCGCACCACCGCGCCATCGTCGCCAGGTTGTGCCGCATCGCCGCCGCCGACAACGTCACCACCGGCGTCGGCAGGTCTGACAGTCCCGGCTTCCCGTCGACGACGTCGCGCACCGAGCGTCCCCACCAGTCCGGCGGCACCGCCTTGTGCCGCCAGTCGAGCGGCTCGCCGGCCAGTGCCGAGATCGCGTCACGGTCGATCGTCGTACCCATGTCCCCACCATGCCCGACCCGGGATTTGGCCGCGACGACTGTCGGAGGTTAGCCTTGTCGCTGCCGAAGACCGCTGGTCGTCGCTTCTTGCACACAGAGGCAGGGAGTGGCCGAAGGTCCCGCTCGATGCGGGCGACCCGCGCAGGTGACCTGGAAGTGACTCGTTCACGCCCTTGCGCCTGCGCAGGGGCGTTCCGCATTTTCCGGGGTCCCTCCGCCGTACGACGTCCAGCTCGGCACAGACAGAAGGCGGAAGGAGACCCATGGCGAGGCCGGACAAGGCAGCCGCCGTCGCCGAGCTCACCGAGGAGTTCAAGAGCTCGAGCGGCGCCGTGCTGACCGAGTACCGCGGACTCACCGTGGCGCAGCTGCGCGAACTGCGCACTTCGCTCGGTGCGGACGTGAACTACGCCGTGGTGAAGAACACGCTGACCAAGATCGCCGCGAAGGACGCGGGAGTGGAGTCGTTCGACGACCTGCTCCAGGGTCCGTCGGCCATCGCCTTCATCAAGGGCGACCCGGTAACGGCGGCGAAGAGTCTTCGTGACTTCGCCAAGGCGCACCCCCTTCTCGTCATCAAGGGCGGTGTGCTGGACGGCAAGGCACTCGACCCCGACGAGATCAAGAAGCTCGCTGACCTGGAGTCGCGTGAGGTCCTCCTCGCGAAGCTCGCAGGCGCGATGAAGGCGGCGCCGCAGCAGGCGGTGTCGCTGTTCGCCGCTCCGCTGTCGCAGGCCGCGCGCCTGTTCGCAGCACTGCAGGACAAGCTGGCCGAGTCCGCTCCGGCGGACGACGCTCCGGCTGCCGAGGCCCCGGCCGACGCGCCTGCGGACACGAGCACCGAGACAGTTGCCGATGGTGGGGAAGCGCCGGCTGACAGCTGACGCCTCGTTCCACCTACGCAAGACCCCAAGTCAGAGAACACAGAAGGAAGGACCGCCACCATGGCGAAGCTCAGCACCACCGAGCTGCTGGACCAGTTCAAGGAACTCACCCTGATCGAGCTCTCCGAGTTCGTGAAGGCCTTCGAGGAGGAGTTCGGCGTGACCGCCGCGGCTCCGGTCGCCGTCGCGCCCGCCCCGGTCTCCGGCGGCGAGGCCGCTCCCGCCGAGGAGGAGAAGGACGAGTTCGACGTCATCCTCGAGTCGGCCGGCGAGAAGAAGATCCAGGTCATCAAGGCCGTCCGGGAGCTCACCAGCCTCGGTCTGAAGGAGGCCAAGGACCTGGTCGAGGGCGCCCCGAAGCCGGTCGTCGAGAAGGCCAACAAGGAGGGCGCGGACAAGGCCAAGGGGGTCCTCGAGGCCGCCGGCGCCACCGTCACCCTCAAGTGACACCCGCGGCGCGAGCCGCGTGATGATCGCTGCGAAGGCGGTCCGGATGACTACTCATCCGGGCCGCTTTCTCGCTTTTCGTTACCGAAACGCGGCCTGAGACTGCCACTCAACACTTAGGGTACTCACGCGTAACCTGGGGCGCTCGCGCCTCGTTGTTCCGGCAGCACGGTCGGTTCGGGGCTGCTTGTGCTTGAGAGTCCAGTGAGGAGGACCGAGTGGGCGTCGCGGTTCAGGTCGAGGGTCTGACCAAGTCGTTCGGTAGTCAGCTCATCTGGGGCAACGTCTCGCTGACGCTGCCCGCGGGCGAGATCTGCGTGATGCTGGGTCCTTCCGGAACCGGCAAGTCCGTATTCCTGAAGACGCTGATCGGCCTGATCAAGCCCGACAAGGGCCACATCCACATCGAGGGCGTCGACATCGCGACCTGCTCGGAGCGCGAGCTCTACGAGGTCCGCAAGCTGTTCGGCGTGCTGTTCCAGGACGGCGCGATGTTCGGCTCGATGAACCTGTACGACAACGTCGCCTTCCCGCTGCGCGAGCACACCAAGAAGTCCGAGTCCGAGATCCGCTCCATCGTGATGGAGAAGATGGAGATGGTCGGCCTCGTCGGCGCGGAGAAGAAGCTCCCCGGCGAGATCTCGGGTGGTATGCGCAAGCGCGCCGGCCTGGCCCGGGCATTGGTGCTGGAGCCCGCGATCCTGCTGGTCGACGAGCCGGACTCCGGTCTCGACCCGGTCCGTACGGCGTTCCTGAACCAGCTGATCATCGACCTGAACGAGTCGACCGGCGCGACCTTCCTGATCGTGACCCACGACATCAACACCGCCCGCACGGTGCCGGACAACATCGGCCTGCTGTACCACCGGCACCTGGCGATGTTCGGCCCGCGGGAGATGCTGCTGTCCAGTGAGGAGCCGGTGGTCCGGCAGTTCCTGAACGCCCAGCGGGTCGGCCCGATCGGTATGTCCGAGGAGAAGGACGCCGACGAGCTGGCGGCCGAGGCGGGCCAGGAGCTGCCGCCGCTGCCGCCGATCCCGCTGCAGGCGATGCCGACCAGCGGCATGCTGCGCCCGAGCCAGCGCCCGCCCGGCGAGTGGTGCGCGGACAACGGCGTGACGCCGCCGCCCGGCTCGTTCGCCACGTCGGTCGTCACCCCGGCGGGGGTCTGATGGCTCTCTCGGTCTCCGCTCCGCTGAAGCACGCCGGTTCGCTGTTCGCGTTCTCGCTGGACGTGTTCCGGGCGATGTTCCGGCGGCCGTTCCAGCTGCGCGAGTTCCTCCAGCAGGGCTGGTTCGTGGCGAGCGTGACGATCATCCCGACAGCGCTGGTCGCGATCCCGTTCGGCGCGGTGATCGCACTGCAGGTCGGCGGCCTGATCAAGCAGTTCGGCGCCCAGGCGTTCACCGGTTCGGCCGCGGTGCTGGCGGTCATCCGGGAGGCGTCCCCGATCGCGACCGCGCTGCTGATCGCCGGCGCCGGTGGCTCCGCGATCTGCGCGGATCTCGGCGCGCGGAAGATCCGAGAGGAGCTCGACGCCATGATGGTGCTCGGCATCGACCCGCTGCAGCGGCTCGTCGTACCGCGGGTGCTGGCCACCATGCTGGTGTCGTTCTTCCTGAACGGGCTGGTCAGCGTGGTCGGCGTGATGGGCGGCTACGTGTTCAACGTGGTGCTGCAGGACGGCACACCGGGCGCCTATCTGGCCTCGTTCACGGCACTCGCGCAGCTGCCCGACCTGTGGCAGGGCGAGGCGAAGGCGCTGGTGTTCGGGATGATCGCCGCGCTGGTCGCGTCGTACAAGGGTGTCAACGCCGGCGGCGGCCCGAAGGGCGTCGGTGACGCGGTGAACCAGTCCGTGGTCATCACCTTCATGCTGCTGTTCGTCGCCAACTTCGTGATGACGGCGATCTACTTCCAGATCGTCCCGCCGAAGGGGGCCTGATGGCGTTCATCGACACCCTGATCAAGAAGCCGGTCAGGTCCCTCGACAAGCTCGGCGAGGAGCTGTCCTTCTACATCAAGGCGCTGGCCTGGTCGGGCCGGTCGGTGCGGCGGTACCGCCGCGAGATCCTCCGGCTGCTGGCCGAGGTCACGCTCGGCACCGGCGCGCTCGCGGTGATCGGCGGCACCGTCGGCGTGATCACGTTCCTGGCCTTCTTCACCGGCACCGAGGTCGGCCTGCAGGGCTACGCGGCGCTGAACCAGATCGGCACCAGCGCGTTCGCCGGCTTCGTCTCGGCGTACATCAACACCCGGGAGATCGGGCCGCTGATCGCCGGCATCGCGCTCGCCGCGACGGTCGGCTGCGGCTTCACCGCCCAGCTCGGCGCGATGCGGATCAGCGAGGAGATCGACGCCCTCGAGGTGATGGCGATCCCGTCGCTGCCGTTCCTGGTCACCACCCGGATCATCGCGGGCCTGATCGCGATCATCCCCCTGTACGTCGTCGGGTTGCTCTCGTCGTACTTCGCCACCCGGTTCACGGTGACCGCGGCGTACGGCCAGAGCTCCGGTACGTACGACCACTACTTCCACCTGTTCCTGCCGCCGGGAGACGTGCTGTGGTCCTTCGGGAAGGTGCTGGTGTTCGCCGTCCTGGTGATCCTGGTGCACTGCTACCACGGCTACCACGCCAGCGGCGGCCCGGCCGGTGTGGGCGTCTCGGTCGGCCGCGCGGTGCGGACCTCGATCGTCGTGATCAACGTGGTCGACCTGCTGCTGTCGATGGCGATCTGGGGCACCACCACCACCGTCAGGCTGGCGGGGTGACCCGGTGACCAAACGGATCCTGGGCGTCGGCTTCATCGGGCTGGTGTGCCTGATGATGTGGCTGACCTACGCCTTCTACGCGAAGGTCTTCACCGAGACGGTGCCGATCACGCTGGAGACCAGCCACATCGGCCTGCAGCTCAACCAGCACGCGGACGTCAAGCTGCGCGGCATCATCGTCGGCGAGGTGCAGGGGGTCAGCACCGACGGCGAGCTGGCCAAGGTGCGGCTGGCGATCAAGCCCGACCAGCTCCGGCTGATCCCGGCGGACGTGAGCGCGCGGATCCTGCCGAAGACGCTGTTCGGCGAGAAGTACGTGTCGCTGGTCCCGCCGCCCGGCGACGGCGGCCGCTCGCTGCACACCGGCGACGTGATCGAGCGCGACAGGACCGCCGTCGGCATCGAGATCGAGAAGGTGCTGAACGACGCGCTGCCGCTGCTGCAGGCGGTCGACCCTGCCGACCTGAACGCGACGCTGAACACGCTGGCCACCGCGCTCGAGGGCCGCGGCGACGACCTGGCCAAGACGCTCACCCAGCTCGACGGCTACCTGAAGAAGCTGAACCCGCACCTGCCCGAGCTGGTCGCGTCGCTGAAGAAGCTGACCCAGGTCGCCGCGCTGTACTCCGACGCGACCCCGGACATCGTGCGGTTCCTGCGCAACAGCACGCTGACCGGCAACACCGTGGTGGAGAAGGAAGTCCAGCTGCAGAAGTTCTTCGGCGACGTGACCACGCTGGCGAACACCACCAACGGGTTCCTCGGCGAGAACGAGGACCGGGTGATCCGGCTCGGCCAGGTCACCGAGCCGATCCTCGCGGTGCTGGCCAAGCAGGCTCCGGCAGCGCCGTGCTTCCTGAAGGTGATGGCCGAGACCGCGCCGATCCTGAACGACACGTTCCGGGACAACCGGCTGAACATCAACGTCGAGCTGATCACCAACCAGCCGACGCCGTACACCCCGGACGAGCTGCCGGCGTACCTGGACAAGCGCGCACCGACGTGCGTCTCCAAGAACTACGAGGTCCCGGAGAAGAAGGGGCCGTACACGCAGGACAACCCGGCGCCGTACCTCACCGGTGAGGACGGGGTGAAGGGCGACCACAACAAGAACACCACCAACCCGCTGCCGCTGGGACGCGCCGGCACGGCGCTCGGCGGGCCGGGCGTCGACACGTCGTACGTCGGGACGCCGGAGGAGCAGCGGCTGGTCAGCTCGATCCTCGGTCCGGCGATGGGGATTCCGGCCGACCAGGTGCCCGATCTGGCCACGATGATGTTCGGGCCGCTGGCCCGGGGTGCGCAGGTGAGCGTCTCGTGAAGCTGCTCGACCGGAAGACCACCGCGGACAGCGTCCGGCTGGCGCTGTTCATCGTCATCACCACGCTGTGCACGGCGCTGCTCGCGGTGACGATCGGCAACCTGTCCTTCGAGGCGAAGACCCGCTACAAGGCCGAGTTCACCGACGTCACCGGGCTGAACAAGGGCGACGACATCCGGATCGCCGGTGTCCGGGTCGGCCAGATCGACAAGATCGAGCTGTACCAGGACAAGTACGCGATGGTGACGTTCAGCGTGGACTCCGACCAGGCGCTGGTGCGGAGCACCCGCGCCACGGTCCGGTACCGCAACCTGGTCGGCAACCGCTACATCGCGCTCACCGAGGGCACCGGGTCCGCCGAGCGGATGAGGAAGAACGACGTGATCGGCCTGGACCGGACGGCGCCCGCGCTGGACCTGAACGTGCTGTTCAACGGGTTCAAGCCGCTGTTCACCGCGCTCACACCGGCGGACGTGAACCAGTTCGCCTACGAGGTGATCAAGGTCCTGCAGGGTGAGGGCGGCACCGTCGAGAGCCTGCTCGCGCGGACCGCGTCGCTGACCACCACGCTGGCCGACAAGGACAAGGTGATCGGCGACCTGATCGTCAACCTGACCCAGACACTGCAGGTCGTCTCGCAGCGGCAGGCGAACTTCTCCGCGCTGCTGGTGAACCTGCAGCGGTTCGTCACCGGCCTCAGCGGCGACATCGACCCGATCCTGGACTCGCTCGGCTCGATCAACGCGCTGAACACCAAGACCGCCGGCCTGCTGCGGCAGACCCGGGTGCCGCTGAAGGCCGACCTGGACCGGATCCACCAGCTGGCCAACACCCTGGACTCGACCCAGAACATCTGGGTCAAGGAGCTCCAGTTCCTGCCGACGAAGCTGAACACGATGACCCGCACGGCGTCGTACGGCTCCTGGTTCAACTTCTACATCTGCTCCTTCGACGGGAACGTGGTCCTGCCGGTCGGGACCCGGATCCCGGTGAACTACACGACGAACTCCGCGAGGTGCCAGCCGTGAGGCCGTTCCGCGAGCAGAACCCCGTGACCGTCGGCGTGGTCGGCCTGACCGCGCTCGGGCTGCTGATGCTGGCCGCGTTCAAGGCGCAGGACCTGCCGCTGATCGGCGGCGGCACCAAGCTGTCCGCGCAGCTCACCGAGGCCGGCGGCGTGAAGGTGAACGACGAGGTCCGGGTCGCCGGCGTCCGGGTCGGCAAGGTCCGCGCGGTCAAGCTGGACGGCAACCGGGTCCGGATCGACATGACCGTCGACCGCGGCGTGAAGCTGGGCGACCAGACCGCCGCCGAGGTGAAGATCAAGACCCTGCTCGGCCAGAAGTACATCATGCTGAAACCGGCCGGCACCGGCGAGCTCGCCGACGGCAGCGAGATCCCGCTCGCTCGCACGGTCGCCGCGTACGACGTGGTGGACGCGTTCAGCGACCTGGCCCGGACCAGTGAGCGGATCGACACCGTCCAGCTCGCCAAGGCGCTCGACACGATGTCGGCGACCTTCTCGAACACGCCGGACGAGGTGCGCGCCTCGCTGACCGGGCTGTCCCGGCTGTCCCGCAACGTTGCCGCCCGGGACGCGCAGCTGAAGCTGTTGCTGCAGCACTCGAACACGGTCACCAAGGTGCTTGCCGACCGCAACAAAGAGCTGATCACGCTGATGCGGGACGGCAACAAGGTGTTCCAGGCGGTGCAGGCGCGCCGGGCCCTGATCCACCAGCTGCTGGTGTCGGCGCAGAAGCTCTCCGCGCAGATCACCGCCCTGGTCCGGGAGAACCGCAAGGACCTGGCGCCGACGCTGCAGAAGGTGAACGGCGTGCTCGCCGTGCTGCTGCAGAACCAGAAGGCACTGGACGCGACGCTGCGGAACCTGGCGCCGTTCGTCCGGGTGTTCACCAACACCCTCGGCACCGGCCCGTGGTTCGACACGTACATCCAGAACATCGTGCCCGTCCCGGAGATCCCGCTTCCCGGTGCCCAGGGAGGTTCTCGCTGATGCGGCGGTTCGGGTCGATCACCAGGGTGCTCGCGACCGGTGTCGTGCTCGCCGTGCTGGCGGTCGCGGTGGTGGCGCTGTGGCCGCAGCCGAAGCGGGTGCACGCGACGGCGTACTTCCCGCGCGCGGTCAGCGTCTACCCCGGTTCGGACGTGCGGATCCTCGGCATCAAGGTCGGCGAGGTCGACCGGGTGGTGCCGGCCGGGCGCGCGATCCGGGTGACGTTCTGGTGGGACGCGGACAACAAGGTGCCGGCGACCGCGAAGGCCGTCATCGCCGCCCCCTCGATCGTCGCCGACCGGTACGTCCAGCTCACCCCGGCGTACTCCGGCGGTGACGTGATGGCCGACGGCGCGCAGATCCCGCTGGACCGCACCGCGGTGCCGCTGGAGCTGGACCAGATCTACCAGAGCCTGAACGACCTGTCGGTCGCGCTCGGCCCGAAGGGCGCCAACGACCGCGGCGCGCTGTCGCGGCTGCTGGACGTGTCGGCGAAGAATCTGGACGGCCAGGGCGGGAAGCTGAACCAGACCATCACCGACGTGTCCACGCTGACGCAGACCCTGGCGGGCAACTCGCAGGGGTTGTTCCAGACCATCCGGCAGCTGCAGACGTTCGTGTCCGCGCTGGCCGCGAACGACCAGCTGGTCCGGCAGTTCAACGCCAACTTCGCCGCCACCTCGCAGACCCTGGCGGGGGAGCGGAAGGACCTCGGCCAGGCGCTGTCCGCGCTGGCGGTGGCGCTCGGCGAGGTGTCGAGCTTCGTCAAGGACAACCGGGCGCTGGTCCACACGACAGTCCAGTCGGCGACGGCGATCTCCCAGATCCTGGTCAACGAGAAGGACGCGATCGCCGAGGTGCAGGACGACGCCGCACTCGGCCTGGGCAACCTGGCCCGGGTCTACAACCCGCAGTTCGCGACCCTGGACACCCGGATGAACCTCGCCCAGGGCGACGATCCGGCGAACTTCATCTGCTCGCTGCTGCTGCAGGCGCACCAGCCGCTGTCGACCTGCTCGGCGCTGAAGCCGGTGTTCGACCTGCTGCCCAAGCTGGGCCAGCTCGGCGGTGGCGGCGCCGCCCCGGCGATGTCCAGCCCGGACCAGACGGACCGCACGCTCGGCGGCATCGTGGGAGGTGCGCGGTGAAGGCCGGCCGGGTTGTCGCGCTGGTCGCCGGCCTGGCGATGGTGCTGTCGGGTTGTGACTTCTCGGTGTTCTCGCTGCCGCTGCCGGGTGGCGCCGACATCAAGGGGCCCTCGTATACGGTCACCGCGGAGTTCGCCGACGTGCTGGACCTGGTGCCGAAGTCGGCGGTCAAGGTGGACGACGTCACCGTCGGCACCGTGGAGAAGGTCTGGCTGGAGGGGTACGTCGCGAAGGTGCGGCTGCGGCTGCCGAAGAACGTGCCGCTGCCGGACAACGCCCGGGCGACGATCCGGCAGACCAGCCTGCTCGGCGAGAAGTTCGTCTCGCTGGCGCCGCCGCCGAAGCCCGAGGAGCCGCGCGGCACGCTCGGCGACGGCGAGCTGATCCCGCTGCGCCGGACCTCCAGCAACGTCGAGGTGGAAGAGGTGCTGTCGGCGCTCTCGCTGCTGCTGAACGGCGGCGGCGTGGCCCAGCTGCAGACCATCACCCGGGAGCTGAACAAGGCGCTGACCGGCAACGAGCCGGCGATCCGCAGCGTGCTCACCCAGCTGAACACGTTCGTCGGCACCCTGGACCAGAGCAAGCAGACGATCGTCACCGCGATCACCGCGGTGAACGGGCTGGCGAAGAAGCTGAACGCGCAGAAGGCGACGCTGGCGACCGCGATCGACTCGCTGCCGAAGTCGATCGCGACGCTGGACAAGCAGCGCGCCGCGCTGGTCAGCACCCTGCAGGCGCTCGCGAAGCTCGGCAACACCGCCGTACGGGTGATCAACGCGTCGCAGCAGGACCTGGTGCACAACCTGCAGCTCCTGTACCCGACGCTGACCGAGCTGGCCAAGGCCGGGGACGCGTTGCCGAAGTCGCTCGAGCTGCTGCTCACGTACCCGTTCCCGGACGGGGCGGTGAACGCGGCCAGGGGTGACTACACGAACCTGCACATCACCCTCGACGTCGACACCCAGAAGGCGCTCCAGGCGCTCAACCTGCCGACGGCGTCGCTGCCGGTCCCGACCATCTCGATCCCGACGCTCCCGACCTCGCTCCCGACGTCGGGGCTCCCGACCGGGCCGATCTTGACCTGCGTCACGATCCTCGTTCCGATCAACTGCCCGGCCTCGTCCGGTGGCGGCGGGGCTCCGTCCGGCGCCGCGCCCGACTCCGGCTCCAGCTTGGGCAGCCTGATGATGCCGGGGGTGGCGCCGTGATCACCCGTCGCACGAAGCTGCAGTTGATGGTGTTCGCGCTGATCACCCTGCTCGGCGTGTCCTTCGTCGGCGCCCGGTACGCGCAGGTCGACCGGCTCTTCTTCGACGACGCCTACACCGTCACGGCGAGCTTCGCGGAGTCCGGCGGCATCTTCACCGGCGCCGAGGTGACCTACCGCGGCCTGCCGGTCGGGCGGGTCGGCGACCTGCACCTGGAGAGGGACGGCGTGCTCGTCGACCTCGACCTGACCAAGGGCACCCGGGTGCCGGCGGATGTGAAGGCCGTGGTCGCGAACCGATCCGCGATCGGCGAGCAGTACGTCGACCTGCAGCCGCGGACGAACGACGCGCCGTACCTGAAGAACAGGTCGCGGATCGACCGCAAGGACACCGAGCTGCCGATCACCACCACCGAGCTGCTGGTCAACCTCGACCAACTGGTGAACTCGGTGGACCGCGACGACCTCCGGGTGACCGTCAAGGAGCTCGGCACCGCGCTGCGCGGCAAGGGCGGCGACCTGCAGAAGATCATCGACAGCTCGGGCGTCCTGATCGACCAGGCCGACGCGAACATCAACCAGACGCTGAAGCTGATCACCGACAGCAACACCGTGCTCGGCACCCAGGTCGCCTCCGGTGACTACATCAAGCAGTGGGCCAAGAACGTCGCGCTGCTGTCCGACACCCTGGCGAGCTCCGACACCGACCTGCGCGCCGTGATCGACAACGGCTCCGCGGCCAGCCGGCAGGTGACCGGCCTGATCACCGAGAACCGCGCCGACATCGCCGTACTGCTCGGCAACCTGCTCACCATGGGCCAGCTCACCGCGGTTCGGCTCGACGGCCTGGAGCAGCTGCTGATCGTCTACCCGGCGGTGGTGATGGGCGGTTACATCGTGCCGGCGCGGGACAAGGGTACCGGGCACTACGACGCGCACTTCGGCCTGGTGCTCGGGTCCACGCCCGCGGCCTGCCGGCAGGGGTACGAAGGCACGAACAAGCGGGTTCCGCAGGACACCGCGGACGTCCCGGCCAACAGCAAGGCGGCCTGCACCGCGAAACCGAGCACCGGGATCAACGTCCGCGGCGCCCAGAACGCGCCGCAGCCGCGCTCGTCGGTCCCGCTCGGCCGGGCCGGCTTGCCGGCGTCGTACGATCCGGCTACCCGGATGGTCGACCCGGGCACCGGAGTGCCGGAGATCATGATCGGATCGACCGGAGGCCAGCAGCGTTTGCTGGGGAAGGACTCGTGGCAGTGGTTGATGCTCGGACCCGTGAGCAGGTGAGGGCGCCGCGGCGCTCGTTGCTACTGGCCTGGGGACTGAGCGTGCTGCTGCTCGCCTCCCTGACCGCGCTGGTGGTGTCGGTGGTGGCGATCCGCAAGGCGGACGACCGCGACGACGCCCGGCTGTCGGTGATGCGTGCCGGCCGGCAGACCGCGCTCGACTTCACCACGTACAAGTACCAGTCCTGGGACGCCGACGTGCAGCGCGTGCTGACCGGCTCGACCGGGGTGTTCAAGACCGAGTTCACGAAGGCGTCGGACTCGGTGAAGGCGAGCGTGCTGGCGAACCACGCCACCTCCGCGGGCGAGGTGCTGGAGGCTGCCGTGGTGTCGATGGACAGCGACTCCGCCCAGGTGCTGGTGGTGGCGGACGCGGTGGTGACCAACACCGCGGTGCCGAACGGGCAGCGCCGGCACTACCGGATGAAGCTCGAGCTGGTCCGCGAGGGCGACACCTGGCGCACCGCGGACCTGCAGGCGGTGGGCTGATGAGTGAACTCGGACGTGGTGGCCGCCGCCGGATCGCCGGCCAGCGCCGTACGACGGACCGGGCGCGCCCGGACGAGCTCGACCTCGACGACACCGGTACGACGGACGACGAGCTCGCCGAGGTGGTTCCGGATGAGATCGACCTACAGACCGCCGACCTGCCCGCGGACGAGCCGATCGCTGCGGAGCCTGCTGGGGAGGTCGCCGAGGAGGCCGAGCCGGTCGAGGAGCGGCGGTCGGTGCGCTGGTTGCTCGCGTCGCTGGCCGTGGTCGTGGTGCTCACCCTGGTGACGGCGGTGTTCCTCGGCCAGAAGGCGCTCCAGGACCGCGAGGCCGAGCAGGCCCGCGACCAGGCGACGGCGGCCGGGCAGATGGCGGCCGAGCTGGTGCTGTCGTACGACTACCGGGACCTGGACAAGAACTTCGCTGCCGCCCGGGCGACGCTGACCCCGGAGTTCGCCAAGGAGTTCGACCAGACCGCCAAAGTGGTCGGCGAGCAGGCGAAGAAGACGAAGGCCACGGTCCGCGCCGAGGTGCGTGAGATCGGCGTGAAGGACGGGAACGCCGATCGTGTGACACTTCTGGTCTTCGTCAACCAGACGACGACGAGTACGATCACTCAGGGGAAGCCGAGGGTCGACCTGAACCGCGCGCGGTTCACGATGGTGCGCAGCGGGAAGACCTGGCAGGTGCAGCAGATCGAGGGGCTCTGAGCCGCGGCCCGGCCGCGCTCGGGGAGTAGGGCGACACGCTCCGGTCCTTGACGGGGGAGCGGCTGGAAGGCATAGTGCTGGCCCCTACTTGGCATGCCCGCGATCCGCTGGTAACCTATCTCTTTGCGCTGCCTTCGACCTTCCCTCTGGCTTGCCCCAAAACTTGACAGGGGTGGTTTGGCGTGCGCTCCCAGCGCCAGTGTTGAGTATGCGAGACCGTGGAAGGACCCCCCTTGGTCGCCTCGCGCAACCCCAAGTCCAAGAGCAACACCAACGTTTCCGGCTCCCGCCGCATCTCCTTCGCAAAGATCGCCGAACCTCTCGAGGTTCCGGATCTGCTTGCGTTGCAGGTGGACAGCTTCGACTGGCTGGTCGGTAACGAAACCTGGCAGGCGCGGGTCGCCGCCGC
>WNGB01003951.1_pt1 | contig 22975 bp, 20 predicted proteins | sample 5400681 | NCBI WGS metagenome assembly WNGB01 (sample SAMN13153367, study PRJNA577476) | soil metagenome | isolation source: 115 cm soil or saprolite under grassland replicate 2 | place: USA:California | collected 2016-06-15
GGATCGGCGATCCCGTCGTCCGGGCAGAACGTCGCGCCGATCACCCCATCCAGGCTGAGGCCCGGAGCGAGCGCTCCCGCCTCCTCCGGCTGAAGCAGCCGGGCGTCGACCCCGAGCCCGCGTTGGAGCTCGGCCGCGGCCACGAACGAACGCCACGACGCCTCGTTCCGGACGAGGAACAGATAGCCGTCCTGGTGGACGTCGAGCGGGATGCCGTGCGTCTCCCGGAAGGACAGGATCATCGGGACGCTCGCCAGCGAGAGCCGGATGTTGATCTCGCTCGAGAACTGGTGGCGGAACCCGCCGGCGCAGGCGCCGGTGGAGCCCGTCCCAAGGGCATCTTCCCGCTCCAGCAGGAGGATCCGACCGGCCCCGGCGGCGGCCAGGTGGTAGGCGGCGCTGGCCCCGACGACGCCCCCGCCCACCACCACCACGTCGGCGGTCTCGGTCATGCCCCCAGCCGGTCCACCGCGGCCCGAGCCACCACCAGATCCTCGAAGGCTACGCCGACGGACTTGAACACCGTGACCTCCTCGGGGCTTCGACGAACCGTCACGCCGTGCACGACCTCCGAGAGGTCGGCGACCACGTGGTCCGGTCCGATGGATCCGGCCCCGAGCGGGATCAGGAGATCACCGGCCTCGGCCAGGGCCACCTCCCTGGTCTCGACCACCACCCGGGCCCGCCCGATCGTATCGTCGTCGAGCTCGCGGGTCTGGGGCGTGTAGGCACCCACCGCGTTCACGTGGGACCCGCGGGACAGGAGCGATCCTTCGAACACCGGCGTGGGACTCGTCGTACAGGTGCACACGATGTCGGCCCTCTCCACCGCGGCCGGGCCGGCAACCTCTGCCGTCACGCCCAATTCTCGCGCCGAGCCGGCCAGCGCGTTCGCCCGGTCCGCCGTCCTCGACACGATGGTCACCCTGTCGACCGGGCGAACCGCGAGCATCGCTTCCAGATGCGACCGAGCCTGCGTCCCGGCGCCGAAGATCACCAGCCGTGCCGCTTCCTCGCGCGCCAGGTACCGCGTGGCCAGACCGGAGACGGCACCGGTGCGAAGGGCCGTGAGAGCCGCGCCCTCGATGACCGCCTCGGGCTCCTGGGTCCCAGCCGAGAACAGGATGTACAACCCCTGGATGAGCGGGCGTCCCACCTCGGGGTTGCCCGAGGTGACCGTGAGGAGCTTGACCCCCGTCCCCTGGGGCCCGGTGGCCGGCATCGCCACGAGCGAGCCCGCCTCCGTTTCGATGTGGGTCCGGAGTGGTGCCGCGGGGAGCGCACCCGAGCCGAACGCCGCCTCGAGAGCATCGACCGCGGCCTCCATGGGGAGCAATCTCCCCAGTCGGTCGGCCTCGATGAAGGGGAACCCGCTCACAGCTCCCCCAGATACGCCTCCCGCATCAGGGGGTTGTTCAGCAGGCTCTCGGCGGTGTCGGCCAGCACGACTTGGCCCGTCTGCAACACGTAGCCGCGGTCGGCGATCGACAGCGCCATGTTCGCGTTCTGCTCAACAACGAAGACCGTCTTCCCCAGCTCGCGGATCTTCTTGATGATCTGGAAGACCTGCTCGACCAGGATCGGGGCGAGGCCCATCGAGGGCTCGTCCATCAGCAGGACCTTCGGATCGGCCATCAGGGCGCGGCCCATCGCCACCATCTGCTGCTCTCCTCCAGAGAGGGTGCCCGCCTTCTGCTTGAGCCGTTCGCGGATCCGAGGGAAGGTCTCGAGGACGACGCCGCGGACCTCCTCGACCCCTCTCCGGTCTTTCCGAAGGTACGCGCCGAGCTGGAGGTTCTCGTCCACGGTCATGTCCGGGAACAGGCGGCGGTTCTCCGGGACCATCGACACCCCGCGCTTCACGACCTCGGTCGTGGACAGCCCGGACACGACCTCGCCGTCCAGGACCACTTGACCCTCGGACGGCGTCACGTACCCGAGAATGGTCTTCAACGTGGTCGTCTTGCCGCTGGCGTTCCCCCCGAGCAAGCAGACCATCTCCCCGCCGAAGATCTCCATGTCGACGTCTCGAAGGACGGCGACGAGCCCGTAGTGGGTGCTGACGTTCCTGAGCTCCAGGAGGGGCGCGCGGCCGTTCTCGCTCATGCCGACGCCTTCGTCCCGAGGTACGCCTCGATCACCCGTTCGTCGTGGGCGACCTCCTCGTACGTGCCCTCGGCGATCTTCTTCCCGTAGTCCAGGGCGATCACCCGGTCGGAGACGCCTTTGACGACGCGCATGTCGTGCTCGATCACCAGGATGGTCACGCCGCGGTCCTTCCGCAGCCGCCAGATCTGGTCGGTGAGCTCCTGCGTCTCGGTGGGGTTCATGCCAGCCGTCGGCTCGTCCAGGAGCAGGAGCTTGGGCTCCGTGGCCAAGGCCCTCGCGATCTCCAGGCGCCGCCGGTTCGCGTACGAGAGGGTGAAGGCCGGCTGCTCGTGCCGGTAGCCGGAGAGGCGCCGACCGAAGAAGGAAAGGGCCTCCCGGGCCTTCCCACGGACTCGCTCCTCCTCGTTCCGTTGGCTGGGCAGCCGCAGGACCGCGCCCAATACCCCGGACCGCGAGCGGGAGTGCTGGCCGACCATGGCGTTCTCCAGCACCGTCATGTTCGGGAACAGGTGGACGGTCTGGAACGTCCGGGAGATGCCGAGTCGGGTGATCTGCGAGGGCTTGAGCCCCACGATGCTCTGCCCCTCGAACCACACGTCGCCGCCGTCGGGGCCGTAGAGCCCGGTGATCGTGTTGAACAGCGTGCTCTTGCCCGCGCCGTTCGGCCCGATCACCGACACGATCTCGCCTTCGCGGACCTCCATGTCGAGCCCCGTGAGCGCGTAGAGGCCTCCGAAGTGTTTCTCGAGGCCTCGGACTTCGAGAACGGATGGAGCCTCGCTCACGGCGCCATCCCCCCGACCGCGGCCACGTCGGCCTCCTTCTCATGCGCCCATTGGTCCTGCGCCCGCTCCTCCTCCTGCAGCTCGCGGCTCCGGCGAACGTTCGGGACGAGGCCCTGCGGGCGGAGGATCATCACGGCAACCAGGGCCGCGCCGTATGCGAGCCCCCGGTACTCCTCGAATTCGCGCAGCAGACCGGGCAGGCCCACGAGGACCAGCGCGCCGACGACGACCCCGGGCAGGCTGCCCAGCCCGCCGAGGATCACCAGGCCGAGGACGAGGATCGACACGGTGACCTCGAAGCTCTGGGGGGTGAGCGAGCCGATCTGCACCGCGAACATCGAGCCGCCCAGCGACCCGATCGCGCCGCCCATGGCGAAGGCCAAGAGCTTGAAGCGCGTCGTGTTCACGCCCATCGCTTCCGCGGTCTGCTCGTCCTCTCGCATGGCCGTCCACGCCCGCCCGATACGGGACGCCGAGAGCCGCCACGACACGAACACGGCCAGGAGGACGAAGCCGAGCGCGAGGTAGTAGAAGTGCTGCGTCTCCCGGAAGCCGAAGCCGGCGATGGCCGCGTCGGACACGCCTCGCATCCCGTTCGGGCCGCCGACCAGCGGCACGAGCCACGGACTCCTGACGAGCACCGTGACCATCTCCCCGAGCCCCAGCGTCACGAGCGCCAGGTAGTCGCCGCGGAGGCGGAGGACCGGGGCGCCGATCAGGAGACCCGCGCCGGCCGCGATCACCAGCACGATCGGGATGGCGAGATAGAAGTTCAGGTCGAGCGACAACGCCGGCGGGCCCGATCCCGTGAACGTGTTGAGCGCTGCGCCGGTGAGCAACGCGGTCGAGTACGCGCCCACCGCGAAGAAGAAGACGTACCCGAGGTCCAGGAGCCCGGCGTAGCCGACGACGATGTTCAAGCCGATCCCGAGGAGCACGTAGATCAGCACCGTCCCGAGCACCTGGGAGATCACCTCGCCCACCACCCACGGGACGGCGACGAGCACGACGACGAGGACGAGCACGAAGACGAGCTGCGCCGGAGCCACGCCGGTCTTCTCCTCACCCGCGGAGAACAGTCGGGCCCGCAGCTCCCGGCCCTTCCGGGCGTTCAGGACGGAGAGGCCCGCCGCCGTTGCAGCCACCGCGATGGCGCCGAGCCATGTGAGGCCGCCGATCGATCGGCTGTACAACCAGTCCCGCTCGAGGTCGAGCTGATCCAACGCGATCGGGATGATCCGCTGGAGGAACCCGAGCACCAGGACCGCCGAGACGGCGGTCGTGATGGGCCGGCGCACTGCGATCGGCGTGACCCGCAGACCGGCGGCGAGCCCCCCGGCGACCGCGGACACCGCGGTCAGGATCACGGCGCCCACCACCGGCGGTTGTCCGAACGTGACGAAGTCGATCAACGGCTCGGAGACGTTCAGGAAGACGGATCGGATCCGGTCGATCCCGAACGCGTCGGCCGCCACGACGGCGATGCCGAACACCAGCCCGGCGGTGGCTCCGGAGACCGCACCCGCGACGATCGCGTCGCGCGGCGCCAGGGCGCGTCGCTCCCCCGCCCGGATCCGAGGTCGGGTCACGGCGTACCCGGCGACCAACGGGGCCGAGATCAGCACCAGCCGGGCGAAGGTCACCTGTTCGCCGACGAGGTTCAGGTCGACGAACCGGCCGATCAGTCCGACGAGGGCGAGGAAGATCGTGACGATCCCGGCGACGATCCCGACGCGGATCCAGCTCCGGACGTCCATCACACCTTCTCAGCCTCCCCCGAGCCGAGCAGGCCGCCGGGGCGGAAGACCAGCACGAGGACCAGCACCAGGAAGACGAAGGCGTCGCGGATGGAGAAGACGCTCGGGATCCCGAAGCCGGTGAGGATCAACGGCGGCCCCACGGCACGAAGGAGGCCGATCAGGAAGCCGCCCAGCGCCGCGCCGCTGATGCTGCCGATCCCACCGAGCACCGCTGCCGTGAAGGCGGCGATCCCCGGCCGGAACCCCATCGTGAACTGCACCTGTCCGAAGGTGAGCGAGAACAGCACGCCTGCGATCCCGGCGAGGATCCCCCCGATGACGAAGGTAATCACGATCACCCGGTCCACGTTGATGCCCATGAGGCTCGCGATCTCCGAGTCCTGCGCCACCGCCCGCATCGAGCGACCGGTCGTCGTCCGGGCGACGAACATCTGGAGCGCCACCATCGAGAGGACGGCCACGATGAGCACCAGGAGTTGCACGCGGGTTATGGGAACGCCCAGGATCGTGGTGCCGCCGGTCAGGATGTGCGGTTTCGGGTATCCGTACGGCTGTGGTCCGAAGAACCCGCGGAAGACGTTCTGGAGGAACAACGACGCACCGATCGCGGTGATGAGAGGGACCAGCCGAGGGGCGTTTCGCAATGGCCGGTACGCGAGACGTTCCAGCAGCACCGCCGTTCCCACGGAGATCCCGATCGCGACGCCGGTGACGATCAGGAGCGCCGGAACCGGATCTCTGTCGAGGAAGCCGCTCTTCTCGTATGCGTCGGCGAAGAAGTAGGAACCGAAGGCCCCCGCCATGAACACCTCGCCATGGGCGAAGTTGATCATCCGGAGGATCCCGTAGACGAGGCTGTACCCGAGGGCGATCATCGCGTAGATCGCGCCCTGCGAGACGCCCTCGACCAAGAAATCGCGCCACGCGGCGCCCGAGTAGCCTCCCTCCGCTCCGCTCAGGGAGAGGGTCTTCCACGCTCCCATCCCGACGACCAGAACGATCGCGATCCCGAGGACGACGAGGATGATCCGTCGCCATGGCAACCGCTCGAAGCCTCGCATCCGGACCCCGGCCACGCCTGCGGGGCTCGTGCCGGCCACGCTCGCCCTCCCCTCACGGAAGCGACCGCGGGTGAGCCTGGAGGCTCACCCGCGGCCGCCGGGTTCCTCCGATCCTTCTGCTCAGAGCACCTCGTCGAGCGACTTCGTGTCGCTGTACACAGGTGGCTTATCGGTGCCGCCTTCAACCGGCCACCCCGGCGCCCGGTAGATCGCGATCGTGACGTCGGTGGCGCAGTCGCCGAGCGGCGTGCACGTGAACGTGCCGGTCACGCCGTCGTACCCGTTCGTGGCGAAAACCTCGTCCCGGAGCGCCTGACGTGGGATCGACAGCGACCCGTCGTCGTTCTGGATCGCCACCGCCTCGATCGCGTCCAGAATGATGTTCGTCGCGTCGAACGCGTGCGTGTGGTACACGGACGTTGGCGCGGTCCCGAACTGCTCCTTGTAAGCCGGGAGCAGCTCGTCCTTGTAGAACGGGTCTTCCGCGATCCCCGCGAGGTCCGGTCCCGAGGCGTAGACCCCATCGATGTCGGCAGCCGCGTTCTTCAGCGTGTCGGAGGACGAGCAGCCGTCCGAAACGACCCGCTCCGCGTCCGGCATGATCTCATTGGCCTGCTTGATGATCAGCGTGCACGCGGCCACGAAGATCGGGAAGTACAGGACGTCGGGGTTGCCCTCTGCCAATGAGCGGAGCGGTGCCTTGAAGTCCGTGTCCTCGGAGTTCACCTGCTCCGACCCGGTGATCGTGCCTCCTCCGGCCTCGAAGTTCTGCTCGAAGGCCGCGACGAGCCCCTGAGTGTACGGACTCTCGTCGGCGATCGTGGCGGCCGTCTTGGCGCCCAGCTTGCCGAGCGTGAACTCGGCCACGATCGCGCCCTGGATCCGGTCGTTGTGGGCGGTCCTCGTGTAGAAGGGCTGGTGAGTGCCCTCGGCCGTCAGCGCGGGATTCGTGTTCGATGCGGACATCTGGATGATGCCCTTCTCGGAGAAGATCGTGTCGGCCACGCCGAGCGACCCGCTCGAGCAGCTCGTACCGATGACCGCCACGACCGACGTATCGGCGGCGAGTGCCGTGGCAGCGGCCTGGCCGCCCTCCGCGGTGCACCCGTCGTCCTCCACCGTCAGCTCGACCGCGTGGTCGAGGACCGTTCCGTTGGTTTCATCGAACGTGCCGTCGCGATGATCCAGCGCCAGGTTGATCCCATTCACCTGGTCCTGGCCAAGCGTCGCGTCGGCGCCGCTGATCACCTGCGCGACACCGATGTTGATCGGGTCGTCGGGCCCGACCTCGACGCAGCCGAACTCGACCGTGGCGCAGTCGACACCTCCTCCACCGCCTCCGCCGCCTCCGCCACCCTCTTCCTCGGCACAGGCGGCGGCGACCAGCGAGAGCGCCCCCAGCAATGTCACTACGGCGAACCAACGTGATTTCCTCATCGAGCCCCCTCTCCTCTCCGGCCCGGGATCCCTACCGGAGCCGGCACCGGAACCATTCTCGTACCTGTCTCTTCAACCGAGACGAACGTATCCTCGAGCGCTCGGTCCTCCTTTCCCCCTCCACGAGCAGGTGCTACGTACCACATCCCGCCCCGGAGGGAAAGCGGGCCCTTCTACCCTCGTCTACGGATGCCGAGGCCCTTCGGGCCTGAGCCGTCCGCTAGGCCGGCCCGATGGCCGAACGGAATTCCCCGGCCGTGGACAGGGCCCCATCCGGGTCCCCATCAACCAGCCGGCGCACCAGGGCGCTGCCCACGATGACCCCATCGGCGAAGGCGCAGGCCTCCGAGGCCTGCGCGGGGGTGCCGATCCCCACGCCCACCAGCAGCGGGAGGTCGGTGAGCGGGCGGAGCGCCCGGACGACCTCCTCCGCCGTTCCCGCCAGCCGCTCGCGCTCGCCGGTCACGCCGTAGGTGGACACGCAGTACACGAACCCTCCGGCCCTCGCGGCGATCGACATCAGGCGCTCGGACGTGGAGCCCGGAGCCGCCAGGAGGACCGGGGCCACCGATGCCGCGGAGCACGCGCGGATCCAGTCATCGGCCTCGTCGACCGGCAGGTCGGGGACGATCGCGCCCGACACTCCGGCCTGTGCCGCTTCCGCCAGGAAGTCGCCCAGGCCGTGGCGAAGGACCGGATTGAAGTAGGTCATCACGGCCACGGGAACGGACAGCCCCGCCTCCTTCACCGTGGCCAGGACGTCGGGCGGCCGTGTCCCCGCCTCCAACGCCAGGCGCGATGCCTCCTGGATGACCCCGCCGTCCATGACCGGGTCGGAGAAGGGGATCCCGATCTCGACGGCATCGGCCCCAGCCTCCTCCAGCCCTCGAAGGAGGTCGGCGTCCACGCCGGGCAGGCCACCGGTCACATAGGGGACGAAGGCTCGACCGCCGCCGTCCCGCCTGACTCGGAGGGTGGCCTCTAGGTCAGGCACGGAGGGGACGGTCTACCGAGGGTCACCGAGGGACCTTCGGACGGTTTCCAGGTCCTTGTCGCCACGGCCGGACAGGTTGACCAGGACGGTCGAGCCCTCGGGAAGCGGATGCTTCAACAGCCATCCGATGGCATGGGCCGGCTCTAGTGCCGGAAGGATCCCCTCCAACCTGCCGAGGGCTTGGAATCCCTCGAGGGCCTCGGCGTCCGTGGCGGAGACGTACGACGCGAGCCCGGCCTCTTTCATAAACGAATGCTCCGGGCCGACCCCTGGATAGTCCAGGCCGGCGGAGATGGAGTGCGTGGCCAGGACCTGTCCGTCCCCGTCCTGCAACAGGTAGGACAGCGAGCCATGGAGGACGCCGGGCGCCCCGAGGGTGAGGGACCGGCAGTGCTCGCCGTCGGCCTCTCCCCGACCGCCGGCCTCCACGCCGACCAGACCGATCCCGGGGGTACCCACGAACGGCGTGAAGATGCCCATGGCGTTGCTGCCGCCCCCCACACACGCCACGACCGCGTCGGGATCACGGCCCTCGGCATCCAGGAACTGAGCCTTCGCCTCGTCGCCGATCACGCGCTGGAGGTCGCGGACCAGGGAGGGGAACGGATGCGGCCCGGCCACCGAACCGATCACGTAATGGGTCTCACGCACGCTCCCCGCCCAGTCCCGCATGGCCTCGTTCATCGCGTCCTTCAGCGTTCGACTTCCGGAGGTGACCGTCACGACCTCGGACCCCAGGAACTGCATCCGGGCGACGTTCGGCGCCTGGCGGACGGTGTCCTCCTCGCCCATGTACACGACGCATGGAAGGCCGAACAGCGCGCAGGCCGTGGCGGTGGCCACGCCGTGCATCCCGGCGCCGGTCTCGGCGATGATGCGACCCTTCCCCAGCCGCCGGGCCAGGAGCACCTGGCCCAGGGTGTTGTTGATCTTGTGCGCGCCGGTGTGATTCAGATCCTCACGCTTCAGGTAGATGCGATAGCCCAGCCGGTCGGACAGCCTCGAGGCGAAGGTCAGCGGCGATGGCCGGCCCACGAAGTCGCGAAGCAGCGCGTCGAGCTCACCTCGGAACGCCGGTTCGTCCCGAAGCTCGTCCCAGGCAGCGGCGAGTTCGTCGAGGGCCGGTATCAGCACCTCGGGGACGTATCGGCCCCCGAACCGGCCGAACCGGCCTCGTGCGTCGGGCATCGCCGTCGTGTCGGCTGCCTTCACGCCACTCCTCGCAGCTCGCGGAGCTTTGCGCCGGGGTCCTCCGCCCGCATGAGGGCCTCACCGACCAGCACGGCCTTCGCGCCGGCCTCCATCGCCCGCTCGACCTGCCCCCGGGTCGAGATGCCGCTCTCGAGCACTGCGATCCGGTCCTGGGGCACGGACCCCAAGAGGACCAGGGCTCGGTCCTCGTCCACCTCGAGGCTCTCGAGGTCCCGTGCGTTCACCCCCACCACCTTGGCGTCGACTCCTAGGGCCTTGGCCAGGTCCTCTGTGGAATGGGCCTCGACCAGCGCTCCGAGCTGGAGGTCCCCTGCCGCGTTGAGCATGGCCTTCAGCTCGGTCTCGCTGAGGGCGGCGGCGATGAGCAGCACGGCGTCGGCGCCGGCAACGCGAGCCTCGATGAGCTGGGCCGGGTGAACCAGGAAGTCCTTGCGGAGGACCGGGATCGTGGTCGCGTGGTGAACGGCGCGAAGGTCGGCCAGCGACCCGTCGAAGTGCACCGGCTCGGTGAGCACCGAGACGGCGGTCGCACCTGCCTCCTCGTACGCGCGGGCGCGCGTCCCCGGATCAGCGTCCCCGATGCGCCCGGCCGACGGTGAGGACCGTTTCACCTCCCCGATAACCGCGGGAGCCTTCGCCGACCACAGGCGGGCCGCGAACGCGCGCGGGGGCGGCATCCTGATGGCCAGGGCCATCAACCCGGCCTCGTCGATGGGCTGTCGTTCCAGCCTGCGGCGAAGGTCGTCCACCGTCTCCGTGAGGAAGCCCATGGTCGGGAAGTGTAGCGGCGCACCCTCAGGCCACCGCGTTGAGCGCGTCTCGGAGGTCGAACCCCTCGTACAGCGCCCGGCCCAGGATGGCCCCCTGGGCTCCGATCGAGGCGATCCGTCGGAGATCCTCAGGGCCACGGATCCCTCCCGAAGCGACAACCGGTCGCCCGGTCATCTGGATGAGTGCCCGGATCGAATCGAGGTCGGGGCCCTCGAGGCCGCCCACCCTGCTCACGCTGGTGTGGACGTACCGGGCGACGTCGAGACCGGTCAGCCAAGCCATCGTCTCGGAGAGAGACAGCGTGACCTCGCGGCGGGCCCGGGTCCGTATCGTGTCGCGATCGGCCTCGATCCCCACGGCAAGCTCGTCACGGTGCCGGGCGAGCAGCGCCTCCGCCGCCGGTCGATCCGAGAGCGCCGAGGAGCCGAGTACAACGCGACGGGAGCCCGCAGCAAGGGCCCGCTCGACCTCGGTGAGACCGGCGATCCCTCCGCTCGCCTGGACCGACACGCCGAGGCTCGCGATCCCGGCGACGACCTCGACGTTGCGGAACTCTCCATCCAGCGCCAGATCCATGTCCACCACGTGGATCCATCGAGCGCCGGCGTCCGCGAAGGACCGTGCCGCCCTGATGGGGTCGCCACCGAACGCCTCGACCAACAGCACCCCTCCGCCCGAGAGGCGAGCCAGGCGACCACCGAAGACATCCACGGCCGGGATGACCTCGAAGCCCACGGCCGGTCAGCCTACCGGGGCGACCTCCGCGCGCTCGGCTCTTGGAGACGGCTCATCCTCGAGCCGGGCGGCCTTCGGGCCGAGGAGCAACCGCAGCTCCGAGAGCAATCCGGCCGCGGGGTCCACCCGTACGCTTCCAACCTCGATCGGTGTGGCGCCCTGAGATGAGATGAACCTGACGAGGACAGGGGTCGAACCCGGATGGGCGCCGAACAAATCCTTCAGCTTGGCGATGAGGCCATTGGTGCAGCTGGCCGCGGCGAGGTCGACGATCATCACCCCGGGTGTGGGACGGGCCGGAACGCCCGCGCCAACGTCGAGCTCCCGTATCTCCACCGCCCGGAGCTGCAGCTCCCTGCCCCGGAGATCCACGCGTCCCTTCACCAGCACGATGGCGTCGGTCTCCACCAGGTTCGGCACCTGCTCGAAGACCCCCGGGAAGGCCACCACCGACACGCCGCCCGCCAGGTCCTCCAGCCGGAACAGCGCATAGGGCTCGCCCTTCCTCGTGTACCGGCGGACCACCGACGCGACGATCCCACCGACGGTGACCAGATCGCCGTCGCCCAGGTTCACCACCTCGGCGACCTCCATGTCGGTGTGAGCCGCCAGCCGGTCCTTCACCGACAGGAGCGGGTGGTCGGTGACGAATTGGCCGAGCATCTCCTTCTCCAGGCGAAGGAGCGTTCGCCGGTCGAACTCATCCCCGTCGAGGACGGACTCGTCGATCTCGTGCGCCGCCCGTTCTCCCCCGCCGAACAGCGAGAACTGGCCGGCGGCCTCGGCCTTGCGCTCCGCCGCGATGGGTCCGGACACCTTCTCGTGCCCCTCCAGCAGGGCCTTGCGGGCGTAGCCGAGCGAGTCGAACCCCCCCGCCAGGACCAGGCTCTCCAGCACCTTCTTCGTCAGGACCCCCGGATCGACCTTGCGGCAGAACTCGGCGAAGGATCCGAACCCACCCTTGGACCGCCGGGCCTCGATGATCTGGCCCACGGCCCCCGAGCCCACGTTGCGCACCGCCGAGAGCCCGTAACGAACCTTCGGCTCACCCCCGGGGACCGGGGCGAAGTCCAACTCGGACTCGTTCACGTCGGGGGGAAGGACCTCCAGGCCCATCAGGCGGCACGCGTTCAGGTAGAAGGGCTTCTTGTCCTTGTCGTCCTTCACGCTGGTCAGGATGGCAGACATGTACTCCACCGGATGGTGGGCCTTGAGGTACGCGGTCTGGTACGCCACATACGCGTATGCGCATGCGTGCGAGGCGTTGAACCCGTAGTCGGCGAACGGGACGATCAGGTCGAAGATGTCCTCGGCGATCCGGCGCTGGTAGCCCCGGTCCACGCACTGGCGGACGAAAGTCTCGCGGTGCGGGACCAGCAGTTCGCGGATCTTCTTGCCCATGGCCTTGCGCAAGCCGTCGGCCTCACCCATCGAATAGCCGGCCATGCGGTTGGCGATCTGCATGACCTGCTCCTGGTACACGATGATCCCGTAGGTATTCTGCAGGACCTCCTCGAGGTCCGGATGGGGGTACGTCACCGGCTTTCGGCCGTGCTTTCGCTCCGCGTACTCGGAGTGCTGGCCCATCGACAGGAGGCCCGGCCGATACAGGGCGACGAGCGCCATGAGGTCCTCGAACCGGTCCGGGAGCAGCAGGTGGATGAGCTGGCGCATGCCCGGGCTCTCCAGCTGGAAGACGCCCGTGGTGTCGCCTCGGCGGAGCATCGCGTACGCGGCCTGGTCGTCGAGTGGCACGTGGTCGATGTCGAGCTCGACGCCCGTCCGCCGAAGGAGGGCCAGCGTGTCCTCGATGACCGAGAGGGTCCGAAGCCCCAGGAAGTCCATCTTCAGCAGGCCGAGCTTCTCTACCCCGTGCATGTCGAACTGGGTGACGATGCGTCGGGTGTCGTCGCGCGAGTCCTTCGACAGCTTGAGCGGCAGGTAGTTCACCAGCGGGGCGTCTCCGATCACCACCCCAGCAGCATGTACCGAGTCCTCCCGGCGAAGGCCCTCGAGCGCCTTGGCGGTGTCGACGATCTCCCTGGCCTCGGGCTCCTTGTCGTACGCCTCCTTCAGCTCCGGTGAGTGCTCGATGGCGACATCGATCGGGTGCTCGCGGCCCAGGACCGCCGGGGGGTACATCTTGCACAGGCGGTCGCCGACCGAGGCCGGGAACCCCAGCACTCGCGCGGCATCGCGGATCCCTTGCTTCCCCTTGATGGTCTGGAACGTGATGATCTGGGCCACGTGGTCGGAGCCGTACTTCTGGGCCACGTACCGGATCACCTCGTCCCGCCGTCGCTCGTCGAAGTCCATGTCGATGTCGGGAAGTTGCTTGCGCTCGGGGTTCAGGAACCGCTCGAAGATCAGCCCGTACCGGAGGGGGTCCAGGTCGGTGATGCGGAGCGAGTACGAGACGACGGAGCCCGCCGCCGAGCCCCGGCCCGGTCCCACCCGGATCCCGTTTTCACGGGCGAACCGGATCAGATCCCACACGATCAGGAAGTAACCGGCGAACCCCATCCGCGTGATGACATCGAGCTCGTGGTCGATCCGGGCCCGGACCTCCGGCCCAAGATCGCCATAGCGCTGCGTGGCGCCATCGTCGACCAGCCGCCGGAGGTAGGCGTCGCGGTCCATGCCCGCGGGCGGCACGAACCTGGGGAGGTGGAGGTCGCCGTACGACATCTCCAGCTCGCACATCTCGGCGATGCGCAGGGTGTTGTCACAGGCCTCGGGGAAGTCCCGGAACACCTCCCGCATCTCCTCGGGGGACTTCATGTAGAACTGATCGGAGTCGAAGCGCAGCCGGTTCGTGTCGGTCTGCACCTTCTGCTGCTGGATGCACAGCAGGACGTCGTGGGGCTTCGCGTCCTCCCGCACCGTGTAGTGCAGATCGTTCGTGGGCACGAGTGGGATCCCCGTCGTTCGGGACAGCTGCACCAGCTTGGTCAGCACGCTCCGTTGCTCGGCCAGCCCGTGGTCCTGGACCTCGAGGAAGAAGTTCCCCTCCCCGAACAGGTCCCGGTAGGACGCCGCCACCACCGCGGCCTTCGCGTCCTGGCCCCCAACGAGCAGCCGGGCCACCTCCGAGGCCAGGCATCCCGAGAGTCCGATGAGGCCCCCGGAACGTTCCGCCAGCAGCTCCTTGTCGATCCGGGGCCGGTGATAGAACCCCTCGAGATGGGCGTCGGTGACCAGCCGCAGGAGGTTGCGGTAGCCGGCGTCGTCGCGAGCAAGGATGGTGAGGTGCCGATACTTCTCCTCGCTCTCACCGGGCGTGCGGTCGAACCGCGAGCCCGGCGCGACGTAGGCCTCGACACCCAGGATGGGCTTGACCCCGGCCGCTCGACCGGCCTGGTAGAACTCGAGGGCTCCGAACATCGACCCGTGATCGGTCACCGCCAGGGCCGGCATCTGGAACTCCCGCGCCCGCTCGAACAGCGCACCGATCCGCGATGCCCCGTCGAGGAGCGAGTACTCGGTATGGGTGTGCAGGTGGACGAAGCTACGAGCTGCCATGCTCCCCTCGCCACCTCGCCCGGCGCCCTGTGGACAACGTGTGCGTTCGCTGTTCAGAACTTACAGACTTGTAATTCGCCGCCCGCCAACTCTATACTCCCGAGACCCGCTGTCAAACGTCGAGGTGGTCGGCCTGAAGCTTTCGTACAGCAGCATCTCGACCTACGAGACCTGTCCCGCCAAGTTCAAATTCCAGTACGAGGACAAGGTTCCGACGGCCTCCTCGCCCGCCCTATCCTTCGGCGACTCGCTGCACCAGGCGCTCCATCGGTTCCACAGCCGGCCGGTTCCCGTCGCGCCCTCGCTCATCGAGTTGCACGAGATGCTCGAGATGGTCTGGGTGAGCGACGGCTTCACCACCGAGTCCGAGGAGCACATGTACTTCCAGCACGGACGCCAAGTCCTCGAGCAGTACCATCGCGAGAACGCTGAGCGCTATCGGATCCCGGCGGCGCTCGAGTTCCGGTTCCGGATCGAGGTCGAGGGCGTCCAGGTCGCCGGGACCATCGATCGGATGGACCGCATCCCCGGAGGCGGGTACGAGATCATCGATTACAAGACCAGCCGCAGGCTTCCGCCGCAGTCTGTCATCGACCGTGACCTGCAGCTGTCGATGTACCACCTTGCGGCGAGGGAGATCTGGGGCATCGAGCCGGAGCGCCTGACCCTCTACTACCTGTTGCCGGGGCAGCGGATGACCACAACCCGATCCGCCGGCGATGTCGACGACCTCAGGCGGCGGATCGGGACCGTCGCAGAGCGGATCGCAGCGGGGAAGTTCGAACCCCGTCAGAACCCCCTGTGCGATTGGTGCGACTACCAACGCCTCTGCCCGCTTTTCCGACACAAGCACGAGAAGCAGGATGGCGACCCCGCACCGAGGATGACCGCGATCGTCGACGAGTGGATCTCGCTCAAGCGCCAGGGCCGCCAGGTATACCGGCGCATCGACGAGCTAGCCGCGTTCATCAACGCGTTCTGTGACGAGCGCGGTTACGGACGATTGTTCGGCTCGGACGGTGCCGCGGTGGACCGCCGCCCACAGCACGTGACGGCCCCCGACGAGGCCAAGCTCCGTGCGATCCTGGAACCACTGGGGATGTGGGAGCGCGTCCGGTCGGTCGATCCGAAGAAGCTCTCCGACCTCATCGAGTCGCGATCGCTCCCCCCCGACGTGGAAGATGCCATCCTGGCTTCCCGGCAGCAAGTCAAAACGGTGCACGCGCTCTTTCTAAAGGAAGGGGTCAGCTCCGTCCGATCGAAATAGGCATGACATCGGGATTTCCTGAACCTCCAGACGATTCCAGCGTCTATCGGATAGGTCCCTACGCGTACCTGTTTCTTGCTGCGGTGATCCTTCTCACGCTCGTCGGGCTCCTCGCCCTTGTGCCTGACGCGGTGAGGAACCCCGAGAACGCTGTATTCGACACGCTGTGGCTGGCCATCCTCGGATGGTTCTGGTTCAACATCCTCGGCACTCCGTATGAGGCACGAATCAGTCCGGACGGCAGGGTTCAATTCCGCGGTCTCGCAAGACGAGTGGTGGTCGCCGCCGGCGAGATCCGTCAGATACGCGGGTTGGGGTGGAACATGGGCATCAAGATCGAACATGCGAACGGGCGCATCTGGCTGCGCGTGCCCTTCACCGAGAACTTCCAATTCCTCACTCGGATCCGACAGCTCAATCCCTCGGTGGAGATCCGAGGAGCTTGATCAAGCGCGCAGGCGCTGGAGTGCATCCACGAGGTCGGGTGGCAACGGATCCTCCACGTCGATCCCCTTGCCGGTGATCGGATGATCGAACGAGAGCCTCCATGAATGGAGGAAGGGCCGGGTCAGCCCGAGGCGCTTCGCATCGTCCCCTCCTCCGCCGTAGGCCCGGTCGCCCAGGACCGGGTGGCCCACTGCCGACAGGTGCACCCGGATCTGGTGGGTCCGTCCGGTCGTGGGCGCGGCCTCGAGGAGCGTGGCACGGTCGAACCGATCGCGGACCTCGAAGCGCGTTTCGGCCTCCCTCCCGGTCACCGACCGTACCCGGATCCGCGATCCCACCCGCCCCAGCGGAGCGTCCACCGCGAACCTGTCGTGCTCCACGACGCCCCGGACAAGCGCCAGGTACCGGCGGTCCACCTCGTGGCTCCGGAGCATCGCCGTCAGCGCCTGATGGGCCTGATCGGTGGAAGCCACGATCAGCAGGCCCGAGGTCCCGGCGTCGAGGCGGTGCACGATGCCGGGACGCAAAGGCCCCCCTTCGGAGGAGAGCGGGAGCTCCATCCCGATGAGGCGGTTGACCAACGTCCCGGTGAGCCGGCCCACCGTGGGGTGCGTGGGCAGCCCTGCCGGCTTGCTCACGATCAGGAGGGAGGGGTCCTGGTAGCGAATCTCGACGGGCGGGCCCTCGGGCGGCGCGTCACCCATCCCCACCAGGTCCACGGACACCCGCTCGCCGCCCGCAAGTCGATGTGACTTCGGTCGAAAGGCGCCGTCCACAAGGACCCGACCGCCAGCGATGGCTCGCTGCGCGTCGGCCCGGGTCAGGGAGAGGCGGTCGGCGACCACGGTGTCCAGCCGCCCCGCCGTCGCCTCGAACTCCTCGGCCACCCTCACGCCTCCCGCTCCCGACGGAGGCCTCCTACGGCGAGGAGGAGCGCGCCGATCACGATGGCCGAGTCGGCCACATTGAACACGGGCCAGACGTGGAAGTCGATGAAGTCCACCACGCGGCCCGACAGCAGCCCGTCGCCCCTCGCCGCGCGATCGGTCAGGTTGCCGAACGCACCACCGAGGATGAGGCCCAGCGCCACTGCCGTGGGCCCGCTTCGGAGCCGGAACGAGGAGGCCACGATCGCCGCCGCCACCAGAATGGTGGCGGCGACGAACACCCACGGTGCGCTCTGCCCCAGACCGAAGGCCCCTCCGGAGTTCGTCGTGTAGTTGAGCTGGAGCACACCGGGGATGACGGTCACCGGCGGCCGGCCGGCTAGGGCGCGCTCAGCCCACAACTTGGTGATGCGATCGACCAGATACGCTAGGCAGGCGGTGCCGTAGAGCCAGCCGGCCAGACGCCGCGCCCCGGTCACGGCCGTCTCGCTATCTGGAGCGTGCCTGAGCCTGGGCGTCCTTGATGCAGAGGTCCGCGTACGGCAGCGCCTTCAGCCGAGCCTTCTCGATGGGCTTGCCGCACCTGGCGCAGATCCCATAGGTGCCGTCGTCCATCCTGGCCAGCGCCCGGTCGATCTTGCGGAGCAGGTCCCTCACGTTGTTCTCGATCGACAGGTCCCGTTCCCGCTCGAAGGTGAACGTCCCCGCATCGGCGTTCTCATCGTCGAAGGAAACCTCGCCAGATATGTCCGACTGCGAGGTGGCAAAGGTCGCCTCCTCGATGGTTGACAGCTGGACCTGCAGTTGCTCCTTCTCTTCCAGAAGCCGTTCGCGCAGGTCGTCGAGCTCTTTCTTGGTGAAGGCGGTCTTCGCAGCCATGGGACACGGACGGTAACACTGCCCGATGCGACCGACAAACACGGACCAGACGTTGTGCGGCAGGGCATCGCCGCCGGGGATCCAGCGCGTTCGCGCCGGGCGGCACCCCGCGCTCCGTGACCTCGATGGCTCCGCCATGTAGCATGGCGCGCGGCGGGCGTTGACGGGAGCGAGTAGGAGGGGAAGTCGAGGAAGAGCGAGCCGGGGACGTTGAAGCCCGGAGCCCGGTCCCCTCGAACATCCTCCCTGAGCGGCCACCCGAGAAGCGGCAACGCGGGGTGGTACCGCGGGGCATGCGCCTCGTCCCTGCAATGGGGACGGGGCGTTTCGTTCGTTGGAAGGTGTGAATGGCGCGGTTCGAGCCGGTCGATCCGAAGGTGAGCTTCCCGGAGCTCGAGCAACGCATCCTCCGGTTCTGGGACGAAGAGGACATCTTCGCCAAGAGCCTGAAAGCCAGGCAGGGCGGCCCCGAGTGGGTGTTCTACGAGGGCCCGCCCACAGCGAACGGCAAGCCGGGGATCCACCACACGGAGGCCCGGGCGTTCAAGGACCTCTACCCTCGGTACAAGACGATGACCGGTCATTCCGTCGGGCGGAAGGCGGGGTGGGACTGTCACGGTCTGCCGGTCGAGCTCGAGGTGGAGAAGGAGATCGGCACCCGGAACAAACGGGACATCGAGGCGTTCGGCATCGCCGAGTTCAACCGACTGTGCCGCGAGTCGGTCACCCGATACGTCGACGACTGGGAGCGATTCACCGAGCGGCTGGGTTTCTGGATCGACACCTCCGACGCCTACTGGACCATGGACACCGAGTACATCGAGAGCGTCTGGTGGTCGCTCAAACAGCTGCACGGCCAGGGGCTGTTGTTCGAAGCCGACCGAGTCACCGCGTACTGCCCTCGATGCGGCACGCCGCTCTCCGACGCCGAGGTCGCGATGGGCTACGAGCAGGTCGAGGACCCGAGCGTGTACGTGAAGTTCAGGATCGAGGAGGCCACCGACCCGTCCCTGGTCGGGACAGCGATGCTCGGATGGACGACCACGCCGTGGACGCTGATCTCCAACACCGGGGTGGCGGTCAAGCCGGACGCCGCGTACGTCGAACTCGACGCCGCTGGGGACCACCTGATCCTGGCGGAGGCGGCGTTTCGCACACTCGCCAGCGACCCCGGCTGGGCCACCGAGGCGGCCCGGTGGCGGGTCACGCGGACGCTCCCCGGTGAGCATCTAGTGGGTTCGTCGTACGACCCTCTGTACCCCAACGTCGAGGGCGCGCACCAGGTGGTGGCAGCAGACTTCGTCTCACTCGAGGAGGGAACGGGCGTGGTCCACCTGGCCCCTGCGTTCGGTCCGGAGGACCTCGAGATCGGGCGCCGCGAGGGATGGCCGACGTTCAAGCCTCTCGATGGCGAGGGGCGGTTCACCGATGACGCTCCGGCATTCGTCCGCGGGGCATTCTTCAAGGACGCGGACCCCCTGATCATCGAGGACCTCCGGGGTCGCGGGCTCCTCGTTCGGGCCGAGACGATCGAGCACACCTACCCGCTGTGCTGGCGGTGCAGCACCCCGCTCATCTACATGGCCCGTAGCTCCTGGTACATCCGTACCACGGCCGTGAAGGACCGGCTCCTCGAGGTGAACGAGTCGGTGAGCTGGTATCCGGAGCACATCAAGCACGGCCGGTATGGCGACTGGCTGGAGAACAACGTGGACTGGGCGCTGTCCCGGGAGCGGTACTGGGGCACGCCCCTCCCCATCTGGCGCTGCTCGAAGCGCCACGACACGGCGATCGCGTCGCTGACCGAGCTGTCGGAGCTGGGCGGTCGAGACGTGACGGGCATCGACCCCCACCGCCCCTCGATCGACGAGATCACTGTGCGCTGCGCCGAATGCGGTGAGGAGGCGCGCCGAGTCCCCGAGGTCATCGACACCTGGTACGACTCAGGGGCCATGCCCTTCGCTCAATGGGGGTACCATCCCGGGCTCCGCCGTGGCCTGGAAACGTTCGAGCGGAGGTTCCCCGCCGATTTCATCTCCGAGGCCATCGACCAGACGCGGGGGTGGTTCTACACGCTGATGGCCGAGGGGGTGCTCCACTTCGACTCCACCTGCTACCGGAACGTCGTCTGTCTGGGGCTCATCGTGGACGCCGAAGGCAGGAAGATGTCGAAGAGCCTCGGCAACGTCATCGAGCCCATGGACGTCATGGACCGTGTAGGGGCCGACGCGCTCCGATGGTATCTGCTGACCGGTGGATCGCCGTGGGCGGACCGACGGGTCAGCGTCGCGATCCTGAACGACGTGGTGCGGCAGTTCCTGCTGACCCTCTGGAACGTGTACGCGTTCCACGTGACCTACGCCAACGCGAGCGGCTTCGAGCCCGAGAACGTCGCCATCGCACCGGAAGGCCGACCGCCCCTCGACCGGTGGATCCTGTCGCAGCTCTCGGAGGTGGCCGGTGAGGTGCGAGATGGACTCGACGGCTACGACGCCACGGGAGCCGGGCGTCGCATCGCCCGGTTCGTCGACGACCTGTCGAACTGGTACGTCCGCCTGGCTCGCCGCCGCTTCTGGGACCCGGGAGGCGCGGGGGGCGCGGACACCGACGCCGCGTTCGTCACGCTTCAGGAGAGTCTGGTCGGAGTGGCTCGGTTGCTCGCCCCATTCACCCCGTTCGTCTCAGAGGAGATCTGGCGGAACCTGGCTGCCGGCCGAGGGGGTCTCCCGGAGTCGGTTCACCTGTCCGACTACCCCGAGGCAGAGAACTCGATGATCGACCGCACCCTCGACGAGGTCATGCAGGCGGCCCGGCAGATCGTGGAGCTCGGTCGGCGGATCCGCAGCGAATCGAAAGTGAAGGTGCGCCAGCCACTCCTCGAGGCCGTCGTGCACTACCCGGGCGATCACGACGCCCTTCGTCCACTGCTGCCGCTCGTGGCTCAGGAGCTGAACGTGAAGGACGTCGTGTTCGCAGAGTCGGCTGAACAACTCGGCCGGTGGCGAGCCAAGCCGAACTTCCGGACCTTGGGGCCGAGGCTCGGCCCCCGGGTGAAGGAAGTGGCGGCGGCCCTGGCCGCCGACGATGGTTCGCTGGCGGCCAGCCTGGCCCAGGGCAAGCAGGTGACCGTGAGCACCTCTTCCGGGGCGGTCACGTTGGGACCCGACGACGTGGATCTGACCCGGGAAACGGCGGGAGGATGGGGGATGGCGGCCGAAGGCGGCCTGACCGTGGCCATCGAGCTCGAGCCGACCGAGGAGCTTCGGCTTGAGGGGCTCGCCCGCGAGCTGATTCGGCTGGTGCAGGACGCCCGGAAGGCGGCCGACCTGGAGATCACCGATCGCATCCAGCTCGGTATCCAGACGACTGGTGATCTCGCTCGCGCGCTGGCCGCGCATCGCCACGAGATCGCCGCCGAGACCTTGGCCACCAGCCTCACCGATGAGGCGATGGCCGGAGCCGGCTTCATTCAAGAAGCCTCCATCGAGGGCTGGGCCGTGACGATCAGTCTGCGAAGGGCATGAGGCGAGCCCACACCATCCGTCTGGGATCGCGTCTGGCCCGAATCAGTCCTCCCCCCAGAACAGTTCCCGGACGGAGCGATGGCGGCCCGGCGCCGGCTCTGCTCGAACATCCTCGGCGCGCGGCTGGACCGGCGCGGAGCCAGGTCTGCCTTGGGCCGATTCGATCCTGACCCGGGGAACCTCGTCCACGTCCCCCCCGGCCGGTGATGGAGGCGCCGATGAGCTCGCCCCGGCCTGTTCCTTGGCCGACCGCACCATCCGCCGCATGGAGTCCGCATGCTGCTGCACCAGCTGTCCGAGGCTCTGGAGGAACTCGCGCTCCCGGTTGAGATAAGGGGCGATGACCCCTCGCGGGTCGGCGCGACCCTCCCCGGCCGCGGCCAGGATGGCCGCCGCCCGCGCCTCGGCCTCCGCGACCGTGGAGGCGGCGTCCGCCCGGGCCCGCTCGAGGATCCCCTCGGCCTCCCGGGAGGCCCACGTCACGTCGGCCCCCCCGAGCGACGCGACGTTCGAATCCCCGTGGTCCTGAAGGCGGCGGCTCTCATCGATGAAGGCGGCCAGTTCCTCGGTGACCAGATCAAGGAACTCGTCCACGTCACGCTCGTTGTAGCCCCGGAAGGCCAGTCGGAACTCCTTCTGTTGGACGTCGATCGGCGTCAGTCGGGGCCGCGTCGGCGGGGTGGTGAACCCTGCCTCCTGCGTATCCTGCTTCTTCTTCCTCATGCCTTCCCCCAGGGCTAGCAGAACACGGACTGAAGGACGAAGAGGATAACGAACGCGATGAGGGGCGAGAGGTCCAGTCCCATGCCGCCCGCCCGGATCGGCGGGATGAGGGCCCGCAGCGGTCGCAAGACGGGGTCGGTCACGTTGTCGATTAGATCCAGGACGGTTCGCAACGGCCCCGAGTAGGGCGGGCGCCATCCGAGGGACATCGCCCACGACAGGATGACCCGAGCGAGCAAGATGATGATGTAGACGGTCAGCAGGACGCACAGCACCTGCGCGAATGCGCTCTGGGCGCAGATCATGATGCGGGGCGCCCCCTCGGAGGCGTCCTAGAACTGGTTGTAGAAGTCACCACCGGCGATCCGTTCCCGGTCCTCCGCGGAGACCTCGATGTTCGCCGGCGTGAGGAGGTAGACGCGGTTGGCGACCATCTCGATCTTGCCATCGAGGCCGTAGACGAGGCCCGAGGCGAAGTCGACGAGGCGCCGGGCGATCGTGTCGTCGGTGCTCTGCAGGTTCATGATCACCGGGACCCCGTCCTTGTACCGGTTGGCGATCTCGCGGGCCTCATTGAACCGGCGAGGCTCAGACTTGTGGATCGATGACGCGGTCGAGCGACGGGAGGGAATCGTCCGCACCAGACCGATCTCGTCCTGCTCGACGTGCACGTCCCGGACTGCGTGAGGCCGCTGGAGGCGGCGAACCGGCGCCGCTTCGGCTTGGGCGGCAACGTCGTCGAGTTGCTCGAACTCATCCTCCTCGACGAGGCCGAGGTACGTGAGCGTCTTCTTCCACACGCCTGGCATGTCTCCTCCTACGTACCTGCGGGAGGCCGTTCGCCGAACAGGGCCGTCCCGAC
>WNGB01003952.1_pt1 | contig 22972 bp, 29 predicted proteins | sample 5400681 | NCBI WGS metagenome assembly WNGB01 (sample SAMN13153367, study PRJNA577476) | soil metagenome | isolation source: 115 cm soil or saprolite under grassland replicate 2 | place: USA:California | collected 2016-06-15
ATGCCGACCGCGACTACACATTTCGCGCTTCGCCACATACGCTCCTCCTGTCTGGTTGACGACCGCACCTCGATGCTGCCGCCTCACACGATCTGCTGCTCGAGAGGCGGAGCAAGGCTAGTGCCATCCGAAGCATGGGGGGAACCCGGACCGAGTAAGAACGTCGCCCCCGGCGTACTGGCCGGGTAACGCTGACGACGGTTGCGCGATGCTATTTGGCCCTGGCAATGCACAGGCTAGATGAAGACCCGCCTGCAGGGCCTGTGCGCGGAAGCTGCGGGCTGTTCATGAAAGGTAAAAGCTTCGAGACGCCGGGTAAGGATTACCGGCAAGAATCATCGACTCCGCAGCCGGGTGACGATTTGCGGCGAACGCCGAACCGATGAAAAGGAGGCGACATGCGGCATAACGGGCGCATCGGACTCACCAAAGAGCATATCCGGCGCATCGTCCTGTCCAAGTTGAGGGTCGTCCATCGCCACTGGCAGTCGAAGGAGAACCCCTTCTCGAGCGGAAAGAAGTCCGGCAGCCGGCGGAGCGACGCACGCGCGTTCGAGACTGCGCTCGTCGCGAGCCTCCTGGGTAGCTTGTCCGAGGCTATCGAGCAGAACAAATGGGGCGCACGATGGAAGACGCTGGCGATGGGCGCGGGATTACACGGTAAAGGTTACGCGAGGGAGAGATGCGGACTGGCATTCACTGACGCTTCGCGAGATGCCCACTTGATTTTTTCTCGATCAGTGTTCACCTACACAGGAATCGCCGACGGTCGGTCCGCGGTCGTCGGCCACTTTGCTGCATGAAGCGGAAAGGAGGCCGCAGATGGTAGCCGTTACGACACGCGCAAAGGACGCCCTGCTCCAGCTCAGAGCGGCGGCCAACATCGATGATCCAGAGATCGCGATGCGGCTAGAAGCGGAGCAGTCCGGCTTCGGGCTCGCGCCTGATACGCAGAAGCCCGGTGATCAGGTCGTGGAGTTTGCAGGAACGACCGTCCTGCTCGTTGGCGATGGGCTGGCCGAGGACCTCACGGGCGTGACGATCGACTCCCACACCACCGATGCCGGCGTGCGCCTCGTGATCGAGGCGGCCGGACCGTCGAACGATGACGACCAGGAGGAGGATGGAGACCCCGCGATTGCCTGAGCTGCGCGAGCGGAGGGGCGCCGGCCGGCCGGGGAGCAAAGAGGCGAGTACGGCGCCCGGCCGGCCGCAGGCCGGGCCGTCGGCTCTCAGGAAGCGGGCGCGCCCGCCCCGAATTCGTCGAGCAGGGCGCGCGTGCGCGCTTCATCGGAGCGGGCGCCCATGACACTGAAGGCGGAAAGCGCCCGACCAAGCGCCTCGCGGGCGGCGCTGATATCTCCCGCCGCGCGCAGGACACGCCCGAGTGTCCGCTCCGCCATTCCGACGCCGTACCCGTAGTCGATATCGCGCGAGAGCTCGACGGCCCGGAGTGCAAGCCCTCGCGCCGCCTCGATGCGCCCCTCCCGCAGATGCGCGTCGGTTGTTCAAGCGGGCGCTCGGGAAGGCGAAGCTCCCCGCCTTCCGGCTCTACGACCTGCGCCACACCTTCGCGTCACTGCTGCTGGCCGCCAGCGCGCCGATCACCTACGTCAGCGCGCAGTTCGGCCACGTGAATCCCTCGACGACGCTTCGGTAGCGATATAGCGGATACCCGCTGGGGGATTGGGGCCACCTCCCGGATCGACTTCGGTGGTTGCGCGGGCCCGCAATCACCGAGATCGAACCGGTTGGCCATTGACGTGGAACTCATCTGACGATCCACTCGGGTATCCGAGTGTCGAGAAACTGAGAATCAGATGGGACTGGCGACGGGAATCTCCTGGGAAGATGGGAATCGGACTAGGCTGTCCCTGACCACAATCACTCCTAGGAACCTCCCTGGCCCCGCGTTCCGGCAAGGAGCCGACGGGCGGGGCCCCAGCATCTCCGGTGAGTGCCGCGCATGAGTCCACCGACCTCGAGCGCGCCGTGGCGGCCTTCGTCTAGGTCGGCCAGGCCCACGGCGTGACCTGAGGGTCGCCGCCCGGTTCTGGCCTGTTCCTACCTGACATGGGCCACGACGCCGTAAGGTCGCGCGAATCGTGGAGGCGCGTTCATGCCTGCTGGCGGCGAGATCATCAGCGAGTATCTTGCCCGCGAGAAGGCACCTCTAGGACTCGCGCCCGCTCCCGCCTCGCATGCTGCCGAAAAAATGAGAAAGGCCGGGTCTCTGAGACGAGACCCGGCCTTCCGTTTGACGCTAGGGTTGGTGTCAGGCCTTGCGAACGTTGGCGGCCTGGACTCCCTTCGGGCCCCTCGTCACTTCGAACTCGACCTTGTCACCCTCGGCCAGGCTCTTGAAGCCCTGGGCCTGGACGGCGCTGAAGTGCACGAACACGTCCTCGCCGTTTTCCTGGGAGATAAAGCCATACCCCTTCGCATCGTTGAACCACTTCACGCTTCCCTGAGCCATGTCTACTGACCTCTTCCTTTGAGGCATACCGCCTCGGTGATACCCCGCCACCATGACGGGGCGCCCTCCGGAATCGGAGGACAAACAAAGACGCCGCGGGGCTTGAGATCCTCGCGGCGTTGAACTCGACTCTCGCGACTTCGTGTCCGCTACCAATCGGCAACCGAGTGAACCTACTACCACGCTGTACATATGCTAGAGGCGGCTCTCACCGCTGTCACGCGATGTTGACCAGCGCCGAGGTGATGTACAAGGCGCTATCCTTCGTCCAACGCAGCGGACGTCACGCGCCCGACTCTACACGGAGTCGAATGGCCACTCGGAGCGCCCCGACGGGATTGACAGTGCCTGCAATACCTTCTACGACTTCTTCCAGACCTGCTACCACCTGATGGGCTAGCTGGATTTAATCGTCAGGGGGATCAAGAAAGAACACGCACCAATCTCATTTCTTCATAAGAAGTTCAAGCCCATCGGCGCATGCTCGGGCTACACCATAGCCAGCCTCTTTTTGCCCGGGCATCCTATCCCAGCCACCCTTTTCAAGGGCTTCAGCTCTCTGCCAGCTATTGACTGCCTCGAGTGCTTTCAGTTTCTCTTCAGGGTTCGGTTGCTTCATAAATTGGGCGACGCAGATCGCCGCCTGACTCGCCAAGACCGCCTCTTTGGTCCTCGTTTGGCTCGTGCCGAAGGTTGTCCAGCCACCCCACGCAAAGCCGATGATCATGGCGATGACTGCCCCACAAATAAGGCCCCACACTCCATACTTAATTTTCGCTGCAGTCTCTGGCTTCATTGACAAGACCTCCTGAACCGGGATTTTCGCTACGGAGCCATCCGCCTCTCATGGCGCCGGCCACCGAGCGGACCGTCCCGTCAGTCAACTCGTTCGCGCTTCCCGACACGTGGACGGCGGTGCTTCCATCACACCCTGGGGCTTGGGTGACCGGTGCTTCCGGGTCAGGTCCACGCCGGGGCGCGTGCCGGTCGACACCGGCACGGCCCCCGACACCCTCGATCAGGCGGCCTTGACTTCAATCATCCTCGGCGTCGCGGCCCGCGGCGCAGGGACCCTCACCTCGAGCATGCCGTTCACGTACGTGGCCTCCACCTGGGCGGTGTCGACACCCTCGGGGAGCGTGACGCTCCGCTGGAATGCACCGTATGTGACCTCACGGACAAAGTACTCCTTGCCCGTGGCATCGTGATTGGCCTTCCGCTCTCCCTTGACGGTGAGAAGGTTGTCCATCACCGACACCTCGACTGCCTTCGGATCCACGCCCGGCAGGGCAAACTGGATGATGTAGGTGCCGTCCTCGAGCCGCCCCTCCGCGGCGGGGAGCCACGCCGCGACGGGCGGAGCGACCTCATCCCTGGTGCCGTCGACGAACCTCGGGAACAGATCCTCGACGTGATGGTGATGGAGGTGAAACTTCGGGGTGAAAGGCGACCAATGCATCATGGTGGTCATGGCGCTGTCCTCTCTCTATATCCTAGCGAGCATCGTTAAGATCAATGTGGCTACCTAGACGTGAGTATATAACATATTTTACCTATTTATTTTATATTATGATATATACTGACCTAGGAAGAAGATCGACGACGTCAACGGAGGGAAGCGTTCGGTCCTGACACTCCACCTATTGTGACGGTCACACACACCTGGCAGAGGGGGGCACCCGCACCATGGCGAAGGCAATGACGACGACACTGCACCCGCTCCACGACCGCATCCTGGTCCAACGGATTGACGAGGGAGAAGTCCGCCGCGGCGGTCTCATCATCCCCGACAGCGCGAAGGAGAAGCCGCAGGAAGGCAAAGTCCTCGCGGTTGGCCAAGGCACGGTCAACGAGGACGGCAAGAAGACCCCGCTCGACGTCAAGGCGGGGGATCGCGTGCTGTTCGGCAAGTATTCCGGCAGCGAGGTCACCCTGGACGGCCAAGAGTACCTGATCATGAAGGAGGACGACGTTCTCGGCATTCTCAGCTCCTAGACTGCCGGCTCGGCCGCAGTTTGATCGGCTGCACCCACTCGAGAGGAACCTCATCCATGGCAAAGCAGCTCCTGTTCAAGGAAGAAGCCCGCGCGGCCCTGCTGCGCGGCGTCAACGTCATCTCGCATGCGGTCAAGGTCACGCTGGGGCCGAAAGGACGGAACGTCGTCCTCGACAAGAAGTTCGGCAGTCCGACCATCACGAAGGACGGCGTGGCCGTGGCCAAGGAGATAGAGCTCAAGGACCCCTACGAGAACATGGGGGCCCAGATGATCAAAGAGGTGGCCTCCAAGACCTCCGACCTGGCCGGGGATGGGACCACCACCGCCACCGTGCTCGCCCAGGCGATCTACCGCGGGGGGCTCAGGAACGTGACGGCGGGGGCGAACCCGATGGGGCTCCAACGAGGCATCGACCAGGCAGTGGAGAAGGTGGTCGAGGAGCTGAAGAAGATGTCCAAGTCGACCAAGGACAAGAAGGAGATCGCCCAAGTCGCGACCATCGCCTCCAACAACGACAAGACCATCGGCAGCCTGATCGCCGAGGCCATGGACAAGGTGGGGAAGGACGGCGTCATCACGGTCGAAGAGGCCAAGGGGATGGAGACCACCCTCGAGGTGGTCGAGGGGATGCAGTTTGACCGCGGCTATCTGTCTCCTTACATGGTGACCGACCCGTCACGCATGGAGGCTATCCTCGAGGACTGCCTCATCCTGATTCACGAGAAGAAGCTCGGCAGCATGAAGGAGATGCTCCCGCTGCTCGAGCAGGTGGCCCAGTCAGGCAAGCCGCTCCTCATCGTTGCCGAGGAGGTGGAGGGCGAGGCCCTGGCCACCCTCGTGGTGAACAAGCTGCGCGGGACCCTCGCCTGCTGTGCCGTGAAGGCGCCGGGCTTCGGGGACCGCCGCAAGGCCATGCTCGAGGACATTGCCACCCTGACCGGAGGCAAAGCAATCACCGAGGACTTGGGAATGAAGCTCGAGAACCTCAAGCTCGCGGACCTGGGCAAAGCGAAGAAGGTCGTGGTTGACAAGGACAACACCACGATCATCGAGGGCGGCGGCAAGACGGGCGCCATCGAGGGCCGCATCAAGCAGATCCGGGCGCAGATCGAGGAGACCACCTCGGACTACGATCGCGAGAAGCTCCAGGAGCGACTCGCCAAGCTCGCAGGCGGCGTGGCCATCGTCAAGGTGGGGGCGGCCACCGAGACCGAGATGAAGGAAAAGAAGGCGCGGGTTGAGGACGCTCTCAACGCGACCCGGGCGGCCGTCGAAGAGGGCATCGTGCCCGGCGGCGGTGTGGCCCTTCTCCGAGCCTCGAAAGGTCTCGACAGCCTCAAACTGTCCGGTGACGAGGCGACCGGCGCCCAGATCGTACGGCGGGCGCTCGAGGAGCCAATCCGGCAAATCGTCCAGAACGCCGGGCTCGAGGGTTCGGTCGTGGTCGAGAAAGTCAGGGCGGCCAAGGACGTGGCCCACGGCTTCGACGCCGAGTCGAACGAGTACGTTGATATGATGCACGCCGGGATCATCGACCCCACCAAGGTCGAGCGCATCGCCCTGCAGAATGCGGCCTCGATCGCGTCCTTGCTCCTGACCACGGAGGCACTCATCACCGATATGCCGGACGACGAGAAGAACGCCATGCCGTCCATGCGGCACGACGGAGATTTCTAGGCCCTTACTCACGTGGCCGGGCGACACCGGCTCACCGTGATCGACCTCAGTAACGGGGTCTCCGGGGGGCGTTTCCCCCCGGAGGCCGTGGGCCTGCCGGATTGTCTCGCGTCGGCGGCGACCGTCCTCGTGGATTTTGACCGAACCGAGGGAGCCTCGAATGGGACAAGTCTACACGTGCCCGAGTTGCGCAAAGAAGATCGAGGACGGGCAGGATTGGTCGCTCGTCTGGAAGCAGGGCGACGTCGAGATCCGAGCCCACGCGGAGGGTTGCACGATGAGTGCGATGCCCCGCTTTCACCAGGCGCTTCGGAAACCAACTTTGAGGGCCGTGACGCCGAAGAAGAAGCGATAAAGACAGGACTTGCCACGCATGCACGTCACTTCATCAACTGCCCTCCACCCAGAGCCGGCGCTCCAAACGGTATAGCGGTACCACCAGCGGTAGCCCACGGGCCGCCTCACGTACTCTTCTTCTCGGATTCACGAGTGGCGTGCAGCTTGACCTACGTTTTCGCGTTGACGTGATGCTGAGAGATATCGCCCTCTTCATCCAGTGCGAAGAGGCGGTTTTGCGATGCACCGACGTGGATGGACGTCGCCATTCCTGATCCCCCGTGATGATTAATCTGTCGCACCCTCCTTGCCCGAGCCCGGTGATGGCCCGCGACCCAGGTTCCCAATCTGTAGGGACGGGGTGATCGCTCCCCGTTGTACTCGTCAGATTCTGCCAGCCTGCAGCGTACGGCGACTCACGCTGCGGTGGACTCCGGACTGATGCATGCGCTGGTCCTTCCTCCCGCTCCCGTCCTGACCCGCCCGGCTCCGGATTCGGCGGACTGCCTGGACCTGACCTTCCACGTTGGCGAAGACGGCCCGGTCGCCGTCTCGCTTCAGCCCCTCGTCAATGAGCGCCCGCAGCACCATCTGAAGGCTCACCGGGCGCTTGAGTTTGCTCGTCGCCTCTCCGGCGAAGACTCGAGCCCGGTCTAGGAGCCCTTGGGGAACCACGAGCAGGATCTTGGTCTTGTCCTCGAACATCGCTACCTCCGCGTTTTGCCGGCTTGACCCGTCGGCTCGACGATATCCGGCTCTGTCGTGAGTACGTGAAGATATAACATATCACAGATATATATTATACCATGATATATACTTAGCTCAGAAGAAGATCGACGAAGGCGGCCGGACGGCTCGGGAACGAGGCATGAGGAGGACGAGGCATGCACCTCGCCGTGGGACTGTTACACCGCCTCTCGTCGACCAAGGTCCACGAGGCGGGCGTGATGCGCCGACTGGAGTCAGGGGTGAGGGGTCACGTGCTATTCGCGGTTCTCCTCGTGCGGCAAGATGGCGCTAGGCAGACCGCCGCTCCGCCCCTCCCCGTCTCGGTAGTAGCCGAATCCTCCTTTATCCAAGGGGGAGCCTCCCGTCACAGGGCGCTACCCGTAAGGCGGTGAAGGGGGACGTGACGTGAGGGAGAGGAGCGGCAAGGCAGTGAAGGAGGAAGCGTCATGAATGTTGGCATGTTCCCGATCATGGTTTTCGGAGGAGTGCTGGCAGGCTGGCTAGCCGGGTTCGTCATGGAACGAGGCGGCTACGGGCTGAAGTGGGACATCATCCTCGGTCTGGCTGGCAGTGCGGTGGGGAGCTGGATCTTCTGGGCCCTGGGGGCCTCCCCAGGGGCGGGGCTGGCGGCGCTGGCTGTGGTTGCGTTCCTCGGGGCGGCCATCCCGATCGTCGCTCAGCGCCAGATTTGGCCCAAGACCCCATAAAGGGCGTGACCCTCACGCCCCGGCGGGTCCCGGTCGTCGCGCAGAACGGGGCGGCGGCCGGACTTGTCTGGAGTGTCGACGAGGCGACCCTAGCATCCCGAGGAGGCAGGGCATGGGCGGCTTCGAGCTGATCGTCGGCATTGTCCCCGTCGTGGTGATCGTGATCTTCGTCATCGCCACCTCGGTCCGGATCCTGCGGGAATACGAACGCGCGGTCATCTTCCGGTTCGGGCGACGGGCGAACGCTGGCTTCAATCCTGGAGGCGACGGTTCGGGGCCGGGCCTGGTCCTCTTGATCCCCTTGGTGGACAAGCTGGTGAAGGTGAGCCTGCGGACCGTCACGATGGACGTGCCGCCCCAGGACGTGATCACGCGCGACAATGTGACCGTGAAGGTCAACGCCGTGATCTTCTTTCGCGTGCTCGACGCCACCAAGGCGGTGATCAGCGTGGAGGACTACCTCTACGCGACGTCGCAGATGGCGCAGACCACGCTGCGCAGCGTGCTGGGCCAACAAGAGCTCGACGACCTCCTGGCCTCGCGGGACAAGATCAACGCGGAGCTGACGCGCATCATCGACCAGCACACGAGCCCGTGGGGGGTCAGGGTCGCCACGGTCGAGATGAAGAATGTTGACCTGCCCCAGGCCATGCAGCGCGCCATGTCGAAGCAGGCCGAAGCGGAACGCGAGCGCCGCGCCAAGGTTATCAACGCTGAGGGTGAGTTCCAGGCGGCGGCCAAGCTGGCGGAGGCCGCCGAGGTACTCTCCCGCTTCCCGATCGCCGTCCAGCTCCGCTACCTGCAGACCATGCGTGAGATCGCGTCGGAGCGGAACACCACGACCTTTTTCCCGCTCCCGCTGGATCTGTTCGCGGCGCTGCTCCGCACGTTCAGCGCCGCGGAGCTGCCCAAGGGCTAGTCGCGCCCGTATGCCGGTAGGCACCCCTCCCCGCTCCTGATTCCCCAAGCCTCCGCTTTACGCTAGACTGGGAACGGCATCTGGGATAGGTCAACGTCCTCGCAGAACCTCACCGGTGCTGACCTCGGACACCAATCCCAAGCGTAGTCGAGGGAGGCGGCGATGACACCCGAGCAAGAGATTCACATGAGCGCTCCGAGCCAGCCCATCGACGTTGCAGAACCGGGGCGAAGCCTCAAATTCGGGCACGATAGTGCCTTCCAGCGCGAGCTTCGGCGGCGGGTCGAGGAGCATTTCCGAACCACCGGCCAACGGCAACGCGACTGTTGGCAGATGTATGTGAAGACGGCGATCCTCCTCGCCGGCTTCGTGGGCTCGTATGTCCTGCTGGTATTCGGGGCCCAGACGTGGTGGTGGTGGCAGGGCCTACTACTGGCCATGCTGCTCGGGTTGTTGGCGGCTGAGATCGGGTTCAACATTCAGCCCGACGGCGGCCATCAGGCCTATTCGAACCTCCCCTGGATCAACAAGCTCAAACCCACTTCATGGTTCTTCGGGCTTCGTGCCTTGTGCTGTTCGTAGCCCCACGGTTGTGAACACGGGCAGGGGAGATTTTAAAAGCTCGGTCCTTTCGCTCCCCCCACCAGGTAGTCGCGCTTGGCACGCTCAAGTTCTTCGACGATCTCGCGGCGCTCCGCGAGGAGACGCCTCGCTTCCTGAGCGCGCGTGAGGAGGAGCGCGCCGAACCTGAGCTGGTTGCGCAGGCGCCCCGTGCCGACCAGATACCGGTACGCGATCAGGCCCCCGAGCGGGAGTGAGAGGAAGAAGGCGAGCGCCCAACAGAGACCGGCCGCCCACCCGACAAGCGACGTCTCGAGCGCCCAGAACAACGGGAACGCGACGACGCTCGCGAGGAGCCGGGTCGTCGCGTAGTCCGTCACCTTGCGCGCCATCCGCCCCGCGAGCCACCCGGGGAGGTAGTAGGGGAGGAAGTTCACGGCCGCGCCGTACGCGAAGAGCGGGAGGCCTACGATCGCCTGCCATGACCGGGCCACCCGCCGCGGGGCCGGTGTGTGCTCGAGACCCGTCCGCACCGCCTCGTCGCGGAGCCGGTAGGCGGCGAGGAGGGCGCGGTAGCCTAGAAGCCGCTGCCAGAGCCGCTCGATGCGCTCGGGGTCCTGTTTGCGGAAGTGCTCGACCGCGTCCGCGATCGACCCGGAGAGCTGGAACGGGTCGATCTGCCGCCCCGAAAGTCCGCGCTCCTCCCACAGCTCACGCTCGACCTCGCCGCGATAGAGTTCGTCCACGGCGCGAGCGAGTGCTGCCGTGTCGATGCGCTCGACGTGGACCACCTCGCGCTCCATCGCCCACTGGATCGCCTTCGTGAGCGCATGCTGCGCCTTCGCCGGCTCCTCGCGGTAGACGGCGAGGTACGACGAGACGTCGACCGGCTCGCCGAACGAGACGAGGACGCGTCCGCGGAACTTCTTGCGGGCCTCGAAACTAAGCCCTACCGGTACGACGGTGAGGCGTCCCGGGGCGTGCGCCTCGTAGCCGAGCGCGATCCGCGCCGCGCCCGTCTTGATCCGTTGCACATGTGCCTCGGCGCGGGTGGCACCTTCCGGATAGATGGCGATGAGCCGCCCGCGGTCGAATGCCTCGTCGCACGCCGCGAACGTCTCCATGTTGCGGTCCATCTTGTCCGGGTCGTCCGCCTTCCGGTAGACGGGAATCACCCCCAAGGCGACGAGGAACCGCGCGATGAGCGGGTTGCGGAAGAGGGTGGCCGTGGCGAGGTAGTGCACCTTCCGCGGGAGGACTGACCCCACGAGCAGCGAGTCGATCAGGTTGTTCGGATGGTTGATGCAGAGCAGCACCGGACCCATGCGTGGCACCCGCTCCGAGTGCCGGACCTCGACGCGCTCGAAGAAGAACCAGATCCAGAACCGCGCGATCACCCGGACGACGGCGTAGAAGGGGTCCACTATTTCACTCGTCCGGTGACCCAGTGATAGATCGCCATCCCAAGCGCTCACGGCGGTGGCGAATGTCCCGCGGCCGGTTCCTCGTCCAGACGCTCCTTCCCGACGCGACGATTCCATCGCCACACGCCGACGATCATCATCGCCGTAAGCGCCATGAGGCCGACGAGACCAAGCCAGCGTTCTGCTCGGTGCACATCGGCCACGATGGCCTTGATCTGATCGTCGAAGAAATAGGCCAGACCGAACCCCAACGGCACGCCAAGCACGGCGGCGCCCGCGTCCGCCACGACGAACTTCCGGAACGGCACGCGTGCAATGCCCGCTGTCAGAAACGCGGCAGCGCGGAGTCCCATGATGTGCCGAGCCGTGGCGACCGTCTTCAGGGCATGCCGTCGATACGCGGCCTTTAGCCACTGCTCGCGCGCGGGAGACAGTACCAGCCGGACCAGTCGCCAGTCGAGGACCTGCTCGCCCCAGTGCCGGCCAACCCAGTAGAGCACCATATCGCCGGATAGCACCCCCAGCAAGCAGACGGGCAGCGCAAGCCACCACCGGACGATACCCTCGTGGCTCATCACGGCGGCCGCGATGATCGGCATTTCCTCTGGGATTGGCACTCCCAGGCTCCCGAGCAGGAGCACGGCGAAAATGCCGAGGTACGTAAAGTTGTTGACGATCTCTTGGAGTGCCTCCACGGTGTCCTCGCCGGACGAACGATGCTACGCGTGCTTTGGTTCTTCATGCAGTGTAGCCGACCCCGACCGGGTACGCTGCCTGGCTCATGCTCAGGGTGTGGATCGAGCAGGGGGACTCGACGAGATGAACGAGCGCTGACTTGATGAGCCCTCGGATCAGCGGCGGCATGATGCGGTGTGTACTCGACGCGCGCGGTGCTGTCGCGGCGAACCTCTGGGCCGTGGGCACGAACCTCGGATCGCTCGTCTCCCATGGACGGCGTCACGGAGCTAGTCGTGGGCACCCGGCCTTCGCGGCCGACCCATCCGGCGTCGAGATCGCTGTAGTATGGCCTTAGTGATAATGTCGCAGGGTGGAGGACGGCATGGTCAAGTGCGCAACCTGCGGGCGAGAACTCAAGGATGAAGCGCAACGAGTCTGCAATGAGTGCAGTCGTGGTTTCGGCAAGAAGCCGGGGCAGGGCACTCCGGCATCACCAGGAAGAACTGTTGCGAGAAGGCGACGCAGGCGCGGACGCTAACGCGTAAACGGCTCAGATCAAGCCGATGTAGTCGGACCTCAAGAAAATATTCAATCAAACCGACTGGTTAATAAGACTGAATCGCAGCGCAGTGACCCTGCCAATCGCCTCCGGCACCTCGGCCCAGGACTGTGACAGCCACGCGGATAACCGGCCGGGCTGGGGGATGAAGATGCCCGGTTCAAGGAGCCTCGGGCCGGTGTCCTTGGTTCAGCGGGACAGCCTGCCGGACCTCGGCGTGGCCGTGCGTCTGCTCCCATCTTGCTCTCACGACACCCGCAAGTAGTTGCGCGTCAGAGAATTCCCTCCGAGCTGAGCTTGTGCCCAACTCGCGTACACTTCAGCCTACTCAGGCGCACTCTGGGCGTAGATCCTGGCGTTCTTGACAGCGTGCCTGACTCCACCCAGATCGCGCTACGATAGCGATAGCGACGAGGGGTCGAAAGTGGGACCCGGACTTGTATTCAAGAGTTTGAGCCGGAGCAACTGGTGGACCAGCATGGATGAAGTGACTTTCTCCCGACTCTTTGACCATCGTGAAGGCCCCTATCATCTGTACGACTCTCACAATCGGCCTTTGATTCGAGCGGAAACTGGGGAGCGGGTTCTCGCTGCGCTAATTGACTATCGGGATCAGCTTGTTTTCCTGGATGATCCTGGATGTCTTGAAAGCTCGGTGCTGAAGAAGACGTTTTGGGCTAGGGAATGGTTACCGAACCCTGTTGAGCCGAAGCCTTGCTCCTGCGGCGACGGTAGATGTAAAGGACGCCTGGTCATTACACTGCACGAATCGTACGCCGGTCCTAATTGGAAGCTCACGTTTAGGGGCTAAGGAATGTGGTCTACTCCCGGGTTCCTTGCCCAGTGCCGGCTTCGGATTGGAGCTCGAGGCCTGAAGGAAGACCGACCATGGCCGACACGATCCAACGCGTCGAGTACTTCTATGCGCACGTGCCCAAGAAGGTGGGCGAGGGTGCCCGCTTTCTGATGGCGTTCCAGGAGGCCGGCATCAATCTCCTCGCGTTCTCCGGCTTCCCCGAAGGGCGCGGCTCCCAGCTCGACTTCGTTCCCGCCGATCCGGCCGCGTTCAAGCAGTTCGCGCGGACGGCCAAGTGGCAGCTCACCGGTCCCAAGCGCGCCTTCCTAGTGAGTGGCGAGGAGCGCGTGGGTGCGGTGGCCGAGCTGCACCGGAAGCTTGCCGAGGCGAAGATCAACGTGACGGCCATCGACGCTGTCTGCGCGGGCGCCGGCCGCTACGGGGCCATCCTGTGGGTGGGCGACGTGAGCAAGGCCGCCAAGCTCCTCGGCCCAGCGTAGAGCTGATGGGCGATGGAGAACGGGCGCGCCTGGGCGAGCTGGCTGCTCCGCCCTGCTTGCCTTCAGGACAGCAGGTCAGGCAGACATGACGGATAACCAATGGTCGAAGCGGAGGGACTTCAATGCCCACCTATAGTGAGATACAGAAGTTTGTTCAGCGTCACCACGGCTTCGTCCCGAAAACCACTTGGATCGCGCATGTCAAGGCCCTTCGGGGCGTATCGACGCGCCGTGCAGCGAATCGGGCCGGCCGGGGTCGGCGCGTCGCACCCTGCCCGCCCGAGAAGCGGGAGGCAATCGAACAAGCGCTCCTGCATTTCGGTCTGATCTGATGGCGCACGCTGCGGGTCGAGCAGACCCTCGCCTCGAAATGCCGGAGCCCGTCTGACGACACAGTCATCCGAAGGAATCACCGCGACCTTTTCCGTGATCGGCGCCATCGTCCCTAGCACAGCACGACAGGGGCGCGTGAATAGACCGATCTCCCTCACGAATGCGCGCATCAGCCGCCGGATCTAAAATGATCTTGCTCGTGGTGCGCTGAAGCGGCCCATTCCTCGCCCTCCCCGTCGCTGCCGCTGCAGCGGATGCGCTGATTGAGTGATAGCCGGCAAGGCACTCAGGGGCAGTGTTGCCTGGGCGGTCCGGCGCGGGGGGCACGCGCGAATCGGACAGGAGGATCCCTGTGGAACTCGTCAGCCGGATGATGGACGGATCGATCTCCTACGATTCCAGGCCTCGACTGGAACCCGTTTCGTCCGGGGCCACCGTCGAGCAGGGGGACAAGAACGAGCGGCTCAAAGAAGCCCGGATCTTTGAGGAATGCAGTCAACGGCAACTTCGGAGCATCGCCAGAATCGCACGGGTCTGTGATGCCCCACTGCCACTTCCCCCATACTCCACGCCGAGATCGGCAAGAAGGGCACTACGGGATACGCGGGATAGATCCCAAAGCTCAGCGCCATCAAAATGACGCCCAGCCAAAACGAAAGCCCCTGCGGTGGCCTTCGGACATTCACAATGTTTTCTGGTCGCCTCCCGCCCTCCGTGGCTCCAGAGGTTGGGTCTCGAGCTAGTCGCCTCAGGTGCATTCCAGCACACCCAGCGCACGCGGCCGTCGCGACCCCGTTGTTCAAGATCAAGCACTTCTGCGCACCCATTTCGGGAGAGGAATAGCTAGGCACCTAGACGTGCCTGTACCACCACCGCTGGCCGAGGATCATGCTCGCGGCGCCAAGAAATGCCACGGCGGCCATTGCGAGCCACCCGGCCTGCGGAGATATCGCGAGAGCGTGGAAAATCACGGCGCCGACGAGGCTTCCTGCTAAGCCGAGGATGAGGTCCGTGCGCAGCCCGTAGCCTCCGAGCTTGACGAGGGCGCGGGCAAGGCCGCCCGCCATAAGTCCCGCCAGAGCCCACGTCGCCACGAAATCAACATGCATCACTCGTTCCCCTCTTGTCTGGCTACCGGCCCGCAGACTGCTTCAGAGTGGGCCTTGTCATTCATTATATAGTATGTTATATAAACTATATGAATAATAAAGTTTATATTCAGCGATCCACGAGGGAACCGGTCGATGGCCGGGATCGTGGATCAGGCCGGCAGAACGGGGAGGTGGCGATGTTCGAGAACAAGACCAGGGTTCTGCTTGTCGTTCCCCAAGAGGTCGTGGACCGGGCTCGGGTTTTCGCGGGAGCGGCCACGACCAAGTTCAAGCGGCCCGTGAGCCTCCAGATGGTCCTGCGCGCTCTCATTGACGAGGGACTGAAGCGAGACGGCGACCGGGCGGTTCTGGCAAACGTCGAAGAGCAGCTCCAAGCGATCCGCCGAATCCGCAGCGGGCTGGCTCGCGCCGCGGGCGCGGGGAAGGGTTGGCGACGGCGCCCGGTCGACGCGGCTCGACGGGTAGGTCGCCGCCCTTCGCAGGCGCGCAGGTCGTGATGGGCGCGGCGGGCGCGACCATCCTCCATGCGCCAATCTGGAGGCGGAGATCAGGTTCTTTCACGAGGAGCGAGCCATGAGCATGCGGGAGATGGCGGGTCTCACGCCGTGCCTTGATGCGCTTCGCGAGCAGGGGCAGATAACGTGGAGCCAGCATGCTGACGGCTGGAACGGGAGGCCGGAAGAGATCCTTCGTGCGCTTGGCACCGATGGCTTTCAGGAGTGCAAGCGCGAGATGACGACGAGCCGGCGGGATTGCCACCCGGTGGGCGGCGTCTGGCAAGGGGTGAATCCGCACACCAAATCCGTCGCCTCAGTGGTCTGGGTGGTGCGCTCGGCCCTGCAGCCGGCGATGGTGTTCCTCGAGATCGACGGGGAGACGATGGCGAACCCCAGAAGGGAGCCCGATGCGGATGAAGAGCGAGGCTGAGGCTCGTGTGGTCATCCCATGCCCGGCGTGTTGTCCACACACACCTATCCGGAGGATACGATGACATATCACCTGTGGATCATCCCTCTCGTCGCCGTGGCGCTCGCGCAGCTCGCGGCGGTGGCCACGTCCGTGTACCTCCATCGGGGTCTCGCCCACCGCGCCCTGGTCTTGCACCCTATCACGGACGTCTGTTTTCGGGCGATCCTCTGGCTCACCACGGGCCAGAATCGCCGGGAGTGGGTGGCCGTCCACCGCAAACATCACACATTCACTGATCAGGACGGCGATCCCCATAGCCCTCACCTGTTCGGTGTCTGGCGTGTCCAGCTCTTGAACGTGTACTACTACGTGCGAGAAGCCCGCAATCCCGCGACGATCCGGACATTCGCGCCGGACATCACGGAGGACTGGTGGGATCGCGCCGTGTTCTCCTGGGGCCTGAGTGGCCTCGGGCTGGGGATCGTGCTGCTGTGCCTGATCTTCGGAGTCTGGACTGGCCTGACGGCGGCATTGATGCACGCCGTCCTGTACGTCTTCGTGCTGACTCCCGTGATCAACGGCCTGGGGCACTGGCGAGGGGCTCAGAACTTCGGGAACACGGCCTATAACTCGCGTGCTCTGGCCTGGGTGACCGGTGGCGAGAGTCTGCACAACAACCACCACGAGTACCCTCGGGCCCCGAAGTTCAGCATGGGCCGATTCGAGTTCGATCCCTCATGGGTGGTGATCCGGTGCCTCGCTGCCGTCGGACTGGCGAAGATTACTGGGGTGCCCGTGCGGATTCCTCGGAGCTGAATGCGCGATCGCAGCGCGCCCTTCAGGGCGGGCGCCGGTCCACAAGCACGAGCGCGCTCGACCTGGAGAGCGACCCTCTGCAGAGCGGATGCGCTCGCAGTCTCGCCGACCGCCGCCGTCGGCGTGGAGCCTGTCAGACGAGGTCAATCTCGAAGATCAGGCCGTTCGATTTCGGTGATTGCGGGCCCCGCAACCACCGATGTCGACCCCCAGAGGCGAGCGAGACGTAAGCGACGCCACAGCCCGGGATATTTGGTTCGAGAGATTGCTTACCTTTGGATGATCCCTGCTTGAAGTGTCTAAGAACTCGACGCACCTTGCGAGGTGAATGAGCCGCCATCGCAACGAACCCTGTCCCTACCACTGGGAAGACCTTGTCGCCGGAGATGCCGTGGAGGGCTCCTCTCACGAGGCACGGACAATAGGCGAGGCCGCCGGGCTGCTCCGTGTATGCCCAGCAAATACTATAAAAAGACCCCCTGCACCTCCCCAAAAACCTGACAAGAGACCCTTAGGGGGCCGAGGCCTATGACCATATATTGTTGACACGTAGTTGGACCTGTCGGGCGGAGCGGCCCGCGCCAACCCAACGTCACTGTCTTTTCATTTGGATCAAGCACAAGTCGAAGCTGGACGAGATCGCCGCTGGTCGGCAGGGCCTGGTGAAGGTCAGCCTGCCCGCCGCAAAACGGATCACGGTCGGCCAACTGCTCGATGATCTGAAGACGGACATCGCGCTTCGAGAACTGAAATCAGCCTACAAGGTGCAGTCCCACATGCGGCAGGGTCTGTGAGCACTTCGGCACGATGCGCGCGGTCGCCGTGACCGGCGCCGTGGTCGACACGTACATCGACAAGCTCAGAACGGCGGGGAAGGCCCCGGCCACAATCAACCGGTACACGCAGGTCCTCGGCGCGGCCTTCACGCTGGCCGTCGAGCGCAAGAAGCTGACGGAGGCGCCGCAAATTCGAAAGCTCCCCGAGCGGAATGTGCGGCGAGTGTTCTACGAAGCCCCGGAGGTCGAGGCGGTGCTTGCCGCCGCCCCGGAGCATCTCACGGACCTGCTCCGCTTCCTCGCCCTCTGCGGGTGGCGGAAGTCGGAGGTCATTGGATTGCAGTGGGACATGGTGGATCTCGCGGCAGGCACGATCACGTTACCGGACTCCAAGAACGGCAAGGGGCGGGTGCTAGCGATCTCTGGGAATCTCGTTGAGCTGATGAAGCGGCGGGAGGTGGCGCGGCTGTTCGAGACGCCGGACGGCGACGTGAGAGTCAGCAACTACGTGTTCCACAAAGCGGCTCGCCCGGTCGGTGATTTCAAAAAATCGTGGCACGCCACACGCGTGCGGGCCTCGCGTTCGAAGAGAAGCAGCCGGACGGGACCACGCGCACGGTGTACACCCGGACGATTCACGACTTTTGAAGAACGGCGGTGAGGAACCTCATCCGCGCTGGCGTGCGGGGGACTGTCGCCATGAGCGTCAGTGGTCACAAGACCCGCAGCATGCTGGACCGCTACAACATCATCGCCACTGACGACGTCAAAGAGGCAATCGAGAAGGTGAGCGTGCCGAGGATGCCGTGAACTTGCCATCATATGCGCGCCAGCAGACGGCGGTCGCTAGTACGGGGCCGCCGTTACTATGTCTGGAAGCAAGAACGCGGAGAGAACGCGGAGAGGAAGGGGGTCTTGTCACCCTCCCTCCCCGCAACTCCTTGAAAAAATGGTGGGCCGTCAAGGACTCGAACCTTGGACCCGCTGATTAAGAGACGAGGGCCGGTGATGAGCCGGCCCTCCTCGTTTTTCGCGCACTTGCGCGTAACCACGCGATCCGCCTGAACGTTCGCACCGCGATCGCCCGCGACCTAGACGCACTCTCACGACATGAGCGGACGCGAAGTCATCGCGATTTTCCGAGCGTTCAACGCAAGTCAACGCAAGAGCCCCGTTCACAGTTAACGGCCGGCCGAGGAACGTCCCAACTCTTCCGCTATGCGGCGCAGTTCGGTCCGGCGGACCTTGCCCTGAAACGGATCGCGGGGGAGTGCGTCCACGAAGTGAACGCGCTTGGGGATCTTGTAGCCGAAGGACTCCGCGCAGCAGGCTCCGCACTGTGGTGTCGTCGAGCGTCCCGGGCGGGCAGACGACGAAGCACAGGAAGCATAAAGCGATTCCTCCCACGCGTCAGCCGGTGTCTCTTGCTCCCCCACGTCTAGGTTCACGGTGGGAAACATTTGCCAAAGGCCAAGAGCAGCCTCGGAGAGCCGTCCAGGGAATCTGCTCTGGACCGCTCAACGGTTCAGGCAGCCGCCACTTTCCCCGCCACTTTCCGGATGCGCGGATTGTTCTCCAGCGCCCACCGCACAGTCTTCGGCCGGCGCCCGAGCAGGTTCCCCAGTTGGTCGGTGACGACGTCGTACCGCCCGCCGGCGACCAGCCTGGTCAGGGTCTTCAGGTGCTCCGCCACATGCGGATTCTCGGCCAGGGCCCTGTCCACGAAGGTCTCGTTCCAGGTTTCGACCTCAACGGGGACGTAGACGACCGGGCGTCGCAGCACAGCCCCGAAGTCCTCGCGAACCCGTGCATGTCCTTCAGTTCCGGACCGGTGAGCTCGTAGGACTTCGAGATGTGCGGCGCCGGGTCGACCAGGATCTTCACGCACAGCTCCGCCACGTCGTAACCCGCGATGGGCGCGAGCCGCTGGTCGCCGAAGGGCAGGCGCAGTTCACCGTTACTCAGCGGCTCCAGCGCCAGCCAGGTCATCAGGGGGTTCTCGACGAACATGGCCGCCCGCACGTTGACGGTCGGGAGGCCGGACCACTCCAGCACCTGCTCGGCGACCCAGTGGGCCCGCTGCTGCGGCGACCACTGCGCGACAAGTCCACCGAGCCACGACCGCCGCTCTTCCTCTGGAGCTGTCATCTTCTCGAACGTCATGAACGACTGTTCGTACTCGGAGATGTTGACGAAGACCTCGATGTCGCCCTGGGCCCGCGCCGCCGCGGCCATCAGGCTGACAGCGTCGGTGTAGTACGGCGACAGGCTCATGCTGAAGTAGATGCGTCGGCAGCCCTTCAGCGCGGCGGTCACGTCAGCGATGTTGAGCAGGTCACCGACGAAGACCTCGGCCCCGGCCTGGCGCAGCGAGTGCGCGCGTTCGTCGTCGCGCCGCACGAACGCGCGCACCGGGTGGCCTTGTTCAAGCAGCATCTCGACCATCGTCCGGCTCACACCACCGATCTCGCCGGCGGCACCGGTGATCAGAATGGGGTTGCGTTCTGGCATCGACGAGTCCTCTGTTCTGGTTGGGGTGGGTTCTGTTGGTTGTCGGCGTTGCGGACGCCGAAGGCGGCCGGTGCGGCGAGTTTGACCGAGATCCGGTTCGTGTTGCCGCTCATCCGTCTAGAGCTTGCCCCTCCTCATATCCGCGCTGCCCTTGAGGATCGGAGAGTCGCTGCGCCAGTTCTCCGGTTGGACCCTCTCCCAGAGACTTCCCTTACCGAGGTCTTTTCCGATCTGGTCTTCTCGGCGGAACCACTGCTCAGCACTTCTGATCCGGTTGGGGTGAATTTCATCGAGGAGCTCGTAATCCCGAGTAATGATTCCATATTTCCACACATTCCAGAAGCCCGTGAAATTGTCGCGGAAACTCATAGTGCTTTTGTCTTTGGGATCGGCGTTGTATCCGGCAGGCTTATCAGCCATCTCCTTCAGGCCCGGCCTGTTCCAATATGTGTTCAGGTCGGTGTCGATGTACTGTGCCGGATGCCCGGTGACCTTCTCGAATGCCGCAGCCATATCGGTATAGGGCATGTGTTCGATAGCGACTTCGAGGTTCATGCCATTGGTCCGCTCTGGATGGTCGAAGAGCCAGCGAACGTAGAATCCGCAATCTTCGAGAGCCACGTGGGGAACGGCCCCCTTGCCGAGAGGGACGCGCCAGGTGACGCCGCCGTCCTCGATGCTGGGTGTCATGGGCGTGCCCGGTGAGATCACCATCTCGATGTAAGGACCCGAGGTGAAGACCGCTGCTCCCATCCTGTCCCTGTTTTCTTCGTTTTGAAACAGTACCCATTCGGCTATGCGACCTTTTCCGTCATAGTGGCCGGTGCGGAACCTGGAGTCGTAGCCTGATTTCTTGAGGGCGTAGTCGAGGTTTCCGTAGACGAAGAACTTGATTCCTTCTTCAATCGCCATCTCGTAACTGCGGATGGCCAAGAAGGTCTCGGTTTTCTCCCCGGTGTTGAACCCGTCGATGTTGACGAATGCCCCATCACAGCCGCGAAATCCTTCCCGCTGCACGTCTTCGTCGGCGAATGACCCTTCGAGGAGGGAGACGTTGCCGAGCGCGAGGAGGGCCTGGGCTCGGGGGGAGGTGGAATCGCGGGTGAGGACTCGGACGGAGTACTTCCTGTCGGCGACAAGAGCGCGGACGATGGGCATCCCCTGAGCTCCTGTGCCGCCGATGACGAAGATGGTGGAGGTGGTGTGAGAAGACATGGCTCTTCATTTCAAAGGTTGAGTACGCACGCGATCAGTACACGATGGCATGTGCCGGGCCGTCGATGCCGGCGAGGAAGTCGAGGAGTGCGGCGTTGACCTCGGTGGGACGTTCCTGCTGTGTCCAGTGTCCGCAGCCCGGCAGTACCACCGGGCCGTGCAGTTGAGGCGCGACAGCACTCAGCGGGTTGCCCGACCCACCCTGGCCACGCAACATTTCACTCAGCGAGGGGCCCCCGTCCGGGCGACGCAAGGAGGTGACCATGTCGCGGTCTCCCACCACGTACAGCGCGGGGACGTCGATCCGGCGCCCCCGGAAGGGCGCGAGCAGTTCGTTGTTGCGTTCGATGTTGCGGTACCAGTTGAAGGCTCCGGTGAACGCCTGCTCGCCGTGCAGGGCGTAGTCCTCAGCGTACGCCTGAATGTCCTCCTCCGTCAGCCAGGCCGGTAGATCGGGCGACGCCGGCATGGTGTCCAGCAGGCCCAGACCGTCGGGTATGACCAACGGGCGGGGCTCCCTGCCGAGCGGGTTGTCGCCTGAGGCACCGACCAGGATGCGGCGGAAGGAGTCCGGGATGTCCTTGGCGAGCTCCGCGTCAGCGACTCCCGGCTGCTGGAAGTAAATCTGGTAGAAGCCCTCGCCGTACTGGGTGCGCGTGATCGAGGGCGGGACCATCCCGCCGGGCAGAATCGGCGGAATACTGAGCCCGGCCACCGCGCGGACCTTGTCCGGGCGCAGCATAGCCGCGGTCCAGACAACGGGTGCACCCCAGTCGTGACCTACGACGACTGCCTGCTCCTCGCCCAGTTCCTCGATCAGGGCGATCACGTCGCCGACGAGGTGGAGCAGGGTGTACGACGTGACGTCCGGCGGCTGCTCGCTGCGGGCGTAGCCGCGCTGGTCAGGGGCAACGACCCGGTACCCGGCCGCCGCCAGCGGCCCGAACTGGTGACGCCAAGAGTACCAGCTCTCCGGCCAGCCGTGCAGCAGCAGGATCAGCGGCCCCTGCCCCTGCTCGGCGATGTGCAGCCTGACCCCGTTCACGTCGACGAAGCGGTGGGTGAGCGAACTGTCCACCAGGACCTCCTTGAAACTATGAGCTCAGCGCACGGCTCGGCCGCGCGCGCCTTCGCCCGCCCCCCAGCCGTCGCTTCTCGACGGCGACGTGAAGCAAGTGGGTCAGCCGCCGTTGGGCGTCAGCCCAAGCCTTCGTCCCGATCTCGCGGAGCACCTTCTGTTGCGCTTGGGCCCACAGCGGTCGCGCGATCTCGAGGGCACGTCTGCCTTTTGCTGTGAGGCGCATCGGCTTGATCCGCCCGTCGGGGTGCGGCGCACGCTCGACCAGACCATCGCGCTCCAAAAGGGTGAGGCTGCGCGTGAGCGTCGTCTGATCGATCACCAGCGCATCCTCGAGCTGTTTGAGATTCGCCTCGTCATTGCCCGCGACGGTCGCGAGAATGCTGAACTGAGTCGCGCGGAGGCCGCTCGGCCGCAGGGCGTCGTCGTAGAGCTGCGTCACCGCGCGGGTGACCATGCGGAGCGTATTGCAGACACAGCGCGATAGCCGCCGCGGATCCTGCCCGGCCGCTCGGTCGGTCATGGACGCCATGCTACCCGCCTCCATCGTGCGCGTCAAGCTAATTACATGCAGATACATCTTAATACATGCATCCACATCTTGTTCACATGTGATGGCGAATCCCACAGGCGCCGGCCGGCATCACAATCAACAGGAGGGGAATCCGACGATGAGCCCAAGCCGGGAAGACGGAATCGCCGAGACGACCCACCTGGGCGACCGGACCTTCGAGGAGACGCTGGCCGCGACCCACGGCCTCGTGATGGTCGACTTCTGGGCCGCGTGGTGCGGCCCGTGCCAGGCCATCGCGCCGGTGCTCGACGAGCTGGCCCGGGCCATGGACGGTCGGGTGGTCCTGCTG
>WNGB01003955.1_pt1 | contig 22968 bp, 18 predicted proteins | sample 5400681 | NCBI WGS metagenome assembly WNGB01 (sample SAMN13153367, study PRJNA577476) | soil metagenome | isolation source: 115 cm soil or saprolite under grassland replicate 2 | place: USA:California | collected 2016-06-15
CTTCATCGGGAGCCTCATCGGCGCCATCGTGCTGCTCGTCATCGCCGGTATGGTGACCGGGCCGCGCCGCAGGACCGTTTAGCGCGGCGCACGCGCGCCGGCGCCGGGGGTGAGATCACGGCGCCGACGGCCACGGCGGCAAGCCGGGCTCGGTGCTGCACGCGTCGCTCGAGGGGGCGTCGACGTTCCCCGCGTAGTACGCGCGGGCCGGATACCCGGGCCAGGCGTTGTAGCTCGCGCCGACCCACCCCGGCCCGACCTGCCGGAGCGCGAGGTCCCCCTCCGCCAACCAGGCGAAGACGTTCGAGTCGGGACCGCACGTCGCGGACTCGGGCGCGATCGAGAAGGTCGCGCCGGAGTCGAACGCGAGCTGGTCCCCGGCGTTCGACCAGAGCCGGTTGCCATGGAACGAGAAGGTCGCGAGCGCCAGGTTCGCGACGAGGACGCCGCCAACCCGACGCACGCCGTCGGCGAGGAGCCCCGACCACGCGGGCGAGACTTCTCCGTTGCCCCGGACGTCGCAGCGGAGGATCCGGACCTTCGACGTGCTGGCGAGGCCGCCGACCACGACCCCCGCCCCGCCGTTCCCGGCGATGGTGAGCCCATCGAGCGCCGCGTCGAGGACCGTTGCGCTCCCGGTGCCCGACCCGACCGCCACTCCAACGCTGGTGTTCCCCGACACGGCGACCGAGGCGGCGCTCTCCGGGTCCGTTCCGACCGCGACCTTCCCGCCGAGGAGCCGGATCCCGACCCGGCTCCCGCCGAAGCGGCCGCCGAGGACCTCCACCGTCGCCGCCGAGGCGGGCTCGATCGAGAGCGCCGGGCCCGCGACCGCGTCGACCCCGACGCCCGTGAGCCGCGCGCCACAGGTCCCGCCGACGACGACGCCGGCCGAGAGCCCCGCGGTCACCGCGCCGTCGGGATCGAGGACGACGCCGCCCCCGTCGACGGCCACCTGCCGGAGCGACGGCGCGCCGCTCGCGCCGCACGAGAGGGAAACCCCGGTCCCGGTCGCGCCGCCCGCCTCGACGCGGAGCCCCTCGGCCGCGCCCTGCACGACGACGAGCGTCGCGGCGCCCGGCGCGCCGCGGATCACGGACGGCCCCGCAGGCGCGGGCGCGGCGAGGACGGTGACGTTCGACCCCACCCGGAGCGGGAAGGCCTCGCCCGTCGCGGCGCCGAAGACGACGGCTGCCCCCGCCTCCCCCTCGATCCGCACCGTCGCCGCCGCCGTGTGCGCGCCGGCGGCGTCGAGCGCGTCGCCGAGCTTCCCGAAGCGACAGAGACGCGGCGACTCCTGGCCGCGCGGGTACGGGTACCCGTCGCGCGAGGGCGAGCCGGCCGGGCCCGCGACGACGACGGTGCCGGCGTACTCGGGGCACTCGCAGCGCGCCGCTCCCGACCGGAGCCCGCACACGAAGCCGTTCGCGGCGCAGGGCTCGAGCTCCCAGGACCCGCACACGCGGTCCGCGTCCGTGCATCTTCGCGCACGGTCGACGCCGCTCGGCAGGCCCTCCGGGTCGAGGCACGCGCCGCCCTCTCCCGGCGTGCAGCGCGAGCCGGCGCAGGCGAGCGCGCGGGCGCTGCAGCGGAGGTCGTTCCCGCACGCCTGGCCGCCGGGGCAGTCGCGCGTCGTACCCGCCTCGCGGCAGGGCGCGCCGTCGAGGTTCACGCTGCAGCCCGCGACGAGGAGCGCGGCAGCGAAGGCCGCGGAGAGGGCGCGGAGCGTCGTCACCGCTAGAACCTCGCCTCGAGCGCGAAGAGGGTGACCCCGGTCGCCGCGGCGCCCCCCGCGACCGCGTAGAGCGCGTTCGCCGTCCGGGCCTTCGCCTCCGCGTCGCGCGCGCGGCGGGACGCAGCGGCGGCGTCCGGGGCAGGCAGCGCGTCGATCGCGCGGGCGTCGCTCCTCGCCGACGAGCCGAGGAGCGCGCCCGCGGTGACGGCGGCGACGGCGGTCCCCGCCGCGATCCAGGCGGCGAGGTGGCGGCGCGGACGTCCCGGGGGTGGCGGCGCGGGCGGCGGGCCGGACGGGCTCGCCGCCGGCCGCGCGGCGAGATCCGGGGCGGATGGTGGCGGCGGGCTCGCCGCGGTCGCGGCGCGCGCGATCGGCCGGAGCACCACGTCGACGAGCCGGGACGCGCCGCCCGAGAGCTCGATCGACTCGGCGATGGGTTCGTGGCCCTCGAGCGCCAGCGCGAGCGCGTACGTCCCGGGCGCGAGCACGGCGTGAAGCGGCGTCTTCCCGCGCTCTCGTGCGTCGAGCGAGACCGTCGCGCCGGGCGGATCGGTGTAGACGAGCAGCACCTGCACGCCCGCCGCGGCGAGCCGCTCCTCCACCCGGTGCATCGCCGCCCGCACCGCGGCGCGGTCCTTCGCGTCCGGCACCTCGCGCAGGTAGTCCTCGTAGCTGCGGAGCGCGCCTGGCCATTCCTCGAGCCGCTCGCGGCACTGCGCCAGGTTGAACTGGATGGCGCCGTGCGGCTTCAGGCGGTACGCCGCCTCGAACTCTGCGGCGGCGTCGCGGAAGTGCCGCGTCCTGAAGAGCTCGACCCCCTTCTTGAAGCGGGACTTCGCCTCGGCGACGTCGTCCGGGCGCGCCGGGAGCGCTGCGGCGAGCGCCGCGAGGACGAGCGCTGCGGCGATCCGGCGGGTCATCGGAAGGGGTCCGCCTTGAGCGCACCCGCGGCGTAGGGATCTTCGAGGTGCTCGCCCTGCGGCTCCGCGTCGGCTGGCGACGGCGCGGGGTGCGGGGCGGAGCGGCGCGGTGGATGGGTCGGGGTCGGGGTCGCGGTCGCGGTCGCCCTTCGACTTCGCCCCGCCTCCGGCGGCGCTACGCTCAGGGTGAACGGATTGGACATCGCGGTCGCGGTCGTGGTCGTCGACGCTTCCGCCGTCGAACGAGCCCGCGCCCGCGCGGCGCGCCACCACGACACTCCGGCTGCCGCGACGAAGGCGACCGCGGCGAGGCCGACCGCGACGAGGCCGAACGTCGCCCCGCGACGGAAGCCGCGTCGCGCCCCCGGGAGCGCGACGGTCGGCGCGCGCCGATGGGAGGCCGACCGTTGCGCCGGGCCCTCGGCGGGCGAGAGCTCCCCGCCGGCGATCGCGGCGATCGCCCTCGCGAACGCGTCCATCGACGCAAATCGGTCCTCCGGCCGCTTCGCGAGCGCGCGCAGGACGAGCGCGTCCACCGCGACAGGGACGCTCGGCCGCCGGTGGCTCGGCGGATCCGGCGCCCTCGTCTGGCACGCGACGAGCGTCGCGATCGGGGTGAGCGCGAGGATCGGGAGCGTCCCGGTCAGCATCTCGTAGGCGAGCACGCCGAGCGCGTACACGTCGGCGCGGTGATCGACGACGTCGCCCGCGGCCTGCTCGGGCGCCATGTACTCGGGCGTACCGATGATCTCGCCGACGCGGGTGAGCCGCTCCCTCCCCGCCTCCGGCGCGACCTGCGAGATGCCGAAGTCGATCACCTTGGCGCGCTCGGCGCCGTCGGCCCGGCGCTCGACGAAGACGTTGTCGGGCTTCACGTCGCGGTGGACGACGCCGCGCGCGTGGGCGGCGCCGAGCGCGTGGCAGATCTGATCGAGGAGCGCGAGCGCGCGCGCGACGCCGAGCGGCCCTTCCTCTGCGATGAGCGCGCCGAGGCTCCGCCCCGCGAGCGCCTCCATGACGTAGTAGAGGGCGCCGTCGTCCTCGGCGCCGAAGTCGAGCACGTCGACGACGTTGTCGCCGCCGATCCGGCTCGCCGCGATCGCCTCGTTCCGGAAGCGCTCGACGAGCTCCGGGTCGTGGCCGAGGTCGGACCGCAGCACCTTCACCGCGTACCGCCGCCCGAGCACCGCGTGCTCGCAGAGATAGACGGTGCCCATCCCGCCTTCGCCGAGGCGCGAAAGCACCCGGTATCGGCCGCCGAGGACACGGCCGGCGAGGCGGTCCTGCGCCGCGCCGGACGGCCCGGGGATCGAGCGCGTGGGGGCCATGCGAGAGAGGTAGGGTATCATAAGCCCCTCTCCCACCTAGGAAAGGGACGCTTGCCCGAGCTCGTGGTGCTCACCGGAGTCGCGACCGGGACGGTGTTCGTCCTCGGCGACGTCCCGGCGGTCGTCGGGCGCTCCCCCGAGGCCCACCTCCAGGTCGCCGACCCGTGGGTCTCGAGCATGCACGCGATGTTCGAGCGGCGCGACGACGGCATGTGGGTCGTGGACCTCGAGAGCCGGAACGGCACGTTCCTCGGGGATGAGCGGATCGGCGAGGCGCACGTGCCCGACGGCGCCGTCGTCCGGCTCGGCCGCACGGAGCTGCGCTTCCACGCGGGCCGCGCCGAGACGACCGACCTTCCCCCCGCGCCCGGCGACGCTCCGCAGCCGGCCGCGCGCCGCGAGACGATACGGGCGGACGCGACCGCCTCGACGCGGGGCCCCCTCGTGCGCGAGCCGGAGGAGGACCCGTACGCGCTCGCGCTCCGGCCGGCGACGGTGCTCCGGATGGCCATCGACGCGGCGAGCCTCGAGGCGCCGCCCGCCTCGTCCGAACGGCTCCGCGACGCGCTCGACGCGGCGGCGCGGGCGGCGCTCGACGCGGGGGCGGTCGTCGCGCGGCTCGCGGGCGTCGGCGTGCTCGCCCTGTTCGGGCTCGCGAGCCCCGCGCCGGAGGACGCGGCGCGGGCGCTCGCGGCGGCGCGCGCCGCACGGCGGGCGGTGCGGGCCGGGGGCGGCCTCGACCTGCGAGCCGCGATCGAGGCGGGGCCGGTGCTCGCCGGAAACGCCGCCGGAACGGGAGGGATCGACCTCGCCGCGCTCGGACCGGCGGCGGAGCGGGCGGAGCGGCTCCTCGCCCTCGCCCGCCACGGCGAGATCCTCGCGGGCCCCGGCGCGGCGCCCGGCACCGGCCTCGCGTCCGACGGGCTGCGGCGGGTCGGCGACCTCGAGATCGAGGTGTTCGGGGATCGCGAGGCGTAGGGCGCCGGGCGGCCGGTCGGGCGACCGTGCCGTTCTTGCACTTCGTGCCATTCCGGCAGTACAAGGGGCGCCTCACTCCGGAGGCGTGCCTGGGAGCGCTCGATCGATTCGGCGACGGAAGGGCGTGCCTCGTGGCGGCGCCCGGCGGGGCGCCCGCCCTCGCGACGTCGCTCGCGCGCGCGGGGTTCGCCCCGGCGGTCGCGCGCGACGAGCGCCAGGCGCTCGCAGAGCTCGACCGAGGCGCCGCCGCCGCGCTCTACGTCGCGCAGGCGCTCGGCCCCGCGGCCATCCGGGCGATCGTCGCGGCGGCGGGCCAGCGCTGCCCCGACGCGCCGGTCATCGTGCTCGGCGCGGCAGGGACCGTCCAGGAGGCGGTGGACGCGATGCAGCTCGGCGCAGCGGACTACGTCGCGCCGCCCCACGATCCGGACGCCGCCGTGAAGCACCTCGCGGTGATCCTCGCGCGCGCGCCGAGGCCGGCCGCGGCGTCGCAGGCGTTCCCCGGGATCGTCGGGACCTCCCCCGCCATGCGGCGGCTCTACGACGCGATCGAGAAGATCTCGCGCTACAAGAGCAACGTCCTCCTCCTCGGCGAGAGCGGCACCGGCAAGGAGATCATCGCGCGGGTGCTTCACGACCGCGGACCGCGCCGGCGGCACCTCTTCGTCCCCGTGAACTGCGCGACCCTCGGCCGCGAGATCCTCGAGAACGAGCTGTTCGGCCACGAGCGCGGCGCGTTCACCGGCGCGGACGAGCGCAAGCGCGGGCTCTTCGAGCTGGCGGACGGCGGGACCTTCTTCCTCGACGAGATCGCGGAGATGGACGTGTCCACCCAGGCGAAGCTCCTGCGCGTGCTCGAGCGCAGCGAGTTCCGGCGCGTGGGGGGCACGACGAAAGTGAAGGTGGACCTGTCGATCGTCGCCGCGACGAACCGCAACCTCGAGGAGGAGATCGCCGCCGGCGGGTTCCGCGAGGACCTCTACTACCGCCTCAAGGTCGTCACGGTCGTCGTGCCGCCGCTCCGCGCGCGGCGGGCTGACATCCCCGCGCTCGTCGACGCGTTCATCGCCGACTTCAACCGGCGCACGGGCGGCGGGATCACCGGGGTCGATCCCGCGGCGCTCCGGCGGCTCTGCGAGCTCGACTGGCCCGGGAACGTGCGCGAGCTCCGGAACGCCGTGGAGGGCGCCTGCGTGCTCGCCGCGGGGGACGTCGTCGGGCTGCGCGACCTCGAGCACGCGGTGCTCTCCCCGTCGCGCCCGCCGCGCCGGGGCAGGCCGGCGCGCCTCGCGCGTGTGCCCGCCCCGCCGGCCGCGGCGCCTGCGCGCCCCCGCGGGGGTGCCGCCGCCGCCGCGGCGATCGAGATCCCCGCCGGCTGCACGCTCGCCGAGGCGGAGCGCCGGATCGTGCTCGCCGCGCTCCTCCACCACGGCACCCGCGCCCGCGCCGCGCGGGCGCTCGGGATCGGGCTGCGCACGCTCTACACGAAGCTCGCGGCGTGGGGGACGGCCTAAGATGCCGAATCGGCATGAACGCGCGCCGCGGCGCCGGCCCCGACCGCGCCCGATCGACGCGTTTCCGGGCGAGTCCGCGCTGGCGCGGTTCGTGCTCCCCCGGGAAGGCGTGTCTCCCGCCGCCGCGCCCCCGCCCTCGGTCCTCCTGCTCGCCCGCCCCGGGCTCGAGACGGACGAGCTGTTCGCGGACGTCGCGCTGCGCGAGGACCTCTGCCTCGTGCGCGTCGCGACCGCCGCCGCGGCGTGCCGCGCCGTCGCGGAGATGCCGGTCGCGCTCGTGGTCGTCTGCCCGGAGACGGCGGCCGCGGCGATCGACGAGGTGCTCTCCGGCCTCGTCCGGGCGCGGCCCGGGACGCCCGTGCTCGCGATCCGCGCGCGCCAGGCGCCGGAGCCTGCCGGCTGGAGCCGGGGTGCCGTGGCGGTGCTGCGGATGCCGCTGCTCGCCGGCGTCCTCTCCCGCTCGATCGACGTCGTCCTCGGGATGAACCGCGCCGCGAAGGCCGGCCGGCGCGGGCGGTAGGAAGGAAAGGAACGGATGCAGCTCACCGCACGCGACGCCGCACGCCTCCTCGGGGTCTCCGAGGCCACGCTCGAGAAGTGGCTCCGGAGCGGCGAGCTCACCGCCGCCCGGGTGAACGACCAGTACCGCCTGAACCGGATCGACCTGCTCGAGTTCGCCGCCGGCCGGAACATGGACATCTCGCCGGACCTGCTCGCCGGCCTCGAGCACCAGCAGCTGCCGACCCTCGCCGACGCGATCCGCGCGGGCGGCGTCCACCGGTCGATCTCGGGCAAGGACAAGGCCGCGATCCTGCGCGCGGTCGTGGACCGGCTCCCCCTCCCCGGCCCGGGAGAGCGCGACCTCCTGCACCGCGTCCTCCTCGCGCGCGAGGCGCTCGGGTCGACCGGGTTCGGGAACGGCATCGCCATCCCGCACCCGCGCAATCCGATCGTGCTCCGCATCCCGAAGCCCGAGGTGGCGGTCTGCTACCTCGAGCCGCCCGCGGACTTCGAGGCGCTCGACGGGAAACCGGTGCACACGCTCGTCACCGTCGTGAGCCCGTCCACCCGCATGCACCTCCACCTGCTCGCCCTCATCGCGGCCTCGCTCCGCGATCCTGCCGTGATCGCGCGCCTCGAGGCCCGCGCCGGCGTGGACGAGCTCTTGCCCGAGATCGAGCGCGTCGAGGGGGCCATCGCCGCGCGGCGCGCCGCCGGCGCCGGAGCGGTGACGCCGTGACCCTCTACGTCGTCGCCCTCGCCGTGCTCGCCGCGAGCGGCCTCGCCGCGCTTGCGGCGCGCGCCCGCCCGGAGCTCGCCCTCGTCGTCGGGAGCGCCGGCGCGGCGCTCGGCTCGGCGCTCGGGCTCGCCGCCTCGCTCGCCGCCCTGCGCGCGGCCCCCGTCGCGCTCGACCTGCCGTGGGCGGTCCCGAACGGCGCCTTCGGCCTCGGACTCGACCCGCTCTCGGCGCTCTTCGCGACGGCGGTCTTCGCGATCGGCCTCGCGGCGGCGGTGTTCGGCGCGGGCTACATGCGCCCGCACCTCGGGCGCCGCCCGGTCGCGGCGTTCGCGCTGTTCTTCAACCTCCTGCTCGCCTCGATGGCCCTGCTCGTCGTCGCGCGCCAGGCGGTGCTCTTCCTCGTCGCGTGGGAGGTGATGACCATCGCGTCGTTCCTCCTCATCGCGTTCGAGGACGAGCACGCCGAGGTCCGGACCGCCGCCCGCACCTACCTCATCGCCTCGCACCTCGGGACCGCCGCGATCTTCGCGCTCTTCCTCGCGCTCGGGAGCGTCGCCGGATCCCTCCGCTTCGACGCGTTCGCGACGGCGGGCGGAGTCGGGCTCCCCGCCTCGCTGCTCTTCGCGCTCGCCCTCGTCGGGTTCGGGACGAAGGCGGGCCTCGTCCCGCTGCACGTCTGGCTCCCGGAGGCGCACCCCGCGGCGCCGAGCCACGTCTCCGCGCTCATGTCGGCGGTGCTCGTGAAGATGGGACTCTACGGCATCCTGCGCACGCTCACCTTCCTGCCGCCGCCGCCGCTCGGGCACGGCCTCGTGCTCGCCGGCGTGGGGCTCCTCGGCGCGGTCGCGGCGCTCGCGCTCGCGCTCTCCCAGCGCGACCTGAAGCGGGTCCTCGCCTACTCGACGATCGAGAACGTCGGGATCATCGCGCTCGCGGCGGGGCTCGGGATCGCGGGGGCCGCGCTCGGCTCGCCGGCGGTCGCCGCGCTCGGGATGGTCGGCGCGCTGCTCCACGTCTGGAACCACGCGCTCATGAAGGGGCTCGCCTTCCTCGGCGCGGGCGCGCTCGTGCACGGCGCGGGCACCCGGGACCTCGAGCGGATGGGCGGGCTCCTCCGCCGCCTGCCCGCGACCGGCGGCCTGCTCGTGCTCGCCGCCGCCGCGCTCGCGGGCCTGCCGCCGCTCAACGGGTTCGTCTCGGAGTGGCTCGTGTACCTCGGGCTCCTCCGGGGCGGCGAGGGCGCGCCGGCCGCGCTCTCGCTCCTCGCCTGGCTCGCGCTCGCAGCGCTCGCGTTCGTCGGCGCGCTCGCGGCGATCGCGTTCACCCGCCTCCTCGGGATCGCGCTCCTCGGCGAGCCCCGCAGCGCCGGGGCCGCCCGCGCGCACGAGGGCGGGCCGCTCCTCGTCGTGCCGCTCGCGCTGCTCGGCGCGGGGAACGTCGCGATCGCGCTCTTCCCCGCGCAGGCGGCGGCCCTCGTCGCGCCCGCCGCGGCGGTGGTGCTCCGCGTCCCCGAGGACGCGGTCCTCGACGCGCTCGCGCCCGCGGTCTCGTCGCTCGCCGGCCCGATGCGGCTCGGGTTCGCCGCGCTCGTCGTCGGCGGCGCCGTCCTCCTCGCGGTGTCGCGCCGGCTCCTCTCGCAGCGCGCGGTGGGCGCGTCGTCCACCTGGGGCTGCGGCTTCTCGCAGGAGAGCGCGCGCGTGCAGTACACCGCCGCGTCCTACGCCGAGCTCGCCACGGCGGCGGTGGCGCCGCGCGCGCTCCGGCCGACCCGGCTCGCCGAGCCGCCGGCCGGCCCGTTCCCGCGAGGGGCGCGGTTCGCGACGGCGTCGGACGACCCGGCGCGCGCCCGCGTGTTCGAGCCGGCGTTCCGCAGCGTCGCGGAGTGGTTCGGGCGCCTCCGCCGGTTCCAGCAGGCGCGGCTCAACCTCCAGCTCCTCTACACGGTCGCGACGATCCTCGTCCTGTCCGCCCTCCTCTTCCTGCACCGGCGCTTCCCGTGACGATCGCCCTCGTCCTCGGCGCCGTCACCCTCCCCGGCGTGAGCGGGCTCGCGGCCGTCCTGCTCGCGCGGAGGCCCGCCGTCGCGCAGGCGACCGCGTGCGCGCTCGTCTGCGCGGGCGCCGCCCTCGGGCTCGCGGCGGCGGCGGCGGTGCTCGGGGGGGCCCCGGCGACGTCCGCGCGCCTCGCGCTCCGGCTCGACGGGCTCTCGGCGATCTTCCTCGTGCCGATCTCGCTCATCTCCGCGGTCGGGGCGATCTACGGGCTGCGCTACCACCCGCAGCAGGCGGCCGGGGCCGCGGCGGTGCGGGTCCAGCTCTTCTACGGGCTCGCCGCCGCGGGGATGGCGCTCCTCGTGGCCGCGTCGAACGCGATCGTCTTCCTCGTCGGGTGGGAGGTGATGGCGCTCGCGAACTTCTTCCTCGTGCTCACCGACCACGAGCGCCGCGACGTGCAGCGGGCCGCGTTCCTGTACCTCGCGGCCACGCACGTCGGGACGCTCGCGCTCTTCGCGCTGTTCGCGCTGCTCCGGCAGGCGGCTGGCTCTTACGATCTCGCCGCCATGGTCGGGCTCCGCGCCGACGGCCTCCTCGGCGCGCGGGTGTTCGCGCTCGCGCTCCTCGGCTTCGGGATGAAGGCGGGGCTCATGCCGCTGCACTTCTGGCTGCCGCCCGCCCACGCGGCCGCCCCGAGCCACGTGTCGGCGCTCATGTCGGGCGTCGTCGTGAAGACCGGGATCTACGGGATCCTCCGCGTGTGCGGCCTGTTCGACGCGGTCCCGGCCTGGTGGGGCGTGGCGCTCCTCGCGGCGGGCGGCGTCTCCGCCGTGCTCGGGGTCGCGCTCGCGCTCGCCCAGCACGATCTCAAGCGCCTGCTCGCGTACCACACCGTCGAGAACGTCGGCATCATCGCGCTCGGCGCCGGGCTCGCGCTGCTCGGGCGCGCCCGCGGCGAGCCCGCCCTCGTCCTGCTCGGGTTCGCCGGGGCCGCGCTCCACGTCGTGAACCACGCGCTCTTCAAGTCGCTCCTCTTCCTCGGCGCGGGCGCCGTCCAGCACGCGACCGGCACGCGGGAGATCGACCGGCTCGGCGGACTCGCGCGGTCGATGCGCGCGACGACGATCCTCTTCGCCGTCGGCGCGGCCGCGATCGCCGGGCTCCCGCCGCTGAACGGGTTCGTCTCCGAGTGGCTCGTCTACCTCGGCTTCCTCGGCGCGCTCCGCAGGCCGCAGGGCGATCTGCTCGCCTTCGCGGCGGCGGGCGCCCCGCTGCTGGCGCTCGTCGGCGGGCTCGCCGCGGCCTGCTTCACGAAGGTCGTGGGGATCGTGTTCCTCGGCACGCCGCGCACGCCCGAGGCGGCGCGCGCGCACGAGGCGCCGCGCGCGATGCTCGTCCCGATGGGCGTCCTCGCGGCCGCCTGCCTCGCGATCGGGCTCGCGCCGGGGGCCGCCGTCCCGTCGCTCGCGCGGGCCGCCGCCGGATGGTCGCGCCTCGACCCCGCCCGCCTCGCCGCCCCCGCCGCCGAGGCGAGCGCGAGCGCCGCGCGCGTGAGCCTCGTCGCGCTCGCGCTCCTCCTCGTCGCCGCCGCCGTCTGGGCGATCCGCCGCGCGCGGCTCGCGGTCCGCCCGGCCGCGGCCCCGGTCGAGACGTGGGGGTGCGGGTTCGCCGCGCCGACGGCGCGCGTCCAGTACACCGGATCGTCCTTCGCCGAGCTCCTCGTCGGGCATTTCTCGTGGGCCGTCCGGGTCCACCGCGAGGGCGACCGCGCGCGCGGCCTCTTCCCCGCCGCCGCCGCGCTCCGGACCCACGTCCCGGACCCCGTGCTCGACGGCGCGCTCGTCCCGGCGGCGCGCGCCTATGGCTGGATCTCGGGCCGCGCCCGCCAGCTGAACCTCCGCCGCATCCAGCTTCAGATGCTGCTCGTCCTCGCGACGCTCGTCGCGGCCCTCACCTGGGGGTTCGTGTGGTGACCCTGCCAATGAGTACATCCCGTAACCCAGGACGCCTGCTGCGACGCACGCTGGCTGCCTGCGCCGGGCAGACTTCTCCCTCCGCTGCTCGCCGTACCAACAGGTACGGCTCCGCTGCTCGGTCGTCGTGTGCCCGGCTCGGCGACGCCAGCGTGCGTCTCGCTACGGCGCCGGGTTACGGGGTGCACTCATGACGCTGCGTACCCTGCTCCACGTCGCCGCGCTCCTCGCGCTGCCGCCGCTCGTCGTCGGGATCGTGAACCGGACGAAGGCGGTCGTCGCGGGGCGCCGCGGCCCCCCGCTCCTCCAGGCCTACTTCGATCTCGCGAAGCTCCTGCGCAAGGGGGCGGTCTACAGCCGGACGACGTCCTGGGTGTTCCGTGCCGGCCCCGTCGTCGGCCTCGCGGCGGTCGCCTCGGCGGGGCTCCTCCTCGCGATGGGTGGCGCGCCCGCCCCGATCTCGTTCGCCGGCGACTTCGTCCTCTTCGCGTACCTCCTCGGCCTCGCGCGCTTTGTCACGGCGCTTGCGGCGCTCGACACGGGCTCGCCCTTCGAGGGGATGGGCGCGGCGCGCGAGGTGACGTTCGCGAGCCTCGCCGAGCCCGCGCTCTTCCTCTGCCTCCTCGTGCTCGCGCGCGCGACCGGGACCCTCTCACTCACCGGCATGCTCGGGCCCGCGCTGCCGGGCGCGTGGGGACATGCGGGGCCGGCGCTCGTGCTCGCCGCCATCGGCCTCTTCGTCGTCGCGCTCGCCGAGAACTCCCGGATTCCGGTGGACGACCCGAACACGCACCTCGAGCTCACGATGATCCACGAGGTGATGGTGCTCGATCACTCTGGCCCGGACCTCGCCTTCATCCTCTACGGCGCCGCGCTGAAGCTGTTCCTCTTCGGCGCGATCTTCTCGCGCGTCGTCCTCGGCCGCGCGGAGGGCGCGCTCGCGTCGGAGGCGCTCTTCCTCGCCGGCGTCCTCGTCTTCGCGGTGGGCGTCGGGCTCGTCGAATCCGTCATGGCGCGCCTGCGGATGATCCGCGTCCCGCAGCTCCTCGTCGGCGCGTCGGTCCTCTCGGCCTTTGCGCTCGTCCTCCTCCTGCGGTGACCCCCATGCACTGGCTCGCGGACCTCGTCTTCATCCTCGTCGTCGTCATCGACCTGTTCCTGCTCGCGTCGAGCCGGCTCGGCGCCGCCATCCGCACGGTCGCCATCCAGGGCGCGCTGCTCGGCACGCTCCCCCTCCTGCTCCTCGAGGAGCGCCATTCGATCGGGCACGTGCTCGTGCTCGCGGGCGGCGCGCTCGCCATCAAGGGGTTCTTCATCCCCTGGCTCATGTTCCGCGCCATCCGCGAGGCCTCGATCCGGCGCGAGATGGAGCCCATCGTCGGGTTCGTCCCGTCGATGGTGCTCGGCGGCGTCGGCGTCGCGCTCGCGTTCGCGTTCGCGGGCGGGCTGCCGCTCCCGAACGGCGCGGCGCACCCCTACCTCGTCCCGACCGCGCTCTCGACGGTGTGGTCCGGGCTCCTGCTCGTCGTCTCCCGCAAGAAGGCTGTGAACCAGGTGCTCGGGTTCCTCGTCCTCGAGAACGGCGTCTTCGTGTTCGGCCTCCTGCTCTCCGACTTCATGCCGATCATGGTGGAGGCGGGCGTCTTGCTCGATCTGTTCGCCGCCGTCTTCGTGATGGGCATCGTGATGTTCCACATCAACCGCGAGTTCTCCTCGCTCGACACCGAGAAGCTCTCGGCGCTGAGGGATTGAGGCGATGTCCATGATGCTCTTCGTCATCCTCGCCCCCCTCGCGCTCGCGGCCGTCGCCCTCGCGGTGCCGTCGAACCGGCGGCGCCCAGTCGTCCTCCTCGCGGGGGCGCTCCTGCACGCCGGCGGCGTCGTCGCGCTGTTCGTCTCGCCATCGCCCGCCGCGCCCGCCGCCTGGCTCGCCTTCGACCCCCTCGCGAAGATCACCCTCCTCACCACGACCATCCTGTTCGTCGCCTCGGCGGTGTACGCGCAGGGCTACCTCGCCCAGCGCACCGACCGCGACAACCGGGTGTTCGTGGGCGGCCTGCTCGGCCTGCTCGGCACGATGACGACGGTGGCGCTCTCGCAGCACCTCGGGCTCACCTGGGTGGCGATGGAGGCGAGCACGCTCGCCACCGCGCCGCTCATCTACTTCAACCACAACGCCCGCTCGCTCGAGGCCACCTGGAAGTACCTGCTCATCGGGTCGCTCGGCATCGCGCTCGCGCTGCTCGGCACCTTCTTCCTCGCGCTGTCCGGCGCCGCCCCGGGCGGTCCCCGCTCGCTCCTCGTCGGCGAGCTCGTCGCCGCCGGCCCCACGCTCTCGCGGACCTGGGTGCGCGCCGCGTTCGTGTTCCTGCTCGTCGGCTACGGCACGAAGATGGGGCTCGCGCCGCTCCACTCCTGGAAGCCCGACGCGTACGGCGAGGCGCCGGGGCTGCTCGGGGCGCTGCTCGCGGGCGGCCTCACGAACTTCGCCTTCCTCGCGATCGTCCGCGTGTTCCAGGTGACCCGCGCGGCGGGCGAGGAGGCGTTCGCGCGCGACGCGCTCGTCGGGATCGGTCTCCTCTCGATCGCGCTCGCCGCGGTCTTCGTCGTCGGCCAGAGGGACTTCAAGCGGATGCTCGCGTACTCGAGCGTCGAGCACATGGGGATCCTCGCGCTCGGGGTCGGGCTCGGCGGCAGCGCCGCCGCGGGCGCGTTCTTCCACTGCCTCAACAACGGCCTCACGAAGGGCGTCGTCTTCCTCTCCGCCGGGAACATCCATCGCGCCTTCGGCTCGAAGACCACCGACGGGGTGCGCGGCGCGGCGCGGCTCCTCCCCGTCTCCGGACCGCTCTTCCTCGCGGGGTTCCTCGCCGTCACCGGCTCGCCTCCGTTCAGCCCGTTCTTCAGCGAGTTCGCGATCCTGAACGGCGCGTTCGGCGCCGGGCGCTTCGGGGTCGGCGCGCTCCTCCTCGTCTTCCTCGCCGTGATCTTCGTCGGGATGGGCACGACCGTGCTCGCGGTCGTGCAGGGCGATCCGGGCGACGCCGCACGGGCACGCGGCGCGCGCGAGTCCTGGCTCATGGCGACCCCGCCCCTCGTCCTCATGGCGCTCGTGCTCGGTCTCGGGCTGTTCCTGCCGCAGGCGCTGAAGGATCTCTTCGGCGCGGCCGCGGCGCTGGTCGGCGGGAGGTGGGAGTGACCATGACGGTTCCCGTTCCCTCGCAGAAGGGCGGCGCGCAGGTGCTCGAGACCTGGAACGGCGAGGCGGTCGACGTCGCCGCGGTGCCGGTGCTGCCGGTCGAGCGGTTCCGGACGATCGTGCTCGAGGTGCTGCGCGCCGGAGGGCGGCTCTCGGCGCTCTTCGGCCGCCCCGAAGGCGATCGCGTCCGCCTGACCGCGGTCCTCGCCGACGACTCCGAGGGAAAGCTCGGCCTCCTCTCGACGGACGTGTCCGACGCCTACCCGTCGCTCTCGGCCGAGGTGCCCGCCGCGCAGGGCTTCGAGCGCGAGATCGCGGAGCAGCTCGGCGTCCGGCCGGAGGGCCACCCCTGGCTGAAGCCGCTCCGCTTCGAGCCGCCGCACCGGGCAGCGCCGGACGCGTTCGGCCGCAAGGACCCGCGTGCGACCTTGCCCGGCGAGTACCCCTTCTTCGCCGTCGAGGGCGAGGAGGTGCACGAGGTGGCGGTGGGCCCGGTGCACGCCGGGATCATCGAGCCCGGCCACTTCAGATTCCAGTGCCACGGCGAGCACGTCTTCCACCTCGAGATCGTGCTCGGCTACCAGCACCGCGGGGTCGAGGCGGCGCTCCGCGGCGGGCCCGACCGCCGCTCGCTCGCGCTCGTCGAGTCGATCGCGGGCGACACCTGCGTGGGCCACGGCCTCGCCTACGTGAAGGCGGTGGAGTCGCTCTCCGGCGCGGCCCCGGCCGCGCGCGCGATGGCGCTCCGGGGCGTCGGCCTCGAGCTCGAGCGCATCGCGAACCACGTGGGCGACCTCGGGGCGCTCGCGAACGACGTCGGGTTCCTCCCGACCGCCTCCTACTGCGGCGCGCTCCGGGCCGACTTCCTGAACGTGTCGGCCGAGCTCTGCGGCAACCGGTTCGGCCGGAGCCTCCTCGTCCCGGGCGGCGTGAAGTTCGACGTCGGCGCGGCCGAGGCCCGCGCGCTCGCGGCCCGCGTGCGCGCGTCGTGGAAGCGGGTGAAGGCGGCGGCGGCGCTCCTGTTCGAGTCGCCGTCGGCGCGCGCCCGCTTCGAGGGGACCGGCGCCGTCTCGCGCGAGACCGCGCTCGAGCTCGGCCTCGTCGGCCCCGCCGCGCGGGCGAGCGGGCTCGACCGGGACGTCCGCCGCGATCACGCCTTCGGCATCTACCGGTACGTCCACGTGCCGGTGACGACGGCGGACACGGGCGACGTGCACGCGCGCGCGCTCGTGCGGCTCCTCGAGGCGGAGCGGAGCGCCGAGTTCGTCGCGAGCCAGCTCGAGAACCTGCCGGAGGGCACCGCCCGCGGCGCTACCGGCCCGCTCGCGCCGGGGCGGCTCGTCGTCTCTCTCGTCGAGGGCTGGCGCGGAGAGATCGCCCACGTCGCCTCGACCGACGCGCGCGGCCGCTTCGACCTCTACAAGGTGAAGGACCCGTCGTTCCACAACTGGTTCGGGCTCGCGATGGCGCTCCGCGACGGGCAGATCTCCGACTTCCCGCTCTGCAACAAGAGCTTCAACCTGTCCTACGCGGGGCATGATCTATGATCGACATCCTCGGCTTCCGGCTCCGCTACGGCCGGCAGACCGTCGCCTTCCCGGACGGTCCCGCTCGGTTCCCGGCGCGCTTCCGCGGCCGCCCCGTCGTCGATCCGTCCCGCTGCGGCGACGGCTGCGGCGCCTGCGCCGACGCCTGCCCCACCGAGGCGATCGTCGACGCCGGGAAGCCCTCCATGGCGATCGACCTCGGCCGCTGCCTGTTCTGCGGCGAGTGCGAGACCGCCTGCCCGACGGGCGTCGTCCGCTTCACGGACGACCACCGCCTCTCCGCCCGCGCGCGCGGCGACCTCCTCGTGTCGAGAGACGAGCCGGTCCTCGCGAAGGCGCTCGACGCCGAGATGCGGCGGGTCTTCGGACGCTCGCTCAAGCTCCGGCAGGTCTCCGCCGGCGGGTGCAACGGGTGCGAGGCCGAGCTCAACGCGAGCGGGAACATCCAGTTCGACGCGGCGCGCTTCGGCATCCAGTTCGTCGCGTCGCCGCGCCACGCCGACGGCATCGTCGTGACCGGGCCGGTCTCAGACAACATGCGCCTCGCGCTCCAGAAGACCTGGGAGGCGGTGCCGGCCCCGAAGCTCGTCATCGCGGTGGGCGCGTGCGCCATCTCGGGCGGCGTCTTCCGCGGGAGCCCGGTCGTCGCCGGCGGCGCCGAGGCGGCGCTCGGGGGCGTGCCGGTGGACCTTCACGTTCCCGGGTGCCCGCCGCACCCGATCACGTTCCTAGATGGGCTGCTGCGGCTGCTCGGTCGGCTCTAGGCTCCGCGGCCGAAGACGCCGACCCAGAAGCTCTTCGCGTGCGCGAGCGGGACGGTCTTCGTCCGCTTCCGCTGCAGCCCGTAGTGCTCGAACAGGCGCGTTAGCTCCTCGGGAGGGACGAGCTTCATCGGCTTCGCGATGATCTGCATCGTCTTCGTCGGGGCGGCGGGCGCGCCCGCGCCGCCTGGGAGCTGCAGCACGACGCAGCAGGTGCCGCCCGGCACGATCCACTCGGCGATGCGGCGCACGAGCACCTCGGGGTGGAGGTACTCGAAGATGAGCGCCGCGTGGACGAGATCGTAGCTCGCCGGCGGCGCGCGGAACTTCTCCGCCTCGGAGCAAAAGAGCTCGAGCTTCGCGCCGAGGTGCATGAACCGCTGGCGCGCGATGCCGAGGTACTGGAGGTTCACGTCGACGCCCGTGACCTTCTGCGTGACGGCGGGGTTCACGTGCTCGAGGCCGTTGCCGGTCGCGCAGCCGAGCAGGAGCACGCGGTCGGGCTGCGCCGCGACGTAGACCTCCTGGAACAGGGCGGAGAGGGGGGCGAGCTGATCGACGCCCTCGGGGCCCATGTGCTTCTCGTAGTCGGACGCGGGGACGACGGTCCACGGGTTCGGGGTGCTCATGGCGCACCTACCCTACCCGAAATCCGGCGTGCGCCCCGCTCTGTCGCGCGGCGGACGAAGGCCCGGTGTAGGTGCGCGCGCCCGCCCGGCCCCCGGTCCTCGCGGACTACCGTGCTACCGTTTCGGCGTGCAGGTCCGACCGCTCGCCGACGCCGACGTCGAGGCCGCGCTCGACCTGTTCGCCGCGGTCGCCGCCGAGGGGCTGTGGCTCGCGACGGAGGCGCCGTTCGATCGCCGCGAGGTGCGGGCGCGCTGGGACGACCTCGTCGCGACCGGCGAGGGCGCCCTCCTCGTCGCGGACGACGGCGGCGCGCCGATCGGGCTCGCGGCGATGGTCGGCCGCATCGAGCCCGAGCTCGGCATGCTCGTGCGCGCGGACCGGCGCCGGCAGGGCGTCGGCGACGCGCTCGTCGCCGGCTGCGTCGCGTGGGCGCGCGCGCGAGGCGCGCGGCGGGTGGTGCTGCACGCCTTCCCGCACAATCGTGCGGCGCTCGCGCTCTACCGCAAGCACGGCTTCGAGGAGCGCGGCGTGGTGTGCGGCGGCTACCGCCGCAGGAATGGCGAGCGGTGGGATGCCATCCGGATGGTGCAGGAGCTCGGGCCGGAGCGGCCGCCGGGGCAGTGAAATACGGTCCACGCTCGGCTCGAGCGGAAGCTCGAGATGCACCCCGGCGCGGGCCGCTCATCGCGAACGCCGCGCCCGCGACGAACGAGGGCCGGCCGCGTCGAGCGGCCGGCCCTTGGGGCCTGCGATCCGCTTACTTCGCCGGGGCGGGAGCCGTCTCGGTCTTCTCGGTCTTCTCGGTCTTCTCGGTCTTCGTGCTCTTCTTGGCCGACTTCTTCGCGTGCTTCTTCGTGGCCTTCGCCGGCTTCCCGGTCGTGTCCCCGGCCGGGGCGCCGGGGGCGGGCTCGGCCGCGAAGGTGGGGGCCGCCGAGACGACGAAGGCGAAGGCAACGAGCGCAGTCAGGAGCTTCTTCATGGGTGCTTCCTCCAGGTTCGGAGCGGGCGGTGCGCCCGTCCTCACCCTCCGCAACTCCAACAACCGTGCCGGAGGGGAAGGCATGGAGTTCCGGGCAGTTCTGGGCGCCGGCGCGGCCCGAGCGGGGAGAACCGCCACAGCCTGACCTCGTCCCCGTGGCGAACCGGTGCGCGGACGGGCGATCGCTCGCCGTGTCGTCCGGGTCGTCCCCCACCCCCGGAACGACCGGCGCCGCGTCCCTACTCCGGCGCGCCGCGCGCCTCGAGCACGAGCCGCGTCCGCAGCTCGTGGAGGCGCCGCTCGAGCCCGACCGGATAGCGGTGCGGGTTCAGGAACCGCTTCACGCCCGCGTGGAACCGCCCGAGCTGGTCCTTCGTCCGCGCGCGCGCGGCCGCGAGCGGCGGCGGGTCGTAGACGCGCCGGCCGCGCCGGAAGATCGGCACGAGGAGGTCCTCGCCCGCGGCGACCTCCGGGATCTCGCGCCGGCGCGTGGGGTCCGCGGGATCGACGATGGCGCAGGGCGACGGGATCCCGAGCCCCTCGTCCCAGATCGCGTCGGAGAGGCACTCGACGCCATGCGAGAAGCGGCGCACCTGGAGGACGCCGGGGATGGTCGTCTTCTCGATCTGCTCGGAGAGCTTGAGCCGCGGCGACCAGGGTGCGGCGGGCCGCTCGCGCACCGCGGCGAGCTTGTAGACGCCGCCGAGCGCGCCGTCGGGGTGCCCCGTCACGAGCCGGGTCCCGACCCCCCACGCCGCGATCGTGGCGCCCTGGTCCTGGAGGCTCTCGAGGACGTGCTCGTCGAGCTCGTTCGAGGCGAGGATGGCCGCCTTGGGAAAGCCGGCCTCGTCGAGCATGCGCCGCGCCTGCTGCGACAGCCAGGCGAGGTCGCCGGAGTCGAGCCGGATGCCGGCGAGCTCCTTCCCTCGAGACCTGAGCCAGCGCCCCACCTCGATGGCGTTCGCGACGCCCCCGAGCGTCGCGTACGTGTCGACGAGGAACACGCAGTTCGTGGGCAGCGCCCGCGCGTAGGCGTAGAACGCCTCGCGCTCCGAGTCGTGGAGCATCACCCAGCTGTGCGCGAGCGTGCCCTTCACCGGGATGCCGTAGAGGCGGCCCGCGAGCGTGTTGGAGGTCGCGTCGCATCCGCCGACGTACGCGGCGCGCGCGGCCGAGAGCCCGCCGTCGATCCCCTGGGCGCGACGCATGCCGAACTCGATCACCGGCTCGCCGCGCGCCGCGAGGCAGACGCGCGCGGCCTTCGTCGCGACGAGCGACTGGAAGTTCACGATCGAGAGGAGGGCCGACTCGAGCAGCATGCACGGGATGACGGGACCCGTGACGCGCACGAGCGGCTCGTGCGGGAAGACGAGCGTGCCCTCCACGACCGCGTCCAGGTCCACCTCGAGCGCGAGCGCGCGGAGCGCGTCGAGGAACCCGGCGTCGAAGAGCGGGGCGCCGTCGCCGCCCCGCTGCGCCGCGAGGAAGGCGAGGTCCTCGTCGCCGTAGCGCCATCCCTCCACCAGATCGACGAGGTCCTCGAGCCCCGCCGCGACGGTGAACCCGCCATCGAACGGGTTCTTGCGGAACGAGAGGACGAACGACGCTTCGCGCGCGTCGCTCCCTTCCTTCCACGCGGCGTAGGCCATGGTCAGCTCGTAGAAGTCGGTGAGGAGCCCGAGAAGGGGGCGGTAGATCTTCGATGGGCCGGCCATGCGCGCTCCTGTCTTTCGCCCCGACGTGTATTGCGGCCCCCGTCTCGTCGCTTGCCACGGGCGGGCGTGGCGGTAAGTACCTTCGGTTCGGGAGGACGGAAATGGCAGATCCGCTCGGCGCGACGAGGACGTTCGACATCTCGGCAGGACGCACGGGACGGTTCATCTCGCTGCCCGCGCTCGAGGAGCGGGGCCTCGGACCGATATCCCGCCTGCCCGTCTCCCTGCGAATCGTCCTCGAGGCGCTCGCGCGCAACGTGGACGGCCACCGGGTGACCAAGGACGACGTCCGCGCGCTCGCCCGCTGGGAGCCGCGCGCGGAGCGAACCCGGGAGATCCCGTTCGTCGTCGCGCGCGTGCTCCTTCAGGACTTCACCGGCGTTCCGCTCCTCGTCGATCTCGCGGCGATGCGCGCCGCGGTCGCGCGGCTCGGGAAGGATCCACTCCTCGTCCAGCCGCTCGTCCCGGTGGACCTCGTCGTGGACCACTCCGTCCAGGTGGACGCGTTCGCGTCCGCCGACGCGCTCCGCCTCAACATGGAGCTCGAGTTCGACCGGAACCTCGCCCGGTACGAGTTCCTGAAGTGGGGCACGCAGGCGTTCGACCGGCTCCGGATCGTCCCGCCGGGCATGGGGATCGTCCATCAGGTGAACCTCGAGTTCCTCGCGCGCGGGGTCGTCGAGAAGGACGGCCTGTGGTTCCCGGACTCGCTCGTCGGCACGGACTCGCACACGCCGATGGTGAACGGGCTCGGGCTCGTGGCGTGGGGCGTCGGCGGCATCGAGGCGGAGGCCGCGATGCTCGGGCAGCCGACCTACTTCCTCACGCCCGACGTGGTCGGCGTCCACCTGTCGGGCGCGCTGCGCGAGGGCGTCACCGCGACGGACCTCGTGCTGCGCGTCACGGAGCTCCTGCGCAGGCAGAAGGTGGTCGGGAAGTTCGTCGAGTTCTTCGGCGAGGGGGCGGCGACGCTGCCCGTCCCCGAGCGCGCGACCATCTCCAACATGGCGCCGGAGTACGGCGCGACCATCGGCTTCTTCCCGCCGGACGAGCAGTCGGTCCGCTACCTCGAGGCGACGGGGCGTCCGGCGGAGCTCGTGGACGCGTTCCGCGCCTACTACCGGGCGCAGGGGCTCTCGCGAATCCCGCGGCGCGGGGAGGTGGACTACTCGGAGGTCGTCGAGCTCGACCTCGCGTCGGTCCGGTCCTCGGTGTCGGGCCCGAAGCGGCCGCAGGACCGGGTCGACGTCCCCTCCCTGAAGGAGACGTTCCGCGACCTCTTCGCCCGCAAGGACGCGACGGGCTACGGCAAGCCGGCGGACGAGCTCGCCCGCCGCTGGCGGTTCCTGCCGGCGAACGGCACGGCGGCGACGGCCGGCGGCGGCGGCCTGCAGGACCCGGACTCCGTCCCGGACGGCCGGCACAAGAACACCTCCACGCTCAGCGAGTACGAGATGGTGAACAACCGGCCGACCGGGGACGGGCGGCGCGGAGCGCGCCTCCGCGCGCGCGACGAGGAGGTCGAGCTCGGCCACGGCGACGTCGTCATCGCGGCCATCACCTCGTGCACGAACACGTCGAACCCGAGCGTGATGCTCGCGGCGGGGCTCCTCGCCCGCAAGGCGGTCGGGCGCGGCCTGTCCGTGAAGCCGATGGTGAAGACGTCGCTCTCGCCCGGCTCGCGGGTCGTCACGACCTACCTCGAGCGGACCGGGCTGCAGCGCGACCTCGACGCGCTCGGCTTCCAGACGACCGGGTACGGCTGCTGCACCTGCATCGGCAACTCCGGCCCGCTCGACGACCGGGTCGAGCGCGTGATCGCGGACCACGACGTCGTCGCCGCGTCGGTGCTCTCCGGCAACCGCAACTTCGAGGCGCGCGTCCACGGGAGCGTGAAGGCGAACTTCCTCATGAGCCCGCCGCTCGTCGTCGCCTTCGCGATCGCGGGCCGGGTGGACGTGGACCTCGAGCGCGAGCCGCTCGGGATCGGCAAGGACGGGCGGCCCGTCTTCCTGCGCGACGTCTGGCCGACGTTCGCCGAGGTCGACGCGCTGCGCGCCAGCGCCAGCGACCCCGCGGCGTACCGGAAGAACTACGGCGGCGGGTTCACCGAGAACGCGCGCTGGAACGGGCTGCCCGTCCGCGGCGGCAAGCTCTACGAGTGGGACCCGAGCTCGACCTACATCCAGGAGCCGCCGTACTTCACGCCGTTCTCGATGACGCCCGGGACGCCGGGGGACGTCACCGGCGCGCGCGCCCTCGCGATCTTCGGCGACTCGGTCACGACCGACCACATCAGCCCCGCCGGCTCCATCAAGCCGAGCTCGTCCGCGGGGCAGTACCTCCAAACGCTCGGCGTCAAAGTGGGCGACTTCAACTCGTACGGCGCGCGGCGCGGGAACCACCACGTCATGGTGCGCGGGACGTTCGCGAACGTCCGCATCAGGAACCTCAT
>WNGB01000195.1_pt2 | contig 22967 bp, 20 predicted proteins | sample 5400681 | NCBI WGS metagenome assembly WNGB01 (sample SAMN13153367, study PRJNA577476) | soil metagenome | isolation source: 115 cm soil or saprolite under grassland replicate 2 | place: USA:California | collected 2016-06-15
GCATCGCCCAGGGCCAACCGCGATCGCCCAGGACCAAGCGATCCCTCAGGGCCAACCGATCCCTCAGGGCCAACCGATCCCTCAGGGCCAAGCGATCGCTCAGGGCCAAGCGATCGCTCAGGGCCAAGCGATCGCTCAGGGCATATCGCGCGACGGCGGGTTCGGTGCACCTGGCGCTAGGCGCTGTGTTCGTAGTCGACCTCGGGTGCCGCGATCGGCGCCGCGGCCGGCGGCCCTGGCGGTGCATCCGGTGGGGCAGTCCGCAGGCGAACCGTTATCTCGAGGCCGCCGCCTGGCCGCGGCACCGCGTTGATCGATCCGCCGTGCGCGCGCACTACCGACGCCACGATGGACAGGCCAAGCCCGGCGCCGCGCTCCGAGCCCACGCGATCCTCCGCCCCGCGACGGAACGGCTCGAACAGCCGCGGGAGCTCGTACGGCGCCACGGTGGGCCCGGTGTTCGCCACGTGTACCAGGGACCCGCCCTCCTGCCGCCAGGTGCGCAGCCAAATCGCGCCGCCATCGATGTTGTACTTGACCGCGTTGTCAAGCAGGTTGTGCACTAGACGCTCGAGCAGCACGGGCTCGCCAGCGGTGGGGGCGGCAGCGAGGTCCTCGTGCAGGGTGACTCCGGCATCCACGACGGTCGGCCGGAGGCTGGCGAGCGCGGAGTGTGCCACGTCGCTCAGGTCCACAGGGGTTCGCGCCTCCAGCCCGCGCTCGCTGCGCGCGAGAAGCAAAAGCCCGTCGATGAGGCGCTGATGGCGCGCGTTCGTGGCCAGCAGGGTTCGCCCCACGACCTTCAGGTCTTCGGACGCCTGCGGATCGGCGAGCGTGACCTCGAGCAGGGTCCTGTTGATGGTCAGAGGCGTACGCAGCTCATGTGAGGCGTTCGCGACAAACCGGCGCTGCGCATCGAACGCACGCGCGAGACGTTCGAGCATCGCGTCGAACGTGTCGGCAAGCTCCTTGATCTCGTCCTCGGGCCCTTCGAGCGCGATCCGCTGGTGCAGCGTGGTCTCCGACAGCCTCCGCGCCGTCGCGGTTACCCGCTGCAAAGGCGCCAGGGCGCGTCCCGCCACGACATATCCGGCAGCCACCGCGACGACCCCGACCGCGAGGAGCGCGACGATCGACTTGACGAGCAGCTGATGCGTGACCCCATTGATGATCGCGGCACGGAACGCCTCCTGCTCATCCGCTGAGACCTCGAGGAACGCGAAGTTGCCGAGCACGTTGTTCAGCACGCTACGCAACAGCATGTACGTCACCGCGAGCAGGACCACGCCCGCGACGTAGAACATGGCCCCATACAGCAGCGTCAGCCGGGTCCGGACGCTCATCCTGTGGACCCGCGCCTCTTGCCCGCCGCGTGGTGGGGTCACAGTCGGTACCCCACGCCGGGCACTGTCTCGATCAAAGGAGGATCACCGAGCTTCCTGCGCAACGTCATCATGGTGACCCGAACCACATTTGTGAACGGGTCGATGTACTCGTCCCATGCCTTCTCGAGCAGCTGCTCCGCGCTTACCACCGTGCCCTGAGCGCGCATGAGCACCTCGAGCACGGCGAACTCCTTGTTGGTCAGCACGATCGGCTGGCCATCCCTCGCCACCTCGCGGCGATTCGGGTCAAGCAGAATGCTGCCGCGTTCAAGCACGGGGGGAAGTGGCGGGGACGACCGCCGGGCCAGCGCACGCAGGCGGGCGATGAGCTCCGCGAAGGCGAACGGCTTGGCGAGGTAGTCGTCGGCGCCGAGAGACAGCCCCGCCACCTTGTCGTCCAGCTCACCAGCAGCGGTCAGCATGAGGATTCGGGCGGTTGTGCCGGCCGCGACCAACTGCTTGCACACCTCGTCACCGTGCACCATGGGGATGTCGCGGTCGAGGATGATGACGTCATAGTCGTTCACGCTGGTCCGCTCGAGCGCGCCTGCGCCATCGTAGGTGACATCGACGGCCATCGCCTCGCGCCGCAGGCCTACCGCGATGGCGTCGGCGAGGACCTGCTCGTCTTCGACAACCAGAACCCGCAACGTGCGTCCCCTCACAGCTACATCCGGCACATCCGGCGCGCTCGACCGGCTCTTACTTTTATGCCTCACCACGCGTAAGCACCGGGTAAGAGCGTGTGTTCGCGGTCCGCGCCCACCTGGAAGCGAACGTTACCCGAAGTGCCACCCGCGCCTGGTTTAGCGATCATGGCTTGCCGGGTAAGTCGAGTGCCACGCAGCGGTGCGCACGCCGGGCCCACCGCTCGCTGGTTTCCAGGAAGGGACCCGATGGGCGAATTCGCCGCAGTCCTCCAGCGCAGGCTCGAGGACGAGTACGCGTCGCTCGCCGCGGCTCGGTCCGCTGATGACCAAGACCTGACCGAAGCGCTCCTCGCCGAGATCGAGAACCTGCACAGGATCGCCGCTGAGCACGGAGTACGGCTGCCAACGAAAAGGAAGCCAGGCGCCTAGCCAGCAGTGGCGCTGTCCTGGCGCTGGCTCAGTGCAGCAAGCATCTGCTGTAGCTCGGTGAACAGCCCTGATCCGGCAGCAATGGTTAGCTCAGACCCAGCAGGCTCGCCGGGCAGGCCGCCGATGTGGGCGCCAGCCTCCGTCGCGACGAGACCACCCGCCGCGCGGTCCCAGTAGTTGATGCCGCGCTCGTAATACGCGTCCACCCGCCCCGCCGCGACCGAGCACAGGTCGACCGCGCAGGATCCGCCGCGCCGGATGTCACGCACCCGCGGCAGCAACGCGGCAACCACCTGCCCCTGGTCGGCCCGCATCGCCGCCGCATACCCGAAGCCGGTCGCGACGAGCGCCTGAGCGACCGGCACACCGGAGGCGCACCGAAGGCGGACAGCGGCGCCGTCACCCCCACCATCCCCGGCACGCCGCAGCCATGCGCCACCGTCACGGGTGGCGGTGAACAGCTCACCGTGTTCCGGGACGTGCACCACGCCGGCGACCACATGGCCGGATTGCTCGGCCGCGATGCTGACCGCCCAGTCGGACAGGCCGTAGAGGTAGTTGACCGTCCCGTCGATCGGATCGATGATCCAGCGCACCGCCGTGTGCTCGGCCGGTTGCACGGAACCGCCTTCCTCGCTGAGGAACGCATCGCCCGGCCGCGCCGCCCGGATACCGTCGATGATCAGCCGTTCGGATGCGCGATCCATCTCGGTGACCACGTCGGTCGGGCTTGACTTGGTCTCCACAACCTCAAGCCGACCCGGCGGCCGCCCGGTGGCCAGCATCTCGCCCGCCTCCATCGCGGCGCGTACGGCGAGTTCGAGCAGTTCACCCGGTTCCGCAGCACTCACCGGCGCCAGATTCACCGGGGACGCCCCGAATGGGCAGTGCTGGCACCCGCACGTGTGCCGCCCCGGGCGCAGCATCCGGCCGGGCACTGATCGGGGTTCGGGCGCAGACATCCGAGCGCGGGGCGTTGCGGATGGCTGGCGAAACGCTCGGCGACAAGCTCGCTCACCATGGCAACGAACCGCGGGTGAGCGCCCGGCGTGGCCGCACGCGCCAGCTGAATGCCCAGCCGCTCGCCGATACGCGCCGCGACGACGTCCAGGTCGTAGCGGACCTCCATGTGATCGGAGACGAATCCGGACGGCACGAGCACGGCCGCCTGCGCGCCCGCGCCCGCCAGCTCCGCGAGGTAGTCGCCCACGTCAGGTTCGAGCCACGGCTGCGACGGTGGTCCGCTGCGGCTCTGGAAGACCAGCCGCCACGGGTGTCTTCCGCCGTCCACCCGCTCGCTGACCAGCCGCGCAACCTCGGTGAGCTGTGCGACGTACGCCCCGCCCGGCGACCCGTCAGGCGCCCCGCCCGGCGACCCGTCAGGCGCCCCGCCCTGCGACCCGTCAGGCGCCCCGCCCTGCGACCCCTCAGGCGCCCCGCCCTGCGACCCGTCAGGCGCCCCGTCAGGCGACGCGTCGGCCGGCCCGCTCGAATCGGCCATCGCGGTCGGCACACTGTGCGCCGTAAAGACAAGACAAGCATTATCCCGAACGGCTGCGCTGAGTGTCGCGAGCGCCGCCCGGGTGTTCTCGGCGAGCGGCTCAACAAAACCGGGGTGGTTGAAGTACGGACGGAGCTTGTCGATCTGTGGTGCGCCAGGGCCTGCCTGCTCGCGGGCACGCTCGATGTCCTCGAGGTACTGCCGACAGCCGGAGTATGAGCTGTATGCGGAGGTGGCGAACGCGACAGCGCGGCCTACGCCGGCCCGTGCCATCTGCCGGACAGTGTCGGTGAGGTAGGGCGTCCAGTTCCTGTTGCCCCAGTAGACCGGCAGGTCCATGCCGCAGGCGGCGAACCGAGCCTCGATGGCGGCGATCAGCTCGCGGCACTGCTGGTTGATCGGGCTGACGCCACCAAACAAGTAGTAGTGCTCGCCCACCTCGGCGAGCCGCTCCCGTGGGATGCCGCGGCTGGAAGTCCCACGACTTCCACGACTCCCACGGCTCACGTTCTCGAGGAACGGAATCACATCGTCCGGTCCTTCAGGCCCGCCGAACGAGACAAGGAGGAACGCGTCATATCCGGGCGCACGTGGCTCAGCTACCGGCATATCCGCCATCCAACCAGACCGGGTGACCGGCGCCCGAATCGCGGATCGCCCATTCCGCTCTTACTCGTGTGATCAACTCCGGTAGGTTGTAGGAGATGTGGCTGCCGGGCAAACCAGGTGGCGGAGCGGACACCCGCGAGGCTCCAGCCGACCCCGACCGGGCCACGGCCGGTCGCTGGCCGCCGCCGATCCACCGGTGGGCGGACCACCACCCGGTCGTGCGCCACGCCGCCATTCTCCTCGGCTATGTGGCGCTCGGTGTCGTCGTCACCTGGCCGCGCGCGACCTACCTGGCCGGCCGGTTGCCTAACACGCGTGATCAGGCCGCATACACCTGGGATATGTGGTGGATGGCCCGCCAGGCCGAGCATTTCGCCAACCCGTTCTATACGCACCAGATCATTGCGCCAGTCGGCGCGCCACTCTCTTATCACGCGCTGATGCCCCTCGCTGGCCTGATCATGATGCCGATCACGATCATCGCTGGGCCCGCTTTCTCTGTGAACCTGCTGTCGGTGCTCGTTCCGGGCCTGACCTGTTACGCGATGTACCGCGCTGCCCGGCTATGGTTGCCGCCGGTCGGCGCCTTCGCGAGCGGGGCATTCTTCGGCTTGTCCTCGATGCTTACCTGGCGCGCCTGGTTCCATCTCAACATCGCGGCCGGGGCATTGTTCCTGCCGATCACGCTGGAGACCGCCGTCCGCCTGCGCCGGGATCCGTCCCCCGGCCGCGCCGCCCTGCTCGGGCTCGTCATCGGGCTTTGCTTGCTCGTCGACACCGAATCGGCGGTGCTCGCGGTCGTCGTCGCAGCCGCCGTGCTCGTGCCATGGCTGGTGTCCCGGCCAAGGTTGGGCACGCTCAGCCAACTCGGCCTGACCGCAGCGACCGGGTTGCTCGTGGCGAGCCCGCTAGCCATCGCCATGGTGCGGCAAGCCTCCGCCTTGTCGCCCAATCCGGCCAAGCTCGCCACCGACTATGTGACCTACGGTGTCGCGCTGCCGCAGATGTTCGCACCCTCGCCGCGGGTCGCGGCCTTCGGCCTGCACGGGCTGGGAGCGATCTTTTACCACGGAATCACGAGCGAGGGAATGCCGACGTTCGGGGTCATGGTGACCGCCTTGGCGCTGCTTGGTGCCGTGCTTTACTGGCGACAACGCCGGACCTGGATATGGCTGGTGTTGTGGCTCGGTATGAGCGTCCTCGCCCTGGGCCCGGTGCTCTACCTGGGCACACACCCTTACGCACCGCTGCCGGTGCGCGACCATGGCACGACCCTGTCGCAGCTTCTGCCCTACACGTGGTTTGTGCGCCTGCCGGGCCTGTCCGGGTTCCGCGAAGCTAACAGGTTCACGCCGCTCGCCCTCCTCCCGGCCGCGCTGCTCGCCGGGAGCGCCGTGGCGTGGATTAGGACGCGGTTCACTCCGGCGCTGCTGCTCGTCGCCGCACTGGCGGCGCTGGAACTCGGCTGGTCCGCGCAGGCTCCTGCGGGCACCATGCCGACCGGGCTCGCCGCGGCCGACCGGGCGGTCGCCGCCGACCACTCACGGTCGCTGGTCGTGGATGTGCCCCTGGGGTTCCGCAGCGGCACGGTGCTGGTTGGCCCGGGTTTCCCTGGGGAAGCGCTTGTGGAGGCTACTCTCGATGGCCACCCCCGCGCGATCGGTTATGTCGCACGACTGCCCGAGCACACCGCCGTGGTCCTGCGCCGACACCCTTTCTACGCCGACGTTATGAAAGTGCAGCGCGGCCGGCATATCACCGCGGCCGCTATCCCGGCCGCGGCTGCTGACGCGAAGCGATTGAACGTGGGCTGGGTGCTGGTCTGGAAACCGGTCACCCCGGCGCTGCATCACTTCCTTGCGGTGACCGGCTTCGGGTTCCGCTACCGGGCTGACGGCGTCTCTGTCTATCGGGCGCTGGTCAGATAGTTCCGTTCGCTATCGCGTGGGCGACCCACGGGATGACCTCATCGAGCATGGCGGGCAGCGTCGTCGCCGCCTCGAACCCGAGCACTTGCCGCGCCTTGCCGACAGCCGGAACCCGGTGCTGAACGTCGTGCTCGAAGGGGGGATCGGACACATAGCGGAACGGCACACCCGGACCTTTGATCTTGAGCCAGATCAGCTCCGCGAGTTCAAGCACGGTCGTGCTCACCGAGGTCGACAGGTTGAAGTCCTCCCCCACCGCGCCGGGATGTTCCATCGCCGTCACGATGCCCCTGGCCAGGTCACCGCCGTAGGTGTAGTGCCTGACCTGCGACCCGTCACCGAGGATGTGCAACGGGTCCTGGCCTTTCAGCACCTTCTGCACGAGGTCGGGGACGACGTGGCTCATGGCCAGCTTCACGTTTCCCGACAGCACCTCCGTGTCCCCGGCAGCGCGGCATTCGCCGATCCCGACGCAGTTGAAGGGCCTGACGATGGTGTAAGGCACGCCATACTGCTCATGCGCGGCCCTGGCGAAGTACTCAACCCCGAGCTTCTGGAAGCCGTAGGACGACAAGGGCGGCGGGATCCGGCGTTCCTGGCCTTCGGCGGATGGCCAGTCCGTCGCCGACTCGAACACCATGGACGAGCTTAGGTACGTCACCTTGCGCAACCGGCCCGACTGGTGGGCGGCGATCGCGGCGTCGCACGTCGAGGCTATGATCCGCTCATTCGCGGCGAGAAGATCATAAGCGTAGGTGTGAAAGTACGAGATTCCTCCGATCATGGCGGCGCCCGCCACCAGGTGATCCGCTTCGCTGGCGAGCCGGCGCATCAGCGCGGTGTCGCGTGCGTCACCCTCCACGAGGCGGTAGCGGGGATCTTCGTCATAGGACTTGGAGACCTTTCCGTACTTCGAGAAGTTGTCGAGTCCTACGACCGAATGGCCCCGCCGCAGCAGTTCCGCCACGACATATCCGCCGATGAAACCGGATGAACCGGTCACGAGCACACATTGCTCAGTCATCGGGCCGTCCCGTCATTCCGGGTGCTGAGGCGCCGGATTTCGTCCTCGGTCAGCCGTCGGCCGAAAGCAAACAGGTACCACCGCAGATAATGGGGGATCGATTTCATGACCTGAAAGTTCGAGGTGCCCTGCTGGCGCTCGAGCCAGATGGTAGGAATCTCGGCCACAGGGCGTCGCATGCGGGTGGCCTTCGCGGTCAGTTCGATGCCGATCTCGAATGCGGTGTCGCTGTCGATGCCGACCGCTCGGACGAACGCTTTGTCGAAGGCTTTGAAGCTATTCGTGGCGTCCCTGGTGCCGACGCCGGCCAACCAGTGCAGCGTGCGCCCGGCCGTGCGCGAGAGCAGGCTCTTGACCTTGGGCCCGCCGACCTGCTGGCCGCCCGGCATGTACCGCGACGCAGCCGCGACGACCACCCCGCGCTCGACCAGATAGACCAGTTCGTCCACCTGGCGTGGGTCGTCGCTGCCGTCGGCCATGGTGATGACCACAACATCGGCGGCGGCGTGATCGAAGCCAAAGCGGATTGCGGGCGCCGGGCCCTTCCCGTAGGTGTTCAGCATCGGGCGGACCCGCGGGTCCGTGTGCGCGTAACGCTGCGCATGGGGGCGTGTGGAGTCGCTCTCGTCGTCATAGACCACGAGCACCTCACAGGGCATCGTCACGGAACTCAGCAGCCGGTCTAAAAACCGGACAATTGACTCAGATTCGTTGTATGCGGGCACGACAACAGATACCCGTGGGCAGACCCGATCGCGGCTTTCCCCACGCGTAGTCACACCCGTACTCCCTGGCCACGCAGGTTCCAGATATCGACTACCGGCTTGGCCGTCGCAAGCTCCGCATACTCTGGGTGCGGGGTGGCGATGAGCAGCAGATCCGCCTGGCCGAGCACCGTATCGAGGGGGATAAGGCTCGGATCGGTGCGCACATAGGGGTCCGTGCAAAGGACGCGACCCGCCTTGAACTGCAGCACCCGGCGAAGTTTGTACGACAGGCTGGACCTGGTGTCATCGCTGCCGGCCTTGAAGGACATGCCCAGGATCCCGACGGTCAGCGAGGATAGGTCGCAGCGCTGTTCGAGCCGGTTCACCACGTAAAGCGGCAGCCCTTCGTTGACCAGCATGGCGGCGTGGCCCAGGGTGAAGTTGTTGTTGTTGAACGCGGCGATCTGCATCGTGTCCTTGAACAGGCACGGGCCGGCGGCGAACCCTGCCGCGGGGAGATCGGCCGCCCGAGCGTAGTCCTGGATGATTGCGGCGCGGATCCGCTCGAAATCCAGGCCGCAGTCGTTGGCGATCAAGAAGAACTGATTGGCGGTCGCGAACTTGATGTAGCGCCACGCGTTCGTGAAGAGCTTCGCCAGCTCGGCTTCCTTCGGCTGCAAGTGGATGACCCGGTCGGTGAGCAGGCGAAACAGCCGCTCGGCCCGCGCGGCACCCGACGCGCCCGATGCCCCGACGATTTGGGGCAGCGTGAAGAGTTCGATCATGGCCCGGCCCTCGGCGATCCGTTCCGGGCAGAAGACCACGTCGATCTTTCGCCCTAGTTTGGCCACCATTCCCTCGACCAGGGCGGTCACACCAGGAAAGACGGTGCTCCGCAGCACCATGAGCTGCCCATCGACGAAATACCGAGCGCAGTCGGCGAGCGCACGGGGTATGGCCTCAGGGTCTGGGTTGAGGTGCTGGTCGACGGGGGTTCCGATGACCACGACGACGTTCTCGGCCGCGCCGACGAGAGCGGGATCCGTCGATGCGACCAGCATGCCTGATCTGATCGCCCGGGCCAGTGGCTCGGCCGCGCCCGGTTCGTCGAACGGCAACCGCGCTGCATTGACCTGCTTGACGGCTGATTCGCTCACGTCGTAGATGCCGACCCGCAGGCCCCGGTGCGCGAAGGCGATGGCGAGCGGCATGCCGGCGTGGCCGCAGCCACCGATGATGACGACGTCCTTGCTCCAGCCCATGTCTGGGTACCCACATCCTGGCCAGTGCCGCGGTCCGGGCAGTTCAGGCCAAACAGACCTGTTGTGGCATGCTATCGATGCGTTTGGCGCAGCGGCTCAGGGCTTACACGTCGTTCACGAGTATCAGAGCCCGTTTGGCGCCCGCGATCAGCCGAACTGCCGCGCGTACTGCTGAGCAAGATCCAGAACCTCGCGCACATACCAGCCGGCATGGTTGTATGCGTAGATCGCCCGGTCTAGGGAAGCCCCGGTGGACCCAGCGCCATTCGCGCAGAGGTAGCGGGCGGCGGACGGCACCGCGTCGTAGGGATTCATGATGTCCGCGGTCGTATCGCCAAACCCGGGAATGCCCCAGATCCGCCAGGTGGAGGGCAGGAACTGCATCGGGCCAAGCGCCCCCGCCCGGGACGGGCCGTCGTTGGCGCCATGCCCGCTTTCGATCTGCCCGATCGCAGCAAGTACCGTCCAGGACAGCCCAGGGCAGTACTTCGCCGCCGACTCCTTGTATAGCTGCAGGTACGTGCCTGGCCGACCGTGGCCAGCAGCCGACTCGGCAGGCACCTGCGCGGAGGTGGCATCCAGATCGATGATCTGGCTCTGCTTTCCGAGCAACCGTCGCAGCCGCCGCATGAGCGCGGCGGTGTCCGCTCCGGGTGCGTTGATCATCGCGACCACGTTTGGCACCAGGCCAAGCGCGCGGGCCGTGTCCCGGCTGACGAGCGCGTCCACACCCGCGATGCCCAGAGCCGCCGACGCGCCCATCGTGATCAGCGGCTGTGTCACTCCCACCAGCTGGTAGGAGGTCCCCGTGTGCAACCGGAGCTGGGCTTGCGCACTGGTCGACAGCACGAACTCGTTGCGCGCCAGCGCCGCCCAGATACGCTGGTTCGCCGCAGTCGTCAGTGGGGTCCAGGACCGAAACTCACTGGGGTCGACGCCGAGCACATTGGCCGTCCGGGCCCGCAGGCCGATCGCGCCACCGTCCGCTGTGATCAGGTCGCGTACCTGAGCAAGCCTCCTGATACCGGTCAGCTGCCCACGCGTCAGCCCCGTGCGCGACACCACGAGCACGTCGGGGGGGACTATGCGGCGAAGCGGCGCAACCCGGCTCGCGGTCACAGCATCGGCGCCGACACTCGGCCGCGCGCCGACCCTGTGAGGCGCGGCCGTGGGGCGTGAGACGGGGGTGCTAGCCGATCTGTCTACGTGACCTGACGCCTCGAGCAGGACAGCGCCACCGGCGACCGCAGCGCCGCCGAGTGCGACCACGACTCCGGCGATCATGAGTGGCGCGCCGCGCCAGCCGACAGGTCTCACAGCAGAACCAACCTTAAGCCCTCGTCCCGCGTGATCACAGCCAGGGAAATCGCTTGCGCCACCGTTTACCGTCGTGTGGGGAGGCTTTTGACCGTGGCGGACGACATCATGATCACCGCGCCGCGCGGCACGACGCGAGGCAACCCTTATCTCCGGCTTGTGCGCGTACCCGGCGCCACCGCGTTTGTGGCCGCTGGGTTCGTGGGCCGGATGCCGATGTCGATGTACGCGCTGGGCGTGGTCTTGCTCGTGTCGGCGGTGACGGGTAAATACGGCATGGCAGGTGCGGTATCAGCGACGGGAGCCGTATGTTATGCGCTGCTCACGCCGCAACTGGCCCGGCTTGCCGACCAGTTCGGCCAGGCTCGGGTGCTTCGCCCGCTTAGCGCCGTCTTCGCCGCAAGCGCGGCCGCCTTCATCACCTGCGCCGTGATGAGCGCTCCGCTGTGGACGCTCTTTGTGACCGGCGGTGCGGTCGGCGGCACCATGCCCTCGCTCGGCGCGATGGTGCGCGCACGGTGGAGCCATCTGCTCGGCGGCACCTCGCTGCTGCACACCGCGTTCTCCTTCGAATCTGTGGCCGACGAGGTGATCTTCATCGCCGGGCCGGTCATCGTCACGCTGGCGGCAACGGGGGTCCATCCGGCGGCCGGAGTCGCCGTTGCGGCGGTCCTGGCCATAGCAGGGACGCTGCTGCTGGCGGCCCAGCGTAGGACCGAACCGCCCGCCGGTCACCAGGCACGCCGATCAGGGCGAGCAGTGGCCGCGCCGGGGATGGGTGTGCTGATCGTCGCGTACGTGTTCCTTGGCGCGATGTTCGGCACGATCGAGCTGAGCACGGTCGCCTTCGCTCAGGAACAGGGGCATAAGTCACTCGCCGGACTTGTCCTTGGCACCTACGCACTTGGCAGCGCGGTTGGCGGGCTCGCCTACGGTGGGCACCATTGGCGGATGCCACTCGACCGCCGGTTCTTGATCGGGCTCGCCGGCATCGTCGTGGGTGTCGCGCCCATGTGGGCGCTGCCCGGCCTACCCGCGCTGTTCGCGGTGATTTTCTTTTCCGGGCTCGGCATCGCGCCGACGATAATCGCGGGCTACAGCCTCGTCGAGCGCAACGTTCCGCCTGGATTGCTGACCGAGGGCATGACCTGGCTCTCGACCGCGGTGGGAATAGGCCTCGCGCTCGGACCGCCGGTGGCCGGGCACATCATCGATGTGTGGGGTGCACATCAAGGATACCTGTTCGCGCTGGGTTGCGGCGTCGCATCGGCCGCGTCGGCGCTGCTCGGCGCGCGGACGCTACGCCTTGGATAGGGTCGGATCATGCCTGCCACCTCCCACGTCTGGCGGAACTGGGCAGGTAACCAGCGGGCGTTCCCACGCAGAACCGCCACGCCGCAAAGCACGGAGGAGGTCGCGGCAGCCGTTAAGGACTCGGAACGTGACAGCCTTACCGTGCGGATGACAGGAACCGGGCACTCCTTCACCGCAGCCGCGCTGACGGACGGGCTGCTGCTACGGCCGGACGGTTTGCGCGCGGTCCGGTCGGTCGACGCCGCGGCCCGGCTGGTCACCGTCGAGGCCGGCTGCCCGCTGCGGGTCCTCAACGAAACCCTGCGGCGGCACGGCCTCTCACTAGCCAATATGGGCGACATCCAGGAGCAGACCGTCGCGGGCGCCATCCAGACTGGCACCCACGGCACCGGACGCGACGTGGGCTCAATCGCCGCCCAGGTAGCAGGCCTGGAACTGGTGCTCGCCGACGGGACCGTGACCACCTGCTCGGCGCAGCGGGAGCCTGACCTTTTCCACGCCGCGCTCGTGGGGCTCGGCGCCCTTGGCATCGTCACCGCGGTCACCTTCCGTGTGGTCCCCGCCTTTCTGCTCGAGGCGCGCGAGGAACCGATGCGCTGGGCTGAGGTCGTCGGCCGGCTCGGCGAGTTGACCGCGAGCAACGAACACTTCGAGTTCTACTGGTTCCCGCACACCGAGGGATGCCTGACCAAGCGCAACAACCGCGCCATTGGCCCCGCGCGGCCCCTGCCGCCGTTCCGGCGTTTTTTGGCTGACGAATTCCTGTCCAACTCGGTCTTCGGCCTCACCTGCCGGCTCGGGCACGTCGCCCCCGGCGTGATCACGACGGTGAACCGGATCGCGGCGAAGGCGCTCGGTGCGCGGACGTACGTGCAGCCGGCGCATCAGGTGTTCACGAGCCCGCGGCGGGTTCGGTTCAAGGAGCAGGAATACGCGATCGGCCGAGAGCAGCTGCCCGCGGCGCTCACCGAGATCCGCGCGCTGTTCGCTAGCCGGGCCTGGCGGATCAGCTTCCCCATCGAGGTGAGGGTGGCGCCCGCGGAGGACCCGTGGCTATCCATGGCGCACGGCCGGGACAGCGCGTTCATCGCCATTCACGTGTACTACAAATCGGATCACCGTGAGTACTTCAGCGAGGTGGAGGCCGTGATGACCGCGGCCGGAGGCCGCCCGCACTGGGGGAAGCTGCACACTCGCGATGCCAGCTACCTGGCCAGCGTCTATCCGCGGTTCGGTGACTTCATGGCCATGCGGGACAAGGTCGACCCACACCGAAGGTTCGGGAACACCTACCTGGCTCAGGTCTTCGGCCCATGACGTGCCCAGGTCTTTCGCCCCATGACGTGCCCAGGTTTCGGCCCATAATGGGCCATTCACGCGCCTGGAGTCGTCGCCGCCTATAACGATCACACGGTGATGTTGGGACATGCCGGGCACGGTGCTGGCGCAGGGCCCGATGAACCGGACAGACTCGTCTGCGGGGGATGAGCGGGGAAGCGCAGGCGCGCCGGCGTGGCCGGCCGCGGAAGGGACGCCGATGCAGGAACTGCGCCTCGTCGCGGTAAGTGAGGACGGCACCTATGTCGTGCTTACCCAGCCGGGACGGGGCACGCGCTTCTCACTGCCAAATGACGAGCGGCTGCGGGCGGTGGTACGCGGCCAGTTCTCCCGGCTCGCCCAGTACGAGATCGAAGTGGAGAGTCCGTTGCGACCCAAGGAGATCCAGGCCAGGATCCGCGCCGGAGAGACGGCCGAGCAGATCGCCGACGCAGCAGGCGTGCCAGTCGAACGGGTGCGCTGGTTTGAGGGCCCGGTGCTCGCCGAACGTGCCTATGTGGCGCAGCAGGCGCAGACTGCTTCGGTCCGGCGTCCAGGTGACTCCGGCCCCGGCCCTCGGCTCGGGGAGGTGGTTGCCGAACGCCTGCGGCTACTCGGCGCCGACCCTGATGAGGCACGGTGGGATTCCCGCAAGCAGGGCGACGGCAGCTGGCTGGTGGAACTGACCAGCCCGACCGGTGCTGAGCGGCGCACGGCCGCGTGGATCTTCGACTCCAGGAGGCGTCACGCCGCACCGGAGGACGACGAGGCGGCCCGGCTGTCACTGCCGGAGGAGGTCCTGCGGGCCGCGGGCCTTTCTGTGCAGCCGCCAGAACCTGCCCGCGGGTTGGGAACCGTAACCCCGTTCGTGCCGCGATCGAGCACCGCCGCGGCCCGGCATGCCGCGCCTGAAGCGTCGCCGGGTCACCAGGCAGCGCCGCATTCGGCGCACCAGCCAGCCGAGCCGACGGCCGTGGCCGCCGCAACTGAGTCGGCCGCTGCGGTTGAGCCGGCCCCCGCAGCTGAGTCGGCCGCGATAGCGGCTCCGGCCGCCGCGGCTGAACAGGTCCGTGCGGCCACGGTGGCACGCCATCGGGATACTGGCACTGACTCTACGGAAATGCGACGCCAACCAGCCCGGCAACCGGGTCCGCAGGCGTCTCCATCCGATTTGCCACAGCTCCAGCCGCCCGCGCCGAGCCCTGGGCCTGGCGTCGAGGAAGCCGACCCAGCCGTCAAAGCGAACCAGGAGTCGCCGGCACGCACCCGCTCCGCGCGTAAAGCGGCTGGTGGGCGCGGCCGCCGCGCATCCGTCCCCACCTGGGACGAGATCATGTTCGGAAGCTCGCGCCCTCAGGAGTAGCCGACGGTGTCACCGTCGGACCTCACGTCTGCTCCGGGCAGCAGCCTGCTCGGGAACGGCCGCCTGCTCGGGAACGGCCGCCTGCTCGGGAACGGCCGCCTGCTCGGGAACGGCCGCCTGCTCGGGAACGGCAGGTTGCTTCGGAACGGACGGCACAGCGGCGGTCGCCTCGCCAACGCGCTCGACGCGGCGCCGCTCCCACGGCATCGCAGCGATCAGCAGCGGAATGACATCCCACGACGTCAGGTACCAAATGTTGGCGTGCATCCAACCTGGCGTGCGGTGCGGTCCCAGCGCGATATAGCCGAAACCATCCCAGGCCGCCGTCATCACGATCGCCGGGGTGGCGAACTGCGTCGTACGCGCCGCGAGGAAGGGCAGGGGCCACACCAGGTACTGGACGCTGACGCGCGGGCTGACGACAAGGAATGTGATCAGCAGTGCAGTTGTCAGGTCAACCGGGTGGGATCGGCGCCAAAGGTAGCCAGCCAGCGCCAACGCGATAATCAGCACCACCACGCCGAGGCGGCCGACGGGAGTGACGAACTCGAGCTTGGCCCGCGTCACGGCGACGGTCCAGCCCCAGTTCCCGACCATGGAGCGAAGCCCGATGATCCGGTGCACCACCGTTGGGAGCAGCCGCACCGGTGTGCCGACCGTAAGCGGTGAGGTGAGCAGGAACGCGGCTGGCACCGCTGCCACCCAGCAGCAGGCCCGCAGGCGTTTCCGCCAATCCGGCAACATCGCAAGGACACCCGGCAGGAGCAGCACCGACCACATGCCGACGGCCACAGAAAAGCCAAGCGCCATCCCCGCGGCAGCGCTGCGGCGCGACCGGGCCAGGAGGAAAGCCGCGACTCCCAGCGCCAGCACTTCAGGTTCTAGCTGGCCGTGGACCGCGCAAATCAGAATCGCGAGCGGATTGCATGCGTACTGGAATCTCCGCAGCCGACCTCGCTCGCTGGCCAGCTTGCCGATGAGCACGATCAGCACCAGGTCGGCCGCTACCGGCGCGAGCCGGCCGACGACCTGCCACGGCAAGTGCATCATCTGGCCGAGCTTCATCTCACCGGCGAACACGAACGCCATGGTGGGCAGGAAAGGCCAGCCCCTCGGCCGTCCGCTCAACACCGGATCATGATGATGCAGGACAGCCATGGCGGCCGCTGGGAAGTCAAGCCTAAAGTCCTTGGGCTGCCACGATTCGCTGGCAGCGGCAATCCACACCGCGCCGCGCAGGACAGCACCCACGGCCAATGCGGTGGGCAATGTTGGCTGCCAGCCACGCCATTGGGCAAGCAGAAACAGTGCCAGGCCGACGCCCAGCACCGAACTAAAAGCGATGACGTAGTCCACTATGGGCTGATCGCCTGATGAGAGTTTTGTTCAGGGCCAGGGGCAGAATAGCGCCGCCTCTCGCCACGCGTCCGGCTTATCCGGCCGGCGAGCCGCCGACGATTCGCAGCGCCCGGCGGATCGGCCGTGACCTGTCCGCAGCGACCCGCCCGGCAAGGGTGCCGCCACCGCGTACGATCGGGCGCGTGACTCAACGCCGGTTTCTTGCCGGACGTCGCTGGGCCGCCTGCGCGGCACGTGGGACTGCGCGACGTGAGCCTGCGGCACGGGGGACTGCAGTACGGGGGACTGCAGTACGGGGGGCTGCCGCACGTGAGCCTGCGGTATGGGGGGCTGCGGCACGGGGCGCAGCGGTCGTTGCCGTCTGGGCGATGTGCTTGATGACGGCCGGTTGCGGCTTGATCGGTGGCACAAACACCGGGTCGTTCGACGTGCCTGAGATCATCACGGTAACCAGCCTGGGGTTCCGCGACCAGGGGCCCATCCCGCACCGCTACACCTGCTTCGGCAAGGGCATCAGCCCGCCGATCCACTGGTCAGGTGTACCCACGGGAACCAAGGCGCTCGCGCTGGTGGTGGACGATTCGGACGCGCCGGTAACGCCGTATATATACTGGCTCGTTTTTGACATCAGCCCGGAGACAACGGAGCTGCAAGAAGGATCGCTGCCACCGAACGCCCGCCAGGCGCGAGGCAGCGACAACGTGGCTAGGTATGCGGCTCCTTGTCCACGGTCAGGTAGCCACTCTTATCGTTTTACGCTCTATGCGATGAACGCACCTGTACCCTTGCCAAACAAGGCGGCGATGGCGGCTGCATGGCCAGCGATCGCAGCGCGGGCCATCGCCCGGGGCAGGCTGACGGGAATTGTGCGGAACCCGCAGGGCTGACTGTCTACTGAGCTAGATGTCACGGCTACTCGCGGAGGCGTGGTAAACGCCCCGATACGCTACGTATGTTATTGATACGTAAAACTTCTCCAATCGTGTGACAGCGGTCATACTGGTCGGCCAGAATCAGTATTCAGGCGAACGGCCTTGGGTGTGACCCAGGGCGCTAGCGTTACGGGGCAAGGCTCGCGTCGATGGCCGCGTGTGCCTGGCTAGCGCTGCCCGCGTGGCCATGCCAGTTGGGTGGTGCGATGACGCTGTTCGTGGTGCTCGGCCTCGTGGCCGTGGTAGTCGGGGTCCTGGTTGCCGTCGCATTGGGCGTTCGCTCGATGCGGGCCGAGGAACACGGCGAGGACGACTGGGATTCCCCGGTCGCCGACAACGAGTTCGCGAAGCCTGCTGACACCGGCCAAGCCGTCCGCCGCGGCGGCGAACGCCGACGGACAGCGGGAGCGCGACGGACCACAGGCGCGGTGAGCGACAGCGGCCCGCGCAGCCGAGGCCGCGGCCAGGACGCCGACGGAGGCGGGCGCGACAGGGACATTGCCGGCGACACATCAGGCTCACCTGCCCGGGCAAGCCAGGGACGACGCGGCCAGCCAGCAGACCGGCCACCAAGGCGCGCACGGCAGTCCCGGGCTGGGGTGGCTCGCGCCACGGAGGGATGGGACGGTACCAACTGGGACCGGGTCTCCGACGAGGACTACTGGGCCGAACTGTCTGCGGACAAGCCACTTGCCTCTAAGACTGCTCAATCGGCCGCCGACCTTGGGCCTGTTGCGTCTAGTGAACCAGCGCCGCGAAAAGGGCGCGATTCGCAGACCGACCCGAACGGGTTGCGGACCGCGGAAACCGCTGAAATGGTCCGTTCGCGAGACGTTGGCGCTTCCCGGCGCTCCGGCACCGACCACGAGGTTGCCGCGCTTCCCGTCCGACGCTCCGGCAGCGCTCCTGACACGGGCCGGGTGGTGCCCGCCACGACGAGTCCACAGCTCAGCAGGCAAGCGGGGCCAGGCGGCGCGGACTTCACCGACCCGAATCTCGCGGCGCGAGCGAGCACGGCTGAGCCGACGACTGGTCGGCCAGTTCGTCACGCGGCGAACGCCGCTCCGGCACTGACTGTGCCGGACCAGCAGAATGGCCAGAATGGCCAGTCCGGTGCGTGGCCCAGCGCCGTGCCCGGCCAGAGTGACTGGCCGCAGCGCGGCCATGACTACGCGGCCGCAGGAAGCGGGTCCGGCCCTTACTATTCCGCGCCGTCCTACCCCGCGCCTTCTGGGTACTCCACACCCTCTGACCACTCCGCGCCCTCTGGGTACTCCACACCCTCTAACTACTCCGCGCCTTCTGGGTACTCCACACCCTCTAACTACTCCCCGCCTTCTGGGTACTCCACACCCTCTGACCACTCCGCGCCCTCTGGGTACTCCACACCCTCTGACCACTCCGCGCCTTCTGGGTACTCCACACCCTCTAACTACTCCCCGCCTTCTGGGTACTCCACACCCTCTGACCACTCCGCGCCCTCTGACCGCTCCGCGCCCTCTGACCACTCCGCGCCCTCTGACCACTCCGCGCCCTCTGGCTACAGCGCGCCGTCCGATCCGTACCGGACTCCGTCCCATGGCACAGAGCAGCGCCACGGCGGCCACCTGTCTGACACCCCGGGCTACGGCATCCCTGCTGACGCACCCAGTTACGGCATTCCTGCTGACACACCCGGCTACGGCGTGCCCGCCAGTGCTGGTTATGCAGCGGGAGATTCGTCGCCAAGTGCGGGCTCGTACCTTGGTCGTCACAACGGCGGCGCTCCGTACGTCACTGGTGCGTACCGGAACTCGGCTGCAGAAGGCTCCCATGGGACGGCGCACGATTCGGCTACATGGGGTGCACCCACAGACCCCGCCGGTCATGTCGGCGACCCAGCATGGCAGCAAGGCGGCGAGACCGGCGCTGGAACACCGCTGGCGCCGACCGTTGGCAACTACGCGAGCCCTCATGCGGGCAGCCACCCGGGAGCCTTTCCCGCAGGTGCGGCCCCCGCTGCGCCATACTCATCCCCCGCAGGTGCGGCCCCCGCCGCGCCATACTCATCCCCCGCAGGTGCGGCCCCCGCCCCGCCATACTCATCCCCCGCAGGCTTCGGCGGCCAGGCGAGTGCCGGCGGTTTCGCGAGCGGCTACTTGTCAAGTTCCGCCCTGTCAGCGCGCCACCCCATCCCGGAGCCTGAGCCCTTGGCCAGCGCGAGCGCGGGTAACCCGTATGGCAGTTACGTGACAGGGCCGCCACCCGCCGACGGCGTGGACCCCGCAGCCCAGCAACAGCAAACAGGCCGCGGGGACACCTACGATTACGACAAACACCGCCCCTACGGCGGTGGATACGGGAATCACGGCGGGTCTCACCGCTGAGGCCGCCCGCCCCCACAGCCCGTCTCCCCGGGCCGCGATAACCCCGCCCCCACAGCCCCGTCTCACAATTTGGCGCGGGGCCGCCCGCTGGGGGGCCTCGGCCCGCCGGGCCGGTAATCCGCTGCGCGGTCAAAGACAGGTGGGCGTGTGGTCTTGACAAGCGGGCGGTAACCGCGCCGAGAATGTGGCGACTGGACAAGGTGGAGGCGATGCAGACAGCCACTCGCGATCACGCACGCACTTATCATCTGCACAAGCTCGCCACTGCGTTGGACGATCATGGTTTCCACTGGGCGGTCAAGACCACGTACCCGCCCTCGTTGCACATCTTTATCCCGGGTGCGGCGATGTTGGCGGAAACAATCGACTGCATCCCTATGGCCGACGAAGATGGGCGGCTTCGGTGGTTCTATCGATGGTCATGGGGCGACGTCTTGCATTGCACTGACGATCCGGAAGCCGCCGCCGCGAAGATCGCGGATGTCTTGGCATCTCGCTGACTTGCGGGGCGGACCAGAGCCGACACCCAAAGCGCACTCTGCCCGGCGCCGCACCGTCGTATGGTTCACTGAGGTTTTCTCAGCAATTTTCACGTGATCACGCCGTGTTCGAAATGGACGAGAACGAGTGCGGCTCTGGCGATGTCGCCGATTCTGCTGGGGCTGAGAGTGACGTGTTGCGGGGTGCGCCAGCGCTGGGTGAGCAGGGCGAACCCGCGTTCGCCGAGGCAGCGCAGGGATCGCAGCAGGGCGTTGTAGGTGCGGGTGTTGAGGTCGAGTTCTCGGCCGCTGCTGGGTTGCTTCACCGGGGTGAGGACGCCTTTTCCGGCGCCTTCGTATCCGGGGTCGGCCAGCACGGGCATCGTGGTGGTGAACGGGCGGATGACGTCGAGCACGTGGGCGCGGGCGGCGGTGATGTCGTGAACCTTGCCGGGTAACACGTCGGAGACCCACAGCGGGAGCCCGCCGGGGGCGAAGATCGCTTGGATGTTGCCGCCGAAGTCGTGGGTCTTCCCGGAGTACCACAGGTCGATGGTCTTGCCCTTGGTGGACAGGGTCTTGAGGTGCAGCCGGTCGGTATCGACGACCTTGCCGTTGAGGATCAGGTGGGGTAGGCCGTCGTGTTCGGCGCGTTCGAGCGCTTCGCGCAGGTCGGGTGCTTGGGCGGCGAGAACGTCGATGGCCTCGTTGAGGTAACGGTAGGCGGTGGCCTGCGACAGGCCGAAGCCGCGCCCCAGGTTTGGTATGTCGGTTTTGTTGCGGAACCAGACCAGTGCGAAGACCGGCTGCCGCTGGCAGGTCAGCGACCTGGTGTTCTTGCGGGTGCCGCGGGCGCGTCGTTCGGCGGCCAGCAGCGAGGCGACGAAGCGGACCAGTTCCATGGGCACGTCGAGGATGGCACGATAGGGGACCACGCGAAGCCTTCGCTGTGAAGTTGATCTGTCGTAGGACCAGTTCTTAGCGGGGGCTCCGCGCTTGCATCGGGATTTGCCGATCCTTCCGCGTGTTGACCTGGTTAGTCCGACGATGACGCACCGCCACGCTGGAGCCGTCCAGCTGCCGTACCCGGCGCCCGGCGCCCCCAGACCAGGACCAGGGCCGCACAGGTTGCCGGCGTAGCGCGGGCAGGCCAGTACGCCGCGGGCGCATCCAGGTGGGCGTCGACCGGTCGCTGGAGCACCAGGATCCACGACGGGGTGGACCACGCACAATGGTGGATGTGGGTACGCGCGAGCCGCAGAGTCCCGTCCGTGCAGAAGCAGATATCGCCCAGGCTGCCGCATTGTTCGCAGATCCTTCGCGGGCCCGAGTGTTGATGGGCCTTGCTGACGGTCGGGCGCTCTCTGCGACGGTGCTGGCTGCGGAAGCAGGCGTCTCGCCGCAGGCCATGAGTTCTCACTTGTCCAAGCTGAAAGCAGCGGGCCTGGTCACTGTTGAGAGATCGGGTCGGCATCGGTACTACGCCCTGGCCGGCGCTCACGTCGGTGGGGTTTTGGAGGCTCTGGCGGTTGTGGCTCAGCCACGCCCGATCACCTCGCTGCGACAGGGCACCCGGGCGCAGCGGCTTCGCGTGGCCCGCACTTGCTACGACCACCTGGCGGGGCAGTTGGGTGTCGGGATAACCCAAGCCCTCATTGAGCAAGCTGTACTCGTGCCAATCGACGGAGTCAGCGACGCATCCCGCCGCATCGGCGATCGCCTGTCTGCCCCTCTCCCACGCCATCCGTATCGTATCGGTGGTGATGCCGCGGCGTTGCTCCGGGGCCTCGGTGTCGACCTGGAAGAGATCGCAGACGGATCGCCACACCGTTCACGTCCCCTTCTGAAGTTCTGTCTCGACTGGACCGAACAACGACACCACCTATCTGGCGCGCTCGGCGCGGCGCTGATGACCGCATTCCTCAAAGCGGGCTGGATCGTGCGTCGCCACGGGCCCCGTGAGATCGGACTGACCAGCGACGGTGTCATGGTGCTGCGCGACTATCTGGGTATTTCGAGCTCATCAGCCTTCCTGGTCCAGACTCCGTAGCCAGCCCCCCGCCACTCGGGTGAGCCGGCAGCTTCTCACCCTGTTTCCGGGGTGGTCAGCCCGATGTGCAGGCTGTCTGATATGACGCTACGAAATTCGGGAAGTTGCCGTGACCAGGCCTGGAACTCGTCGTCTTGCGGCGCTGCGGCGAACGCCTGTTCGGACCGGAAGAACGCTTCCTGGTCGGCGAACTCAAGGGTGATGACGAGTGCCCCGGTCTCAGGTCCTGCGTAGGTGGCCAACCACGCACGGATATTGGCCTCCACACCGCACCTGCGCAAGATGCTCTTGCCACGTTCGAGTTCGGTGACGAAGGCGTCGACCCCGCGACGAACCTTGACCGAGACAACACGCAGGATCGCCTGCTCCGCGGTGGCGCAGATGATGGAAGGGTCACTCATTTGGGTCACTCCCACGAGTTTGGGCCGCCAGAGGCTGGATGAGCTTCGCGTGTCACGCTATCGCCGCGTCGTTTCCACCACGGCCGAACTGTGTTCTCCGACGAAGACACACTCGTCACCAACAGTCGATGTGGTGGTGACCAGTACCACTTCCCAGCGAGGGCTCCGCGCTTGCATCGAGAATCTGCCGGCCCTTCGGCGTGTTCACCCGATTAGATCGTGATCATCCAGATATGTCGAGCTTGCTCCACACGGCGTCGTTGAGAAAACCTCACTATGCGGCGTCGGCCTTTCGGTTCCCGACCGAGCTCAGGTCGCTTCAGGTCGGCGGTTACGTAAGGGGGAACTTCGGGTTAAGAGCCTGTTTTGAGAATCCCGGCCCGAAATCAAAAAAAGTTACATTCCAGCAGACGTCGGCCAATTCCCGGGCCGAGCTAGTGTCCGCTCGCGACCGTAAGTCTGGCCCTGCCGGGATCGAGTTCGGGTCCTTGCGGGATGAGGCTCACAATGTTTGCCGGCACCAGTGTGCGCTCCGTATTCAGTGCGTAGCCGAGATAGGAGGCCACCATGGGTG
>WNGB01004083.1_pt1 | contig 22967 bp, 21 predicted proteins | sample 5400681 | NCBI WGS metagenome assembly WNGB01 (sample SAMN13153367, study PRJNA577476) | soil metagenome | isolation source: 115 cm soil or saprolite under grassland replicate 2 | place: USA:California | collected 2016-06-15
TGCACGATCTCGATCTTCTTGCCGGCGACCGTATCGCCGTGCAGCTTCATGTACGCCTTCATCCCGCCCAGGATCTGCTGGCCGTACTGCGCGAACGGTCCCGAGAATTCACCCACCATGCCGAGCTTGACCACGTTCTGCGCCGACACCGCGCTCGCGACCGCGAGCATCGCGGCTCCGGCCAGCAGTTTTCCGACAAACGTTCCGAATTTCATCGCATCCTCTCCAAAGACAAGCATCGATCCATTAGGCTCAACGTAAGTCCGTTCGTGGTGAGCCTGTCGAACCACGAACGGACTCCCATTCAGTGAGTTACTCGTTCATCCTCAGGGCGAACGGTCTTCACGTAGATCTCCCTAACTCTTAGCGTCCATCTGCGCAAACACGTCCTCGGCCATGTGGAACGCCGAATTTGCGGCGGGAACGCCGCAGTATATCGCGCACTGCAGCAGCACTTCCTTGATCTCTTCCTTGGTGACGCCGTTGTTGAACGCGGCGCGCACGTGCAGCTTGAACTCGTCGGTCCGATTCAACGCCACCATCATCGCGATGGTGATGAGGCTGCGCGTATGCCGAGGAAGACCCGGACGGGTCCAGATCTCGCCCCAGGCGTCGACGTGCGCGTCGCCGAGCACCGCGCGGCGTACGGTCATGCCCTTGTCGTGGAGTTCGCGCTCGTCCATTGCTGTTTCTCCTTGAGATTTCCTTGGCGGAGAGGGCGTCAATGCACGAGAGGGCTGGCTGCCGTATCGCATCAGTGCAGCTTCAGCAGCCGCCGTGCATTGCCTTCGTAGATCGCGTGCCGCTCTTCGGGCGAAAGATCCAGCCGGTCGACGATTTCGATCGTCGTGCGCGTGTACATAGAGCCCTTCTCCGGATCGAATGGCGAATCCGAGGCGAACAGCACGCGCTCGGGCCCGAAGAACTTGAGCCCGCACTTGGTCGCTTCCCAGGCGCCGAAAAGCGCCGTATCGGCATAGAACATATGGAAGTAGTCGACGGGCCGCTTCTTGAGCTTGCGCAGGAGCTTCGTGTAGTCGACATCGGAGGTGCGCGCGCCGAGCTGATCCCAACCTGGGCCGACGCGCCCTTCGAAGTAGGGAATCATCCCGCCCATGTGGTGCGTGATCACTTTGAGCGCCGAGAATTGGTCGAAGAGCCCTTCGAACACGATGTGCGCCATGGCGGCGCTCGTTTCGTACGGCCAGCCGAAGGTCCACCAGATCTCGTAGTGGCTTTTGTTTTCCTTCTGGTAGTCGGGAAAGTCGGCGCCGCGCGCAGGGTGCATCCAGATCGGCAGATCGAGCTCGGCCATCAACGCGAACAGCGGCAGCGTTTCCGGCGCGGTGAGCGGCGCGCCCAGCACATTGGTGAAGACCTGCACACCGACCGCACCGAGCTTCCGCACCGCGCGTTCGGCCTCGTCAAGCAGCCCCTGCGGATCGTTCATCGGCAACGAAGCGATGAAAGCCGGGAAGCGGCTCGGGTGCTTCGCGACAAGCTCCGCCATGCCGTCGTTGGCGAGCCGCGCCAGCTCGGTGGAAAGCGGAGGCGGTCCGAAGACTTCGATCGGCGGCGAGCCCAAGCAGATCACCTGCGCGTAGTCGCCGAACAGGTCCATGATGCGAAAGCGCGCGTCGAGATCGACGATGGAAGGGATCGCGCGCACGCGCTTGTGCATGTCCGTGCCGTTGGGCGCGACCTCGAGCATGCGGTCGTAGAAGCGTGTCGGAAAGATGTGATTGAAGATGTCGAGCTTCATGGTGCCGGGCCGGGATAGGTGGAGCGTCAATCGGCCTTGATGTTCGCGGCGCGGATCAACCGCGTCCACCGCTCGAGATCGGTCGCGATCATGCGCGCCAAGTCCTCCGGAGTGCCCGGAAGCGGGTTGAGTCCCTGTTTGCCCAGGTTATCGCGGATTTCGCCGTCGCCCAGGATCGCGTTGACCTCGGCGTTGAGCAGCGCCACCTGCTCCTTCGGCAGGCCGGGCGGCCCGAGCAGTGCATACCAGATATCGACATCGATATCGGTCACGCCTTCGTCGGCGAGCGACGGCACGTCGGGCGTCACGGGCGAGCGCTGCGCGCCACCCGCAGCGAGCATGCGCAGCTTGCTGCTCTGCACCTGAGGCAGCGCGACGTGGACGGGAAGGAACATCACCTGCACCTGTCCGCCGAGCAGATCGGCGACGGCGCCGGCGCTGCCTTTGTACGGAACGTGGATGAGATCGACATTGAAGTGCCGCTTGAAGAGCTCCATCGCGAGATGATGCGGCGTGCCGCTGCCCGGCGAGGCGTAGTTGAGCTTGCCGGGCTGGGTCTTCGCCAACGCGACCAGCTCTTTCACCGAGCGCACCGGCACCGAAGGATGCACCACCAGCGCGAGGCTCGCGATTGCGGTCGGACCGATCGGCGTGAAGCCCTTGACCGGATCGTAGGGTACCGAGGGCTGCAGCGCCGCGTTGAGCACGTGTGTGCTCGACGTCATGAGCAGGGTATAGCCGTCCGGCACCGCCTTGCTCGCGGCCTCGGTGCCGATGTTTCCGCTCGCGCCCGGACGGTTGTCGACCACCACCGCGACCTTGAACTTGTCGGAAAGCTTCTGCCCGATGACACGCGCCAGGATGTCGATGCCCGTGCCCGGCGTGTAGGGCACGATGAGGCGAATCGGGCGGTTGGGATAGGTCGTCGCCTGCGCCGCCGCGGTGGTGACGGTGAGCAGCCACAACAGCAGGCACAGCAGCGTCCATGCCGCCGTTCGCAGCGCAGCTCCCGGCCTCCACGCGGCTGCTCCGCTCGCCTGTCGCTTCATCGCTCGTCTCCCCCGAGAAAACCGACGAGCTCCGCCGTAAAGCGGTCGGCAGCTTCCACGTTGGAAAGGTGCGCGGCATCGAGCTCGGCGTAGCGCGCGCCGCGAATTCGCTCGGCCGTCGCGCGGCCTTCGGCCGGCGGAGTCACGGCGTCGTGCGTCCCGGCGATGACGAGCGTCGGATGACGGATCCCCGCAATCGCATCGCGCTGATCCATGTCGCGCACCGCGGCACAGCAGGCCATGTATCCTTCGGCCGGCGTCGCGGTCAGCATCGCGCGCAATCGGGCGACCGGCTCGGGCGCCCGGGCCCGGAATCCGGCGGTGAACCAGCGGTCGAGCAGCGTATCGACAATCGCCTCCATCCCGCCCTCGCGCACCTTGTCGATGCGCTGGTTCCACATTTCCGGTGTCCCGATCTTCGGCGCCGTGTTGGCGAGCACGATGCGCCCGATGCGGTCCGGCGCGTGCACGCCCAGCCACATGCCGATCATCCCGCCCATCGACAGCCCGCAGAAGTGCGCGCGGCGGATCTTCAGCGCGTCGAGCAGCATGAGAACGTCGCGGCCGAGCTGTGCAATCGTGTAGGGTCCCGGAGTGCACGTCGACGCGCTGTGGCCGCGCGTGTCGTAGCGAAGCACGCGGAAGCGCGCGGTCAGCGCCGGCATTTGGGCGTCCCACATCGAAAGGCTGGTACCGAGCGAATTGGAGAGGACGAGCACCGGCGCGTCCGGAGGCCCGTCGACGCGACAATTGAACTTATCGCCCTCGATGTCAAGCGTCGCCACTGCCATCACCTTCCAGCTTGCGTGCGGCCAGCGCCCGGGTAACCAGCCGTCCGGCCTGGCCCAAGTAGCGGCGCGGGTCGAGGAGGCGCTCGAGGTCCGCCGGAACCAGATGCGCGCCGACGCGGGCGTCGGCGAGGAGCACGTCGCGCAGGTGCCGGCGCTCGCGCACCGCCCGCGCAGACGCTTCCTCCACGACCTCGTGCGCTTTCATCTTGCCGATCTTCTCCCCGAGCGCCATCGCGACGGCCTCGGCGAGGATGAGGCCATGCGTGATCTCGAGATTCGCGGCCATCTGCGCCGGGTCGGCCTGCAAGCCTTCGACCACTGCGACCGCATGCGCCAGCGCACCGCCGGCGAGCGCGCAGATTTGCGGCAGCGTGTCCCATTCGGCATGCCACCCGCCCAAGGCCCGCTCGTGCTCCTGAACCATTGCAGCGAGCATCGTCGCCACCAACGGCGGCACGCGCACGGCTGCGGCCAGGATAACCGCCGAGCCTACGGGATTGCGCTTGTGCGGCATCGTCGACGAGCTGCCGCGGCCGGGCGCAGCGGGCTCGAACGCTTCCGCGACCTCCGTCTGCATGAGCAGCGACACGTCGCGCGCGAGCTTGCCCAGCGTGCCGACAAGGAGGCCCAGCGTGGTCGCGACTTCCGCGATGCGATCGCGCTGCGCATGCCACGGGAGATCGGGCAACGCGAGCTGCAACTCCTCGGCGAGCGCCGACGCTATGTCCATGCCGCGCTCGCCCAGCGCCGCGAGCGTGCCGACCGCGCCGCCGAACTGCAGCGTCGCGACCCGGCCGCGAACCTCCGCGAGCCGGATCCGGTGGCGCTCGATCGCAGACAAGAATCCCGCGGCCTTGAGCCCCAGCGTCACGGGCGGTCCCTGCTGCAGCCAGGTGCGCCCGGCGAGCGGTGTTTGTGCGTGCGCTTTCGCGAGTGTGGCGAGCGCGCTGGACAGGCGTGTGAGATCCGCGTCGATCGCGGTCAGCGCAGAAACGAGCTGGAGGACCAGCCCCGTATCCATCGCATCCTGGCTGGTCGCGCCCCAGTGAACGTAGCGCGCGGCCTCCGCGTCGCGACCGGCGACGAGAAGCGTGAGCTGTCTTACCAGGGGGACCGCGGAGTTACCGGCCTGCGCGGCCGCGGCCGCGAGCGCGTCGACATCGAAGAACTCGGCCCGGCATTGGGCGGCGATCACGGCCGCAGCGGCGGCGGAAACGAGACCCGCGCGTGCCTCGGCGCGGGCGAGCGCCGCCTCGAAGTCGAGCATCGCCTGCAGCCGGCCGTGATCGGAGAAAATGCCGCGCATCGTCTCCGTCGTGAACAGCGGGTCGAACAGGCGTTGCGAACGCCGGGCATCCAAGACCGCTTCCTCCTACGCGCGACTATAGCCAGTTCCGTGCGCTTACGTGGCGCCGGTTGCGCCACGTCGATGTACCGGGACGACGCCCCGGGATTCGCGTTGCTCATCCCGGGCTACGCCGGTTTGCGGCCGCGTCGCGCCGCGTGTAGCCTGGGTTGAGCCCGCAGGGCGAAACCCGGGAGGCGCCCCGGGCATCGCGCTCCGCACTCAGCCCGGGCTACGACACTCTTATCGTTCTAGTAATCAAAAAACACGGTCTCGTCCTGCCCCTGCAGGATCACGTTCCATTCGAGAGCGCTCTTGTCGGTGGCCGAGCGCTTGGCGATCAGCGTCGCGCGCCGGTCGGCGGGTACGAGCTTGAGCACGGGATCCTCGGCATTCGCGGCTTCGTCAGGAAAGTACACGCGCGTGATCAGATGCTTGAGGAGCCCGCGCATGAACACTGTCACGACGATATGCGGCGCCTGCGGCGCGCCGCCAGGCCCGGGAACACGACCGGGCTTGATCGTCGCGAAGCGGTAGCCTCCTTTCGCATCGGAAAGGCAACGGCCGAAGCCGCGGAAACCCGCTTCGACCGGCTTGTCCTGCGCGTCTTCCGGATGCGCGTATTTGCCCTGCGCATTGGCCTGCCAGATCTCGATGACAGCGTCGTTGACGGGCTTGCCATCGCCGTCGGTGATACGGCCGGAGAGCGTAATCCGTTCCCCGGTCACGCCGGGCGGCGCGAGTTCGACAACCGTAAAAGGTTCGAAGCCGATCTTGACGTACGGACCGACGGTTTGCGATGAGGTGGTGAGCAGACTCATGAAAAGCGGCTCTAGCTGCGCGAGGTTTCCATCGGCGTCGCATCGCGGCCGCGCAGCACGATGTCGTAGCGGTAGGCGAGCGCGATGTCGGGGATCGTCGTCTCCCAGTCGAAGGTGGAGATCATCCGCTGGCGCGCCTTCTCATCCGGGACGCTGTTGTACATGGGATCGTATTCGAGCAGCGGATCGCCGGGAAAATACATCTGCGTCACCAACCGCTGCACCAGTCCGAGCCCGAACAGCGAAAAATGCAAATGCGCCGGCCGCCACGCGTTGTAGTGATTGCGCCAGGGATATGCGCCAGGCTTGACGGTGACGAACCGGTAGCGGCCCTCACCGTTAGTCAGGACGCGGCCGACGCCAGTGAAATTCGGATCGAGCGGCGCGTCGTGATCGTCGACCGCGTGGCGATAGCGCCCCGCGGCATTGGCCTGCCACATCTCGACCAGCGCGTGAGCGACCGGCCGGGCATTCTCGTCGAGGACGCGTCCCGACACGACGATTCGCTCGCCAAGAGGCTCGCCGTCGTGCTGCCGCGTCAGGTCGTTGTCGGTCGGCTTGACATCGTCGTAGCCGAACACCGGTCCGGTCACTTCGGACAGCGTATGCGGCAGGAACACCAGCGGTCGCGTCGGTGCGCGCTTTACGGTCGAGCGATAGCCGGGATACAGATACTCCGGCTGGGTCGTGAAATACGGCCGGCGATAGCCGGTGACGCTGGTCATGATTCGCTCTTCCGTTGCCTTGTTCATCGCTGTCTCGCTCCGTGTCAATGGCCGCGGGTCAAACAAGCTTAATCAGCATGGCGATGCCCTGCCCCACGCCGATGCACATGGTGCACAAGGCGTGGCGGCCGCCCGTTCGTTCAAGCTGATAGAGCGCGGTCGTGACCAGACGCGCGCCCGACGCGCCGAGCGGATGGCCGAGCGCGATCGCGCCGCCGTTCGGATTGACGTACGGCGCGTCGTCGGCGATTCCGTGGTCGCGCAACACCGCCAGCGCTTGCGACGCGAAGGCCTCGTTCAATTCGATGATATCGACGTCGGCGAGCTCGAGGCCGGCCTTGGCGAGCACCTTGCGCATCGCGGGCGCCGGGCCGAAGCCCATGATGCGCGGCGGCACACCCGCCGTCGCCGAAGCGATCACCTGTGCCCTGGGCTTCAAGCCGTACTTTTGCACCGCTTCAGCCGAAGCGAGCAGCAGTGCGCATGCGCCGTCGTTGACGCCCGAGGCATTGCCCGCAGTCACGGTGCCGTCAGGCTTGACCACACCCTTAAGCTTGGCGAGCGCTTCCAGCGTCGTTTCACGCGGGTGCTCGTCGCGGGCGACGATGACAGGATCACCCTTCTTCTGCGGAATCATCACCGGCACGATCTCTTCGGCCAGCCGCCCCGCCGCGACCGCTGCGGCGGTCCGCTGCTGACTGCGCAACGCGAATGCGTCCTGGTCGGCGCGCGAGATCTTGAAGTCGACAGCCACATTCTCGGCTGTCTCTGGCATCGAGTCGATGCCGTACTTCGCTTTCATGAGCGGGTTGACAAAGCGCCAGCCGATGGTCGTGTCCTCGATCTTCGCGCTGCGTGAGAACGCGGACTCGGCCTTCCCCATGACGAACGGCGCGCGCGACATGCTCTCCACGCCGCCGGCGATCATGAGCGCGGCCTCGCCGCTCTTGATCGCGCGCGCCGCGATGCCAATCGCGTCCATGCTCGACCCGCACAGGCGGTTGACGGTCGAGCCGGGCACTTCCTGCGGCAGGCCGGCAAGCAGGAGCGCCATGCGCGCGACGTTGCGATTGTCCTCGCCGGCCTGGTTGGCGCAGCCGTAGACGACGTCGTCGACGGCGCTCCAGTCCACGCCCGGATTGCGCTCGACAAGCGCCCTGATCGGCACCGCGCCGAGATCGTCGGGACGCACCGTCGCAAGGCTGCCGCCGTAACGGCCGAACGGCGTGCGCACGGCGTCGCAAATGAAGGCTTCAGGCATGTTCTCTCCGCGAGGGCGCTGCTTAGAGTCAGGCGGCGACCGCCGCAGGCGCGTCGATGAGCGGCACGCCGGTCAACCGTTGCAGCTCTTCGAACGAGAGCTCCGGCGCCCGCTCGAGGACCTTGAGTCCTCCCGGCGTAACGTCGAGGACCGCCAGATCCGTGAAGATGCGGTTCACGCAGCCGACCCCTGTCAACGGATAACTGCAGCGCGCGACGATCTTCGACTCACCCTTCTTGGTGAGGTGCTCCATCATCACGTAGACGCGCTTCGCGCCGATGGCGAGATCCATCGCGCCGCCGACGGCGGGAATGGCGTCCGGCGCGCCCGTGTGCCAATTGGCGAGATCGCCCGTCACCGACACCTGGAACGCGCCGAGCACACAGAAGTCGAGATGCCCGCCGCGCATCATCGCGAACGAATCGGCATGATGAAAGAACGAGGCGCCGGGCAGCGACGTCACCGGCTGCTTGCCGGCGTTGATGAGGTCGGCGTCCTCGGCACCCTCCTCCGGCGCGGGTCCCATGCCGAGCAGGCCGTTTTCGGTGTGCAGGATGATCTCGCGATCCTTGGGCAAGTGATTCGCCACCATGGTGGGCAGCCCGATGCCGAGATTGACGTAGGCGCCGCTAGGGATATCGCGGCCAACGCGTGCCGCCATCTGGTCACGGGTGAAGCGTTTCATCGCATGCTCCTGCCGGATCGAGGAATCGTATCAGGCCGCGGCGCCCGGAGTCGCCATCAGCTTCGCCGCCGCCGGCACTTCGACCACGCGCTGAACGAAAATTCCCGGTGTGACGACGTTTTCGGGATCGAGATCGCCGAGATTGACGATCTCGCGCACCTGCGCAATCGTGCATTTTGCGGCAGCGGCCATGATCGGGCCGAAATTGCGCGCGGTCTTGCGGTAAACGAGGTTGCCCCAGCGGTCGCCGCGCAGCGCCTTGATGAGCGCGAAGTCGGCGTTAATCGGGTATTCGAGCACATAGTCCCGGCCGTCGATGTGCCGCGTTTCCTTGCCCTCGGCGAGCGGCGTGCCGTAGCCGGTCGGCGTGTAGAACGCGCCGATGCCAGCCCCGGCAGCCCGGATGCGTTCGGCCAGGTTGCCTTGCGGCACCAGCTCAAGCTCGATGTCGCCCGTCTTGTAGAGCCCGTCAAATACCCATGAATCGGTCTGCCGCGGAAAGGAGCAGATGATCTTCTTCACCTGCCGCGCCTTGAGCAGCGCGGCCAGGCCGGTGTCCCCGTTGCCCGCATTGTTGTTGACGATCGTGAGATCTTTCGAGCCTTTCGCGATGAGCGCGTCGATGAGCTCGGAGGGCATGCCCGCGGTTCCAAACCCGCCGATCATGACGGTCGCTCCGTTCGGGATATCAGCAACCGCCGCCGCGGCGGAGGCAATGACTTTGTTGATCATTCTGTCCTCTCAATGCGCCTTCGGGCCCGCACGGGCGCATCCATTTTGTGCAGCATAGTGCTTTTCGTGCGATTATCGGATTATCGTGCGTTCATCGAACACTTTAAGGCCATACACCCGGCAAGTCAAGGGCGATTATCGCTAAGATGTTCGGTTATCGCCCTATAATGTTACCTAAAATAGCTTCTTGCATACCCAAAGGAAACGCTCATGGCCAAGCCCGCATCGACCGCCCGCGTCGCTCGCACCGCCAAACAAACGACGGCGAACATGATCGCGCCGAACGCGCCTGCTGTCACGCCGGCTCTCGAAATCCAAGGCTATGCCGGGGACCCGAACTTCATGGCCTCGCTCGCCCGTGGTCTTGCCGTGATCCGGGCGTTCACGCAGCAGCGACGCCACCTCACCATCGCGCAAGTGAGCCAGCGCACTGCCATTCCACGCGCCGCAGTACGCCGTTGCCTGTACACGCTTTCGATGCTGGGCTATGTCGGCACCGAGGATGGCCGGACGTATGCACTTCGCCCGCGGATCCTCGTGCTGGGACACGCGTATCTCTCCTCCACCCCGCTGGTCTACGCGGTGCAACCGCTACTCGATCAGATCACCAGCCTCCTGCACGAGTCGAGCTCGCTGGCAGTGCTGGAGGGCGACGAAATCCTGTACATCGCGCGCTCCAGCACGACCACGCGCCTGATGTCGATCGACCTCGGCATCGGAAGCCGGCTGCCCGCATACTGCACGTCGATGGGCCGCGTGCTGCTTGCCGGACTTTCCGCAATCGAGCTCGACCTCTATCTTTCGCGCGTGAAGCTCGTCAAGCTCACGACCCGAACCGTATCGACCGCCGACGAGCTCAAGGCCGTGTTGAATGCGGTACGCCGCAACGGTTATGCCGTTGTCGACCAGGAGCTCGAGATCGGGCTGCGTTCGATCGCGGTTCCGGTCAGCGATCGCGAGGGCCGCTCGGTGGCCGCGATCAATGTCGGCACCCAATCGTCGCGCGTCTCGGTCGCGGAGATGGAGTCGAAGTTCCTGCCCCCGCTGCGCGCGGCCGCGCATGAGCTTGGACTGCTGCTGGCCCGGTGAACCGGTAGCAGCTTCGCGCCGAGTTAGGGAGCCTCTGAACAAGTCGCGCGCGGTTGCGACGGCGGCTTTCCGGGATGAGCTGCGCGAAGCGAGATGAAGCAAATGGCTCGACCCCCTTTGCAAGCCGAGCGACAAAGCAGATCGCCCGGAAAGCCCCGTCCCATGCGGGTTGCGGGCAAAATGCGGCGCCTGCTTCGTCGCGCTCCTCGGCATCGTAGCCCAAGCTACGACCTTCGTCGCGCGCCTCGCATTCATCCGCATTTTGCCCCCAACGCAATCCGCGTGGGACTTGTTCAGAGGTTCCTTAGGACTTTCCGAACGCCGGTTCGAGCGCGCGCTCGAGCACCTGCGCCACGTGCAGCGGTCTGCGCCTGGTACCGTCGCGGATCTGTTGGCGGCAACTGAAACCGTCGGCGACGATCAGCGTCTTGCGCGCGGCATTGCGCACGGCGGGCAGGAGCGAGGCCTCCCCCATCCGCATCGAGATCTTGTAGTGCCGCGCCTCGTAGCCGAACGCGCCAGCCATGCCGCAGCAGCTCGTCTCCACCGGATGCGCGACGAGCCCCGGGATCCAGCCCAGCACCACCTCCATCGATCCAGCCGCCGCGAACGCTTTCTGATGGCAGTGCGCATGGATGAGCGCCTCGGCCGCGAGCGGACGCAGCACGAGTTCCAGCCGGCCGGCCTCGCGCTCGCGCAGCAGGAACTCTTCGAACAGCAGCGCGTGGCTCGCAAGCAGCGCCGCATCCTCGCCGAAGCGATAGGTGAGAAACTCATCGCGCATGGAAAGCAGACAGGAGGGTTCGAGGCCGACGATCGCCACACCGCGGCGCACAAAGGGCAGCAGCGCGTCCAATGTGCGCCGCGCTTCCGCCTTCGCGGCGTCGACCAGCCCCGCGGAGAGAAACGTCCGTCCACAGCACAACGGTCGCCCCTGGGCAACGGCGTTCATATGCACGCGATAGCCCGCGGCTTCGAGCACGCGGCGCGCGGCGCGGGCGCTCTCGACGGCGAAGTAGTTGGTGAACGTGTCGATGAAAAGGACGACCTCGCGCGCTGCGTCGTCCGCCGGCGTCCGCCTCGCGGCGCCTCGCAAATAATCGCCCTGCCAGCGCGGGAGCCTCCGCCGTGGCGAGAAGCCGAGCAACCATTGCAACAGCGCTGCCGCACCGGGAACACGTTCGCCCAGATTCGCGAACGTGGGGATGCTGGCAACGTACGGCGCGTAGCGCGGCAAAAAGGCGACGACCCACTCGCCGAGGGACAGGCTGTGGCGAGCCCGATACGCGGCGAGCGCTTCGATCTTGAGCCGCGCCATATCCACGCCGGTCGGACACTCGCGCTTGCAGCCCTTGCATGAAACGCACAGCTCGAGCGCCGCGTGCACCGCCTCGCCGGAGAGATCTTCGCTGCCGAGCTGGCCGCTGAGCGCGAGCCGCAGCGTGTTGGCGCGGCCGCGCGTGGTGTGTTGCTCATCGCGCGTGACGCGATAGCTCGGGCACATCGTGCCGGCTTCGAACTTGCGGCAATGCCCGTTGTTGTTACACATCTCGACCGCCTTCGCGAGCCCGCTCGAGTCGTCGCCTCCCGTGCCCGGGGCACTCTCGCGGCCGGTCACCGGATCGCGATCGACGTCCCACGTCGACCAATCGAGCCGCGGCACGAGCGTGGCGCGTCGGTAGCCCGGCCCGAAGCGGAACAACGTCGCGTCGTCCATCTTCGGCGGGGTGACGATCTTGCCCGGGTTCATGCGATTGTCCGGATCGAACAGCGCTTTGATTTCGGCGAACGCGTTGCCGATCCTCGGTCCGAACTGCCACGCGACCCATTCGCCGCGGCACAAGCCGTCACCGTGCTCCCCGGAATATGCGCCCTTGTACTCGCGCACCATCGCGGCGGCTTCCTCGGCGATTGCGCGCATCTTCGCCGCGCCGTCGCGGCGCATGTCGAGAATCGGCCGCACGTGCAGCGTGCCGACGCTGGCGTGCGCATACCACGTTCCCTGGGTTCCGTGCTTGCGAAAGATTTCGGTCAAGCGCGCGGTGTAATCAGCGAGGTGCTCGAGCGGCACGGCGCAATCCTCGATGAACGACACCGGCTTGCCGTCGCCTTTCATCGACATCATGATGTTGAGCCCGGCCTTGCGCACCTCCCACAGCGCCTTCTGCGCCGCGGGCTCCGCGATCGCGACGACCGATCCGGGCAAGTCTAAATCGCCCATGAGCTCGAATAATTGTGCGAGCCCGGCTTTCTGCGCGTCGGCATCGGCGCCCGCGAACTCGACCAGCAGGATCGCCTCCGGCTCGGCGATGAGCGCGCGCTCGATGATCGGCTGAAACGCGGGGTTGGCGCGCGCCAGATCGATCATCGTGCGATCCACCAGCTCGACCGCGGTGGGCTTCAGCTCGACGATGTGGCGCGCCACCTCCATCGCGCGATAAAACGTAGGGAAATTAACCACGCCGAGCACCTTGTGCGCAGGCAGCGGCGCGAGCTTGAGGGTCAGACGCGCGAAATACGCCAGCGTGCCTTCGGAGCCAACCAACAAATGCGCCAGATTGACCGAGCCGTCGGCCGTATACGGGCGTACGCTCTGCGGGTTGAAGACATCGAGGTTGTAGCCGCCGACGCGGCGCAGCACGCTTGGGAACGTCCGCGCGATCTCCTCGTGCTCGCGCGCGCCGATCGCGGCGAGCCCCTCGACGAGCCTGCCGGCGTGGCCTGTGCGCGGCATCGACTCCAGCGTTCCGAAAGTCACTTCGCTCCCGTCGGCGAGGATCGCATCGATGCCGAGCACGTTGTGCACCATGTTGCCGTACTCGATCGAGCGCGATCCGCAGGAATTGTTGCCAGCCATCCCGCCGATCGTCGCCTGCGCGGAGGTGCTCACGTCGACCGGAAACCAGAGCCCGTGCGGCCGCAGATACGTGTTCAACCGATCGAGCACGACACCGGGCTGTACGCTGATCGTGAGCGCATCGAGGTCGAGCGGGCCGATCTCGTTCAGGGCCTTGCTGTGATCGATCACCAGCGCCTCGCCGACCGTCTGGCCGCATTGCGACGAGCCCGCGCCGCGCGGCAGCAACGGTACTCCCTGCTCGCGCGCGACCGCGAGCGCGGCTTTCGCGTCGGCCTCGTCACAGGGAACGACGACGCCGATGGGAAAAACCTGGTAGATCGACGCATCGGTCGCATAACGGCCGCGCGCCGCGCGATCGAACAGAACATCGCCCCGGCATTCCGCGCGCAAGCGTCGTGCGAGCTGTGTCGCGTCGAGCGCCCGCGCCAGTCGCGAATCCATGCGCACAGTGTGCTCGACAGGGCTACTCACTCGCGTTCTCCTGCACAGCTTGGGGAATTTCAGCACGCCGCCGCAGCGTGACCTGTATACAATAGGCGCTTGCTCCGCGTCCGGAAAGTCCCATGCTTCGCCTCGACGATCATCCCAGCGGCCGCCATTTTCTGCAGATTCCAGGGCCAACCAACGTTCCCGATCGCGTTCTGCGCGCGCTGGATCATCCGACGATCGATCACCGCGGACCCGAGTTTGCGCGGCTGACGCTGGAGATACTCGAGGGCCTCAAGAAGATCTTCCAGACCGCCGGGCCCGTCGTCATCTACCCTGCCTCCGGCACCGGCGCATGGGAGGCGGCGCTGGTCAATACGCTCTCGCCCGGTGACCCCGTGCTCATGTTCGAGACGGGTCACTTCGCGACGCTGTGGCGCAAGATGGCCGGCAGGCTCGGACTCGAGGTTGACTTCGTCGCCGGCGATTGGCGTAGCGGCGTCGATCCGATGGTCGTGCAAACCAGGCTCGCTGCGGACAAGGCGCATCGCTACAAGGCGGTCATGGTCGTGCACAACGAGACCTCGACAGGCGTCACCAGCCGCATTCCGCTCATTCGCGAGGCGATCGACCGCGCCAAGCATCCGGCGTTGTTCATGGTCGACACGATCTCGTCGCTCGCCTCGATGGACTACCGCCATGCGGAATGGGGCGTCGACGTGACGGTCGCGGGCTCGCAGAAGGGCTTGATGCTGCCGCCGGGACTATCGTTCAATGCCGTCAGCGACAAGGCGCTCGCGGCGAGCAAGCTCGCGCACCTGCCGCGATCGTACTGGAGCTGGGACGAGATCATCGCGAGCAATCGCGACGGATACTTTCCCTATACGCCGGCGACCAACCTTCTCTATGGCCTGCACGAAGCGATCGACATGTTGCTCGCCGAAGGATTGCCCGCGGTATTCGCGCGCCATCGTCGCCACGGCGAAGCGACGCGGCGTGCGGCGCACGCATGGGAGCTCGAGATACTGTGCCGGAACGCCGACGAGTACAGCGACTCGCTGACCGCGATCGTGATGCCCGACGGCCACGACGCCGACATCTTCCGCCGCAAGGTGCTCGAGCGCTTCGACCTGTCGCTCGGCACGGGCCTGGGGCGGCTCGCGGGCAAGGTGTTTCGCATCGGTCACCTCGGTTTTTTCAACGACCTCATGCTCTGCGGCACGCTGTGCGGTGTCGAGATGGGATTGGGGCTGACCGGCGTGCCGCACCGCGCGGGTGGTGTCCAGGCGGCTATCGAATACTTGCGCGACGGCATTGCGGCAAAGGCGCCACGCGCCAGAGAAACGAAAGTAGGGTCAGAGACGACTTTCGATGCGACCCTTGCCAACTACGGCCTACCTCACAGGAAAGTCGTCTCTGACCCTACTTAAAAATGCAACCTGTCTAGCCTGGGCAGCGTTTCGTAAATCGCCGCCTTGCGTTGCATCGATGGATCGGCATCAAGCCGCATCGTTGCCTGGCTTGATTGACCCGCGAAACAGAGGGCCGTGAACTTACGCCACGCCGTGATTCGGCGCAGGCGTCACTGAACGCGTTGGCCCAGATACAAGTTCACGCCCATTTCATTGCGCGCAGCGCCGCAACCAACTCCGGTCGCATGGTCCATTTGAGCTGACCATCGCCGGCGTCGTCATGCCCGTCTTGTCCGATCGACAGCGCGAACCACCAGCGGACGGCGCCTTTGCCCTTCTGGGGGGGTGCGTAGCCGAGCTTCTCGGCAACGGCGCGGGCCAGCGTGCCGTACTGCAGACGTGCGGCGGCGAAATTCTTGAACCTGAGTTGATCCGCGAGCTGCGCCGCGGTGATTGTAGCATCGGGCGCGCGACATTGCGCCTGAAGCATTTGCAACTGGGTCGGCGAGATGCCGATCCAATCGCGCGTCGCAAGCAACGCAGCCTTGAACTCGTCGGTCGTGGCGATCGGTCCGGTATCGGCGTAATCGTTCACCGGGGAGCGCGTCGCGGAAACCGCGGCTGCGCCGGAATCAACTTCAGCAGTCTGTTTGGTCATGATTGCCGCTTGATCACTGCGAGAGCACCCACGGCATACGTGCTTCCTTCAGGAAGCCCGAGAAGTATGCAGGTGGTGCTGGGGAGAGTATTCGTGCAGCTTTGCAGATGCCTGGCCAGATCGCGGACCAACGCATCATCGCTGGCATCGAGCGCGTTGAGGAATCGATCGCGCAACATCGGCGAGGCGCAGTTGGCCCCGGACGCAGCGCTTGCGGTCATGATCGGGCTCCGTCGATCGAATATAGAAGGCCCCGCACTGATTCTCGCCAAGGCTTCGAGCGGCACATATTGCGACTATATACCGGTATTGAGCTCCAATCCCAGGAATCCGACAAAAAACGATTTGACGCATCGCCTGGATGCGTGTACAACCTAAGTGCAGGTTCCTCAAGCGAATTGTCAGTCCGTGGTAGCCGCTCAGGCGGCACTTCTTCAGGTCTTTCTCTCTCCCTTGATGTTCCCGCACCGGGCGTGAAGCCCGTCATTTCATCATTACAGGAAAAGTAGACATGGGTACAGGTACAGTAAAATGGTTCAACGACGGCAAGGGCTTTGGTTTCATCACGCCCGATAGCGGCGGCAAGGACCTGTTTGCACACTTCTCGGCGATTCAGGGCGAAGGACACAAGAGCCTCCGCGAAAACCAGAAAGTGTCCTTTGACGTAACGACCGGCCCCAAAGGGGACCAGGCGACCAATATCAAGCCGCTCGACTGAGCCGCTCGAATTACAGGTAAGAGAAGCCCGGGAAACCGGGCTTTTTTTCGTTTGCGTAACGGGCGAAGAACCCGCATCGAGCGCGGCGCAAGATCCTCACCCGACCTGCGTCAATCCCGTCGGCGGACCGTCGATTGCAGTCCAGCCCGCGTCGATCAAAAGCGTGCTGCCGCTGATGTAGCTCGCGGCGTCGGACGCCAGAAATGCCACCGCGCTGCCGACTTCCGGTGGCTGACCCCAGCGCCCGATGACGGTGTGCCTGGCATATGTATCGTAGATATCGGGACGGGTCTTGATCGGAGCGGAAAGCGGCGTCTCGATGATCGAGGGCGCGATCGCATTGACGCGGACCCCGTAGCTCCCGACCTCGGCCGCGAAACCCTTGACCAGCAGCGAGATCGCGGCCTTGGTCGCGCCGTAGACCGCGAGCCCCGGCTCGATGGTGAAGGCTCGCACCGATGACGAGGCGATGATGCTTCCGCTCCTCTGCTCGACCATGACGCGGCCCACCTCGCGGAAGAAGAAGAACGTCCCCTTGACGTTGAGGTCGACAATGCGATCGAAATCGGCCTCGCTGTAGTTCAGGATCAACTTGCGGATATTGATCCCCGGTGTCGTCACCGCGATGTCGATGCGACCGAGCGCGGTCTTCGCCCGCGCGACCAGGGCCGCGATCTCGGCGCCGCTTGCCGCGTCCGCGCGCGAAGCATCCGCCTTGCCGCCGCCGTTGCGGATCGCCGCCGCGGTAGCCTCGGCTTGCGCGAGGTCGATGTCGGCGCAATGGACTTCCGCACCAAGCGCGCCGAGCGCTTCCGCCGACGCCTTGCCGATGCCTGAAGCGGCGCCGAGCACCATCGCCTTGCGCCCGGTGAGATCGAAGAGCTTCTTGTAGTCCACCATCTCGGCCTCCCTACGACCGCATGCAATGGTCGCTCGCCATGGGTTACTGGCTGCAATTGACTTGCGCCGCGCAACTGGGAATACGGCTTCCGCAATGTCGCCAATAGTGTGCGCCCGATCGATGCGCCTGACGACGTGGTCGACGGCGAGGAAAACCCGATCCCGATGTTGGAGTCCGCGCGGGCGACTGACCTGTCGGAGAGGGTCCGAGCTTGCCGTAGGACGGCGTCTGTATTTCATGAGGGTATCGTTCGCTTTGCAACTCGGCCGCCAAGGCTCCGGTCTTTGTTGTGCGCTCCTGGGAATGGCGCGGTTGCTGTTTGCTTTGGGGAGCGATCGAAGACAAGGAGATATTATGAATGTGCGAAATATTGTTGGCGCTTTGATGCTGGCCGTCGGCTCGCTTGGCTTCGCCGCAGTGGGACACGCAGCGAAGTTCATCGATGTGGAAATCGGTGTCGCGCCACCGGCCGCACGCGTCGAGGTCGTGCCCGCACCTCGGGAAGGATATGTCTACGAGCCCGGGCACTATGCATGGAACGGGTCCGCGTACGTGTGGGTCGATAGTCAGTTCATCCGCTCCCGCGAAGGTCGTGAGTGGCGTCCGTATGTGCTGGAGCGCCGCGGTGAGAGATGGCATTATCGGGCAGGCCATTGGGACGACGAAGACTGAGGCGTCCCGCCAGCGCATATCGGACCGCAAGCGGCAGGACGCTGTATTCGGTCCGACCGATATAAGGCCCGGCCGTCGCCGGGCCTGTTTTTTTCCGATGAGCTCCACGGATCGTCGTCCGTAGCGATGCGGCGTTTTTAAGGACCGCATGCTGCGCGGCGCATTGGGCCGCATAGCTCGCTGCGGCTTGCCACGTCGAGCGCCGGCCGCTACGCTCGGCTATGCTTTCCGTCCACGGCCTGACCAAGCGCTACGGCGGGCCCCGGCCGCGAACCGTCTTCACCGACGTCGACCTGGAGCTCGAGGCCGGCGATTACGTCGCAGTGATGGGCGAATCGGGCATCGGCAAGTCGACGCTGCTCAATCTCGTTGCGGGCCTCGACCGCGCCGATTCGGGCTCGATCAAGCTCGGTGACATCGAGCTCACGACGCTCGACGACGACGCGCTCACGCTTCTGCGCCGGACGCAAATGGGTTTCGTGTTCCAGGCGTTCCACATCCTGCCCTATCTCGATGTCGGGCAGAACGTTGCATTGCCCCTGTCGCTGCTCGGCATCGCCGACGACGGCGCCGTGCGCCGGGTGGCCGCGATGCTTGCAGCCGTAGGTCTCGCCGAGCGCGCGGCAAGTCCGCCGCGCGAGCTTTCAGGAGGCGAGCTGCAGCGCGTCGCGATCGCCCGTGCGCTCGTCCACGGTCCGCGTCTGGTGCTGGCCGATGAGCCCACCGGCAACCTCGATCCTGAAACGGCGAGCCAAGTTCTCCGCGTGCTACGCGAGCAGGTCAAGGCGAACGGTGCGGCGGGCATTTTGGTGACTCATTCGCGCGTAGCTGCGGAAACCTGTGACCGCACGCTGCTGCTGACGCCACATGGACTGCGCGAACGCGAGCCGGGCTGAGCTTCGATGCATTCGGCAATGGCAGCGGTCAGGGTGATATTGGCTGGCGCGTTCGCGCAGAACAAGACGCGCGGTATCTTGTCGGTCCTCGCTATCGCGCTCGGCGTCGCGCTCGGCTACGCGGTGCAGCTCATCACCCAGTCGGCGCAAAACGAGCTGGCGCTCGGTGTCCGGACACTTTCCGGCGACGCCGATCTGCAGGTCCGCGGTCCGCGGAGCGGTTTCGACGAAAGCCTGTATCCAGAGCTCTCGAGGCTGCCTGAGGTAGCGGTGGCGAGCCCGGTCGTGGAGATTGATGCGAAGCTCGCCGACCGCGAGGACGTGCTGAAGATCGTCGGTGTCGATGCCCTCCGCGCGGCCGAGATCCAGCCGGGATTGATCGCCGAGGCCGGCGACCGCCTCGATCTTTTCCGTCCGGACCTGCTGTTTCTCTCCCCCGCCGCAGCGCGCTGGCTCGGTCTCGCTGCCGGCGGAGCGTTAAGCTTCCAGGTCGCGCTCCGCGATGCGACGCTCACCGTCGCGGGCCTCGCTCCGGCCGGAGAGCAACAGCGTTTTGCGGTAATGGACATCGCCGGTGCGCAGTCCAACTTCGATCGGCTGGGTTCGATCACGCGCATCGATCTGCGCCTTAAGCCCGGCGTCGATCTTGCCGCGTTTCGCGACAGGCTCCAGCAGCGCCTGCCCGCCGGTATCGCGGTCGAGCGTCCCGAGGCGAGCCTCGCGGCCAGCGCGAGCGTGTCGCGGTCCTACCGGGTCAATCTGAATGTCCTCGCGCTCGTGGCGCTGTTCACTGGAGGCTTGCTCGTCTTCTCGACCCAGGCGCTGGCGGTGGTCCGGCGGCGCGCGCAGTTCGCGCTGCTGCGGGTGCTCGGCGTAACGCGCCGGCGCCTCGTAGCATCGCTCCTCGCCGAAGGTGCGTTGATCGGCGCGGCAGGCAGCGCGCTCGGGCTCGTTGCCGGATTCGTGCTGGCCGAGGCCGCCATACGGGTTATCGGTCCCGATCTCGGGTCAGGCTATTTTCGCGGCGTTGCGCCGACGCTCGTTCCTGCTCCGTTCGCGTTGGTGCTTTGCTTCGGCCTCGGCGTCGCGGCTGCGCTGCTCGGCAGCCTGGTGCCGGCGTTCGAAGCGGCGCGCGCCCCGCCGGCGCAGGCGCTCAAGGCGGGAGACGAAGAGCGCGCGTTCGCCCGGTTGCGCCCGATCTGGCCCGGCGCGTCCGCTGTCGCGATCGGCTCCCTGGCCTCATTCCTGCCGTCGGTAGCCGGACTACCGCTGTTTGGTTACCTCGCGATCGCGCTGCTCCTCATCGGGACTCTGATGCTCATGCCGCGAATCGCTGCGGCGATCCTCTCGATCATTCCCTCGCCGCGCGACGCGGCATCACGTCTTGCGCTCTTGCAACTGCGAGGCGCGCCCGGACAGGCTGCAGTGAGCCTGGCCGCGATCGTCGCCAGCATGAGCCTCATGATATCGATGGCGATCATGGTGACGTCATTCCGCGATGCGCTCGACGTCTGGCTCGAGCGCATCCTCCCGGCCGACGTCTACGTTCGAGCCGCCGCGGCCGGCGACACCTCGTACATGACGTCCGAAGACCAGACGCGAATCGCTGCGCTTCCAGGTGTGCGGCGCGCCGAGTTCGTGCGCGAGCAGCAGCTTCTGCTCGACCCGTCGCGGCCGCGTGTCGTACTGCTCGCAAGGGATATCGACCCGGCCGATCCGGGTCGGCGACTGGCGTTGGTGGGCGCTCCGGCAAGGCCGCCCGCGGAGGCGCCGCCGATGTGGGTCAACGAGGCGATGGTCGATTTGTACGGCTTCACGGCGGGAAAGGTCGTTGCCATACCGATCGCAGGGAAGCCGACTGCGTTCGCGGTCGCGGGCGTGTGGCGCGATTACGCGCGGCCCCAGGGAGCGGTCGTGATCGAGCGTGAGCGCTATGTCGCCCTCACCGGCGACCGCACTGCGACGAACGGCGCTCTCTGGCTCGCGCCCGGAACCGATCTCGACCAAGTGAGCCACGCGATCGCGCGCGAGGTCCCGGGAGGCGGCAAGCTGGACGTTGCCGCGCCCGGCGAAGTCCGCGACTTCTCGCTCAGGATCTTCGATCGCACGTTTGCGGTCACCTACGCGCTCGAGCTCGCCGCCGTGGTGATCGGCTTACTCGGGTTGTCGTCGTCTTTCGGCGCACTGGTGCTCGCGCGGCGGCGCGAGTTCGGCGTGCTGAGGCATATCGGCATGACGCGGCGACAGGTCGGCGCAATGCTCGCCAGCGAAGGGCTGACCGTCAGCGGTATCGGACTCGTCGTTGGGCTGGGCTTGGGGTCGGCCATCAGTCTCATCCTTATTCACGTCGTCAACCGGCAATCGTTCCATTGGGGCATGGGCGTCTCGGTTCCGTGGGCGACCCTCGCCGCGGCCGCGCTCGTCGTGCTCGCGCTTTCGACGCTCACTGCATGGGCGAGCGGGCGCAAGGCAATGAGCGATGACGCCATACGGGCGGTAAAGGACGACTGGTGAGCCCTCGTCGTCGTCGATCGAGGAAATCGCAATGAAGCGACGTGCTTTCCTCGCGAGCCCTTTGCTGCTTCTCCCCGCCACAGCCCGCGCAGCAGAGCCGTATCCAGAAGTAGAGGCGAGCCGGCCACTGCAGTTTCCACAGGACTACGGCAGCCATCCCGCCTTTCGCAACGAATGGTGGTACGTCACCGGCTGGCTTGAAGATACGAGCGGTAATGCCGCCGGCTTCCAGGTCACCTTCTTCCGCCACCGCCCCGGGGTTGCGGAAGAAAACGCAAGCCGGTTCGCACCACGCCAGCTTTTGTTTGCGCACGCCGCCATCGCAGATCCTCGCTACGGACGGTTGCGCCACGACCAGCGGGCCGCGCGCGCGGGCTTCGACATCGCTGCTGCGCTCGAAGGCACGACCAACGTGTGGATCGGAGATTGGTCTCTGCAGCTCATCGAAGGCAGCTACCGCGCGCGGATCGCGGCGCGCGATTTCCAGCTCGATCTTCGGTTCGCGCCAACGCAACCGGTGCTGCTGCAGGGCGAGGCGGGCTTGTCACGCAAGGGCCCGAGTCCGCTCCAAGCGAGTTATTACTACAGTCAGCCGCAGCTCGCCGTGACAGGGCAAGTCGCCGCCGGTGGCCGCGATGCAAACGTCACCGGCACCGCCTGGCTCGATCACGAATGGTCGAGCGAGTACATGGCGGCGGACGCCACCGGCTGGGATTGGATCGGCATCAACCTCGACGATGGCGGCGCGCTGATGGCCTTCCGCATGCGCGATCGCTCCGGCGGTGCGCTGTGGGCCGGCGGCAGTCACCGCGCCCGGGATGGAAGCGTGCGCAGCTTCGCGCCGGCCGAGATTCAATTTGCGCCGCAACGTCGATGGCGCTCTCCTCGCACACAGATCGACTATCCGGTCGCGATGACTGTCCGCGCCGGCTCTGTGGAGTGCGCCGTGGAGCCGCTCATGGACGATCAGGAAATGGATGCACGGGCCGGCACCGGCACGATCTACTGGGAAGGCGCCGTGCGCGCGGTTCAGCCAGGGCGCGAGATCGGCCGTGGATATCTCGAGTTGACGGGATACGGGAAGCCGCTAAAGCTTTGAAGCGGTTATCTTCCGCCTGGACACTCGTCGGACGGCAATCAAACGCTGCAGATCGCCGAGAACTGGGCAGGCGGCAGTGATCGCAGCAAGCGGCCCGCTACCGCGGAAGCTCTTGCGCAGACGAGATCCGGGCTTGCATCGATGGCGCGGGCGCTTCCTCCCGCGTAACAAGGCGGCCGTTTTCAAAATACAGGAAGCGCCACTCCTCTGCCGCATCCTTGTAGATCCATTGTTCGCGCCATCCCTGTATCGCCTTGGAGCGCAGGATTTGGCTTGGGCGGCCCCAGCCCGTGAGATTCAGAACCTGGGTATCCGTCATGCCGATGAACAACGTCGTCGCGGCAAAGGGCGTGCCGGTGTAGCGGTTCGCCTCGCGCGATCGGGATGTGTAGGCGTCCGGAGCATTTTCGTTACTAGTGGCGGATGCAGCCTGACGATTCTGGTTCCTTGCGATGGATGCAAACGCCTGCTCCTGTTGTCCCGATGGACACGGAACGCTCTGATAGGTAACGCCGTCCTGGCCGGCGCATTTGTGAATTTCCTGCGCCTGC
>WNGB01005477.1_pt1 | contig 22967 bp, 22 predicted proteins | sample 5400681 | NCBI WGS metagenome assembly WNGB01 (sample SAMN13153367, study PRJNA577476) | soil metagenome | isolation source: 115 cm soil or saprolite under grassland replicate 2 | place: USA:California | collected 2016-06-15
CCCCAGGGGCTCCGCCGAATGCTCCGCCAGGAGCCGGGCGGGCTGACCATGCTCGATCCCGGCCAGGCGCTGGACCTCGGCGTCGAGCTCGCGTTCGAGCGCCTTGAGGCCACCATCGTGTGAGCTCGTGGACCCGCGCGGAGTCTATCGGCCTACTGCCAGCCGGCGTCGCCCAGCAGGGGCACGAAGCTGACGGGCCCCAGGTCCTCCTGGTGCACCCTGCCGTCCTGCCGCTTGATGATCCGGAGCAGGTTTTGGGCGTGCGGTTTGCCGACCGGGATGACGAGCCGGCCGCCCGGCGCCAGCTGGTCGATGAGCGGGGTTGGGATCCCAGGGCCGCCGGCCGACACGAGGATCGCGTCAAACGGAGCGGCATCCGGCAAGCCCAGCGTCCCGTCACCCGTTCGGATCTCCACGTTGTCGTAGCCAAGCCGATGGAGGCGGTCGCCGGCGGCCTTCGCCAGGGCCGGCTGGCGCTCGATCGCGTGGATGCGCTCGCCGAGCTGCGACAGGATCGCCGCCGCGTATCCGGATCCCGCGCCAACCTCCAGGACCCCATCGCCGGGCCGGACTTCCAGCGCCTCGATCATGAGTGCCACGACGTATGGCTGTGAGATCGTCTGGCCCCCGGCGATCGGCAGGGGCCTGTCGTCGTACGCGAGGTCCGTGTAGGAACGGTCCACGAACGCCTCGCGCGGCACCTGCAGGAAGGCGTTCAGCAGTCGCTGGTCACGGATCCCTCGGTCGATCAGCTGTCGGTCGACCATCCTCGCGCGTTCGCGTGCGCGGTCCTGGCCCGGGAGCATCGCCGGCCTCCCCGTTGCGAGTCCGCATAGGCCTGTCTGGGCCCCGCCCATGATGCGCCAACCGTGGGGCCCGCGGCCTACTCTGCCGATGCCCGAATCAGGCGCAGCGCCTCCTGGAGGCCGCCTCCCCACGGCTCGCCGTGGCCCGGCAGCACCCAGGTCGCCTCGACGCCATCGAGCTTCGTCAGCGAGGCCAGTGCCTGACTCGGCTCGAGTGTGAAGGGCGCGAGCCGGGGGCCTGCGTCGCCGGTGAGGACGCTTCGCGTCGTCATCGCGTCGCCCATGAACACGGCATCGACGGAGGGTACGTGGATCGCAACGCTGCCCGGAGTGTGGCCGGGCAGGTGGATGATCCGCGGCCCACCGGGGAGGTCCAGCGTCACCCCGTCGCCGAACGTGACGACGTCCGTGAGCGGTGGGACCCGGAGGCCGCCGCGGAGTCCGCTGTAGACCAGGAAGCCCAGCAGCGGCCGGACCTTCACCGGCCCCCAGCCCGAGCTCGGTTTCTTGACCTCACCCCGGGCGCGCGCCGCATCGAGCTCGTGGACGTACACGGGCACGCCGCGCTCGCGGCGGAGCCGCTCGGCGAACCCGACGTGGTCGGTGTCGCCGTGGGTGAGAACGATGGCGCGGACGTCGTCGAGCGAGCGGCCCATGGCTCCCAGCTCGTCCCGCAGATAGCCCCGGTATCCGGGCAGGCCGGCATCGACGATGGTGACCTGACCGGCCTCTTCCACGAGATAGCTGTTGACGAGGCTCGAGCCGATGCGGTGGAGCGACGGCGCGATTCTCACGGGTTCTCCTCGACTTCAGGGCGATGTCTTGCGCCACCGGCCCGCGCGCTGTAGCATCGCGGCCATCGCTACTGTACATAGCCATGATGGCTACTGTCAATAGCCGCCGATCCGTCGTCGCGGCCAGGAGAATCGGAGGCCCGTCCATGCCCACGCCGGCCCGTACCTCTGTCGACCAGATCGTCCGGGCCGGTCGTGCGATCCTCGAGGCCGAAGGGGTCGACGGGCTCACGATGCAGCGCGTGGCCCGCGCGGTCGGGGTCCGCGCGCCGTCGCTCTACAAGCGGGTTCGCGACCGCGCCGAGCTCGTCGGGCTCATCGCGGCCGACGTGGCCCGCGAGCTGACTGCGACTCTCGACGAGGCCGCCTCGTCCGGCAGCCCGGGCCTCGATCTCCGGGCGCTGGCGGAGGCGTTCCGGGCATTCGCGCGCAGCCATCCCGAGGGCTACCGGCTGCTGTTCGCTCCCCTCCCCGACGGCTCGTGGCTGGATCCCGACCTGACCGCCCGTGCAAGCGCGGCACTGCTCCGCACGGCCGCCGCGCTCGCCGGCCGCGATCACTCACTCGAGGCGGCGAGGACGGTCGTGGCCTGGGCGCATGGCTTCCTCAGCATGGAGCTCGCCGGGGCGTTTCGCCTCGGTGGCGACGTCGACCGTGCCTATGCCTACGGTGTGGAGCGACTCACCACCGCCATCGCCACTCCTGAAGACGCGGCCTGACCTACGGCAGGGGAATGCTCGATACGGTGAATGGCAGCTCGGGTGTCAGGCCGGGGCCTCGCTTGTTGAACTGGCTGTTCACGACGAGGAGCCGGCCGCGCGCGAAGTCGATCGTGGTCGGGAATCTCAGTGTCGGGTCGCCGGTGCGAGAGATGACGTTGCCGGCCGTCAGGGCTCCATCCAGGCCGATCCGGGCGATCACGCCGAGGGAGTTCTGGGCGACATAGAGCGTCCGCCCGATGAGCAGGAGCCCGTCGCCGGCGGGGACGGTCTCGCCGCCCAGGTCGATCCGGCTCGGGGTCCGCGTGGCGATATCGATCCGGAACAGCGCGCCGATGTTCGACTGGACCGTGACGAGAGAGCGGCCATCGGCCGTCGCCTCGATGCCGTTGAGGTTGAAGCCGGGCTGGTAGGTGATCGCCGTTCCGGTCAGGTCGAGCCACGGCTCGGCGGCGACCGTTCCACCGTTGGCTGCAGCCACAGCCTCGGCGGTGATCCGCCAGATGATCGGCCGAAGCGAGTCGGTGACGTACGCGTCGCCGGAGCGATCGATCGCGACGTCGTTGAGGAAGGTCGTCCCGGCCGGGGTCGTGAAGCGGGCGAGCAGGTCTCTGGTCGTGCTGTCGGAGACCCAGACGCTGCCGGTTCCGCCACCGGCGATGAACAGCCTGTTCTTTCGATCGACGGCCACGCCGATGGCCGTCGTCCTGCCGTCACTGCCGCCGGCGAGGAACGTGTGGGCGGTGTCGTCGGCGACGTTGGCTCGGAGGATCGAGCCGTCCGTCGTGCTGCTGACGAAGAAATCGCCGGTCGATTCCTCGAAGGCGATGCCCTCCGGGAACACGGCGGGGCCAGGCAGGACGTACTGCCGCGTTGGCGGAGCAGCCAAGGCGCTGGTCGCGCCCAGCGCGACGACGAGTGCCAGCACCAACGCGGCCAGAGGGATACCACGGCGAGGGATCGGAAGGCGGGCGGGCGCGAACGCGAGCCGACGATTCATCAGGAGTCCTCCTCGGATGGGCCTGACGGGGCGATGAAGGGCCGTGTCTACGGTACGGCTCGACGGTCCCCGGCGGTTTCGTCAAGGGGCACGGTTCCGTGCCGCCGGCCTTGCAACTCCATCGCACCGGCTGCGACTCGGGAGGTCGAGCGCCTCGCGGTGTGGATCGCGACCGCCAGGATGCGGACGCCCTCCTCGATGGCCGACTCGGTGAGGTGGGAGTACCCGAAGAGGAGCGCCGCCGGTCCGTCCCATTCGGACATGCGGTACGGGCTCAGGCCGTAGACCGCGACTCCCAGCGCGGCGGACGCGTCGATGACGGCCGCCTCCGCCAGCCCGTCGGGCAGCCAGGCGAGCACGTGCAGGCCGGCCGAGGCACCGGCCGGGCGGAGCTCGGGCAGGTGACGGGCGAGCGAGCGGAGCAGGACGTCCCGTCGGCGCCGGTAGATCGGGCGCATCCGCCGGAGGTGGTGGTCGAACTCGCCGCGCGACAGGAAGTCAGCGAACGCCAGCTGATCGAGGGCGGGCGATCCGCGGTCGGCGGCCTGCTTGGCGGCCGCCACGTCCTCGACGAGCGCGGCCGGAACCAGCAGCCAGCCCAGGCGCAGGCCGGGGGCCAGGGTCTTGCTGGCCGACCCGGCATAGATGACCCGGTCGGGCGCCAGGCCCTGGATCGCCCCGATGGGTTCACGGTCGTAGCGGAACTCGGCGTCGTAGTCGTCCTCGATGATCAGGCCACCCCGCTCGGTTGCCCACGAGACGAGCGCCGCCCTGCGGTCGGGTGGGAGGACGGCGCCCGTCGGGAACTGGTGGGCCGCCGTCACGACGACCGCGTCCAGATCGGCTCGGTCCTGGGCAAACCCCGTGCTGATCACGATCCGGTCGGCGTCGGCCGCCGTGCCCCTGACTCGGCTCAGATACGCGGCCAGGGCGTCACGCAGCTCGGCGGCTCCGCGGGCGTCGAGGTAGTTGAGCCGGTCGCTCGGTGCCTCGGTGAGCACCCGCCGCAGCGACCGCAACCAGAGATTCCGAGGAAAGAGCGACACGTCGGGCCGGCCGTAGCGGAAGTCGACGGACGGCTCCGGGGACGACGTGCGCACCTCGGCCGTGGGCGCGCCGGCGGCCACGCTCGCAACCTGGGTGGCTCGGCCCGGACGGCTCGTGAGATAGCCCTCGGCCACGAGCTGCTCGTACGCCTCGACGACGACGCCCCGCGACACGTCGAGCTGATCGGCCAGCTGTCGTGTGGATGGCAGGACGGAACCGGCGCGAAGCCGACCGGCCCGCACCGCGTCGCGCAGCTCGTGCTCCAGCTGGCGGTGGATCGGCGTCGGAATCTCGCGACGAAGCGTCACGAGCAGCTCCACCGACGAACTGGTCCTCGATCTGGGCATCGAAGTGGACCTTATCAGGTGTCCAGCTGCCTGTCAGGATCGTCATGCAGAACCAGATCGGAGGTCCCCATGCACCCGACCATCGGCGAGCTCATCGCTCGCGATCACGCGGCCCATCTCGTTCGCGAGGCCGACCACGAACGCCTCGCCGCCATGGCCCGGTCCGTGGTCACGATTCGGTCGCGAACCCAGCGAGACGTCCGGCGCGACGCGGTCGAGCTGCTTCGGCTCGGCAGCCGGCGCCTGGTCACCCGCTGAGCCGGCGGCCCCGCGCGCTCCTGGGGCCATGGTCGGCGAGTCGGCCGGGGCCGGCCGGCCGGGGCCGGGCCGGGCCTGGACGGCCGCCCAGCCCGCGGGTCCATGATCAGGCGCGGGTGAAGAACAGCTGCAGCTCCATCGTGCCCTCGTCGGCGATCGACAGGACCGCGAACGAGTTGGGCTTCTGGATGCCGTAGTCCGCGAAGACGATGGGGAGCGACCCGCTGATCGTGATCGTCGATCCCGAGAGTCGGGCCTTGAGCGGAATCTGCACATCCTTTGTCTGACCGTGCAGGGTCAGCTGGCCGGTTGCCGTCACCTGGGTCTCCTGGCCGTCCGCGGGCACGGAGCCCAGATCGATCGGCCAGGTCAGCTTGAAGGTCGCGGTCGGGAACTCGCTCGTCTGGATGCCCTGGCGCGCAAGCTGCCCGTCGCGCCGCTGGTCGTCGCTCTGTAGCGTCGTCAGATCGGCAGTGATGGTTGCCGCGGTGACCTGGGTGCCGCTGATGGTCATCGATCCGGTGACGTTGGGGGTGCGGCCGACCGCCATGTTCGCGCCGATCGAGGCCAGCTGCTCCTGCACGCGGTAGCCCACGAACGAGCTGGTCGAATCCGCAAACGAGCCGATCGAGGTGTCCACGTTCCACGTGCCGTCGATGCCGCCCGAACCGAGCGGTTGCGAGGAGCCGAGCGGTTGCGACGAGCCACTCGCCGCGGTGGGCACCGCCGGCAGGCTCGTGTCGGCGATCGCCGCGGGTCCGGCAGGCTGCAGGAACAGGTACCACAACCCGTACCCGCCGACGGCCAGGACGGCGAGGAGCACCACGCCGGCGGCGATCAGGAGGGGCCGGCGGCGCGAGCGGCGGGGCGATCGGCCGAGCCGGTTCTGTGCTGCTGCTTCCATGTTGTCCTCCTGGTTGGCATCGTCGCCGGTTCGTCGCCGGTTCGTCGCCGATGCTGGGCGTTCGCTAACGATGCCAGTCTGCCGGGTCGAATCTTTCGAGCGCGTTACGCCGCCTGATCGACGTCGAGCCGCCGCCGCGATCGTGAGCGCGTGGCGGCACGCACTGCGGCCGTCGGGATCGTGCCGAAGTGGCGGCACGCACGGCGCGCGCCGCCACCCCGGTGTTGCTGCCCTAGCCGGATGGCGCCTGCGAGGCGCCGGGCATGTTCGGACAGTCGTGGGTTCGGGTGGGAGTCGTGGTCCCGCCCGAGGTCCCGCCGGACGAGCCGCCGGGCGACGTTGCCGCCGGCGACCCCGACGGGTCGGGGCTGGCCGCACTGACGATCGCCACGCCGCCGGCGGCCATCAGGCCGATTGCGAGCAGGACCGTTGCGACCATCCTCCGCGGACCGGAAATGGCCCGGTCCCGCGGAGGCGGATCCCGTGACGTCCACCCCGTGGGGATCTCGTTCAGCTCCATGTGGTCTCCTTCGATTGCGAGGTTGGCTGAGATGCCATGTCACGAGCCCATAGGCGTCGCCTCCGTGGAACGGGACCTGATCGGCCAGGGCAATGGCGCCCGGGCCAGTGGCGGCGAGGCAGCGCCCCGATCGCCACGTCGACATGTCCCTTCCTCCCGTGATGCATCGCTCAGGCTCCAGCCGTCGCCGCGGCCGAGACGTCGTATAGCGTTCCACCGCTGCCGCCGTAATCGACCACCGTCCCGACGGAGGTCACCCAGGCGTCGATCTCGGATGTCGAACCGCCGCCGCCACCGCCGCCCGGCCTGCCGAACCCGCCGCCGTTGACGAGCACGTAGCGGAGCTGCCCGGACGCCACGAGCGCCTTGAGCTGGGCGAGCGACGGCGCCGGATCGGAGCCACTGAAGCCGCCCATCGCCATGACCGGCTCTCCGCTCGCGAGCTGGATCGAGCCTGCCGCATTGGCCGAGGTGGTTGCGACGATCCAGGTCGCCCCGTTGCGGTTGGCCAGGAGATAGGAGATGAGCGCCGGATCGGAGCTGCCGCCTCCGCCGTCCCCCGCGCCCGGCTGCCCGGTCGGACCGCCGGCGAAGCCGCCGCCGACGCCGCCCGGGGGAGTCCCGATGCCGGCACCTCCCAGCGCGGCACGTCCACCGCCGGCACCGCCCGGCCCGGCGTCGGCGATGGCGGGTCCTGCCTTGGGGTCGCCTCCGGCATAGGCGGTCGCCATCGTGTCCAGCGCGTACGCCGAAGGTCCGGCCAGCAGGACGGCCACGCCGAGGCCGACGGCCGCGAGCTGCGTCCGCCGCCGGCTCGGCGTGGACGGGATTGCGACGACCGCCGCGATGAGCAGACCGCTGACCAGCACGGCCGGGCCGAGCCCGGGGACGAAGTCGGGCGTCCGCTCCAGGAGCTGCCATGCCCATGCGGCCGACGCGAGAATGGTGCCGGCAAGGGCCAGGCCGCCGAACCGCGCTCGCGTCCGCAAGGCCCAAAGGTCGACCGCCCCGGCCCCCACCAGGGCGCCGATGGCCGGAGCCATGGCGACCGCGTAGTAACTGTGGATGATGCCGGACATGAAGCTGAACACGAGGGCGTGAACGGCCAGCCACAGGCCCCACATGAGGTAGCCGGCGCGGGCGCGATCGGTCCGGGGGGCCCGCCGGCGCAGCCACAGTCCGGTCGCGAGACCGGCCACTGAGAAGGGGATGAGCCAGCTGACCTGTCCACCGAGCTGTGCGTTGAACAGGCGCAGGAGCCCGGCGGCGCCACTGAACCCGCCGCCACCGCCTCCGCCTGCAGGACCCGCGCCCCCGCCGCCCAACCCGAAGATCCGGCCCAGCCCGTCGTAGCCCAGGAGCAGCTCCAGGGCGGAGTTCGTCGTGCTGCCACCGATGTACGGCCGCGCCGAGGCCGGCAGGAGCTCGACGGCGAGCACCCACCAGCCGCTGCTCAGCACGACGGCCGTCGCGGCCACCGCGAGGCCGAGCAGCCGGCGTCGCAGGTTGCCGGGCGCGGCAATGGCATAGGTGATCGCGAAGGCCGGCAGGACCAGGTAGGCCTGCAGGAACTTGGTGTTGAAGGCCAGGCCCACGAACAGGGCGGCCGCCACGACCCAGCGCAGGCCGCCCGACTCGAGGGCACGGAGGAATGCCCATCCGGCGAGAACCAGGAGCAGTGTCAGCAGCGCATCCGGGTTGTTGTATCGGAACATCAGGACGGCGGCCGGTGTCAGGGCCATGACGAGGGCGGCGATGACGGCGGCGACCGGCCCGAACGAGCGCCGGACGACGACGAAGAGGAGGGCGACCGTCGCCACACCGGCCAGCGCTTCGGGCAGGAGGATGCTCCACGAGCTGAGCCCGAACAGCCGGACCGACAGCCCCATGAGCATCGTGCCGAGAGGCGGCTTGTCGAGCGTGATGAAGTTCGCCGCGTCGAACGAGCCGAAGAACCAGGCAGACCAGCTCTTGGACGCGGCGAGCGCCGCGGCCGAGTAGTAGGTATTGGCGAATCCGCTCACGGTCAGGTTGACGAGGTAGAGCGCCGCCGCGAGCAGGCTCACCCCGAGGTGCGCCGGGCGGACCCAGACGGCGTCCCGGGTGTCGCCGCGGAGCAAGGCCCCGATGACCCCGAGCCGCGGCCGGGTGACGTCCGAGCCGATGCCCGGGTGGCTGATCGTCGTCATGTGGTGGTCCCTTCAAGGTGCATCGATGTGGGGGCGGCTCGCCGGCCGCCGGCGATCCAGGAGCGGAGCAGGACGAAGCGCGCGATGGTGGCCAGGGTGTTGGCGGCGATGAGCACCGCCAGCTCGACCGGCCGGCCCGCCTGCGGCGCCAGGACCGCGAGCAGCGCGGCGGCGGGCGTCGTGATCGACAGTGCGACGCCGTGCGCCAGGAGCCCGGCCAGGTGATGCCGGCCGAGCGAGCCGCGGCCGCGCACGCCGAACGTGAGGCGGCGATTGGCCGCGGTATTGCCCACCGCGGTGGCCGTGAGCGCCACCGCGTTGGCCAGTGGCGCGCTGGCGACCCCGCGCAACAGGGCGTACAGGCCGGCGTAGGCGAGCGTGCTCACGACGCCGATCGCGGCGAACCGGCGAGCCTGGGTCATGACCGACGACGCGACCGGTCGCCGCCGGGAGTGCCAGGGAGCCAGCGTTCCTCTGGTCCACATGAGGCGCCACACGCCACGCAGGTCGGCCACGGCGGTAGCGACGACCTGCACGCTCGAATCGGCGTCGTCGACCCAGTCGACGGGCACCTCGTGGATGCGCAGTCCGGCGCGCTCGGCGAGCACGAGCAGCTCGGTGTCGAAGAACCATGCCTCGTCCCCGACGAGCGGCAGGAGGTCACGCGCCACGTCCGCGCGGAGCGCCTTGAAGCCACACTGCGCGTCCCGGAAGCGGACGCCGAGGAGCGTTCGCAGGAGCAGGTTGTAGCAGCGCGAGATGAGCTCGCGCTTCGGGCCACGCACGACCCGGGCGCCGGCTGCCAGCCGGCTGCCGATGGCGATCTGGCTGTGCCCGGAGAGGAGCGGCGCCACGAGCGGCAGGAGCGCGTCGAGGTCCGTCGAGAGGTCGACGTCCATGTAGGCGAGAACCGGCGCGTCGCTCGCCAGCCAGGCGGTGCGCAGGGCGCGACCGCGGCCCTTCCGGTCGAGGTGAATGGCCCGGACCTCGTGGAGGTCGGACCGCAGGCGATCGGCGATCGTCCACGTTCGGTCCGTGCTCGCGTTGTCCGCGATCGTGATCCGGGCCGGGAACGGGAACCGGTCGTCCAGGTATGCGCGCAGTCGGCGGACGCTCGGCTCCAGGTCACGCTCTTCGTTGAAGACCGGGACGACGACGTCGAGGGTCGGCCCGAATGCGGAGGTCGGTGGCAGGGTCGTCGCGTCGGTTCGTGCTGTCATGCCCGCAGTCTTGCGGGCCGACCCTTTCGGTACGGTTACGCCCTGCGAGTGCGGACCGGCCGCCGCACTGCCCGCCGCCGGCGATCGTTGCCTAGCGGGTGGCTTCGGTCGTGGGCGAGCGCCGGCGAGAGGCGGCCTCGCGGGTATCCGGGAACGCCCGCGGCCAGCTGACGGACATGCTGGCGCCGCCGGCCGGCGAGGCGCCGATCTTCCAGCGCCCGCCCGTTGCCCGAACGATGGCATCGGCGATGGCGAGCCCCAGGCCCGCTCCCGCCTCCGACTCGCTCGCCCGGTGGAACCGATCGAAGATGCGCGACCGCTCGGCATCGGGTATCCCCGGCCCCGCGTCGTCAACCGTGACCTGGATCCGCCCGCCGTCGGCAACGACGTCCACGTGTACGGCGCCACCCTCGGGGGAGTACTTGCAGGCGTTGTCGAGGAGCACGCCCAGGAGGCGATCGAGCCATTCCGGTGGAGCAGCGACGACCATGCTCTCCGCAGCGGCGGTCACCTCGAGGCGCAGTCGGCGCGTCTCGGCGATGGCCCCGAAGCGGTCGGCGGTCTGGGCGGCGAGCACACCCAGGTCCACCGGCTCCGCGTTGGGCGGACCCTGGGTCGCATCGAAGCGGGCCAGCCACAGAAGGTCCTCGAGGAGCCGGCGCATGCGCTTGGACTCGAGGTCGACCCGCTCAAACGCAGTCCGATACCACGCCTCGGTGCGGTCCTGGGCAAGGGCCAGGCTGGTGTTGGCCTCGATCACCGAGAGCGGGGTCCGCAGCTCATGCGAGGCGTCGGCCGTGAAGTCGAGCTGCCGCCGACGGGCGAGCTCGACCGGCGCGGCGACCCGCCGGCCGATCGCGACGGCACCCAGGAAGACGATCAGGAGGAGGACCGGCGCGATGACGATCTCGGCGAGCACGAGCGTCGTGCGCGACTGGTAGAGCGGCTCGAGCGACTGGGCGACGACATGGTAGTCATCGCCGACCTGGCCGCCAACCACCCGCAGGTCCGAGCCCTGGACAGCGATCGTCGTCGGGCCACTGATCGTCCGGTACTCCGCGGGGAGGCTCAGGTCGTTCATTCGATCCGGAAGGACGGTCCCGTCGGGTTGGACGATCCAGGACAGGAACGGCAGGCCGCCAGGGCTGTCGGGAGCTGGGCCGCCGAAATCGCCGCCACTTGGCGGTGGGCCATGCCGCCAGCCAACGGAGGACGTGAGGCGAGCATCGATCTGTTGCATCTGGGTGGCCATGAAGATCGCGACCACCCCGATCGCCACCACGACATAGGCCGCGCCCACGAGCGCCGTCGCCGCGAGCGCCACGCGAACGGACAGACGCTGGACGTCGTGGGGCCGCGCTGCGGTCACGCCTCCTCCAACCGGTAACCGGCGCCGCGAACGGTCACGATCCGGATCCCGGCGCTCGGCAGCTTCGCCCGCAGGCGGCTGAGCTGGACGTCAATCGCGTTCGAGCCCAAGGGGTCGGTCTCGTCCGCCCAGGCGTGCTCCGCGATCGCCTTGCGGTCCACGACGGCAGGCGATCGCCGCATGAGGAGCTCGAGGATGAGGAACTCGGTCGCGGTCAGATTGAGCGGCCGGCCCTCGACGCTGACGACGCGCGTCACCGGGTCGAGCGCGACGCTGCCCCTCTCGATGACCGGGCCCTCGACGCCCCTCGGCCGCCGCTGGAGAGCGCGGATCCGCGCGAGAAGCTCACCGAAGTCGAACGGTTTGACGAGGTAATCGTCGGCGCCCGTGTCCAGTCCCCGGATCCGATCGGCCGGCGCGTCTCTGGCGGTGAGCATGAGGATCGCCGTCGGCCGGCTGTGGCGGCGGGCCCACGCGACCACGTCGATCCCCTCGGCGCCGGGCATCCGCCAGTCGATGATGGCCACGTCGTACTCGTACCACTTGAGCTGGTCCATTGCGTCGTCGCCACGATCCACCGCGTCGACGTGGTAGCCGTTGTCCCGCAGACCCAGGACGATGACGTCCTGGAGCCCAGGGTCGTCCTCGGCGACGAGAATGCGCATGGGATCAGCCCCTCGCCGGCGCCGGACCGACGGGCCGCATCGTTTGCTGCAGCCGCAGGGCGAGGACCGGGCAGGCCTCGGCGAAGGATCGCAACCCGAAGACGCACGACCCGCACTCGGCGGCGTTCTGTCCGGCCATGGTATTCATCATCCCCGTGGTCCACAGCCCGCAGACATGGGCGTGGGGCGGTTCGGAGAGTTCATGGCCGGGAGCATATCGCTCGTCGCCTGTCGACTTGGTTACGAGCTACGGCCACTCGCGAGATCGGCCGCGCGACGAGCCACATCGGGTGCGCGGAGAGGCATCTGTGGCCGGACGATGACGATCAGCCAGGAGACGATGAGCGCAGCGAGAACGGCAGTCTGCCCGACGGCCACGGCCGTGACGACCGGCTCGCTGCGGGCGAGCGAGGCCAACGGCAGGTCGATCGACCCGGCGCCGCCTCCGAAGGCTCGGCCGCCCGCGCCGCCGAAGCCGCCTCCGCCGCGTGCACCACCGGCGCCGCCGGGGCCGCCACCCCCGAGCTGGAGGGCCGAGGCGAGGACCGCGTGCAGGTTCACGGTGTTGAGCAGCCCGACGCCGACGTATCCGGTCACCCATCTCGTGGCGGCGGCCGCAAGAAGGGCGCCCGACGCGAAGAACGGAAACATGTACCGCTCGTGGACGCGGGTGGGCAGGGCGTAGAAGGCGAACGCGAGGAGCGTGAACCCGAGGATGATCGCGAGACGGCTATCCCGGATGAGCAGGCCGCCGGCGACGAGCAGCCCGACGAGGCCGAGCAGCAGCGCCCCAATCGTGACGGCGGGCAGGCCGCCGGTCAGGACCAGCGAGTCGGCGGTCCACGCGCCACCCGACCCACCGATCGACGAGGCAAGGGGCGTGGGCCCCACCAATGCCCACGCGTTGAAGGCATTGGCAGTGAGCACGCTGAACTGGCCGCCGACCGAGACGAACAACCCGACGAGCCCGGCGATATGGCTGATGACCGGCACCTCGGTCAGGGGGCTCGGCGCCCAGCGGTCGATGTCGAAGGGCAGGAGCGGGAGGATGCCGGCAAGCGCCGCCGCCAGGAACGATGTCGCCAGCCGGACCGGACCCTGGGTGGAAAGGAGGCCGCCCAGCCCGCGGTCGAGCCTCGTCAGCCGCGGCCCGAGGCTCGGCCGCGGCCCCGAGCCTGGCCGGAGGACGTGCCGTCTGACCAGGATCGGTAGGACGACGAGGAGGCAGATCGCATCCTGCGGCTTGACGATCAGGCCAAGGGCCGCGAGCCCCGCGGCCGGCTCACTCCAGCCTTCCACGAGCAGGACGAGCGCCGCCAGCATGACGAGCGAACCGACCGCATCGACCTGGCCCCACAGGGCCGAGTCGTACCAGGTCACCGGAATGAAGAGGTAGAGAGCCGCCGCGACCAGGCCGGCCCTGCCGCCGAACCACCGGCCCGCCGCGCGGTAGAGGAGGATCGCGATCGCGACGTCCGCCGCGATGGCGGGCGCCTTGAGGAGCAGCAGCACCGCCTGTTCGGAGGCAATCCCGAGCAGCGATCCCACGGGACCGCCAGCCACTCCCAGGAGCCACAGCACGTACAGGTAACCGGGTGGGTAGTTCGCGCTGGGGGCCGCCGCGTAGAACGATCCGGGGCCCACGCGCGCGAGGATCGTCGCCCAGCTCTGGAACAGGCCGAGGTCGCTGGCCAGGCCCTCGCCGGGGTAGACGACGTAGGCCAGGACCAGGCGCAGCAGCAGCCCTCCTGAGAGGAGCAGCAGAAACGGGCGGTGGCGGGCGATGCGGCTCATTGGCTTCCGATCGAGTCTCCTGCCGTGGTGGCTGAGGCAGTGGACGAGCGGCGCCCGAAAGGGAGGCGCCGCTCGTGGGGGACGGCGCATCGGGAGGAGGAGGATGCGCCCGATATTCGGTTGTTCTTCGGTTGTCGGAGCGATCCTGCGCGACCCAACCTTGCGATTGGATGACGGCAGCCCTGACCGCCCTGGTACACCCTTGACCCCACTTGACAGCCCTGCTACAGTCCCTGAACCGGTTTGCTAAATCGGTTTTCGCGACGGCCCCAGGGCCGTTGTCCCCCACCAGGCGCGAGACCGTCGGCCCGCCTTCCCGCGGGCTCGGACAGCGAGGATGAATGACCACACGACGAGCACGGATCGGCATTGCCGACGTGGCGGAGGCGGCCGGAGTCAGCAAGACCTCCGTCTCGTTTGCCTTTAACAGCCCGGGGCGGCTGAGCGAGGAGACCGCGGCGCGGATCCGGGTCGTGGCGGACGAGATGGGCTACCGGCCCGACCCGGTCGCCCGGATGCTCACCCGGGGTGAGACGCGGACGATCGGCGTGCTCACTCCGCAGCCCCTGGCGGTCAGCATCTCCAACCCGTTCTTCGGCGCCCTGTCCGAAGGCATTGCCGCGGTGGCGGAGGCGTCCGACTACGGGGTCAACCTCATCTCACCCCTGGGCGGCTCGCTTGCCCGGGCGGTCAGCCGGGCGACCGTCGACGGCATCGTGGCCATCGGCCTCTCGGCGGACCACCCGGAGATCGAGCAGATTCGCCGCACCGGCCTGCCCATCGTCCTGGTCGATTCGACGGCGATGGCCGACCAGCCATCGGTGAGCATCGACGACCAGGCCGGCGCCCAGACCGCGGCCGAGCACCTGGTGGGCCTGGGGCATCGCGACTTCCTCGTCATCTCGATCGTGGAGGCGGGCTCCAGCACGCACACCGTGCCGGGCGATCGCCTCGCGGGCTATCGGTCGGCGTTGAGCGCGGCCGGGATCGCGCTGACGGACGATCGGGTCGAGACGGACACATCGACCGTTGCCGGCGGCGCGCAGGCCTTCGCGCGTGCCTGGGCGCGAGGAATCCGGCCGACGGCTGTCCTGGCGATGAGCGACGCCATGGCCATGGGCGTCATCCGGGCGGCCGCAGAGCGCGGCGTCGGCGTGCCGTCGGACATGAGCGTGGTCGGCTTCGACGACGTCGACGTGTCGGCCTACATCAACCCACCACTGACGACCGTCCACCAGCCCATCCGCCGCAAGGGCGAGGAGGCCGTCCGGCTCCTGCTCGCGGCGATCGAGCGTCGCGCTCCGGGACGCGACCACCTGCGGCTGGATACCCATCTCGTCATCAGGGCGTCGACCGGACCGGCGCCCGCCAGCAGCGGGAGGTGATCAGGGCGGAGACCTCGCGGATCGTCGCCGACGGTCCCCGGCCGGCTCCGCCGGCCACCCGGCCTGAGCATTCAGGCAGTCCATTCGTCGAGGGACTCAGTGTCCATCTGGAGGAGGAACCACAACCATGAACCACAAGCTGCGCTTGGCAGCGCTCGTATCGGGACTGGCGATCCTGGCCACCGCCTGCACCGGTGGAGGTGGTGCGACCAACGCACCGTCCGGCGGCGGTGGCGGCGGGACCGGCCTGAGCGGCGAGCTGACCGTCTGGCATTCCTACGGCTCAGGCGCCGGAACCGAGGCCACGGCCCTCAAGACCGTGACCGACAAGATCAAGGCCGCCAATGCCGGCCTGAAGCTGAACATCCAGGACGTCAAGTTCGACGATCTGTTCAAGAAGTTCGAGCTCGAGGCGGCGAGCGGCAAGGGCCCCGACCTGTTCATCGCCCCGAACGACAGCCTGGGCAAGGAGGCCCGCGCCGGCCTCTTCCTCGACATCACGTCGAAGCTCGAAGGCAAGCTGCCCAACGCCTCGCAGGTGTCGATCGACGGAAGCAAGGTCGACGGCAAGTTCTACATGGTGCCCGAGTCCCTCAAGGCGGTCGCCATGTACTACGACAAGTCCAAGGTGACAACGCCGCCGGCGACGACCGACGACCTCCTCAACGGCATCAAGGCAGGGACGATCAAGGCGGGTTTCGACGCCCACTCCTCGTACCACTCGTTCGGCTGGTGGGCCGCCTTCGGTGGCAAGCTCATGGATGACAAGGGCAAGTGCGTCGCGGACACGACCGGTGTCGCCGATGCCTACAAGTACTTCCAGGACATCCAGGCGGCCGGCGCCAAGTGGTACGACAAGTACGACGACCTGGCGAGTGACTTCAAGGCCGGCAAGATCAACCTCATCGTCGACGGGCCATGGGCGTCCGGCGGCTACAAGGAGGCGCTCAAGGACAATCTGGCGGTCGCGCCCATGCCCGCCGGGCCGAAGGGCAAGTCCGCGCCGCTGACCGGCGTCGACGGCTGGTACATCAACACCAACTCAAAGAACGCCGATCTCGCGGTGGCCTTCGCCCTCGAGATGGTCAAGACCGAGAACGAGCAGGTGTTCGTCGACACGGCCGGGCACATTCCGGCCGACTCGACGATCAAGATCTCGGACCCGATCACCCAGAAGTTCGGTGACGCGGTCCAGACCGGCTTCCCGCGCCCTCAGGTCCCACAGCTGGATCATTTCTGGTCCAACTTCGACAACGCCCTCAACCTCGTCGTCAAGAAGGGCGAGAACCCGGCCAAGGCGGCAACGGATGCCTGCACCAAGATGAACACGGAGAACAAGATCTCGTAGCGCTCAGCGGTACGAGACGACCCTCGGCCGGCGGCCCGCTTGAAGCGAGCCGCCGGCCGATGAATACTCCCCGACAACGTCGTCGCGGCCAGCGACCGTCCGGCTGACGGCTGGCACGCCCACCCGCCACCAGGAGCAAGCGGCATGAGCGCTTCTGTGATCGAGATCGGGCCGCCCCGCGCCCGCCGGCGCCGCCGGTTCTCGCCGGATACCAGGACTGCCGTCCTCTATCTCGTCCCGGCCTTCCTGGTGATGGGCATCATCACCTTCTATCCGCTCCTCTTTCAGACCTGGCTGTCGTTCACGGACTTCGAGCTCAAGAACATCAGCGGCAAGGTACCACCGAACCTCGTGGGCATCGACAATTACAGCCAGATCGTCCGGAGCGAGGTGGAGGTTCCCAACTTCGAGTTCGTCCGCTTGTTGTTCTTCAACCTCTGGTGGGCATTCTCCAACGTGGTGATCCACGTCATCCTGGGGGTCGCAATCGCGCTCGTCCTCAATACCCGTGGCCTGCGGTTCAAGCGGGCCTACCGGGCGCTGTTCATCCTGCCCGTCATCATCCCGCCGATCATCGTCGCGACCGTCTGGCGGAGCATCTTCGACCAGGACAACGGCGCTGTGAACATGGGCCTGGGGGCGGTCGGCACGCTGTTCAGGATCCCGCCGGACGCGTTCAAGATCGACTGGCTGGGCCAGGTCGACGATCCCATCAGCTTCATCCCGCTGCCGTTGGCGTACTTCGGACTACTGACGGCGAATTCATGGCTCGGCTGGCCGCTCAACTCGGTCGTGGCCACGGGTGCATTGCAGAGCATCCCGCCCGACCTGTACGAGGCGGCCGAGATGGACGGCGCCGGCCCGTGGCAGAGGTTCAGGACCGTGACCCTGCCCTTCCTGCGGCCGGCGATGCTGCCATACGCCATCTATGGCTTCGTGGTGACGTTCAACCTCTTCTACCTGTCGTACTTCATGACCGGCGGCGCGCCATTCGGACGCACCGAGCTCTTCGTGACCACCGCGTACAAGCTGGTCAACGACTTCAAGCTCTACGGCATCGCCGCCGCGTTCTCGGTGATCCTGTTCTTCATCCTGCTGGCGCTCACGCTGATCACCAACCGCATGGCAAAGGCGACGGCCAGCTATGCGGACTGAGCACTTCGGCCGAACGCCCGAGGCGGAGGACGAACGATGACGAGCGTGGTCCCCGAGGCAACCCGCAAGGCTGCGACCACGGGCCTCTCGAAGGGCACCACCGAGGCTGGGCGCCCTCTGAAGCTTCGCACGCAGGTCCTCCTCCAGGTGATCTGCCTCTTCATCACCGCAACCGTCCTGTTTCCGATCGCCTGGATCTTCTCCCTGGCCATCGACCCGCGGAACCTGTCGCGGCCGACCGGCTTCATTCCGCCGGGAGCCACGCTGGATGCATTCGCCCGCGTGATCGCTCAGCCCACCTCGGACGAGATCAGCCTCCTCGAGCTCGTCCGCAACAGCTTCCTGCTTGCCAGCTCGGTTTCCCTGTTCTCGGTGGGCATCGGGGTCCTTGCCGCATACGCGTTCTCGCGCCTCCGCTTCCGCCTGCGCGAGGTGCTCATGATCGCGATCCTGGGCGTGCTCATGCTGCCCGCGGTGGCCACGATCCTTCCGCTGTTCCTGATGCTGAACGGAATCAATCTAGGCGCCTTCAACCTGCGGACCTCGCTCATCGGCGTCGGCCTAGCCGTCGTGTCGGGCGCGCTGCCGTTCGCGATCTGGAACCTCAAGGGCTACCTGGACACGATTCCCAAGGAGCTGGAGGAGGCGGCCGCGGTCGATGGCTGCACCCGCAACCAGTCCTTCCTCCGGATCGTGCTGCCGCTGGCCACCCCGGCACTGGCTGTGACCGGCTTCCTGGGCTTCGTCTCCGGCTGGACGGAGTTCTACTTCGTGTCGATCTTCCTCAACGATCCGAGCCAGGGCTTCACCCTGTCCCTGGCCCTCAACAAGATGGTCGGCGCCTTCGGCCAGACGCCGTGGTCTGACTTCGCGGCGTTCTCCATCCTGTTCGCGGCGCCCGTGTCGATCGTCTTCTTCGTCTTCCAGCGGTACATCGTGGGCGGGCTCGCGATCGGCGGCGTGAAGGGCTGACGGTCATGGGCCAGGACTCGCCGGGAATGTCCATTCGGCGCTCGACGCACGTCCGGCTCGGGCGCATCATTAGCTGGGCATCCGTCGGTGCGATGGCATCCACCGCTCGGGGCGCTCGGACCGGAGACTCGCGTGGCATTCCCGTTCCTTCCCGGCGGGGCGATCCTGGCAATGGCCGTGCTGGGCGGCGCGTTCGCCCTGTTCGCGATCGTCCTGCGGGCGATCGACGGGACCGCGACGGAGATCAGGGGCTCGTTCCTGCCTGGCATCGTGTCGGGCCTTCGGGACTGGTCCAGCACGGGCGATCCGATGCCCGCCCGACGGAGGTCGCAGCGGCCATAGGCGCGCCGCGGCGCGCTGCCGCCGTATCCGCGCGAATCGCGGGCGCCGTGTAGTCGATGCCCATCGACATGCCGGAGTGGGTCCGCGACGCGGTCTTCTACCAGATCTTCCCGGATCGCTTCGCGAGCAGCGCCGCCGTGGCCAAACCCGGCCCACTCGAGCCGTGGGATGCGCCGCCGACGGCCCACGGGTTCAAGGGGGGCGACCTCATCGGCATCGCCGAGCACCTGGACGACCTCCTCGACCTTGGGGTCTCGGCCCTGTATCTGACGCCGATCGTCATGTCGGCGTCCAACCACCGCTACCACGCCTACGACTACCTGCGGGTGGACCCGCTGCTCGGCGGCGATCCGGCCCTGCGGATCCTCCTGGACGGCGCCCACGAGCGGGGCATGCGCGTCATCCTGGACGGCGTCTTCAACCACTGCGGCCGGGGGTTCTGGCCGTTTCACCACGTCGTCGAGAACGGCGCAGCGTCGCTCTACCGGAACTGGTTCCACCTGGACCCCACGGTCCTCGCCGGCCTCGGCCAGATCGATCCCTATCCGGATCGGGGCGGGCGCCACCGGGGCGGCGAGGCGCGCGGCTACCGCGCCTGGTGGAATCTGCCGGCCCTGCCGAAGCTCAACACGGACGAGCCGGCGGTTCGCGACTATCTCCTCGGCGTCGCCGAGCACTGGCTCCGCTTCGGGGCGGACGGCTGGCGGATGGACGTACCCCAGGAGATCGACGACCCCTCATTCTGGCGGGCGTTCCGGCAGCGCTGCCGGGCGGTCGATCCGGACTCATATCTCGTCGGCGAGATCTGGGATGAGGCCCCGGACTGGCTCAGGGGCGACCGGTTCGATGCGCTCATGAACTACCCGCTGGCGACGGCGATCCTGGGATTCGTTGGCGGCCCCAACCTGGACGTCGGGCTGATCGAGCGCCACGACACGTACCGCCGGATGATCGACATCCTGGACGGCCCCGCCTTTGCGCAGCGGCTGGAACGGCTCATGACCAACTACGATCCGGCGGTCATCGCGGTCCAGCTCAACCTCATCGGCAGCCACGACACGCCACGAGCGCTCAGCGTGCTCGGCCACGACGGCCTTGCCCTCCGCCACGCGATGCTGCTCCAGGCGACGCTGCCCGGCGCGCCGTGCATCTACTACGGCGACGAGATCGGGATGGACGGCGGCCTGGATCCGGACAACCGGCGGGCCTATCCGACCGGACCCGAGCCCGGCGATCGGGCCGTGCGGGATTTCGTCCGGTCGATCATGGCAGCGCGCCGGGCGCACGTCGCCCTGCGTCGCGGAAGCGTCACGGTCGCGGCCACCGGGGAACGAGCGGTGGCGATCCGTCGCGAGGCAGATGGCCACCTCGCGGTCGTGGCGGTCAACCCGGGACCCGATGCGGCCCGCCTGGTCATCCGGTTGCCGGACGACCGTCCGCTGCGGGCGCTCACCCTCCCGGACCTCCCGGTCGGCGCGATCGGCGACGCTACAGACTCGGCCGTCGGAGGCGAGGCGAACGCCAGCGTCGTGGTCCTGCCGCCGACGGGCGCCCTCGTCCTCGTCGACGACTGATCGTCCGGGGCATGTCGCGGCGCAGTGCGAGCCCGGCGGTCGCCCGGACCGCTACCGTAGCCCTGCATGAACAGCCCTCGCCGTCGGCCGAAACCCGTCGGTCGCGCCGCCGGTCGCATCGCCAGGCTGGCCGCCGCAGTGGCAGTCGGCATCCTGCTCGGCGTCGTGATCGACATCGCCCGGGCCGGCGGCCCGATCGCCTGGCTGGCCCGGTGGGGCGCTCTGCCACCCTACGAGGCGCGCGGCATCCTCGTCCCGGTCGACGCGGCCGGGCGGTCCGTGTATCTCGACTGCCGGGGCTCCGGATCGCCGACCGTCGTCTTCGAGTCGGGGATGGCCGAGGGTGCGGGTGGCTGGGGCTTCGTCTTCCCGGAGACTGCCGGGTTCACCAGGGCCTGCGCCTGGGACCGACCCGGTATCGGGCGCAGCGCTGGGCGCGAGCAGCACTCCGCGCTCGACACGGCCCACGACCTGCGAGCCGCGCTGGCAGCGGCCGGCGAGCGGGGCCCCTTCATCGTCGTGGGTCACTCGCTGGGCGGCGTCTACGCGCGCATCTTCGCGGCCGCCTACCGGGGCGAGATCGCGGGCGTCGTCCTGGTCGACCCGTTCGCCCCGGACATCTCGCCGGTCGAACGGGCCGGTGTCCGGCTCGAGCCCTCGCTCGCGGCCGAGTGGGGGGCCGGCCTCCAGGGCACACGCGACCTCATCGAGCGGCTGGAAGGCCTCGATTGGCAGGCCACGATGGACCAGCTGGCCGCCGCCCATCTGGGCGACATCCCGCTCGAGCTCATCTTCGTCGACCAGCGGCTCCGCTACGACGAGCGGATCGACCCCGCCACGGAGGACCGGCTCATCGCCGCCTGGCGGGAGCTCGTGCTGGCGTGGTCAACCGACACGCGCCTGACCATCGCCGATCGGAGCCGCCATCTCGTCCAGCTCGACCGGCCCGAGCTCGTCGTCGCATCAATTCGCCGGCTGGTGGATCGCGCACGATCCGGACCCTGAACGGGTGAGCCCGGTAGGCCGGATGCCTAGCCCTTGGTCGCCCCCAGGGTCAGGCCGCTGATGAAGTGGCGCTGGAGCGCGATGTACACGAGGATCGTCGGGATCGCCGCCAGGAGGGCGCCCGCCGCCAGCACGTTGGTGTCGGTGAAGAACTGGCCCTGGAGGTTGTTCAGGGCAGAGGTGATCGGCCGTCTGTCGCCACTCTTCATGAGCAGCAGCGCCCAGAAGAAGTCGTTGTAGATGAACGTGAATTCCAATGTCGCCAGGGCCGCGAGGGCCGGCCGGCACAGCGGCAGGATGACGTTCCAGTAGATCCGCCAGACCGGCGCGCCGTCGGCCAGCGCTGCCTCGGTGAGCTCGCGGGACAGGGTCTTCATGTAGTTGCTCAGGACGAAGACGCAGAACCCTGTCTGGAAGGCGACGTGGATGATGATGATGCCCAGGTACTGGTCGTACAGGAGGCCGTTGTCGCTCAGCGGCGGGGGGATGGGGAGCAGCAGGTACAGCCGGTACAGCGGGACGATGATCACCTGCGGCGGGAGCAGGTTGCCGGCCGTGAACAACATCAGGCAGACCAGATTGAAGCGCCAGCTGAAGCGCGACACCGCGAACGCCACCATCGAGGCGAGCAGGAGAGTGAGCAGCACCGACGGCACCGCCACGATCAGCGAGTTCAGGTAGAACTGGGGAAAGTTGGCCCGCTCCCATGCGTTGACGAAGTTGTCGAGGTTGAGCACCGACGGCAATGAGATGTAGCCGTTGCTCAGCGTCTCACCGTAGGGCCGGAGCGCCGTATATGCCGCCCAGAGCAGCGGGAACAACCACGTCACGGTCATGAACGTGAGGAACGCGTACAGGGCGACGCGCCGGGGCCGGATCGGTCGACGGTTCGGCGGCAGCCCGACTCTGGCCGTGGACGCCGTCACCGCCGGTCCTCCCGCATCGTCCGGGTCAGGAACAGGACGATGGGCCCGAGCGAGATCAGCAGCAGGATGACTGCGATCGCCGAGCCGAAGCCGACCCGATTCGACTCGCTGATGCTGTTGTTGGTGATGAGCGTGGAGAGCAGCTCCAGGCCGTTCTTGCCGCCATTGATGATGTAGGCGATGTCGAAGGCGCGCAGGGCCTCGATCGTCGTTACCACGACGATGACGACGTTGATCGGAGCCATGACCGGGAAGACGACCCGCAGGAACGTCTGGCGCTCGCTGGCGCCGTCAACCTTGGCGGCCTCGCGCAGGGCGGGATCGACGCTCTTCAACCCGGCCAGGTAGAGGACCATGATGTAGCCGACGTGCCGCCAGCTGGTGGCGACGAGGGCCGCCCACAGATTGAGGCTGGGATCGCCCAGCCAGTCGATGAGGTTCTCGTTCGAGGTTCGCCCCAGGGCATTGTTGATGAAGCCCTGCTCGGGCGCGTACTGCAGCGTCCAGATGATGCCGATGACCGCCAGCGACAGGACGACCGGCAGGTAGAACACGGTCTGGTAGATCCGCGTGCCGCGGATCTCGCGATCGAGCAGGACCGCCATGAACATCCCCAGCGGGGTGGCGA
>WNGB01003957.1_pt1 | contig 22964 bp, 20 predicted proteins | sample 5400681 | NCBI WGS metagenome assembly WNGB01 (sample SAMN13153367, study PRJNA577476) | soil metagenome | isolation source: 115 cm soil or saprolite under grassland replicate 2 | place: USA:California | collected 2016-06-15
GGGTGCACCAGAGCTACATCGAGCCGCAGGTGTGCGCGGCGACGGTCGATGCATTGGGCACCGTGGTCGTCTACGCCTGCACACAGGCCATGTTCCGCACGCGGGACACGGTCGCAGCGGTGCTCGGCAAACGTCCAGCGCAGGTGCGCGTGCACGCGATGCCGGTCGGTGGCGCCTTCGGCGGCAAGTTCGGGCTGATCGAGCCGCTGGTCGCGGCATGCGCGGTGGCGGCGGGTCGACCGGTCCTGCTGAGCTACACGCGTATTGAGGATTTCTCGTCGGCATGTCCCGCGCCGTCGTCGATCTTCAAGGTGAAAGCTGGCGTGCGCGCTGACGGTACCTTCGCTGCGCTCAAAGCCGACGTGATCTTCGACGCAGGCGCCAAACCGGGCGCTCCCGCGGCGCACGCGGCGCTATGCCTGGCGGTGTTCTACCGCTGGGAGAACCTGGACATCGACGCCACGGAGGTGGTGACGCACAAGACGCCGACCGGCGCCTACCGCGCACCGGGCCTGCCGCAGGCGATGTTCGCGTCGGAGAGCCTGGTCGACGAGCTCGCCGAAAAGCTGGGCGTGGACCCGCTCGAGCTGCGTCGCAAGAATGCGATACGCCAGGGCGACATTCGGCCGGACAGTACGCCGTGGCCGCAGGTGGCGCTGCTCGAGTGTCTGGAGCGGGCGGAGCCGGTCTATCGCGCGGAGCTCGCGGCAGCCGGCCCGGGTGAGGGTGTCGGTCTGGCGCTGGGCGGCTGGTTCGGCGGCACTGAGCCGTCCTCGGCACTGTGTCGGCTGGAGTCAGACGGGACACTACAAATTTCGATCGGCTCGGTCGACCTGACGGGTACCAATGCGGGTTTCCAGATCATCGCCGCCGAGGCGTTCGGACTGGATAGTGCCGACAAGGTGCGCGTGACCACCGTCGATACCGATGCCGCGCCATATTCCGGCGCGACCGGCGGCAGCAAGACGATGTACACCATGGGGCCGTCGGTGATGAAGGCGGCGCAGGAGGCGCGCGAGCGTGTCCTCAAGATCGCCTCGGCTGAGCTCGAGGCGGCCGTCGAGGACCTCGAGCTGGTCGATGGCGAAGTGCGCGTCAAGGGTGTCCCGGGCAAGGTCAAGACGCTGCGCGAGATCTACCGGCTCAGCGCCTCATTCGGTGCGAAGCACGAGCCGGTCGTGGGCAAGGGCGAAACGGCCATCACCGAACGCAGCCCCGGCACGGGTGTCCACATCGCGCGGGTGCGCGTTGACGAGGAGACCGGTCGCGTCGAGCCGCTGCGCTACGTCATCGTCCAGGATGTCGGGCGGGCGATCAATCCAGCGCTGGTCGAGGCGCAGATCCACGGTGGCGGGGCGCAAGGCGTCGGCTGGGGCATGTACGAGGAGATCGTGCACGACGAGTCGGGTACGCCAATTACTGCCAGCCTGATGGACTACACGATTCCGAAGGCGCGCCAGATCCCGGAGCTCGACGTCGTGCTCGTCGAGGTGGCTTCGACCATTGGCCCGTACGGTGCCAAGCCAGTCGGCGAGCCGCCGATCATCCCCGGCGGCGCGGTGATCGCCAACGCGGTGCACGCCGCGGTTGGGGCGCGGATCACTGAGCTGCCGCTCACGCCCGAACGCGTGTCGAACGCAATGCGCGATCGGTAGTCGCTCGCCCGCGCCCCGCCGCGGTGGCTTGCGTCTAATTCCGACCAAAATGGTAGTATTTTGAGCACCAAGATGCTCAGGGTGTCCTCGCCACTCGACGTGGCGCGTATCCGCGCCGATTTTCCAATCCTCACGCGCCAGGTCAACGGCCATCCGCTGGTCTATCTCGATAATGCCGCCAGCTCGCACAAACCGCGGCGGGTGATCGACGCCCTGGTCCACTTCTACACGCACACCAACGCCAACGTGCACCGCGGTGTGCACACTCTCAGCGTCGAGGCGACCGATGCCTACGAGGAAGCCCGTGAACGCGTCGGGCGCTTCGTTGGCAGCGACGACCCGAACGAGCTGGTGTTCGTTCGCAACGCCACCGAAGGCCTGAACCTGGTCGCGGCCTGCTGGGGCCGTGCCAACCTGAAGCCCGGCGACGAGATCCTGGCCACGCTGCTCGAGCATCATTCGAACCTGGTGCCGTGGCAGCGCGTCGCTCAGGACACCGGCGCGCGCATCCGCCTCGTACCACTGAAGGACGACGCCACAATCGACCTCGACGCCTTCCGCAGCATGCTCTCGCCACGAACGAAAGTGGTCGCGGTCGCGCATGCCTCGAACGTACTGGGCACGATCAACCCGCTCCCAGAAATCGCCGAGCAGGCGCACCAGTACAGCGCCATCGTCGTCGTCGACGGCGCCCAGAGCGTGCCCCACGTCCCGACAGACGTCCACGAGCTGGGCATCGACTTCCTGGCCTTTTCCGGGCACAAGATGCTCGCGCCAATGGGCATCGGCGGCCTGTGGGGCCGACGCGAGCTGCTCGAGGCTATGCCGCCGTTCCTCGGTGGCGGCGGCATGATCCGTGAAGTTTTCGAGGACCGCGCAACGTGGGCGCCACTACCCGAGAAGTTCGACGCCGGCACGCCCAGCGTCGCAGACTCGATTGCCTTTGGCACCGCCGTCGACTACCTCGACGAGCTGGGCATGGCCAACGTGCGCGCGCATGAGATCGAGGTCACCAGCTACGCCCTCGAGCGCCTGTACAGCTTGCCGGACGTCTCGGTGTACGGTCCGCGCGATGCGCGCGATCGGACGGGCGTCGTCTCGTTCAACCTGGACGGCGTCCATCCGCACGATGCGGGCACGATCCTGGACGAGGCGGGCGTGGCGGTGCGCGCCGGACACCACTGTTGCCAGCCGTTGCACCGCTCGTTGGACGTCGCGGCGACGCTGCGCGCCAGCTTCTACGTCTACAACACGATCGACGAGGTCGATGCGCTCGTCGACGCGCTGCTGACGGCGCGGAGGGTGTACCAGCGCAAGAGCGCCTGAGTCTCCCGAGTATCCTAAGCAGCGAGTGACGTTCGAGGCCCAGTACGCCTTCGGGCCTGCCACGCGCCTGCAGGCCCAGGCGATTGGCGAGCCCGGGCACCGCACGTTTCGGCTCCTCGTCGAGAGCGACGATGGGCGAGCCGCTGCGTTGTGGGTCGAGAAGGAGCAGCTCCAGGCGCTCGGTCTGGCCGTCGAACAGCTGCTGGCCGAATTTCAAGGCACGGGCGGCCAGCGGCCGCCCCGCCAGCCGCCGATCGACACCTTTCCGCCGGATCCCACGGTCGACTTCAAGGTTGGCCGGCTTGCTTTGGGCCAGGACGAAAGTGAGCTGGAGAGCGGACCACGCTATGTGTTGCTGGTGTATGACCTGGAGGGCAGCGGCGCCGAAGAAGAGGAAACCACCTCGCCCGCGACCTTCGCCACGCGTGCGACCCGCGAACAGCTGCGCGCGCTCAGCCGCAACATCGCCGAGGTCGTGGCGGCCGGCCGCCCGCGCTGTCCCCTGTGCGGCGACCCCATGGACGGCGGCGACAAAGCCCATTACTGCGTCCGCTCGAACGGCCATCGCACGCAGTAGCCGTTTTCCGCACAGAATCCACAGGTTCGGCTTTGCACTCAGCTCGGCCCGGGCGTAGGCTGAAAGATGTATCTGCAGGAGGGCTCAAGAGGTCATGGGCCGCATCATCGTTGCCAATCGCCGCGGACACCAGCTCGTTGAATGGGACGTCGAGACTGACACCGAGGAGGCACGCGAGAGCATTCACGAAGCCGAGCGCATCCTGCGCGAAGCACGCGACAAGGGCTGCGCCGTCTCGAAGAAGGTCGGCACACGCCACGTGCTCGACGACGCGCCGTTCGATCCGTATGCCGAGGAGTACCAGATCATCGCGCCCATCGCCGGCGGATAGCCCCAGGCGCGCGCACACGAACGAGTGCCGATCATCGATTCCCTGAGCGGGCTGTGGCGACGCCTGCTCAGTTGGGACTTGCTGCCGACGCCTGGGCCGGAGGGCGCTCGACGCGATGGTGCCGTCGAGCGCCCCTGGCGCTACTACTGGGACCACCTCCCCAAACGCACCGCCGGCGCGGACTTCACCACGCGCGACTACCAGGAAGCGCGCCAGCGCGCCGAGGAGGTGGCGCGCACCACGCTCGGCGACGAGCTGTGGCTTCGACTAGCGCTCGACGGCCACCTCGACGTGAAGTCACGCCGTTATCCCGGGGTCAGCTACCGGCTGCGCGTCGGTCGACGCATCGAGGTTGTCTGCGGCCCGGGCGCCAGGCCACCGTGGCCGTATCCCTACCTGTGCATCAACCCGACCTACCCACTCCCTGAGCTGGAGTTCTTCGCGCACCTCTTTTTGTACGCGCGCGATCGTGAAGACATGCTGGTCCGCGTCGCCGCGCCGCAGCCCTGGGATCAGCGCCTCGGCCGAACGTTCTAGCCGGCGAGCAGGCGCTCGAAAAGCAAGCGCAGCGCGACCGACGGCTCGATGCCTGGTGAAGCACGCAGCATGTCGGCGAACAGCCGTCCCGCGTCACGTCCGCGTGCTTCGGCCAGATCGATAACGCGACCGGCCTCGGCCTGCAGGTCAGTCCAGTCAAAGGGCGGCTCGTGCTCTACGTAGATCAGATCGAGATACTGTCGGGCGCGGTCGTCCTCGTCGATCTCGAAGTTGCGATACAGCTCGAGCAGCTCGACGGCCGGTAGGCCGCGCTCTAGCCGTTCCTCGATGGCAAATCGTCGAATGCGCTGTTGTGCATCGGCAGACAGATCGAGCAGCTCGGGCGAGCGACCCTCGAGTGCTACCCGCTGCGCGGCCTCGAGATCGACTTCGTCGTCGAGCTCGTCGAGATCCTCGGGATCGTCGAAGATCGAGCGCGCCGTGCGCGTCCTCGATCGGATCCCCGCCAGACGTGCCAGCTGCTCGAGCGCATCCTGGCCTTGCATCGCGACGCCCGTAGTGCGGCGCCACGCGGCCGCCAGGTCCAGACCGCGCTCGCGTGCGCCGTCTTCCATATCGAGCACGCGGCTTTCGATGTCGCGCCAGTCGGGCGGCAGCTCGCGCAGCATGAAACGTCGATCGGCATAGCGCACAGCCTGTTCGTCGCCGGCCAGGTCGGCGTACAACGCGACCACGGCCGTGGGTGCGACGCCGCGTTCGAGCGTGCTGGTGACGATATAGCGCACGATGCGCCCGCTGGCCTCAGGCGACAAATCGTCGAGGGTGGGCGGTGGGCCGACGGGCATGACCGGATCCTCGTCTTCAGCCGAGATCGGGATCAGATCGCGCGTGCCGGTCACGACGTGCCTCTGGGGCCGTTATAGCACTCCCGGTGCCAGAGTAGAACCGTTTTGTGGCCTAGCCCGGCCTAGCGCCGCCGCCGACCAGCTTGGGCGCGCGCCTCGCCGCGTTGCCCAAACGCCGGCCCACGGATCCTGGAACTGCGCCGATCGCGCAAGCCGCGCGGCCCTCTCCGTTCCGGCTCCTCGTCGAGCACGATCGGCACCTCCCAGGCGCTCGCCTCGGCCTCTTCGGGCGCGGGTGGACCGGCCACCGCCCAGCGATAGCTGGCTTCGACGACGCCGCGCCGCAGCAGACCGTCCGCCTCGTCCAACACGGGCAGGAGACCCGCGCCCAAGGGCCCCTGCAGCGCCGCGCCGCGCAGCTGGCCGATCAGATCGAGCGTCTTCTGCAACGCTCCGACCACGTCGCCTTCCTGCATGCGCGCCCGCTGGCCGATCGACGCCAGGTCGTGTCCTTCCGACCATGCCAGGGCCACGCCATGAAAGTCCACGGGCAGCGGCCGCGACATCTGCAGTCCATGGCGCTCCTCCTCGTGCAGCACCGCGCCGTGCAGCGCGTCGAGGATCTCACGTAGCCGATACAACCGCCGCGTCAGGGGCAAGCCGCGCATGGGTGAATCGCGGTCCACGGCGAACCACGACACAGCTTCGGCGACCTCGGGCGCTTCGAGTCCTTCGAGCTGGCGGTTCGTCAACAGCTCGGACAGGGTGAGCGCGTTCGTATCGAACAGGCTGCGCAAGTACGGCGCCCGAGTTGTCGGCCGGCCATCGCGTAGGTAGTCGTAGCGTTCGAGCACACGCGCAAGGCCTTCGACTGTGCGCCGCGCCTCGACGGTCGCGGTCCGTCGCGCGGTGCGCAGCTCGTAGTCCACCCGGCGCAGCTCCGCGGCCATGTCCGCGATATCGGATCGGCTCGCCGCCCGCGGTTTGAGTCGTTCGAGCTCGTCTTCGAGCCCTTGCTTGCGCTCGGTGAGCTCCTTGAGCGTGCGGTCGTGCTGGAAGCGGCGCAGGCTGCGCGCGTACAGGTCGGCCAATCGCTCCTCGTCCTCGGGACGCAGCCACAGGTTCATCGCCGTCGAGTACGTCGGCCGAAACGCGCTCTCCAGTGGCAGAAGCTCGCTCCCGAGCACGCGCGCGGTCTGCTGGAATGTGACCCACGGCGAGTAAATGAGCAGTGACACGCCGCGTTCGTCGATGCCTCGTCGGCCCGCCCGGCCGGTCATCTGGCGATACTCGTTCGGCGTGAGCAGTCGACGGGCCTGGCCGTCGAACTTGAGCATTTCGCCGATGACGACCGTTCGGGCGGGCATGTTGATGCCGAGCGCGAGCGTGTCAGTGGCAAACACCGCGCGCAGCTTGCCGGCCTGAAACATCTCCTCGACCAGCAGTTTGACCTGCGGCAACAGGCCAGCATGGTGGACCGCGACGCCGCGCGGCAGGAACTGTCCAAGCAACATCGCCACCTGGCGCAGGCCGCGGTCTTCGGGCGACAGATCCGCGAGTCGCCCCTTGGCTTCGGCGACGAGCTCGGCCGCATGCGGCACCGCGCGCAGTGCCAGGCAGCTCGAGGCGGCCTCCTCGGTGGCGCGTCGACTGAACAGGAAGTAGATAGCCGGCGTCAATTGCTCGCCTTCCAGGTAGCGCACTACGCGCCATGGCGCGGGCAGCTCGCGCGGAGCTTTGTCGGCGCCGACCGCGCGGTCTTCGCCGCGGAAGCCCTGGCTGGTGGCGCCGCCCCAGCGCACGCGCCCAGCGAGCTCGCCGCCTACGCTGCGCAGGCGCGCTGCCGAGGCCATCAGCTTGTCCTCGGCGTCCATGACCGTCAGCACGCGAAAGTCGTGCTTTTCGGGATCGGTGTCGGGCAGCCAGTAACGGTGCTCGAGGGGCACGGCCCGCTCGTCATGAAAGACGCACGTGAGATCGCCATGGGCTTCGCGCAGCCATTCGGCAACTTCGCTGGCATTGGGCACCGTGGCCGACAAACACACCAGCGGCACATGCCGCGGCGCGAGCAGGATCGACTCCTCCCAGGCCGTGCCCCGCTCCGGGTCGCCCATGTAGTGCACTTCGTCGAACACGATCGCGCCAACGTCGTCGATGGAACTGCCCGTAACCAGCATATTTCTGAGCACTTCGGTCGTCATGACGAGGACCGGCGCGTCGCGATTGACGACGACATCACCGGTCAGCAGGCCGACCTGCTCGTCGCCCCAACGAGCCCGAAAGTCGCGGTACTTCTGGTTGCTCAGCGCTTTGATCGGCGTCGTATAGAACGCCCGCAGCCCACTCTGATGGGCCATGAAGATGCCAAATTCGCCCACGACCGTCTTGCCTGTTCCAGTCGGGGCGGCGACCAGCACTGAGTGGCCATTGGCGAGTGCCTGGATTGCGTCAACCTGGAAGTCGTCGAGTGCATACGGCAGCGTTGCCGTGAAGGCGTCGACCAGCTCCCGCGGAGTCATGGCTGAGAGTGTAAATGTGAGCCGATGTCTCTCAGCCTAACCGCCCACGATGATTTGATGGGTGCAACTGCGGCGAGGCAGTTGTCGACGATCTGGCGCAGATTGGCGAGGTCGTCGTCGCCCCAGCGCGGATCGGGCACGCCGCTAGTACGCGCCGCGGCGAATCATCCACCGGCGATCATTGCGTCACGAGTTAGTCAAGCGCCGCGATGGCCTCGATCTCCACGAGCAGCCCCGGCACGACGAAGCCGGTGATGAGCGTCGCTCGGGCCGGCGGACCCTCTGGAAAGTAGCGTCGATAGATCTCGTTCATGCCCGCGTAGTCGCTCACATCAGCCAGGTAGACAGTCGTTTTGACGATGTCGGTCAGCGCGCCGCCGGCGGCGCCGACTGCCGCTTTCAGGTTCTCCAGGGTGACCTCGGTCTGCTTGCGGATGTCGCCCACGCCGACCAGTTTGCCGTCGGACCCAATACCAGCCGTGCCAGCCAGGAAGATGAGATTGCCGTGGCGCGTCGCCCAGGAATAGGGACCGATCGCCGGCGGCAGCTCGGGTGGGTTGAAACATTGCTTGGGCATCGTTCAGGCCTTAGGCGGCAGGATCGGCTTGACCAGACTCAACGTCTCGGCCAGCGCCGCATCCAGCCGAGCAAGCATGTCGTCCACCTCGTCGCGGGTAATGGTCAGCGGTGGCGCCAGCAGGATATGGCTCGGGTACGGTCGGATGAGTAACCCATGCTTGCGGCCGACCTGGTGCAGCGTGCGCCCGAACTGCCAGCCATTGGCTGGCGCTTCGCCCGTGCGCGGGTGGCGGCCGATGATCATCGCCGAGTACAGCCCGACGCCGAGCACCTCGGTGAAGATGTCATAGCGGCTAGCAACTTCTTGCGCCATCTCGAGCATCCGCGCCCCCACTTCCCGGGCGTTGCCAAGCAGATCGTGATCGATGATGTAGCTCAGGACGGCATGGCCGACGGCCGCCGAAAGCGGGTTGGCATTAAACGTGTGACCCTCGTCAAATTTGCGACTCTCGTCGCCCCAGAAAGCAGACGCGACCCGCTCGCTGAGCAGCAGCGCCGAGAGCGGCGCGTAGCCGCCGCTCATGCCTTTGCCAATGCCCATCATGTCCGGATAGGCCCCGACGTAGTCGGCGCCCCACCACATGCCGAGACGACCGAGACCCGTGACGATCTCGTCGAACAGGAGCAGCACGTCGTAGCGGTCGCAGACCTCGCGTACGGAGCCCCAGTAGTCTTTGGGCGGCCAGATCAACTGGCCAATGGGGGCGCCGATCACCGCCGCGACAGTGTTCGGGCCCTCCAGGCGAATCGTGTCCTCGAGCTCCTGGACGCAGGTCAGGTCGCACTGGCCGCCGCGCGGCCGACACGCCGCACAGCCGCCGGCAGCATTGCCGGGATGGACCTGAACGAAGCCGGGCGGCGTTGGACCGAACCTGGCTGGTAGTCCGCCCACGGCGCGGCACGCGAGCGTCCCGCCGACGCCCTCACCGTAGCGGCCGATGATCTTCTGCTTCTGCGGTGCGCCGTTCTGATACCAGAACTGGCGGGCCGCTTTCAGCATGCCCTCGTTGGCTTCGGAGCCGCCCGAATAGAACTTCACGGCCGTGATGTTCTTGGGCACCACGCTCAGCAGCAGCTTGACGAGCCGCAAAGACGCCGAATTCACCGAGCTGTTCGGCGACGCGAAAGTCATCTTGTCGAGCTGCTTTGTCATCGCTTCGATGATGACCGGGTTGTGGTGGCCAACGCTCACGGAAGCCGTACCGGCGAGGGTGTCGATGTACTTGTTGCCGTGGACGTCAAAAACGTGAATGCCGTCGCCGCGGTCCAGGATGAACGGGTCCTCGGCGTACGTCTTCATCTGCGCGAAATCGGCCAGGATGTGCGGGATCTCAGCTTCGAGCTGCTCGATCTCCTCCGCGGACAGTGCGGACTGGTCAATCATCGTGGGCGGTCCTCCTGGACATCGAGTAATCGACGCGGATTGTCAACCCGGATCGTGGCGATCTGCTCGTTGGTGAGGCCTGCTTTGCGTAGCCGCGGCTCGATGTGCCGTGAGAGGTGAGCATAGCCCCAGCCGCCGAACGCCCTGAGCTGCATCTTGGTACATACGTCGTGCGACACCGGGAGGCGTTCCACGTAGCCACGCTTGACCAGCTCGACCAGGGCCGTCACGCGGGCCTTCTGTTCGTGCGGGTGCATCTCGTCGCCCGTGTGGCCAGCCACGTACATCGGCTCGCCGAGGCCGATCTCGCCGAGCGTAATCGGTTGTTCTGACAGCGCGCGCAGCGTGACTTCGCTGGGCGGCTGGAACTTGTAGCTGATATCGATCAGCAAGTGCTCGTGCATCAGCGTGACGCCCAACTGGTCGCCGTCGAGCGGGCCGAGGACCGTCATCACGGGCATGGCGTTACAGCGGATGCCGAGCGAGGAAGTCGAGGGTCACGGCGTTGAACTCGTCGGGAAACTCGCTGAACGCCAGGTGCCCGGCGCCTTCGAACACGTGGACTTCGGAACCGGAGATCTGCTCGTGGACGGCCTGGTTGTAGGCCGGCAGAGTGGCCAGATCGAGCGTGCCGTACGTGATCAGCGTCGGTATCTTGATCTGGCCCAGCTGACCGTGTGTGTTGTGCGCGAGGTCGGCGTCGTAATGGCCAACCAGACCACGCGCGGTCGGCGGCGTCGCGAAAAGTTGCGCCTCGCGCTCGGCCAGCACATCCGAGTGGGCGTTGGCGAACTCCGGCGTGAACAACGATAGGATCGAGTTCATCGCGAACAGGTCCCACAGCTCGCGCCGCGCAAGCTCCTGACGCAGGCGAAGCTGTCGAACCAGATGCGGGTAAGGCCGGTCCCACGTTGAGTGCAGCTGTAACGTGGCGACCAGGCTCGGCTCCTGCAACGCGAGCATCTGCGCCATCGCGGAGCCCATTGACTGGCCCGAGACGTGGGCGCGATCGATCCCAAGCGAGTGCAAGACGCACGCCGCATCATCGGCCATTTGCGCGGTGGTGTAGCCACCCTCGGGCACGTCCGAGCGGCCGACGCCGCGGGTGTCGAGCACGACGCACCGATACCCTTCGCTGTAGACGGGCACCTGCAGTGCCCACAAGCGTGCACCCTGGCCGGTGCCAGGCAGGAGCAGCAGCGGTTCGCCGTCGCCGACCACGTCAAATGCCAGGCGTACGCCTTCGGAGACAGTGAGCTCAGGCATGGTCAGGCCGTGCTGTGCATCTTCCGCAGCCCGGTTCGGGGCGTCAACGCGCGGGTTGCGAATTACGCAACGACGGCGGGGATTCCGCCGGCCGCTTCGCTGAGCATGGACGCGATGCGCGCACCGGACCGGTGTCACGCGACGTGTGTCGCGACTTGCGCACGGCCATTCGAGGGGCCATTAGAAGGTCGGCCGACAAGCCGGGTTACGCTCGAAGTCGTAGTCGGCCGAACTTCGTTCCAAGATTAGCCTAGGAACGCGGCAGGCTGTCGCAAGGGACATGTCAGGCATTTCGGCCGCGTTCCTAGCGCTATCAGGCCGCCAGTGCGCATTGCGCAACGTAGCTGTTGACGGGCATTCCGACGTGGGCAAGCATCAGGACATGCTGCCCCGAATCGGCTTCATTGGCTGCGGTGCCTTCAGCACGAGCTGCCTGTATCCGAGCCTCAGGCTGCTGGCGTTTGGACTGGAGCCCTACGGCTCCGAGCCCGAGGTCGAGCTGGTCGCCTGTTGCGACATGGACGGACGTCTGGCCGAACGCAACGCACGCGCCTTCGGGTTCAAGCGCGCCTATACCAACCACCGCGAGATGCTCGAGAAAGAAGAGCTCGACACGGTCTTCGTGGTGATGCACCCACAGCTACAGCCCGCGTTGGCTATCGAGGTCATGGAGAGCGGCCGCAACGTGTATATCGAGAAGCCGCCCGCGAAAACGCTGACCGAGGTACGCGCGATGCAGGAAGCCTCGCGGCGAACCGGGCGCTTCTGTCAGGTCGGCTTCATGAAGCGCTTCTCCGAGCCGTACGTCATGGCCAAGGAGATCGCGGCCCGCCCTGAGTTCGGGCAGCTCAGCGTGTACGAATCACGCAAGGCGCGCAACGCGCCCTATCCACCGGTCTACGACTACCTGAATGACTTCGTGTGTCATCACCTCGACCTCGCGCGCTACTTCATGGGCGATGTCGAGTACGTCTATGCAGAGCTTGTCTCACGTACGCACGATCCGGACAAGCTCAACGCGCGGCTGTTCGAACGTGAGGATGTGTACCGCAATTGGGCTAGCGTTCTGCGCGAGACGCCGCATGTGCCGCAGTCGGACGGCTATCTGATCACGTTTCGGTTCACGAGTGGCGCCATCGGCGTCCACAATGCCAACACGCTGGAAACGGATACGAACCTGCTCGAGCGCGTCACTCTGACGGGCGAGGGCTCCGTCGTCACCGTCGAAGACTGGTATCGCGTACGCGCCGCGATCAAGCACCAGCCGCCGTTCTCGTGGGAGCCACTGGTGATCGACAAGTCGCTGGAGGCGCGGTCGATGCACACCGGCTATCTCGGCGAAATACGCGAGCTCGTCGCTGCAACCCGCGAGTCCCGCCGGCCGAAGGCAGCCACGATCGACGACGGCGTCGCGTGTCTCGAGCTGGTCGCGGCGGTGCGCGCCTCGATCGCGGAAGGCCGCCGGGTGGCGCTCAGCGAGGTGCGCACCACGGAGCTCGTGGCGTAGCCGAATGCCGCGCACGCGCGTCGGCATCTTGACCAGCCGGCCACGCACGATCGAGGTGCGCGAGCTGGAGGTGCCCGAGCTCGGCCCTAACGGCGAGCTGGTCATTCGCACTGTGCTGTGCGGCATCTGCGGCTCCGACCTGCACCGCTTCAACGGATCGACGGCGCGCGAGACAAACCTCGGGCACGAGATCCTTGGGCGAGTCGAGCAGCTACCCGCGGGCGGCTGGCTCGATGCAACGGGACGGCCGCTGGCTATCGGCGATCTCGTAGTCCCCGAAACGCGCATCCCGTGCCATCGCTGCGAGTACTGCCGAGGCGTCGGCTCGCGACCGCAGAAGCTACTCGACTACTCGCACTGCCCGCATCAGCGCGGCCTGGGCGGCATTCCGCTCGACGAGAAGCCGCTGCTCTCGGGTGGCTGGTCGGACTTTGTCGAGCTGCCCGATGGGGCCATCGTGCATCGTATCGATGCGACGATTCAACCCGAGGCAGCCGTGTTGCTGGAGCCCTTTTCCGTGGCGATGAAGGCTGTCCGCCTGGCGAGCCTGGACATAGATGACAGCGCGGTCATCCTAGGGCCCGGACCAATCGGCCTCCTGGCCGTCGTCGCCGCGCGCGAGGCGGGTGCCCGGCATATCGTCTTGGCCGGCACGCCTGGCGACGAGCGACGCCTTGCGTTGGGTCTGGAGCTGGGTGCTCACACTACGCTCGATATCACAGCCGACGACCCCATTGAGGCGCTGAAGCGAGGGAACCGAGGTCGTCTGGCAACGCGCACCATCGACGCGACTGGCAACGTGAAAGGCTTCGAGCTGGGCATCGAGCTGCTGGCACGCGGCGGTGTGCTGGTCACCGTCGGCGGCTCGCCGATGGAGCAGCGAGCGTCCGTGAGTCCGACAGACCTGGTGGGGCGCCAGCTCGACATTCGCGGCTCGCAGCTTGGCGCAAATCAGTACGAAGCCTGTATCGCCGTGCTGGCCTCGGGGCGTTACCCGCTCGAACAATTGGTGACCCATCGCTTCCCGGTGACCGACCTCGAACAAGCGCTGCTGACATTTGAGGAGCGCGGCACCTGTATCAAGCCAGTGATCGCCTTCGAATGACCCTGCGGCTCAGCGCCATCGGCCTGGAAACGACCCATGGCTACATCTATCCGGCCATGCTCAATGGCTACGACCCGGCCACGCTGCGCACGGACAGTGTCGAGCACGTGTGGAACATCTTTCCCACGGGCGGCGCGCCGTCGGTAGACAGCGATGTCCGGGTGGTGGCGTGCTACGACCCCAACCAGGACCTCGCGCGGCGCGTTGCCAATGCGTGCTTGATCGAGCGCGTCTGCCCGACCCTTGAGGATGCCTACACGGACGTGGATGGCGCCCTGATCCTGAGTGGCGACGCTGGTGCCCACCGCGCCCAGGCCACTCCAGCCCTTGAAGCGGGCCTGGCCACGTTTGTCGACAAGCCGTTCACCGCCACGAGCGAAGACGCTGAAGCCATCGCCAACCTGGCCGAAAAACACCAGGCGCCCCTCTTCTGCACCTCGGCCATGCGCTTCGCACCCCAGACGGTCGCGCTGCGCGAGCGTATGCATAAGACGGTGGGGACGCCGCTGGCGGCGCACTCGATTGGCACAGGTGACTACGAGAGCTATGCGGTGCACTCGCTGGAGATCCTGTTCGGCCTGTGGGGCGGCGGCGTGAGCGCGGTGCACAGCTCGGGCCGGAGCGGCTTTACCACTGTCCAACTGGACTACACGGATGGGCGGCGCGCGGTCTGGCAGGTCTGCCAGCGCATGGCCTGGCAATTCCACCTGGCCGTGTACGGCACCAACGGGGTCGACGAAGCCCACGTCAAGTTCGACGACCGATACACGATCTTTCGCGCGACGGCCGAGCGCATGGCGCAGTTCGCGCAACACCGCATCAGCCCGGTGCCCATCCAGGAGACACTGGAAATCGTGCGCTTGCTGCACGCCGTGCACAATGCGCAACGGGCCTCTTGACGGCTCCGACGAGGCAGCCCAGCATACCGCCAATCGCGAGTCCGAAAGGTCGGTGATGACGATGGCCCCTACACACGATCAGCACCCGCACCTTGTCACGTTGGCACGCCGGGGCTTGTTGGCCCGTTTGGGGGTCGCCGCCGGCGCGGGCCTGCTGGCCGCCTGCGCGCCCACGGCACCAGCCGCGCCGACGGCTGCCCCCGCCAAGCCCGCGGCCACGACGCCGCCAGCGGCGACCACCGCTCCGGCCAAACCCGCGGCGACGACGGCAGCCGCGACCGCGCCGACCACAGCCCCGGCCGCGAAGCCCGCCTCGACCACCGCCCCGGCCGCGGCCGCCGCCGCGGGCCCGCCGAAGCGTGGCGGCAAGGTCACCTGGGCCGTTCCCTCACTGCCCAACGCACTGCCTTCGGGTGCCATCGCCCAGCCGGCGACGCACGTCCTCATGTACGGCTCGCTGCTCGACTGGGACCGCCAGCTCAAGGCGCAGCCGTCCCTGGCCGAGTCGTTCCAGATCGTCGACGACAAGACCTACGTCTTCAAGCTGCGCCAGGGCGTCAAGTTCCACGACGGCGGGGAGCTGACGTCCGAAGACGTGAAGTATTCGCTCGACCTGCACAAGACACCGCCCGCGCCGGGTCAGGCGTTCGCGTTTTATCCGAAGATCGCCTCGATCGAAGCGGTCGACAAGTACACCGTGCGCATCAACTTGACCGACCCGGATCCGGCGCTGGTCGGCTATGTCACCTGGACGCGCTACTCGAACATCATGCCCAAGGGCATGTTCGACAAGGTCAACATCCTGACCCAGGGCATCGGCACCGGGCCGTACAAGTTGAGCGAGCTTGTGCCGGATGACCACGCGACACTGGTCCGCCACGCCGACTTCTGGAACAAGGACGGCGCTGGATTTATCGACGAGATCACGGTCAAGGTGCTCGCCGACGATCAGGCCCGGGTGGCCGGTCTGCGTTCCGGCGCTGTCGATATCGCCGCGGATGTGTCGCCCGATGTCGTCAGAACGCTGCGCAATGACCCGAACCTGCAAGTGCTGAGCGGACTTCAGGCGCGCTACCTGGAAATCCAGTTCACCACCAAAGGTGACAAGAAGCCGTGGCACGATGCCCGCGTGCGCCAGGCGATCAACTTTGCCATCGACCGAACCGACGTCGCGGAGAAGGTCTACGGCGGCGAGGCTGAGGTCAGTAGCGTCATGCCGACGGGCTACGGCGAATGGCCGCTGCCCGTTGCCGAGCTCAAGGAAAAATGGGTCAGGTTCGATCTTCCGCGCGCGAAACAGCTGATGGTTGAGGCCGGGTATGCCGACGGATTCGCGATCAACTGCCAATCGTTCGCCAGTCCGCGCGACTACACGCAGGCTGCTGAGGTCGTGAAAGAGCACTTGAAACCGCTCAAGATCGACATGACCGTGCAGCCGACCGAGCCAGGCACGTTCGCGACCAACAACGGCATGGGCAACTTCGATATGCAGCTCACCGGGCGTGGTTTCCGCCACGATCCATCAGGCCACTTCAACGAGTTCAACCCGGTTTCAGCCGTGTTCCCACGCTGGTTTGGCGAAGGCTGGAAGAACGACGAGCTGACGAGCCTGATCAACGCCGGGCTGTCCACCGCCGACGTGGCCAAGCGGCGCGAGATCTACTCGAATATCCAGCGCATTCTGCTGACCGAGCTGGTGCACATCCCGATCGTCCAGCCGGCCGCCTACATGGTCGTGACCAAACGCATGAAGAACATGGCGCTGAGCTTCACGGGCGACGTCGCCTACGTCTTGCGAGATGCGTGGGTGGACGCCTAGCGGCGGGCCCGCTCACGCAATGCCCCGTGGTCTCCCGCCGCGGCGCCGACTGCGCCTGCGCTCCGGTGCACACCCCAACTTTCCAGCCCGGAGGGGAAACGGTGGCCGCGCAGGCGCGTGTGATGACGGCGGCGTAGCCAGATGAGTCGGTACGTTCTACGTCGCGTGTGGCTGCTCGTCCCAACGCTCCTGGGCATGTCACTGCTCATCTTCTGCATGCTTCGCCTGCTGCCCGGCGACATCGTCGACGTTATTACCGGCGGCGATATCCCTTCCACGGCCGGCTCGAAGGAGCGCCTGCGCGAAGCCTTCGGGCTTGATAAGCCGCTGCCGCTTCAATACGTGACGTGGCTTGGCAACATGGCCCGTGGCGACCTCGGCACGTCCTTCCGGAGCGGCGAGCCGATCGGCACGATCCTGCTGCGCACGCTACCCATCACACTCGAGCTGACCCTGCTGGCCGTGTTAGTGGCCACCACCATCGCCATTCCGTTGGGCGTCGTCTCCGCGGTCGCACGCGAATCCAGCTTCGACTATGTCGCGCGTCTCGGCGGCCTCATCGGTCTCTCCATGCCCAACTTCTGGCTGGCGACACTGATGCTGCTGTTCACCTCGGCCGTCTTGCACTGGATCCCGCCGGTCAACTGGATTCCTCCATTCCAGGACCCGCTCGGCAACCTCCGCCAGATGGCCCTCCCGGCCGCGGCTATCGCGCTTCAACTTATGGCGATCCTGATGCGCATGACGCGCACGATGATGCTCGAAGTGCTCCAGCAAGACTACGTCCGTACCGCCCGAGCCAAAGGCGCGGTGGAGCGCACTGTCGTGTTCCGCCATGCGCTGCGCAACGCGCTGATTCCGGTCGTCTCGGTCATTGGCTTCCAGATCGGCGCGCTGATGGGTGGATCGGCCATCGTCGAAGTGATCTTCGGTCTGAACGGCGTTGGCAACACGCTGGTTCAGGCGATCTTCAACCGTGACTATCCGGTCGTGCAGGCGACCACTCTGTTCGTCGCCGCGGTTTTCGTAATCGCCAACCTCGTGGTCGATCTGCTCTACGGCTACCTCGACCCGAGGCTGAAGCACGCGTGAGCAACGTGGCCCAAGCTCTGGTCCGTGCGCCGATCGAGACCGCGCCGGTCCCAGTCGCTCCGCTACGCCCCAGGAGTTGGGCACGTATCACACGTAACCGACTGGGCATCCTCGGCGCCGCCATGATCCTGCTGGCTGTCCTGGTTGCGATCACTGCGCCGATCGCTGCCCCATACGATCCGTCGTCGCAGGCGTTCCGTCGATTGCTGCCGCCCAGCGGCGAGCACCTGATGGGCACGGACGAATTGGGCCGCGACACCGCATCACGCATCGTGTACGGAGCGCGCGTGTCGCTCCAGGTCGGCGGGCTGGCCGTTGTGATCGGCCTGGCGCTGGGCACCTGTCTGGGCGTGCTCGCTGGCTACTACGGCGGGCGTTTGGACGATTGGTTGATGCGTCTGGTGGACATCATGTCGGCCTTCCCTGGTCTGATCCTGGCCATTGTCATCGCGGGGCTGCTCGGGCCCAGCCGGACGAACGCCATGCTGGCCATCGGCATCGTGTTCGCCCCGCCATTCGCGCGGGTCGTACGCGGCTCGGTGCTGGCCGTGATGCAGGAGGGCTACATCGAGGCCGCGCGAGTCATGGGCCTGGGCGACCAGCGCATGATCCTGCGGTACGTGCTGCCCAACATCACCGCCGCGATCATCGTCATGACCACGGTCTACCTGTCGACAGCGATCCTGACCGAGGCGGGCCTGAGCTACCTTGGCCTGGGCACGCAGCCGCCCGAGCCATCCTGGGGCGGCATGCTTTCGGCTGCGCGGAACTACATGGAGCTCTCACCGTGGATGGCGTTCTTTCCGGGCGCGGCGATCATGCTCGTGGTCCTCGGCTTCAACTTCCTCGGCGACGGCCTGCGCGACGTGCTCGACCCCCGCCTGCGCAACGTCTAACTCACGTTGAGCGTGTGTTCGAAACGAGCTCTTTGGCCGCGGCCAGGGCGAGGCGGTAGCTGACGGGGCCGAAGCCGGTGACTGAGCCGCGGCAGGCGGGCAGGATCGTCGACGCGATGCCCCGCGCGACGGGGTTGCTGACGTGGACCTCGATCACCGGGAAGCGCACCTGGCCAATCGCGGTGGGCAGCGGGCCGGTCGTGCGCATGTAGCCGGCGGGATTGATCAGCGCCGCATCGATGTCCCTGTCGTGCGCGGCGTACAGCGCGTTGACGATGTCGCCCTCGATGTTCGAGTGGCAGAACTCGACGTCCACACCGACGTCTCGGGCATAGCCGCGGATCACGTCGTTCAGCTGTTCGAGCGTCATCGGCCCAAAGATCTGCACGTCGACCTTGCCGCGCATGTTCATACCTGCGCCCTGGATGACCAGCACCTTCACGGTCGCAGCCTACACTGAGGCGGCGTGGACCTGCTGCTGCGCCGGGCTCGCCTCGACGACAGTGGCGCCTTACTGGACATCGGCATCGCCGATGGGCGTATCGCTGATCTTCGCGAAACCCTGCCGCAAGGCGCGCCAACCACGATCGACGTCGGCGGCCGCGTCGTCATTCCTGGCCTGGGCGAGCCAAGGCCAGTACCAACCTCACGTGAGCTGGATCGCGGCGATGCGAGGCCAGGTAAGGTCCAGGCCGGTCCCCAGGCAAAGCAGCCGTAGACCTGGAGCTACACTGGCTGCTTGTCGCTGCTGGGCGGCTACCCTGAGCGGCGATGCAGTCAGCAACGCACGCGCCGCTCATCGCGGGTGGACCGCACGCCGGCGCCTTCCGAGCGCCCGCGGTGGGACGCAACGGCGTAGTGGCCGCGGCGCACGGCCTCGCCGCGACGGCCGGCTTACGGACTCTCTTCGACGGTGGGACGGCCGTGGATGCCGCTGTCGCGGTTGGGGCGGCGCTGGGCGTGGTCGAGCCGTTCATGTCGGGCATCGGCGGCGGTGGCGGATGCATGCTCATTTACGAGGCCGCCAAGCACTCCGTGCATACGCTGGACTACCTTGGCCCTGCGCCAGACACAGCCGACCCGACCGCGTTTTCGAGCATTGACGAGATCGATACCGACGTGCGCTCGGCCACGGTGCCTGCCGTCCTGGCCGGCTGGCTGGCCGCGCACGAGCGCTTCGGTCGGCTCGAACGTGCAGCTTTGTTCCAACCGGCGATCGAGTTGGCCGAGAAGGGTTGGCCACTCAGCCCCTGGGCGGCCGGCATCTTTGGCGACTACGCCGCGCGGCTGAACCGCCACGGCAGCGTCTACGCCATCGATGGCGACGGCCCAGCCGCGGGAGCGGTGGTGACGCAACACGATCTGGCGCGCAGCTACCGCCTGATCGGGGCGGGCGGCGGCGATGTGTTCTACGGTGGCGAGTTGGGTCGGCGCCTGGTCGCATCCGTCCGCGCCGCGGGCGGATGGCTGAGTGAAGCCGATCTAACCGCCTACGCGCCCAACTGGCGAACGCCGCTGGCAATCGACTATCGGGGCTGGACCGTGCACTCCACCCCGCCGCCGTCCACGGGTTTCCAGTACCTGGAATGCCTGAAGATGCTCGAGCCGACTGATCTCACCGCGCTCGAGCACAACTCGGCCGAGTACCTCCACCTGTTGCTCGAGACGATCAAGCTGGCCAGCGCCGACCGCACGCGTTACGCCTCGGCTGAGCCGAGCGTGCTCGAAAGGCTGCTCAGCCACGAGTATGCAGCGCAACGGCGCCAACTCGTCGATCCGGCGCGGGCCGCCCCGAGCGAGGGTGAGCGCTTCCTGGTCAGTCAAAGCGGCGTGGTTCGCGCGGGAATACCGCGCGGCTCGGAGCACACGACCCACTTCGAGGTGGCCGATCGGTGGGGCAATCTGGTTGCGGTCACCCAGAGCAATGGCGCGCCATTCGGCTGCGGCTTCGTGGCCGGCGAGACGGGCATCGTGCTGAACAATTTCCTGTACTGGAACGATCTCGAGCCGACCAGTCCGAACATGCTCCGCGCGGGACAGCAGGGGCGAGATATGCCGATGGCGCCGTGCATCGTCACTCGCGACGGGCGAGTGGCGCTAGGGATCGGCACGCCGGGCAGTTACGGGATCCTGCAGACAACACTACAGATGGTGCTCAACAGGTTGGATTTCGGCATGCACATCCAGGCGGCGATCGAGGCGCCGCGGGTGCGCGCCTTCGAAGGCACGCGAGTGGACGTGGAAGGCCGCCTCGCGCCCGAAGTGGTCTCCGAGTTGCAAGCGCGCGGGCACGACGTGCGCGTGCTCGCACCGTGGACCTGGGCTGTCGGCGGCGGGCACGGCATTAGCGCCGACCCTGAACGCGGAGTGCTGCAGGGCGGTGCCGACCCTCGCCGCGACGGCCAGGCGGTGGCCTTCTAGGTAGCACCCACTTGCTGACGCCGCGGCAAACGGCATGTATTGTGCGACGCCGATGCAGTGCAAGGAGGTGCTACGTGGTCAAGAAAGGTCAACTCGAAGTCAGCAAGATGGACTCGCCCCGCCAGGGTGAGAAGCGCGACCCCGAGGGGCCGACGCCGGAAGGCATGCGCGGCCACAGCGCGGGCGCTCATGGCACCGCTCAAGTGAAGCGGCAGTCGGGCTCGCAGTCGCAGCGCACCAGCAAGGGCAAGCAGTAGCGGCTCTGACAAGTAAGCCGGCGCCCGCGCGGCACATCTTCTTCGGCCTCGCCGCGGCCGCTCTGCTGATGGCGTCGATCGACTCGACGATCGTCGCGGTCGCCATTCCGCAACTGACGACGGCGCTCAACGCGCCCTTGGCCTGGGTCGCCTGGACGCTCACCGCGTATCAGCTGGTCCAGGTGGTCATGCTGCCGCTGGCTGGCAAACTGAGCGATTCGCTCGGACGCAAACAGGTGTTTCTGTTCTGCGTCGGCATCTTCACGCTTGGTTCACTGTTGTGCGGCCTGGCGCCGTCGATCTGGCTGCTGGTCGCGGCGCGCGCAATCCAGGCCATTGGCGGCGGCGGGCTCATGCCGTCAGCCGTCGGCCTGGTCAGCGACCAGTACCGCGAGCGCCGCGCCCAGGCGATTGGCCTGTTCGCTAGCGTGTTTCCGATCGGCGGCATTGTCGGACCGAACCTGGGCGGCTTCATCCTGCAGCACTGGACCTGGCGAGAGATGTTCTTTGTCAACCTGCCGATTGGCGTCGTGGCGCTGGTCGGCGTGGCGCTGCTGTTGCCTAAGGACGTGCTTCGCAAAGCGCGCCACATCGACCTGCCCGGCGTAGCCCTGTACTCGGCGGCGATCGTGCTGCTCCTGGCGTCGATCACGGCGGCAGCCGACGATCCGGACCTCTGGCGTAATCCGCTGCTATGGCTAGCCGTGGCGATCAGCATCGGCCTGTTCGTGCTCTTCCTGCGCTACATCCGTGATGCGACCGACCCGATAATCGAGTACCCGCTCGTCGTTCACCAGCCGTTCCTGAACACGAATCTGTACAACCTGGTCTATGGCGCAGCCGTATTCGGCTTCACGTCGTTCATTCCGGCGTACGGCGTCGCGCGCTACGGCATGAGCGCGTTCCAGAGCGGCGCAGTGATGACCCCGCGGGGCCTGGCGATGGTGTGCTCGTCGATCGTCGCCAGCGTGTGGATCATTCGGCTGGGCTATCGACTGCCGATGCTGATCGGCATGGGCCTGGTCGCCCTGGCACTCGCGCTGCTCGGTCTGGCGCCGCAGCAATTGACGATCGGAACACTCACGCTCGACGGCTTCTGGATTATGGCCGCCATCCTCGCTCTGGGCGGACTTGGCACCGGGCTGTCGGCGCCGGCGTCGAACAACGCCGCGCTCGACCTGGCGCCGCAGCACGCGGCGGCGCTGACCGGGATCCGCAGTATGTTCCGTCTGAGCGGTGGAGCGCTGAGCATCTCGACCATCGTCCTCGGGCTGACATTCTTCGAGGACCGCGCCCGCGGGCTGTCGGTCGCCTTCGAAGTGCTGGCCGTCTTCGTAGTGCTGGCGATGGGCATTGCGTTCACGATCCCCGATCCGGCGCGCGAACGGGCGAGGCGCGGTTGAATGGACGGCGCATGCCACGCTTTGCCGCTGAGCAACTCGAGCGCATCGGTCATGCGCTGCTCGTAGCCGCCGGTACACCGCCAGGCGAGGCCGAGATCGTGATGCGCCACAGCATCGACGCCAATCTGGCCGGCCACGATTCGCACGGCATCATCCAGATCCCGACCTATATCGATCGCATCAAGGCCGGTCACATCGTGCCCGGCGCCGAGTGGACCATCGTCCAGGAGTCGGTCACGACGACCGTCGTCGACGGCCATTGGGGCTTCGGCTATGTGGCCACCGAGCGCGCCATGCGGTTGACCATCGACAAGGCGGCGCGAGCCAACGTGGCCGCGGCGACCGTGTTTCGTCAGGGCCACATCGGTCGACTGGCGAGCTATCCACTGATGGCCGCGGCCGAAGGCATGATCGGACTGATCACCGCCGATTCCGGCCGCTCGGCCAAGCAAGTTGCGCCGTTCGGCGGACGTGAGGCACGCCTCGGCACCAATCCGTTATCAGTCGCGGTACCGTCGGACCTCGCTGGGCCGCTGTTCCTGGATATGGCGACGTCGGCGGTCGCCGCGGGCAAGATCTCACTCG